>Ga0101944_10005823_pt1 | contig 13581 bp, 11 predicted proteins | sample DewCreD2012metaG_FD_75245 | JGI IMG/M metagenome (GOLD analysis project Ga0101944, IMG submission 75245) | Hot spring sediment bacterial and archeal communities from British Columbia, Canada, to study Microbial Dark Matter (Phase II) - Dewar... ... | reverse complement strand
GCCGGGCTTCATAAGCGTCGCCACGCCAGAATTTTCGCACATCATCCCGGTATCGGTCGTTCCACTCAGCCCAGCGGCCCCCGGGGAACCATCCTACCTGGTAAGCCCCTCCCGCATCCCAGGCTTCCGCAATAATTTTGGTGTTTCGGAGAACCGGATCTTCCGCGATCCGCTCCAGCATAGGTGGATTTTCCATAAGCCGCCCTTGCTGATCTCGACCCAAAATAGAGCCTAGATCAAAACGGAAGCCATCTACATGCATTTCGATAACCCAGTACCGTAAACAGTCTAAAATAAACGTCCGTACCACCGGATGATTGCAATTTAAGGTGTTACCACAACCAGAATAGTTTTTGTAATACCGTTTATTGTCATCGAGCATATAGTAGATCGTATTGTCGATACCCCGAAATGAAAAGGTAGGGCCGAGCTCATTACCTTCTGCGGTATGATTAAAGACAATATCCAGAATGACTTCGATGCCTGCACGATGTAAGGCCTTTACCATCTCTTTAAATTCACGAACCTGGGCTCCCGGAGTCCGGTCTGAGGCATAGGCTCCCTTCGGTGCAAAGAAGGCTACCGTTGAATACCCCCAGTAATTTTTAAGAGTTTCTCCTGTTCGAGGATTTATCCGGGGAATTTCATTCTCGTTGAATTCCTGAATTGGCATGAGTTCAAGACTGGTAATCCCAAGTTCTTTGAAATGGGGTATTTTCTCTATGATGCCCCGATAGGTACCAGGATGTTCAACGCCGGAACTATTGTGCATCGTAAGGCCCTTAACATGGGTTTCATATAACACGCTGAATCGGAGCGGATAATTGAGGGGCTTATCACCTTCCCAGTTAAAATCATCATCAATAACAATGCATTTGGGCTGGTATGGCGCATCATCCTCGTAGGAAAAGGATAGGTCCGCATCAGGCATATTTGGGTTATAACCCAGACATTTTGTCAGATCCCATTTGGATAAATCGGTCAAAGCCTTAGCATAGGGGTCGATGAGGGTTTTATGGGGATTAAACCGGAATCCCTTTTCAGGCAAATAGGGCCCATCAACACGGTATAAATACAGGGCCCCCGCATCAAGACCATGGACATGGCAATGCCAAAGATCCCCTGTACGGTTCTTATGGGGGTCAAACATTATTTCTTCAATTGGCTCTGTAGCTTCCGGGGAGTCAAAAAGCACTAAGGTTACGGCAGTTGCATGTCGAGAAAAAAGGGAAAAATTCACCCCCGTACTGGTAATTTCTGTACCCAGGGGTAGGGGTTTACCGTTTTCTATGATATATTTAGCTTTAGTCATACTATAATAATAGCATATTTATATAATTTAGGTGTTTACTTTTAGTATAATTAAGAGGGGTTCTGAGAATGTTTCGTGTACCTGTCATTACTACCGATCTGGAACTAATTGAGCAAATCCAGTCCGTATCCTATTCATTACAAAATAATCTGCAACCGGTGTTCCTTTCCGGCCTAGACCCGGTGCTTGAATATTTTAAATATGAATTACCAGAGATGAAAATTCTCGATTTTTGCGGCGAAGGCCCCTGTAAAGAGGAAGCCATAGCCATTCTCGATGCAATTAAAGAGGACCCCTGGCTTCACTACGGCGGACTGATTGTTATTCACAATATTGAAAGTGATAAAGAATTGGCCGAGCACCTCCACGAATCCAATATCATCGCCGTTATTCATAAAAGGGAATTTAAAAGTAATTGCGAACGGTTACTTCGTATTTTGGCCCATAACAAACAGTTTCTGTTTCAGCGGGGAATGCAGCAACATCTTCTGCGCACCATTTCGGGTACCTTTATAATCGATAATGATCCCCTGGACATCGTGGTTTATACGAACCTGGTTACCAACTACTTGTACAACGCAAACCTGGTAAACCGGGAAGACCGGGAAAAACTGCACGTCGCCCTGCAGGAACTTTTAGTGAATGCCATAGAACACGGAAACTGCAAAATCAGTTTCGAAGAAAAATCCGCCTGGCTCGAACAGGGGAAAAACGCCATGGACCTGATACGGGAAAAGAACAAGGACCCCCACATTGCCGCGAAAAAAGTGCGGCTCTCATACACCATCAGCCCAGAAAAATCCACCTTTACTATTACCGATGAGGGTGTCGGCTTTGACTGGCGAAGCAGACTGTCTTCCAAGCCTAAAATCGGTCTCCACGGTATGGGTATTAGAATGGCTGGAGTCTATGTACAGGAACTCACCTATAACGATAAGGGAAATGAGGTTAGCTTCACAGTCATTCACCAAAAAGATTCCACTAACATGGTTCCCCGGATATTTAGCGATCAGGAAGAAATTCATTTTAAGGCTAAAGAAATAGTCGTTCGGGAAGGAGACACCTCAGACTACCTGTACTATATCGTGTCAGGCAGGTATTTGGTGTTTTCAGGGAATCGCTGTGTTTCCTATTTAACCCCCGATGATATGTTCATCGGAGAAATGTCCTTTTTGCTTTCCAACCAACGGACTGCCACGGTTGTAGCAAAGGATGGTGGAACCTGTATAAAGGTTTCCAAACAGGACTTTGTGGATCTCATTAAGCGAAATCCCCACTATGGCATCTTCCTTGCACGGCTGCTCGCCCAACGGCTTACCCGGCTTAATGCACGGACCGTGAAACTTAATGCGGAATACATGAAACTGAAGGCCAAAATGGAAAAGCTTAAGACCTGCTCACCGGAAGAACCGGTTGAAATGCCCGGGATTCCCGAAACTTCTGTATAAAGGTCCTTCGGTCCAGTTCTACCGCCCCAAGGGCGCTCTTATATTCCAGGGGCATCCCTAAATCCCAAAAGGCAAAGCCCTGTTTTTCCAGGTACTGGGCGGTTAGGATCATTTGTACCGTGCCGGCACCGTTTTCGGTAAAAAAACCGGAATAACTGGTATATACACCCCCAGAAACTACCCCAAACTCGCCGGCCACCAGGGTATTATCCCGATAAAGCCCAAAGGCAGAACAAAAGGTTCGGCTCGGAGGTGGCAGAACATTATCTGCAGCCATCCATCGGTTCCTATCTGCATCCACTGCAGAAGGCCAGGCAAGTTTACCGAAGGCTTCCTGAAGGGGTTCTGTAAGCCAATCATCCCCGTGGGCTGTAACACAGGTTTTAATAATTTGTGGTACCATGTCAAAGGGTTTTAAGGTATACCGAGCAAGAAGTCGTTTTGCCGATTTTGAAATATGCAAATTATTAAAAAACAGGACGCTTCGTTCCAGATGCAATTTTGGCATCAAAATAGCATCATTCTCATCTGCATAGGACATCACAAGAAAACCGGCCTCCATGAGGGCACGGATAAATTCTGTATCGAATGATTGGGACAGACAAAATTCTTCCTGGTAGTTATGCCGAATCAGAGCATTAACCACCTGATCATAATTCATTCCCGGTTCAAGAAAAATCATCGTTATTTCTTGTTGAAGAGTTCTTTTATGGAATTGATAAAGCCCTTAGAGGATTGTTCCTTTTCTAAGCGGCCGGCAAAACGATCCACATCGGTCTCGGTGCCCGAAACAAGGGCAATATCCTTTTCCTGGAACCGGTAATCCGGCATAAAAAGCCGATATTCTGTGTCAACAGAGCGGACTGATATAAGATTTAGCCCGTATTTTTTACGCAGATCCAATTCCAGTACGGTTTTTCCTATAAAAAATTCAGGAATTTCAACTTCTGCTATAACCAGGTTTCCCCCAACAGGGAGGTAATTTAATACCAGGCTCGATACAATCTGCGGAACAATCCGTTTTGCTGCCTCACGGTTAGGAAAAACAACCTTGGTAGCCCCAACAAGCTCTAAGATTTCGCCATGAGCATCGGTTTCTGCCTTAGCGATAATGGTGCCGACCCCCAGCTTGTTACAATAGCTAGCAGCTAAGATTGAAGCCTCTATATTTTTACCCATATCTATGACTACCGCATCAATATGTTTAGGCAGGGTCTTTTCCAGGGCTTCCTGATTAATGACATCCATACCTATGGCAGCAGAAACGGTGTCCCGGTAGCGGTCCAGAACTTCCCGATCCTTATCAATAATAAGTATATCCACATCCATATCCAGGAGCTCATCCAGTACTGCTGAGCCAAAATAGCTTAAACCTAAAATTGCAACCTGTTTCATGGCTTACCCCAACAGAACCGATCCTTCAGGATAGGTTATATCATATTTTTTAACACGGACCAGAGAAAAGGAAAGGGCTACCAGTCCAATTCTCCCGGCAAACATAATACCGATAATCACCAGTTTGCCTGCCACAGAAAGTTCAGGCGTAAGTCCCAGACTGAGACCTACCGTACCGAAGGCAGAGACTACTTCAAACACAATAATATCAAAAGCAACACCACGGGGCCCTTCTATTAAGCTTAACATAAAGGCCCCGGTCAATAATAGTATCAGACCTTTTAGAAAATAGACCGTTGCCCGGTTCAGTGTATACCCTGTGATACGGTGCTTTCCAATATGAATGTCCCCCGCAGGATCGGGATGACGGATCATCAATATGATGATGATAAAAATGGTGGATACCTTGATACCGCCGGCTATTGAGCCAGGGCCTGCCCCGATAAACATGAGCAGAATGGTAAACACCTTAGAGGGCTGACTCAGCAAATATTGGGGTACCGTATCAAAACCGGCGGTTCGAGGCGTTACCGATTGAAACAGTACATTCATAATCCGATCCTTCAGGGGAAAACCGGAAAAACTGTTCTTCTCTTCAAAGAAAAAATATACAAAAAATCCAAGGACTATTAAAACCGCCGTCATTCCCAGTACCACCCTGCTGTGATAATTCAAATACCGTCGCTTCCGGGTTAACCGTTGATACATATCCTGTAAAACTATAAATCCAAGCCCGCCCAGGATAATAAGTAGTATAATCACCAGAAGCACCATGGGATTATGGGCAAAACCTTCCAAACTGTCAGGAAAGAGGGAAAAACCAGCGTTGCAAAAGGCAGAAACCGCATGAAATATACCGTTATACATATAATTCTGTAGGCCAGCCTGTTTAAAAAGCACCGCCAGCACCCCTGCCCCCAGGGCTTCAATACATAGAGTGGTCCCCACAATAGTAAAAATAATTTTTCGCGGATCATACTCTACCCCATCAACATAAAAACTACGGATGGTCGAAATTCTGCGAAAGGGGATACGTCCTCCGGGAAGAATCAGAAGCAAAGAGGTAAAGCTGATGATGCCAAGCCCACCGAGTTGTATCAGGAGAAGGATTACTACCTGACCAAACATACTAAAGCGGGCCATATCTACCGTAGCAAGACCAGTTACACAAACCGCAGAGGTGGCCATAAAGAGGGCATCGACATAGGAAACTGGTTGGGTATCCAGCTCGTTTCCAGCCTGGGATATCGGCAATACAAGCAGTATACTGCCAAGGCTGATCAGAGTAACAAACAGAGCAACCAGATACCACGAGTCGGAGCGAAAACAGGGCCGCATAAAATTACTATATGCATTTTTCAGAACAGCGTCTATAATTTAAAAATCGGAGGGTTCTATGACTGATATTGAACGGGTATTGATTGTTGGGTCCGGTGCGGTAGGAGCGGCCATAGCTTCAATTATATCTGAAAATGTACCGGGCTCGGTTTCAGTTCTTGCCGACGGAGAACGCTTTGAACGGTACAGCCGGGATGGTTTTATCGTAAACGGCAAAACCTATCATTTCTCCGTGGTATCCCCTGTTTCTTCCCACAGCCAATTCGATCTTATTATTGTTGCGGTAAAACATCACCATCTTCCGGAAGCGATACAGCAGATGAAGGCCCATGTAGGGACCAATACAAGTATTTTATCATTGATGAATGGTATTTCCAGCGAGGAGCAGTTGGGAGCCCAATTTGGCGCCGGCCCCGGTGCACCTGAAGGTGCCCAGCTTCCCCCCTATGCCATGATTTTAGGGATTGATGCGGTGCGTATCGGCAACGAAACTCGTTTTGCCTCTACGGGAAGAATTTTCTTTGGGGAAGCTACTAATAATAAGGCCGCCCAAAGCCCCCGGATCCAACGAATTGCCCGTTTTTTTGATAGAGCTCATGTCCCCTATGAAATTCCTGAGAACATGCTTCGTGCACTATGGTTTAAATTCATGATTAATGTAGGGGTAAATCAGGCCTCAGCCATACTCCGAGCCCCCTACCGGCTCTTTCAAACCAATCCCAACGCAAAGGCTGTCATGGAAACCCTACAAAGGGAGGTTATTGTCCTGTCCCAGGCGATGGGAATTAACCTGAATGAACAGGACCTGGTTAATTGGGAAAAAACTTTGGCCGGGCTCCATCCGGATAATCTGACCTCCATGTGCCAGGATGTCCTGGCAAACCGTAAAACTGAAATTGAAATGTTCGCTGGGACAGTGGTCCAGCTTGGCAAACAATATAAGGTCCCCACTCCGGCTAACGAGCTCGTCTTTCATCTTATAAAAGCTATGGAAGCGTCCTATATTCCGACCACTACCCCTTAACAGCTCCCATGGTGAGGCCCCGGACCACATATTTCTGAAACAACATGGTCAGAATAATTGCCGGGGCTATAATCACCACCGTAGCAGCCATTACTGCTCCCCAATCAACCTCTGCATAGGATACAAAGTTATATACTGCGATAGGAAGGGTTTTTGTTTTTTCCATGCTGAGGACCTGGGAAAACATAAAGTTATTCCAGGAAAAAAGGAAGGCCAGGGTAGTGGACGTTACAATTCCCGGGGTTGATACAGGAAGCACAATTTCAATAAAGGTTCGCTGGTGGGTAGCTCCATCCACCCGGGCAGATTCTTCAATTTCCAATGGAACCGATGCAAAGAAACTTGTCATAATCCAGACAACAATCGGTAATCCGATGAGCATGTGACTTAAAATAAGCGCTACGTAGGTATCTACCAGCATCAGTCTGGAAAATAACAAATACCAGGGCAACAATAGGGCAATGCCTGGCATAAGGCGGGCTACCAATATGAGCAGTCCTAGTTTTTCCTGTTTATACCGGGCAATAGAATAGGCCGCAGGAAGTCCTAAGAGTAAGGAAAATACAACCGCAGTAACGCCAACAACAGTAGAATTATAAAAAAACTGCAAAAAATTCTGTTCTTTAAAAACCCTGCTATAATTCTGCAAAGTAGGATTAAAGATCCATTTTGGAGGATAGGCAGTTATATCAACCTGTGTTTTTATAGAAGAAATGAAAATCCAGATAAGGGGAAAGAGCACAGGAACAATCACAAATAGTACAAGAATATAAAAAACAAGTTTTGATAAAATATGTTTTGCGATCATCCCTTATTCCTCCAATTTCTGCCGCAGCCGGGCAACCAAATAACTTAAAATCAGGACTACCACAAAGAGGAAGAATAGCACCACCGAGGCATGACCAAGACGGAAATAGTTAAATGACAAATTATAGGCATAAATATTTAAGGTTTCAGAGGAAAACCCCGGACCGCCATTGGTCATCGCATAAATGATATCATAGGTCTTTAATGCATCGATGGAACGGAGAACTACCGCAGTGAGGATTACCGGAGAAACCATGGGGAGCGTAATTCTCCAAAATATTTGTATACCATTTGCTCCATCAACTTTAGCAGATTCATAGGGCTCAACAGAAAGCCCTGCAAGACCAGCGAGCATGATGAGGGCCATCATGGGGGTCCATTGCCAAATATCAACAATAACTAATGAAGGTATTACAAGCTGTTTATCAGCTATCCATTTCAAAGGATTTAAGCCTGCACTTCTCAGCACCCAGTTGGCCAGTCCAATGGTAGGTTCATAAAACAGTGTCCAGGCTATTCCGATAGCGACCGGTGTGGAGACCATCGGAAGTAAAAGGCTCATTTTAACCAAGTTTTTTCCCAGAAATTCTCTATTTAATATGAGGGCCCAAATCATTCCCAGTATTGTTTCAACAGTCACTGCAAAAGCAGTAAAATAAAAAGTACGCCCCAGGGCAGCCCAAAAACGCGGTTCCTGCAAAATAGACAGATAGGTTTTAAAACCAACAAAACGGGGCGGTAAGCCAGAGGTTAAATTCCAATTGGTAAAACTAATGGTAAACGTATAAAAAACAGGAAAAACCATCATGAGGGCAACAAATACTACCGCCGGCAGTGGAAAGAGAACTTTAATATGCCGATCTACAAAGGAACTCTCTAACATCCTTGCTCCTTAAAAAATAGCTGTCCAGAATGCAGACCTGGACAGCTATAACGTAACTTGTGGTGGGTTATTTTCCTAATTCACCGGCTGCATCCAGTAATTCATTTACCTTCTTTGCAGCATTCTTTGCGGCGGTTGCAATATCTCCAGTACCGCCAGTATCGATAGCGAGGACAATCACATCGCCAATTGCATCCCGGGCTTCACCTACAGCGGTCATAAGAGGTCGATCATAGGGGGTTCCAATAGGTCCCATCTTTACAGCAGTATTAGCCAACTGTTGATCAAACTTAGCAAGGATATTCGCATCGGTCCATACAGAATTACGAGCCATGGTAATCCCCTTATCAATCATAGCTTTAATGGCTAAATCTTTGCTGGTAGCCCACATCAGGAAGTCATAAGCCAAATCCTTATTTTTTGACTGCTTAGATACAGCCATTCCCCAAGAGACTACAATAAAGGGGTGATTTCCCTTCGGCCCCGCTGGCATCAATGCGACACCAACCTTATCAGCTACCTGGGATTTAGTTGGATCCTTCAGATTTCCCAGGAAAACGCTCGCATCGGTCCACATGGCAACCTGGCCTGCCTGGAATAAGGCCTGCCCCTGGGCCCAGCTCATGTTGGTAACTCCCGGAGGACCATATTCTTTAAGCATTTTCCCGTAGAATTTAAACGCTTCGATCGCTGCAGGAGTATCAATAACCGCCTTTCCATCCTTAAGGAAATCTCCGCCGAAATTGTAAAGATACGTAGAGAATTGGGTAACCGCCGCACCGCGCTGACCGCGGGAAACAATACCATAAATATTTTTGTCAGGATTATGGAGTTTCTTAGCCGCAGCGATTAATTCATCAAAAGTAGCGGGAGGATTCAATCCAGCCTGTTTGAACAGGTCGGTTCGGTAATACAGCACCTGCCATTCGGTTACCAGCGGAATAGTATAAACGGCCTTTGCATAGGTAACTGCATCCACGGCACTCTTGGAATAGTCTGCAAAGTTATAATTGGCAGGCGTTTTTTTTGCGTTATTAATATAAGGCGTTAGGTTTTCATACCAACCGTTTCTGTAGAAAAGCTTTCCTTCCTGCAGAGGCCTGGTCATAAATACATCGACGGTAGAGGATTTAGTCGCAAATTCGGTGGTTAACTTTTGGGTAAGCTGATTTTCATCATAGCTTTCCACATTTACCTTTACCCCTGTTTTTGCTTCATATTCTGCAATAAGCGGTTTTAATACTTCTGCATAGGGATGGTTCGCCAGCAGGACCCGAATAGACTTGGTCTGTGCGGTGACGCCAAAGACGACAGTAATCGCCATAAATAGAACGATAAGCCTTCGTTTCATAAAGCCTCCTCTCTCAAAATTGAGCTATCTATAATTATTAACCGGAATTTTTGAACCGTCAACAAAAATATGAAATAAAATTTTATTGTATGAAATAATTTTTCATGATATGATTATCATATGCCCCACAATAGTTGTATTATAAAAATCCATGAAGCCCGTTCCACCTTCAGCACAAAAGAAGATGTGATTGCAGACTTTATTTTGCAAAACCCCCAATCTTCGGTTTACCCAACTATAGAAGAACTGGCAGAACAAATCGGTGTTTCTGAAGCAACCTTATTTAGGTTTGTCAGAAAACTAGGTTATTCCGGATATCAGCAATTTAGAATCGCCTTAGCAACTGATATTGCCAGTCCACAACAGCGGGTATATGAAACAACATTAGAAAATAATAAAGAATCTACGGTATCTCTGGTCTTTAATACCAACATACGTGCTCTAGAGGAAACGCTTAAACACATTAATCCGGAGCAGATTAAGCAGATTGCCCAATTATGCGTTAGAAGCAAGGGACTTTACTTTTTTGGTCTTGGAGGTTCATCTATCGTAGCACTGGATGCATATCATAAGCTGGTCAGGACAGGATTGCCCTGCTGTGCTCCAACAGATTTTCATATGCAACTCATGCAGGCAAGCCAGCTCTCTTCGGAAGATACGGCATTTCTTATTTCCCACACCGGGGTAAATCGTGATGCGCTTCATCTTGCAGAAACGATTCAACAACAAAAGGCTCAGCTCATTGTTATTACCGATGCAAAACGATCCCCCCTTTTAAAGCTGGCAAATCATAGCTTATTTGCCTATTCTCAGGCTTCGCCTTATGTTTCCGAAGCCTTTTCAGCCCGTATAGTGCAACAGGCCATTATCGATTGTCTGTATGTATCCATAATGGAACAGCTTGGCCAAACTGGTTTTGAAAACCTTGAACGGATGCGGAGCGTTATAGCCCAACGCAGAATTTAGCTTACCAGAGGTATCCCATGAAAGCTTTAGTGTTAGTCGCCAGTAAAAATTTCAGTTATGTTGATGTACCCACACCAACTATTACCGAGCCGGACCAGGTTTTGATACAGATTAAAGCTGCATCAATCTGCGGAAGTGATGTTCATGGGATGGATGGTTCAACAGGCCGCCGCATTCCCCCAATTATTATGGGCCATGAAGCTTCGGGCATTATAACTGCCATAGGATCGGCGGTTCACAATTTTGCTCCTGGAGACCGGGTGACCTTTGATTCTACAATTTATTGCGGAAACTGTTTTTATTGCCGCCGCGGTGAAGTAAACCTCTGTGATAATCGCCGGGTTATCGGAGTTTCCTGCCAGGAATATAAACAAGACGGAGCCTTTGCTGAATATCTGGTTGTTCCAGAACGAATCCTTTATCACCTCCCCGATGAGGTAGATTTTGTACATGGGGCTCTTACTGAACCTATAGCCGTTGCAGCCCATGCTTTAGGTCTTGCCAAACTTAGCCCCGGCGATTCGGTTCTTATTGTCGGTACGGGCCTTATCGGCCTCTTGCTCCTCCAGCTTGTTCGGCTTCATACATCCGGTACGGTTATAGCTGTAGACATCGATGAGAAACGACTTGCCCTGGCAAAAAAACTCGGGGCTGATGTAACCATAGTAGCAGGAACTGAAATCGGTTCCCGTATCAAAGCTGTAACTAACGGACGTGGCGCAGATCAGGCCTTTGAAGTAGTAGGTTCAGAAAAAACGGTAGCCACCGCCATAGAAGGACTGCGAAAAGGAGGAAGATTAACCTTGGTAGGGAATGTAAGTCCATCAATCAATCTGCCTCTTCAAGCTGTAGTCACCCGTCAGCTAGACCTTCAAGGTTCCTGTGCTATCGCAGGAGAATATACACTCGCCCTCCAGCTTATGGCAGCTCATAAAATTAATCTGGACCCCATTATTAGTGCCGTAGCCCCCCTTAAGGACGGAGCCCTGTGGTTTGAAAGGCTCTACAACCGAGAGCCCGGTCTTCTTAAAATTGTTTTGGAGCAGTAACATGAAAAAAGTAAGATTTGGAATTCTCACCTATGGAAAGGTTGCCCATCTACACGCCCAGGCTTTGCAGTCTATCCCAGAACTTGAACTTGTCGCAGTTTGGGGCCGCAATAAAGAAAAACGAGATCACTTTGCTGCAACCTACGGAATCAAAGCCTTTGATGATATTAGCGATATGATTCATTCAGCCCAGGTTGATGCAGTGCTGGTTGCCTCACCACACCCACAGCACACCCAGCATAGCCTGGAGGCTCTGGAAGCGGGGGCCCATGTGCTTATTGAAAAACCCATGGCCCTTCATACCGCAGATTGTGACAGGATTATAGAAACAGCCGCTCGGCTTCATCGAAAAGTTGGGGTTATAAGCCAGCGCCGTTGGTATCCTGCGGTACAGCGCATCCGAGAAGCTATAGATAGGGGTAAACTGGGCAAACCGATGATTGGTCAGGTAACTATGCTTGGTTGGCGTGATGAATCTTATTACCGCAGTGACCCCTGGAGGGGGAGTTGGGGAGGAGAAGGAGGCGGAGTTTTAGTGAATCAGGCACCCCATCAGTTAGACCTGCTCCAATGGTTCATGGGACCAGTAATAGAGGTGTTTGCATACTGGGATAATATCAATCACCCCTATATCGAAGTAGAAGATACCGCCCTGGCACTTGTGCGTTTTGCCTCTGGCGGCATGGCCAATATTCTTGTAAGTAATTCCCAAAAACCAGGTATATATGCAAAAGTACATGTACATGGTACATCCGGAGCATCCGTCGGTGTACAAACCGACGGCGGTGCTATGTTTGTGGCAGGACTTTCTAAAATTACTGAGCCCCCCAGTAATGATATCTGGACCATACCAGGCGAAGAAGCCAATCTAGTAAACTGGAAAGCCCAGGATGAAGCTCTCTTTAAATCAATTGATGGAACCACCTATTTTCATGGACTTCAATTTAAAGACTTTGCTGATGCCATACTGGATGACCGCCCGCCCCTTGTGGATGGAATGGAAGGACGGAAAACAGCGTCCCTTATCGAAGCCATCTATCAATCTGGTAAAGAACATCGGCCTATCAGTCTGTAATTTTTCTCATTGAAAGGGACCTGCCATAATGCTATGCTAGAAACATAATGGATGTTACACGAGTTCCCCCTGCGCTTTTACAAGGGGCTGGCCAGATAATTAAAGGAAAGGAATCCTTCCTTCAATATCTTATAACCGTCCTTCTGGCTGGCGGCCATGTTCTTTTAGAGGACCTGCCCGGCCTCGGAAAAACGACGGTTGCAAAAACCCTGTCCCACCTAATAGCAGATAAAGATGGCAGTTTTTTAGCTTTTAAGCGGATTCAATTTACCCCCGACCTTTTACCCTACGATATTACCGGTGTCGATATTTTTGACCCGGACCTGCACAGCTTCCGTTTCGTACCAGGGCCAATTTTTGCTAACCTCATCCTGGCCGATGAAATTAACCGCACCACTCCTAAGGTCCAATCCGCCCTCCTGGAGGTCATGGCGGAACAGCAGGTGACGGTAGGTTCCGTAACCCGGCCCGTCCCCACCCCCTTTATGGTTATTGCCACCCAGAACCCGGTAGAAAGCGAGGGAACCTTTCCCCTTCCTGCGGCGCAGCTAGACCGCTTCATGATGCGTCTTTCTCTGGGCTATCCGCACAAGGATGCGGAACTTGAAATTCTGGAAACCAACCCGTCGGAGCTAAGCCTGGTGCACCTAAAACCAGTAATTTCGGTTGATGAACTGATTCAAGCCCGTGCCATGGTTGAGCAGGTGTTCTGCCACCCGGGTCTTAAGGAAGCCATTGTTGACCTGGCCAGAGCTACGAGGAGCCACACCGAAATCCGCCTTGGTGCAAGTCCCCGTTCAGCTCTGCACCTGCTTAAAGCAGTCCGGGCCTATGCCTTTGTAAAAGGCAGGGACTTTGTGGTAGATGAAGATATCATCACCCTAGGGCCCCTGGTCCTGACCCATCGGCTCAAAATGTCCGATCCCCGCACCG
>Ga0101944_10005822_pt1 | contig 13583 bp, 13 predicted proteins | sample DewCreD2012metaG_FD_75245 | JGI IMG/M metagenome (GOLD analysis project Ga0101944, IMG submission 75245) | Hot spring sediment bacterial and archeal communities from British Columbia, Canada, to study Microbial Dark Matter (Phase II) - Dewar... ... | reverse complement strand
TTGAACCTGCGAGCCCCGGCTTGTAAGGCCGATGCTCTCCCGCTGAGCTATCCGCCCAACCTCGAAATGTCTATTTACCTACAGGTTCATCCCCATGTCAAGCTTTTTGAGCTTTCTAGATTCCCGCCGGAGTTTACCCTGAGCGCCGCCGAAGGGCCTGAATAAAAGAAGAAGACGTTTCCACACTCCCCTCGCCCCTCCCGCCAGGAGAGGAAATACGGGAGGGGATGTGAATGAAAGCACGTATTCCCTCGTAAATACTGGATTCCGGGTCAAGCCCGGAATGACGGACAAAGGAAAGCAATTTGAGACGCACTACACTAGTGGGCGGTCAGTTCATCGACAGCAGGCTTCTGGTCCTGCACCGCTTCCAGGCAGAAAGGCTCGCACTCCTCCTGGGGGGCAAAAAAGCTTTCCCCCTCCTGCAAGACCAGGGCCTGTTTCAGCACGTCGTCCATGTGGGCCACAGGGATGAGCTCGACCTTCTTCAGAATCCTTTTCGGGATCTCCTCGATGTCCTTCATGTTGTCTTCGGGGATGATCACCCGGTTCACCAGTCCCCGGTGCGCGGCCAGAACCTTTTCCTTGAGGCCGCCGATGGGCAGCACCCTTCCCCTGAGCGTGATCTCGCCGGTCATGGCAAAGTCGTGTTTTACCGGCTTTCGGGTAAGGGCCGAAACAATGGAGGTCGCCAGCGCAATCCCCGCAGAAGGACCGTCTTTCGGGGTCGCGCCCTCGGGCACGTGGATGTGAATGTCGATGTTCTCGTAGAACTTGTCCGGAAGCCTGAGCTGCCGCGACCTGGACCTCACGTAGCTCAGGGCCGCCTGCGCGGATTCCTGCATCACCTCGCCGAGCTTGCCGGTGAGAACCAGCTTTCCCTTTCCGGGCATGATCGCCACTTCGGTCTGGAGAAGCTCTCCGCCTGTATCGGTCCACGCGAGGCCCGTGGTGACGCCCACCTGGTCCAGGTCCTCTGTTTTGCCGAAACGAAACTGGATCACGCCGAGGTAGCGGTGCACCGAGTTGGCAGTGATGTGGATCTTGGTCTCCTTGCCTTTCTTCAAGACTTCCTTGGCCACCTTTCGGCAAATGGCGGCTATTTCCCGCTCCAGGTTTCGAACCCCCGCCTCGCGCGTGTAGTTGCGGATGACGGTGAGGATCGCCTTGTCGGAGAAGGTGATGTCCACGTCCTGAAGACCGTTTTTCTCGATCTGTTTCTTGATGAGGAACTGTTTGGCGATGTTGAGTTTCTCGAGCTCCGTGTAGCCCGGAAGCCGGATGATTTCCATCCTGTCCTGCAAGGGCAGAGGGATGTTGTGAAGGGTGTTGGCCGTGGTGATGAAGAGCACCTCGGAAAGGTCATAGTCGAGATCCAGGTAGTGATCGTTGAAAGCGTTGTTCTGTTCCGGATCCAGGACTTCGAGAAGCGCCGCCGAAGGGTCGCCCCGGAAGTCCGTGCTCATCTTGTCCACTTCATCGAGGCAGAAAACCGGATTCACGGTTTTGGCTTTTCTCACGTACTGGATGATCTTTCCCGGAAGCGCTCCGATGTAGGTCCGGCGGTGGCCCCTGATCTCGGCCTCGTCCCTGACGCCTCCCAGAGACAGGCGGACAAAATTGCGGCCCGTGGCCCTGGCAATGGACTTGGCGATGGAGGTTTTGCCCACGCCCGGAGGACCCACCAGGCAGAGGATGGGGCCGCTGATTTTTTTGGTCAGGCCTTGCACGGCCAGGTACTCCAAGATCCTCTCCTTCGGTTTCTTGAGTCCGTAGTGATCTTCTTCCAGGATGCGCTCCGCCTCTTGAATGTCGATCTTCTCCTTGGTTCTCTCGTCCCAGGGTAGGGCGATGATCCAGTCGATGTAGTTGCGCACCACCGTGGCTTCCGCGGACATGGGGGACATCATCTTGAGTTTCTTGAACTCCTGCCAGACCTTGGTGTGGGCTTCCTTGGAGAGCCGTTTCCTCTTGATTTTCTTTTCCAGCTCGGCCAGCTCCGCCTTGAAGTCGTCCTTGGTGCCCATCTCCTTCTGAATGGCCCGCATCTGCTCGTTGAGATAATAGTCCTTCTGGGTCTTCTCCATCTGCTTCTTGACCCGCTTCTTGAGGCGGTTTTCCAGTCGGAGGATGTTGATCTCGTCCCGAAGCTTGTCAAAGAGCTTTTCAAGCCTCGGATTGAGCCTCTCGACCTGAAGGATCTCCTGCTTGTCTTTGATCTTCATGGCCACGTGGGCGGCGATCATGTCTCCGAGCCGCGAAGGGTCCTCGATGGCGCTGATGGTGGCCACCAGGTCCTTGCCGATTTTCTCGTTGAGCTTTGCATACTCGTCAAAGCTCTCGGCAATGGCCCTCATGAGGGCCACGGACTGCTCGTCCGGCTCGTCCTCGTGGATCTTTTTCATTTTTACGATGAAAAAGTCCTGGTTGGGGATGAACTCCTCGATCCTCGCCCGCTGTTTGCCCTCGATCAGGGCTTTCACCGTGCCGTCCGGCAGCCTCAAGAGCTGAAGCACGGTCCCCAGGGTTCCGAAAAGGTAAATATCCCTTTGTGCGGGGGTATCCACCTTGGCGTCCCGTTGGGCGGAGAGGAAGACTTCCTTCTCGTGAGACATGGCCCACTCAAGAGCCTTGATGGACTTATCCCGTCCCACAAAAAGTGGAACCACCATGTGAGGAAATACGACCACATCCCGCAAGGGGAGTAAAGGATACAAGGCGTCTTCCATTTCAGGCATTCTCTTTCTGTTCAGATTGAACATGCTAGGCGTATCCCACCTGGTTTTCGTACAGGTACAGGGGTTGAGCGTTGCGCTTGATCACCTCTTCATTGATAATGCATTCCCTCACGCCGTGCATGCTCGGGATCTCGTACATGATATCCAGCATGACGGACTCGAGAATGGCCCGGAGACCTCTGGCCCCCGACTTCCGCTTGAGTGCGTCCTTGGCAATGGCCAGGAGAGCTTCCTCGGTGAACTTGACGGTCACGCCTTCCATCTCGAAAAGCTTTTTGTACTGCTTCACCAGCGCGTTTCTCGGCTCGGTGAGAATTCTGGCCAGCGCGTCCAGGCTCAGGTCGTCCAGGGTGGCCAGGATCGGGAGCCGGCCGATGAACTCGGGAATCATTCCGTACTTGATCAGATCCTCAGGCTGCACAAAGGGCATGATCTTGTTGATGTCGTCCGACTCCTTGCTCTGGATGGTCGCCTCGAAACCCATGGCCCTGTTCGCGATCCGGCCCCGGATGATCTTGTCAAGCCCATTGAAGGTGCCGCCGCAGATGAAAAGGATGTTGTTGGTGTTCACCTTGACGAAATCCTGCTGCGGGTGTTTTCTCCCGCCTTTGGGCGGGATGCTCGCCATGGTCCCTTCAATGATCTTCAGGAGCGCCTGCTGAACGCCTTCACCGGACACATCCCGCGTGATGGACGGGCTGTCGGATTTGCGGGCGATCTTGTCGATCTCATCGATGTAGACGATGCCCTTGGTCGCGGCCTCCACATCGTAATCCGCGTTTTGAACCAGATTCAGAATAATGTTCTCCACGTCCTCGCCCACATAACCGGCTTCCGTCAGGGTGGTGGCGTCTGCGATGGTGAAGGGCACCTTGAGGATCTTGGCCAGGGTCTGGGCCAGAAGGGTCTTGCCGGATCCGGTGGGACCGATGAGCAGAATGTTGCTCTTCTGGATCTCGATCCCCTCCATGTCCACCTTGGTGGCGATTCTCTTATAATGGTTGTGGACTGCTACGGAAAGAATCCTCTTGGGTCTTTCCTGCTCGATCACATACTCGTCCAGGATCGCCTTGATCTCATTGGGCTTCGGAAGCCTGCTGGCTGCATCCGTGTCCAGTTCCTGGCCATAGTCTTCGGCAATGATCTCGTTGCACAGCTGAATGCATTCATCGCAAATGTAAACCGAGGGGCCGGCAATGAGTTTTTTCACTTCATCCTGGCTCTTCCCGCAAAAAGAGCACAACAGGTCTTCACTGGAGTCGTCTTTTCTTTGCATACCGCGTCTCTCCTAACTCTTCGGACCCTTTCCCATGTCCCGTTCCGTGATGATCCGGTCTACAATACCATAGCGCACGGCCTCTTCGGCATCCATAAAATAATCACGCTCCGTATCGTGGCGAATCTTCTCCAGAGGCTGCCCCGTGTGTTTGGCCAGGATTTTGTGGATCAGTTCCTTGATTTTCAATATCTCCCTGGCCTGGATATCAATATCCGTGGCCTGGCCCTGGGCCCCGCCCAAGGGTTGGTGAATCATGACCCTGGCGTGAGGCAGGGCATACCTCTTCCCCTTCGCTCCTGCAGCAAGCAGCAAAGCCCCCATGCTCGTGGCCTGGCCCATGCAAATGGTTGCGATGTCCGGCCTGATGTATTGCATGGTATCATAAATGGCCAGACCGGCGGTGACTGACCCGCCCGGAGAGTTAATGTAAAGGTTGATGTCCTTGTCCGGATCTTCTGATTCCAGGAAAAGCATCTGGGCTATGACCGTGTTGGCCATACCGTCATGGACCTGTTCGCCCATGAAAATGATCCGGTCCTTCAAAAGCCTCGAGTAAATGTCATAAGCTCGCTCACCGCGGCTCGACTGTTCGATCACAATAGGTATCAGCATATTCTCTCTTTAAACCAGCATGGAATCAATGGATAAATTAATCTAGTTATTGCAAATAGTTATCCATGGGGAGCATCATCAATACGGGCTGCTTCGAGCTCCCTGATCTTAGCACCCTTCACCAGATAATTCAAGGTCTTTTCCTCCAGGAGCCGGTCCTTGAAGCCCTCCATAAGCCCCTTGGCCTCATAATACTGGCGCACGACCTTGGGATCTTGTCCAATTCCTTTCGCGAGATCCGCGAACCCTTCGTCGATTTCAGTCTCCGAAAGAGTCAGGTCATTCTGCCTGGCAATTTCCCCCAAGATCAGCAGGTCCTTCACGCGCTTTTCAGAAGAGGCGCGGAAATCTTCTCTCATCTTGTCTACCGAAAGCCCTGCCTTGGAAAAATCCGAACCCATTCGGGCGAAATTTTGTTTAACCGTTTCAACAGCATAGTTGATTTCAGAATCGACAAGGCTTTCCGGAAGGTCAAAAGTAACCGTCGCGGATATTTTGTCAAGGAGCTTTCTTTTAAGCTCCCGATCCACTCGCTTTTGTTCTCTCGCCTGGAGGTCTTCCCTGATCCTGTTCTTAAGGGCACCGAGATCATTGAAGTCGGCACCTAGGTTCTTCGCAAAATCATCATTCAATTCAGGGAGTTCCATTATCTTGATTTCCGCCACCCTGACTTTGAAAAGGATTTTCTTTCCCGCCAGCTGGGCATTGGGATGGGTCTTTTCAAAATCCACAGTGATTTCTTTTGCCTGTCCAGGCCTTAAACCGAGGAGGTCCTTCTCGAATTCGGGGTGGAACTGGTCCTGCCCTACCCTCACGATAAAATTCTCGGCTTTCATCCCTTTTACGGGTTTTCCCTCCTCAAAAGCCTCGTACTCGATGACGGCGCAGTCGCCCTTCTGGACGCCCCGGTCTTCGTCGAGCGGCTTGAGCCGGGAGTGAACCCGCCGGATCTCCTCCAGCTGCGCATTCACAGCCTCCTCGCTGATTGAAACGCTTTCCTTCTCCACTTCAAGGCCCATGTAGTTTTTAAGCTCAAATTGCGGCCTCACCTCCATGAGGGCTGTGTACGTGTAACCCTCCCCCGCTTTCAGGGATTCGTTCTCTATCATGGGCATGGCGATCGGATAAATCTTGGTTTCTTCAAAAGCCCTTGGAAGGGTCTCACTCATGAGCCCTCGCTGGACGTCCTGCCTCACCTGCTCGCCGAAATTGCGCTCAAGGATACTGCGGGGCACCTTTCCGGGCCTAAAGCCGTCCACTCTCGCCTTTTTCTTGAGTTCCCTGTAAGCCTCGTCGAATTTTTTCTCCACCTCTTCGGACTCGACTTGCACGGTGAGTCTTTTCTTAACCGGGGTAATCTCTTCTATGCTCGCTTTCATGTTCTCCTCTTGACGGTTTGCTCACGATCGCTCAACGCAGGCAGAAGGCTGCGCGGAGAAAATCTCAACCATTCGATAAGGATAGTAAGAATCGCCTCTCCGAAAATCAAGTAAAAGAAGTATTATAAAAACAAAGGGATGAATGTCAAACCACAAAATGGATCATCGAGCATTTAAAGTTGATGCGTTCGTAAAAACTCGAAAGTGTCGCGCCTGTCATTTCGGCCTTCGGGAGAAATCTAATCGTTCCAATTCATTATCAAGGCAAGATTTCTCGCTTCGCTCGAAATGACATCAAGAGGAGACTTCTTACGAGGCCGTCGACGTTGGACATCGAAAATAGGGACAAAGGCATAAAGCGGAAAGCCCGGAGACCTGCGCAGAAGGTATGGGATAGGCCCGGGTGCGCCGAAAAGAGGGTCGGGACTTACTCTTTGTTTTTTTTCTTGAGCAGCTCGATGAAGGTCTCGAGGTTCTCCTGTGAACCGAACACATCCTGGTACATCTTCTCGCTCCATGCGCTGAGGCCCGCCTTGAAGATCCTGTGAATCACCCTGTCTGCGCTCTCAGGCCCTTCGGTCTTCGCGAAATGATAGAGAAGGTCTTCGGGGACCCTTATGGGGTAGACCGCCGCTCCCGCGTTTGTGTCGGCTTTAAGGTATTCCTGAATGTTCTTCAGGATCTTAAGATGCATGTATTTCTTCTGGAACTCTTCTTGGTCCATGTTCTCGACCCTCTTTTGATTTGGATTATAAACAGCGCACCTGCCCAAGTCAACGCGAAAACCCCTCCCAAAAGATTAGCGTTTCCATGCCCTTTTATCACTTTACAAAAAAGATTTTTTGATTAAATTGGATAATCATTTCAATAGAGAGGATTCACCCCCTTTGCCGATTTACGAATACCAGGCCAAGAGTCCCAAGCAAGGCTGCCCCACGTGCCGAAGCCCCTTTGAAGTGCTGCAGCGCGTGGACGAGCATGCCTTGAGTTCGTGTCCTGACTGCGGAAAACCGGTCAAAAAGATTATTTCCTGGTGCCACTCCGCGGTGACGGAGATTTCTCCTGAGCATCAGAGGGTTGAACAGAAGATCAAGGAATATGAATCCGCCGGCCTCTGGAGCCATGCGGCCGAGCTTGCAGACAAACACTCTGAGAAAGTGAAGGACAAGGGCCTGAAATTGAGGGCCCTGGAGGATTACAAAAAAGCGGGTTACGATGCGGATACGCTTTCCAAACATGCCGACATTCATCAAGATTGAAGGGAGATTTTTCGTATGAAAGGAAAAAAGATCATTTCACACGTTGCGCCGGCGTTGGTCCTTGTGGCGGGTCTCATCTTGTTTTTTTCCTCTCCTCCTGTCTGGAGCGCGGAAAAGGAAAAGAAAGATCTTCCGCCTAGACAAATCTCTGTAGCCCCTGAGTACACCGCCGTCACCGTCCCCGAGGGGGAAGAGGTGAGCATTGATCTCACGGTGTCCAACCAGGGCAGACAGGACGAGTTCATCGACCTGTCCCTGACCCAGATCCCCAAGGGCTGGAAGGCGCGGATCAAAACCTACAGTTTTGATGTCTCAGGCTTGTTTGTGGCCAGCGACAAGGCCAAGAGCCTGACCTTGAAAGCGGAGCCGGAAGAAGGCACCGGCCCCGGCAAGTACACCTTCGGCGTCAAGGGCCAGACCCACGACGGGAAGCTGGTGTCCGCCAGCCAGGTGACGATTCAGGTGCGGGAAAAGGACGCGGCCAAGAAATCCAAAGGCGTCAATCTCGCCACCTCCTACCCGGTCTTGCGAGGACCGACGGACGCCAAGTTCGAGTTTTCCTTGGAAGTTGAAAACAAAACAGACAAGGAAAGCACCTTCAACCTGAGCGCCCAGGGACCCACCAACTGGGAGGTCAACTTCAAGCCCTCCTATGAGGACAAGCTGATCTCCAGCCTCAGGCTGAAAGAAGGCGGCCGACAAAGCGTGGGCGTGGAAGTGAAACCCTACCTCCTGGCCGAGGCCGGGACCTATCCCATCCAGGTCAAGGTCAGTTCCCCTGAAGGCAGTTCAGAGGCGGAGCTCACCGTGATTCTCACAGGCACCCACAAAATGGAAGTGGGAACCGCTTCGGGACTCCTCTCTCTCACGGCCTTTTCCGGGAAACCAGCTAATATCTCCTTTTATATCAAGAACACCGGCTCCGCGCCTCAGAACAACATCAAACTGCTCTCCTTCAAACCGGAGAATTGGAAGGTGGAATTCAAGCCGGAGAAGCTGGACAAGCTGGCGCCCAATGAACTCAAACAGATCGAGCTGGTGGTCACCCCCGCGGACCAGGCCCTGGTGGGGGACTATTCGGTGGCCGTCGGTGTGGAGGGCGAAAAGGTCTCCAAGAATCTCGAGTTCAGGGTCACGGTCAAGGCATCGACCGCCTGGGGCTGGATCGGCATCGCCATCATCGTCCTGGTCGTGCTGGGACTTGTCACTCTTTTTGTCCGCATGGGAAGGCGCTAGACATGGAAACGCAAGCGATCATTCAGACGACGGGTCTGACGAAACGCTATGACCACCAGACGGCTGTGGACCATCTCGACTTCAGGGTCCTGGAAGGAGAGATTTTCGGGTTTCTGGGCCCCAACGGCGCGGGAAAGACCACGACCCTTCTCATGCTCCTCGGATTAAGCCGGCCCTCAGAAGGCACGGCTCAGGTCTGCGGGCTGGACCCGGAAAGAAAAGCCATGGAGGTCAAGCGCCTGGTCGGGTATCTGCCGGAGAACGTGGGCTTCTACGGGGATATGGACGCCCTGCAGAGCCTCGAGTATATTGCCGACCTGAACGGGCTCCCCAAGAGCGAGGCCCAGGACCGGATCCAAGAGGCCCTAAAGCTCGTCGGGCTCTCCGAGGATTCGCGCAAAAGAGTGAGCGCCTATTCCCGCGGCATGAAGCAGCGCCTGGGCATTGCGGAAGTGCTGATCAAGGAACCCAAGGTGTTGTTCCTCGATGAGCCCACGCTGGGTCTTGACCCGGACGGCGCGGTGAAACTCATTGAACTCATCCAATCCCTGAACCAGGAAAAAAGGATCACCGTGCTCCTGTCCTCCCATCACCTGCAGCAGGTGCAGAAGATCTCCCACCGGGTCGGCATCATGATCAAAGGCAGGATGGTGGCCGAAGGCTCGATCGAGGCGCTGGCCAAGGAAAAGTTCGGGGTCGGAGAGGAAAATTACACTCTCGAAGAAATCTACATGAAGTACTTCCTGGAGGTTTGATCCATGAGCGGGCTCGGTGCGGTTTATCGAAAAGAACTTTCCGACAACTTCAGCAGCTTCCGATTCGTCATCCTCTTTGCCCTCATCGCCATGGTGAGCTTCATCATCAGCTACATGGCCGGCGTGAGCCTCAGGGAGAACCTGGAAGGCGTGGCCAAGCCCAAGTTCGTTTTTCTCATGCTCTTCAACACCAAGGGCGCTCTTTTCTCCCTGGTGGAATTCATCGCCGTGTTCGGTCCCCTCATCGGCCTGGTGCTCGGGTTTGACGCGATCAACGGCGAAAGAGCCCACGGCACCCTGGTGAAACTCGTGTCCCAGCCCATTTACCGGGATGCCGTGATCAACGGCAAGTTCCTGGCAGGCGCCACCACCATCACCATTCTCGTGCTCTCCATTGTGCTGGTGATTTCAGGCTTCGGACTCACGCTGGTCGGCGTGGTGCCGGGCGTGGAGGAGATCCTTCGCCTCGCGATCTACGTGGTCATCAGCATCTTCTACATCTCCTTCTGGCTGGGGCTTTCCATCCTCTTTTCCATCGCCTTCCGGAGCGTGGCCACGTCCTTCCTCGCCTCGGTGGCGCTGTGGATTTTTCTTTCCTTTTTCGTTTCCATGGGAGCGAGCGTCCTGGCCAACTCCGTCGCACCGGTGGATAAAAGGGCCGGAGACGACCCGGAGACCGTGATCGCCAACGCGCGCATCCGGGAGGGGGTTTCCCTCCTCTCTCCCATGTTTATCTACTCCAATGCCACGGCGACGATCATCGACCCCATGAGGAAGACGACCAAGTCCCTGGTCCTGATGGGTCCTATGGAGCAGATCTCTTCATCCCGTTTTCAGAACCCTTTGTCGCTCGGGCAAAGTCTCATCGTGGTGTATCCCCACCTGGTCGCCCTCATCGCGATCAGCCTGATCTGTTTCGCGGTATCTTACTCCATCTTCATGATGCAGGAGATCAGAACATAGAGGACGGCCTGCTGCCCTCCACAATGACGGCGGGTAAACGCAGGGTGCAAAGGGCACGGAAAAACCGAAAGAATCTTTTGAGGAGATTAAGGTCCATGGCTGCCAAGATTGAGGAACTGGTCGCAGGCAAGGGAGAAAAGGACAGCGTGACTGTGAACGGCTTGAGCGTCCCCGTCGCAGCGCTCAAAAACCTCAAGGACCAGGGCTATGAGCACTTGAGGGTCTACGGGGACAACAAGACCCTCTCCCTGTGGGGGAAGACGGTGAGCGCCTGCTTCACCTTGGAGCAGATGCTGGAGAGGGCGAAGACAAAATAAACCTCAAAAACCTGCCGTCCAGGTCCGCGGTCCCCACCAGGGCATATTCCTCCGCAAACTTGTCCCAGAGGATTCCAAGGGTCTCCTCCAGGAGATCTCTGTCGGCCCCTTGGACCTCCTCGGACAGGCTCATGAAGTCCTTCACGAAGACCTCCTTGAAGCCCGGCATGCCGTAAGGCGGCTTCTGAGAGCCGGAGCGGAGAAGTCTGAAGAGATCCCTGACCTGGTCCAGAGAAAGAGGAGCGAAACCCGGTTGCGCCTTCAGCTGCTTCCTGGCCCAGACATTGAATATCAGGCTGTGGAAGGAGAACAAGGGATCTTTGACCCACTTTTCTTCCAGAGGATACTGCTCCGCCAGCCTTTCCAGGAGCCTGTCCAGAACCCTTAGGCGCCCCATGGCCTTCCGGCATGCGGCGATCTCCTCGAGGGTCTCAAAACTCCTGTAAGGTTCCTGCTTCTGGGATCGATCAAACAGGACCGGCCGCTTCTGAACCACACCGACCAGCGTGGCGCCCCATTCCTCCTCCCAGAAGGCGGGCCTGAAACCCCGGCGCGCGAACCAGGCCGTCTTGAGCCATGCTTCCGTCTCCCACCTCAGTTCAAGCGCCAGGCTGAAGCCCGAGCGGAAAAGGTCGATCAGGGGGTTGTGCCGCAGGACCTTCTCGCACAGGGCAAGATCTCTCCCACACCAGCGCTCAAGACCTACGTTTACATATCCGGCCGTTCTGCGCACCGTCTGCACCAGCGCTTCCGGCGTATTTCCGGGAACCCCTTCTGCAGAAAAGACCTGGCTGCACAGACCGGCGAATTCCAGAGTGATCCGGTTCAGAAGAAGGAGATCCCCGCTTCCCCTCGCCGCTTCCACCATGAGGTTTTTTTCGGAAACATGAAGAATCGGCATCAGGGGAGCCTGGACCCCCTCCTCTTGAGAAACGACCGGCCCCGTGGGAGCCACCGAAGGCGACGCCTTGAGCAAATCTTTTTTCAGGGCGGCGTAAACAGAGACGGCCTCTTCATAGGGCAGAAAGCCGTCTTCCGCGAGGCGCACATTCCGGCGCCGGTACATTTCCTCTTCCACCTCGGCGGGCACCACTCCGGAGAGGCCCATGAGGATCGCCTGGTAGCGCAGGTAATCCTTGCTCGCCAGGTGCTGAAGCAGGCTGCGGAGAACGTCCTCGTGTTCGGGATCAAGGAACTTCAGGTAATGAATGCCGTCCAGGGTGATGAATCCCTCCTCCACGTCAATCATCTCGTCCTTGGTTTTGAATTCGACGTGAAGGGTTTTGGAGAGGAAGTAATAGGTGAAGTATTCCCCCTCTTTCAACAGCCAACGGACCAGACGATCAGGGTCTGCGTGCAGCAGTCGATCCATCCACGCGCCCGCTTGCCCGAGGTCCAGACGGTCTTTTTTCCACAGCTCCAGATCGAGAATGAATTCCCAGTGCTCTGAAGACGCCATTTGCAGGATCGGAAGGGCGTCCTCCTCCCCGATCTTCTTGACCAGCCAATAGAGATCGACGCGGGCCATGTTCCGGACAAACGCGTCCGGGTCTTTCAGCGCCAGGATGCGGTTCAGGGCCACGCTGCCCGACTGGGAGAGAATCTCCTTGGCCGGTTCCGCGCCCCTCGGCACGAGCCCTGTCTCATCCGGAGGGCTTTGTCTGTTCTTCTCCGTCAACGCCCACACCCCGCGAAACGCTTTCTCCTCCTCACCATGCATCAAACCCTTGCAGGGTGTCAACAACAACCTGAGGCGAGGAATGCTCCTTGACTTTCGGCTTTTTTTATAGATGATGTGAACCAGTTCTTAAAGACTGTCTCTGGGAGATCGGCGCGTGATTGATTTCATCGTCAAAGGGGGTATCTTCATGTACCCCATCCTCCTCTGCTCCATCATCGGCCTTGCCGTGTTTCTGGAAAGGCTTTGGGTGCTGAGGCGAAAGACCATCATTCCCACGGAATTCATCCGGAACATCGAAGATCTTCTCAGAAAGCAAAAGATCTCCGAGGCCATTTTTCTTTCCGAGCAAAACGGTTCCTCCATCGCCCGAGTCTTTTCGGCGGGCCTCAAGAACGCCAGCAGGGGCATGTGGCTGGTGAAGGAGTCCATTGAGGACGTCGGGGGCAGAGAGGCGATTGCCCTTGAGAAGCGCGTGACCACTCTGTCCACGATTGCCAATGTGTCCACCCTCCTGGGTCTGCTGGGGACGATCTCCGGGATGATCAAGACCTTTAATGTCCTCTCCGTGGTGGGGCCGGGGAATCCGGGCACCCTGGCCGGAGGCATTGCCGAAGCCCTGATCACCACCTTCGCGGGACTCTGCGTGGCCATCCCCGCCACGGTGTGCCACCGCGTGATTCAAAACAGGGCAGGATCCCTTGTGTTTGAAATGGAGGAGATCTGTTTCAAGATCATCGACATCATGCAGGAGACCAGCACCGCTCAGAGCTGATCGGCTGCAACGCCGGAGGGAGATAGCGCCTGCCCCTTGGGCAGAACCGACACGATGCGCCTGTTAAGAAAAAAAACAGAAGAAGAAACCATTTTGCTCACCCCTTTTGTGGACATTGTTCTCAATCTCCTGATCTTTTTCGCAGTGACTTCCCAGTTCGACATCTCCTCGGGGGTCCGCATCAAACTTCCCCAGGTGTCCAAGGTCATTGCCGGTCAAGAAGAAAACAAGGCCACCGTGGTGATCGACCGCGAAGGCCAAGCCTACTTTGAAGGCAAGACGGTGGATATGAAGCAGTTGGAAGAGAGGTTGAAAGCCCTGGTCATCGAAAAAGGAAATCTCCAGCTCATTCTGCAAGCGGACAGGGAGGTCATGCATGGCAGGGTCGTTGAAGCCATGGATGTGGCCAAGTCGGTGGGGGTGCAGTCCATTCTGATCGCCGCACAATGGAAAGCCCCGAAGTCGCCCTGACCGAGACACGAGGGAGCCGCGATTGACCGCTAAGACTTTCTTGAAAGGCACTTTGCTCATTCTCCTTTTTCTCGTGTTGGTGGCCGCCTGGCTCGGCTTCGGGGAGCGAGGGTTCATTCAC
>Ga0101944_10005817_pt1 | contig 13594 bp, 9 predicted proteins | sample DewCreD2012metaG_FD_75245 | JGI IMG/M metagenome (GOLD analysis project Ga0101944, IMG submission 75245) | Hot spring sediment bacterial and archeal communities from British Columbia, Canada, to study Microbial Dark Matter (Phase II) - Dewar... ... | reverse complement strand
GCGAGCGGCTTGTCCGCAGCGTGTGAAGCTCGGCAGGAGTGACATAAGGATGCCGCTCCGGCAGGTAGTAGAGCAGCAGCCAGAATGCCAACCAGACGAAGCCCAAGGCGCCTGTCGCCAGGAATGCGAAGCGCCAGCCGTACCACAAGGTAAGCCAGGTAACAAGAGGAACCGCCACCATCGCGCCCAATGCCGAGCCGGCATTGACCAACCCGTTGACGAATGCACGCTCCTTGGGTGGATACCACTCAGAAATCGCCCTGGCGGCAGCCATATAATTGCCTGGCTCTCCCACACCCAAGAGGAAACGGAAGACCCCCAGTTGGAAAGCGTTCCGGGCAATCATGTGCATCATGTTGCTCACTGACCACCAGGCGACGAAAAGCGCCAGCGAAAACCGAGTCCCCCAACGGTCGACCAACACGCCTGAAACTACGTACATAACCGTGTAGGCTGCCAGAAAGGCTTGCAGGATGTTGCCGTACTGGGTGGGCGTTATGTGCAACTCTGTCGTGAGCACCGGGGCGACTACGGAGAGGGTTTGGCGGTCAATGTAATTGATGACGGTGGAAAAGAAGATCAGCGCCGCGATATGCCAGCGGAGATGAGGGATCTTCATAGCGCTTCCTCAACGGCGCGGGCCGCGTGCGGCGCCTGGGGTCCCCGCATGCGGCGGCTTTTCTCGGCTTGGCGCCGGTTGCATATGAATAAGTATACAGACTAATCTATCGAGCAACCTACCCAATCATAGAGCAATAACCAAGCCGATGGTCAATGAGGTTTTTGAGGGTCCGGTTATGATTTTCGATGGCGGGTCCGGGAGGTCCCTCAACGGGCGAATTCGCGCCGGTACCGCGCCGGACTCCAACCAGTGCGGCGTTTGAGGACGTTGCTCATGTACTCTGCGTGGCGGAAGCCCGTTCGCTCGGCGATTTCCGGAAGCGACAAGGCAGTCTGAGTAAGCAACTCCTTCACGCGGGCTATTCTCATATCGACAATCACGTCGTGAATGGAACGGCCTAAGGCGTTTCGAAAGTGTTCCTGTAACGCGGACCGGGATATGAACATGTGACGCAGCACGGTTTCGACGTTAATGCCCTCGCCAGCGTGTTGGCGTATGAACCGCAGCGCCTTGGCAACCACAGGATCGGAGATAGCCGTTATGTCGGTGGACTGCCTGGTCGCCACTTCGATGGGCGGTACGCGAATGTCGATCTGCGGGAGCGCTTCGCCGCGCATGAGGCGGTCAAGGATCCGGGCGGCTTGATAACCCATCTCCCGGGCGTTCAGCACTACGCTTGAGAGAGGAGGATGGGCGAGTTCGCACGCCACGTCGTCATTTCCTACGCCGAGGACCGCGGCTTGCTCGGGCACGGCGACATCAGCCATCCGGCATGCCGCGAGCAACTGAAGGGCGCGAAAATCGTGACAAGCCAGAATCCCGACCGGCTTCGGCAGCCGTCCCACCCACTTGGCGACCCTGTCGAGTTCCAGTTCCCACCTTCCTTGAAGCAGGGAGCGTGCGCTCTCCGCTCTCCCCTCAAAGAAATCGCAAGTGTGACCCGCTTCGCGAAGCCGCTTGGCGAAAGCGACGCCGCGAGGATCAGACCAATGCTGTCCCAACTGTCCGACATAGGCAAAGTGAATAAAACCACGCTGTAAGAGGTGCTCTGCCGCGAGCCGCCCGATGGCGTCGTGATCGGTGGCGATCATGGGAACGCCCATGCCGGCGAGTTGTTCGTTAAGGTCCACTACCGGGACCTTCATCTTGGCGACCAGGTCCCGGATAGCCGGCGAAGGAACGCGGGAAATGATGCCGTCACCACGCCATTTCCTGAGCCAGGACGGTATGGGGTCATGAACCGCGCGCTCGCTGAAATAGACAGCCCAGGGCCTCGTTTCCCGGATGTAGGATGCGATTCCGCAAAGCAGGCGGCGGCCGAACGAGGTGGATGTCTCGATGATCAGGGCGACGCGCGGAGCGCCGGCATGAGGCTCCGGCGTGCTCGTTCCGGCCCTTGTGCGGAAGGTCCCAGGGTGGCTCATCGGGTCGTATCCTCTCCGACTGTTATTGTCTCTGCACTTTATCTCGCTCGGATGAAGGGAGGATAGACCCGCCGAAATTCATAAATTGCACATCGAAATCTCCATTGATCTGCGGCGGTGGGAGAGGCTAGCTTGAAACTGAATGCAAGAGTCCGCGATTCAAGAGGTGAGGGAACCGGAAAGGCGTGTTCCTGTGCGCGCTACGGTGGACGTGCTCGTAGTGGGCGGAGGGCCGGCCGGGTTGATGGCTGCTTTAGCGGCGTCCGAGGAAGAAAGGGCGAGCGTGGCGCTGGTGGAGCAGCGGTCGTTCGTAGGGGGCAATCTTACGATAGGGTTGCCGGTGCTCGGTTTCCTGAGCCAGAAGGGGACGCCCATAATTGCCGGTCTGCCTCAGAGGTTTATCGACCGCCTTGCTGCGATCGGCGGGGCAAGTCCTCACCGCCCTTGCCCGTTGCACGTGAGCCTGACTCTTATCGAACCGGAAGCCGTGAAGACCGTCGGATTGGAGATGCTGAGGGAAGGCGGCGTGAATGTCATGCTGTACAGCTTGTTCAGCGCTCCAGTGGTCGAAAACGGGGCTGTAAGAGGAGTAATCGTCGAGGGAAAGGCGGGCAGGGAAGCGATTCTGGCCAAGGTTGTGATCGACTGCACCGGCGACGCCGATGTGGCGTTCCGGGCGGGTGTACCGTGTGGGAAGGGCAACGAACAAGGGGGTATGCAGCCGCCCACATTGATGTTCTGCCTGGCGGGCGTCGATACGGAAAAACTACGGCTGAGCATCGCCAGCGAACGGGGGAACTACACCGCGGATTTCATCCCGAATGAGTACTTCGGCCGCAACCGGCAGTTTATTGTGGTGGGCTTGCGGCGGCAAATCGAGCAAGCCAAAGCGGAAGGCCTTTCCATTCCAACCGAGCGAACCATCATTATCACGGGGCTGAAAGAAGGCGAAGCGTGGATTAACATGACGCGGGTGAAAGGGGTTGACGGAACAGATCCCCGCAGTCTCTCCTCTGGCGAGATGGAGGCACGCAGCCAAATCGGGGACATTGTGAAGTATCTGACCCGGTATGTTCCCGGTTTCGAAAACTGCCGCCTGACCAAGACGGCGCCTTTTTTGGGGATTCGCGAAACCCGGCGCGTAGTGGGACGGTATGAGCTCACGCGAGAGGACATTCTGGCGTGCCGCCGTTTTGAGGACGCCATCGCTGTGGCGAGTTATCCGATTGACTTGCACCGTCCCAATGACGAGGGCTGCACCCTCGAATGGTGCGGCGACTGCTATGACATACCCTATCGCTGTCTCCTGCCGGTGGGCATAGAGAATCTGTTGGTCGCCGGCCGCTGCATCTCGACGACCCACGAGGCTATGGCAGCCACTCGCGTCATGGCGACATGCATGGCGTTAGGCGAGGCTGCGGGCCGGGCGGCCGGGATCGCCGTACGCCAGGGTGCTCCTCCGTCTCGAATCGACGCAGGGAAACTTCAAAAGGAGCTATTGGCGAAAGGGGCCTACTTGCGGGTCTGAACCAGCGTGGTAGGGACGGGCAGATTCGAACTGCCGACCTGCCGCTTAGGAGGCGGCCGCTCTATCCATCTGAGCTACGTCCCCGGTCTTCTCCATCTTACCAGCGCTTAAGGCCTTTGCGTCCGATGTCGCTTCGATAATGCATGCCTTCGAAGCGGATCTTGCCTGCTGCGCGGTACACGTTTTGGATGGCGGCGGGCAGTGTTGGGCCGGACGACGTAACCCCCAGCACGCGTCCGCCGGCAGTAAGCAGGCGCCCATTGGCCCGCTTTGTGCCGGCATGAAAAACAGTTGCGCCCTCAGCCTCCGCCGCTTCAAGGCCGGTGATTTCATCGCCTGTCCGCACTTGGCCAGGATAGCCATGCGCGGCGAGGACGACACAAACGGACGGCTCCCGCCTCCAATCCAGCGTGCAGCTTTTCAGCCCTTCTCGTGCGGAGGCCAGTAGAACCTCCGCCCAATCGCAATCGATGCGATGGAGGAGCGCTTGCGCTTCGGGATCTCCCAAGCGGACGTTGAATTCGAGAATCTTAGGCCCTGCGGCAGTCATCATCAGGCCCGCGTAGAGAAATCCGGTAAAGGGGGATCCTTCCTGCCGCATCCTGTCGATGGTAGGGTGAATGATCCGGTCCATGATTTGGCGGTTTTGGTGTTCGGTGAGGATGCGGGAATCGCAGTAGGCGCCCATCCCGCCAGTGTTAGGGCCGGTGTCGCCGTCCCAAACCGCTTTGTGATCCTGCGTCGGCTCGAGGGGCAGCGCAATCTCTCCGTCGCTCAAAGCGATGAAGCTGACCTCCTCGCCAGTGAGGTATTCTTCTATCACTAGCCGTGACCCCGCCGAGCCTACTCTAGCGCCGGACAGAAGTCCTTCCGCGGCTCGCTCGGCTTCGTGACGGGTAGCGGCGACGATGACTCCCTTTCCGGCTGCCAACCCGTCGGCCTTCAGGACCACCGGACAGCCGAAACGGTGGAGGGCCTTCTTCGCGTCCTCCAGGCTCTCCACGGTTACAAATTCGGCGGTCGGAAGCCCGGCGCGGCACATAAAATCCTTTGCAAAGACCTTGCTGCTCTCGAGCCTGGCGGCTGCGGCTGTGGGGCCAACGATCAGGAGGCTGTGAGCACGAAACAGATCGACGATACCCGCAGCGAGGGGAGCTTCGGGCCCCACAATGGTCAAATCAACTTTGGCGGACTTGGCGGCGGCCAACAAGGCTTCAGCGTCCGAGGCAGGCGCCGCTACCAGTTCGGCAACCTGACCGATGCCGGGGTTGCCCGGCGCCGCATAGAGCTTCGAAACCGAGGGGCACCGGGCAAGGCGCCATACGATGGCGTGCTCCCGCCCGCCGCTACCGATGACCAGAATCTTCATAGCGTTACAATGATAGCAATGGGCGGTTATGAGGCGATTGTGATCGGCGCTGGGCACGCCGGTTGCGAGGCCGCGCGCGCATGTGCCCGCATGGGAATGCGCACGGCTTTGGTCACCATGAACCTCGATTTGATAGCCCAAATGTCATGCAATCCAGCGGTGGGCGGAATTGCGAAAGGCCATCTGGTCAGAGAGATCGACGCGCTCGGCGGGGTGATGGGTGAGGTTGCCGACGCGGTGGGGATACAATTCCGGTTGCTGAACACCAGCCGTGGTCCGGCGGTGTGGTCGCCGCGAGCGCAGTGCGATAAGAAACAGTACCGAATCGAAATGCGCGCCAGGCTTGAAAAGGAGCCGAACCTGCGGATCGTTCAAGCCGAGGTGGCAGAACTGCTGTTTGAGAACAACGGCAACAGCAGGAAGGTGAAGGGAGTCACGTTATGCGACGGCCGGACCCTCCATTCCGAAGCTGTGATCGTGACCACCGGAACTTTCCTTAACGGATTGGCTCATGTCGGGGAAAAGAAGTACCGGTGCGGGCGGAACGGCGAGCCTGCCTCGGATCTGCTGGGCCTTCAATTGCGAGGCCTCGGACTGTCCTGGCGGCGCTTGAAGACCGGCACGCCACCACGGCTGGATGGCCGCACTATCGACTGGTCGCGCTTTGAGCCGCAACCCGGGGACCCTCACCCAACGCCCTTCTCGTTTCTAACGGAAGCTATCTGCCGGCCGCAAGTGCTGTGTCACATCGCATACACTACGGAAGCCACCCGCCTAGCGATAATGGAAGCGATCGGCCGCTCTCCACTATATAGTGGGCAAATTGAAGGAGTTGGCCCGAGATATTGCCCATCGCTAGAAGACAAGTTTGTAAAGTTTCCAGACAAACCCCGCCATCAGCTATTCTTGGAACCGGAGGGCCTTGACACTTACGAGGTCTACGTCAACGGCATGTCAACGAGCATGCCCGTGGATGTGCAGGTGCAAATGGTTGCCTCCATTCCGGGATTGGAAAGAGCCGAAATCATCCGTCCTGGATACGCGATCGAATACGATGCAGTGGACCCCAGGGAGCTGAGCCACTCGCTTGAAGTCAAGGGGATCCGGGGGCTATTTCTTGCAGGCCAGATCAATGGCACTTCAGGGTACGAGGAAGCGGGCTGCCAGGGTATCATGGCCGCGTTGAACGCTTGCGCCCGGCTCAAGGGACGTGACCCAGTGGTGATTGGCCGCAGCGAAGGATATACGGGGATTCTGATCGATGATCTGGTGACCAAGGGCATCGATGAACCGTACCGAATGTTCACCTCTAGAGCGGAATACCGCCTTAATCTGCGCATCGACAATGCCGACGAGAGGCTGACACCCTTGGGGAAAGAATTGGGGCTCGTTACGGACGAGCGGTGGCGTATATACCAGAAGAAACAGGCGCATAAGCGGAAGATTCTTCAATTCCTTGAGAACGGGGCGAGGGCAAACGGCGCTGGGCCGGTGGAATGGCCCGAAGGAGTGAAGCCGCCGCTTAAAGAGTGGCTCAAGCGGCCTGAGAATCGTTTGGATGTTCTCCGTTCGGCGCTCGAGAAGGTGGTTGGTGGTCCCGTGGCCCGCGAAGTGCTCCTATCTGTTGAAACTGAGATCAAGTATGACGGATACATCGCGCAGCAGCAGCGTCAGGCCGCTCGGTTGAGGGAAGCGGAAGGAAGGCGGATCCCCGCTGGTTTTTCTTTCGACAAGATTCCGGGCTTGTCTCGGGAGATTCGAGAGAAGCTAGCCCGTGTGCGGCCGGTAAGCCTGGGCCAAGCGGCGCGCATACCCGGCGTAACACCGGCTGCCATATCGGTGCTCGACTGCTATCTCACGTTGTGGGCTGAAGGGCGCGCCGAACAGTGAACCCACGCTTCGATTTTCGGGGAAGCCTGCAGCGTGAGATCTCCGCCTATCTTTCACTGAGCGAATCCCAGTTGGTGCAACTCGAGTGCCATTTCCAGTTGCTCAACCGATGGAACGAGAGAATGAACCTGACTGCAATTCGGGACCCCTTAGAGATTGTCCGCCGACACTATTGCGAGTCACTGTTTCTTGCGGCGCACTTGCCGCTTGACATCGCCCGGTTGGTAGACGTGGGCAGCGGGGCGGGCTTCCCCGGAATCCCGGTGGCCATCGCGCGGACCGATGTTCGCGTCACGCTAGTGGAGTCCAATAGACGCAAATCCGTGTTCCTGCGTGAAGCCGCGCGGGGGATCCCGAACCTGCGGGTGCTGCCCGTCCGCTCTTCGGAAGTAAGAGAGTCGTTCGACGTTCTGACCGTCAGGGCGGTTAGTTTAGAGAGCCTGCTTGAAGACGGTCTCCGTCTGGCTGAGCGCCTGGTGATCCTGACGTCCGAAGGTGCGGTGCAAGCCATAACCAAGGCGGAGAACCTACGGATCGATCGGATAGTGCGGCTTCCTTGGGGTGAGCGGCGAGTACTTGTCTCCGCAGTGCGGCGTTTCACGTGGAACATGTAGCGCGGTGTTAGAATGGTCAATCTCCGGGAGTCGCGCCTTTGGCCAAGGTGATTGCAATTGCAAATCAGAAGGGCGGGGTGGGGAAAACCACCACCGCTATCAACTTGGCTGCCTCGTTGGCGGCCAACGATTTGAGGGTGCTGCTGGTCGATTCGGACCCGCAGGGAAACTCCACTACAGGATTTGGGGTCTCTAAATCAGAGGACCACAAATCATTGTATGATGTGTTGCTCGGCGGCGAACCCTTGGAAAAGGTGTTGGTACCGACGGAACTGGAAGGTTTAGACCTCGCCCCTGCGAGCCGCAACCTCGTAGGAGCCAATGTGGAACTCATTGAGCAAGAAAACCGCGAGTCCCGCCTTCGGCATTGCCTTCGTAGCGTGCGCGACCGCTACCATTTCATCCTTATCGACTGCCCCCCAGCTCTTGATTTGCTGACACTCAACGCCTTAGTGGCCTCAGACAGCGTTCTGATCCCGATCCAGTGCGAATTCTTCGCCCTCGAGGGACTATCTCAATTGCTGGACACGATAGAACGCATACGGGGCTCTTTTCAGAACTCCCTAACCATCGAAGGGGTCCTCTTAACCATGTACGACGACCGCACCAACCTCACCCGGCAAGTGGCTCAAGACCTGAGAAGTTTTTTCGGCGATAGGGTGTTTGAAACCGTTATTCCCCGCAGCGTCCGGCTCGCCGAAGCGCCCAGCCATGGGAAGCCAATCCTGTTGTATGACCTGCGATCCAAGGGAGCCGAAAGCTACATCAAGCTCGCGAAGGAGGTTCTCTCCCATGTCCAAAACACCTGACCGGAAAGCCCTTGGCAAGGGGCTCTCAGCCCTGTTGCCGCAACGCTCAGCCACTCCGGTCGCTGCGCCGCCTCCGGGGCCATCCCGGACCGGCGCCATCATGGTGCCGATTGATTCGATCGATCCCAACCCCTTGCAGCCGCGGACGGTTTTTCAGCCGGAAAGGCTGATTGAGTTGGCCCAATCGATCGAGGCGAACGGCATCATACAACCCTTGGTGGTCGTTCAGAAGGGCAGCCGATACCAGTTGGTGGCTGGAGAACGGAGGTGGCGCGCCGCCAAGTTAGCGCGGCTCACGGAAGTGCCGGTCGTGGTCCAGGACTTCGCCGATAATCAACTGCTCGAGATCACCCTGATCGAGAACATTCAACGCGAGGACTTGAATCCCATAGAAGTCGCGCAGGCGTTCGAACGGCTGGGACGTGAGCTCAAGCTCAGCCACGAGGAAATCGGGCGCAGAACCGGCAAAGACCGCACTACCATCACAAACATGCTGAGGCTGCTAAAGTTACCGGCTGACGTGCAGCGCCTCCTCGCTGAGCATCGGCTCTCGATGGGCCATGCGCGAGCCATCCTCGGCTTGCCCCAAGCGGATCTCCAGCTTGAAGTGGCGGAGCGCGCCGCTGCGCAAGGTATGTCCGTGCGCCAAGTAGAGCGGCTGGTCCAGCGAATGACCACCACACGGGAGCCTAAGTCACCGGAGGAGGTCTCTCAAGATCCGAATATCAAAGCCGCAGTGCGGGAACTGGAGCGGGTTCTCGGCACAAGAGTGCGAATCGTGGAAAAGACGGACCAGCGGGGGCGCATCGAGATCGAGTACTACTCCATGGAAGACCTACACCGTCTCTATACGCAAATCGTGCGAGAAAATTGAGTGGTGCCGGCGGAAGGACTTGAACCTTCGACCTGCGGATTATGAGACCGCCGCTCTAACCACTGAGCTACACCGGCCTTTTCGAGAACGTTCTACCTCCAGGTTATTCGGTCGGGCTCACGGCTGTCAATTTACGGCGATGCCATGGGTGTACGACACCAAAGTTGCAGAGGGGGTGGTGGCAGGCGTTCTTTCGGTTTTCCTTACGACTGTGAACGCCGCAAGATGATACATGCCCAACAATGCAACCTCCTGCGCGGCCCGCGACCTTGCCGCTCGCTTGGGCCAGCACAAACCCATGCGCCGCGGTTCGGTCTCCGAACGCTTCGTCAAGTGCTCCAAACCCGGCTGCCCTTGCGCCTCCGATTCCATGGCCCGGCACGGTCCGTGCCTCAGCCTGACTTGGGCCGTTCGGGGCCGCGCCCAGTCTCGCTTGCTCACCCCACAGCAGGCGGAAATCGCCCGTCGGCAGATCCAAGCAGGCCACGAGTTCCGCCAGCATGCGGATGCCTCCTCCCGACTTCAACGGTTTTCGACCGGCATCTTTACTCAAGCTATTGAAAACAAAGGGACGGACTTCGATTTCTCGTTGTAGTGCCTAAAGGCCCGCCAACGCGTAGTGCGCCATATCGGAATCGCCAACGACGACGATGAGTTGCGGCGGCTCCGCGAGCTCGGCGAATATGTCAAGGCCAAGCTCGAAGCCGATGCTCAGCCCGCTTTGTTTCCCGCCGAGGATCTGGCGCAGTTGGCCATCGAGGCCCGCCACCGCGACGCGGCCCAGGATGAGCAGCCGTTGACGGTCGACCTCAAGAAACTGCGCGAACAGCAGCGCGTGGTCACCGGCGTTCACGAAGTGCTCGGCGCGATTTATCGGGAGCTGGGCTTCGCCCGGCTGATGGGCGCCCGGCGCAAAGCCGCCGAACGCAACCTGTTCCATACCGTCATGGGACGATTGGCCAACCCGCGGAGCAAGCGCGCGACGGTGTCGGCGCTGGAAGAAGACTTCGGCGTGCATCTGCACCTGCAAAGCGTCTACCGGATGATGGACGCCATCGACGAGAAGGTCGTCGAGAAGGCCAAGAGGCTGGCCACAGCGGCGGCCAAGGATCTGCTGGGCGGCCCGGTCCAGTGGCTGTTCTACGATTGCACGACGCTGTACTTCGAATCCTTCACCGAAGACGAGCTGAAGAAGAACGGCTACAGCAAGGATATGAAGTTCAACCAGCCGCAGGTGATGCTGGGTCTGCTGGCGACCGAGGAAGGCGGTGACGAAGCTGCGCGCCAAGATCGCCCGGAGCGAGAAGCCGGAATCGCTCATCCGTAACTACGGCTACCAGCGGTTCCTGCGCATCGAGGGGGATTCCAAGATCGTGCTGGACGAAAGGAAACTGGCGCAAGCGGCCCGCTGGGACGGCCTGCATGGCGTCATCACGAGCGCGAAGGAACTGACGGCGAGCGAGGCGATCGAACAATACAGGAAGCTCTGGCAGATCGAGGACTGTTTCCGGGTGGCCAAGCACGATCTGCGCATCCGGCCGATCTTTCATTGGACGCCGCAGCGGGTGCGCGCGCACCTGCTGATCTGCTTCCTGGCGCTGGTTTGCCTTCGTTGGCTGGCCTACCGGGTCCGGCTGCGGTTTGAAGCGATGTCGCCGGAACGGATCATCCGCGCCCTGAACTCGGTGCAGACGAGCCTGCTGCGGGACACCTCCAACCAACGGCGCTATGTGCTGCCGTCAAGGATCTCCGAAGACGCCCGGAAGCTCTACACAACCCTGGCCCTCAAACCCGACACGACGCCCTACGAAATTCCCCAAAACTGAACCGTTCCCCCAATCTCTCAATGGAATGTAGTGCCTAGCTGCGAAAGGCCACCTTAGTTTATCAATGCGTTACGGGGAATTGCCGTTGAAGTCGGGAGAATCCGCAATCGGGGCGGGCCACTATGTGCTTGAATAGGAAAGGCAGGGGGAGTCCACCTGGACGCCCATCCGTGTCGGCACAAATACAAATGTCGGATGACAAGGGGCGCATATGGAGCGAACAACAGCTACCCGTTGGCTTTACGGGGTGACCGTGTTGCTGGCCGCACTTCCCGCCGCTGCCCAGAGTACCGGCGCGATCATAGGACAGGTAACCGACCTTTCCGGAGCGGCCGTGCCCGGCGCGAAAGTCGTCGTGACCAGTGTGGAGACCGGCGTGGAACGTCCGGCCACCTCCACATCGGAGGGCTACTACTCGGCGCCGTCCCTGCCTCCAGGAAACTACACGGTGTCTGCCGAGGTCACCGGCTTTAAGAAGGCGGTCTCGGCAGCCGTCAAAGTCGATACCACCGCAACCGTTCGCGTCGATCTGGTGCTAGTCCCCCAGGACTCTAAGGTGACGATCGATGTAACGGCCCGCCCGCCGGCGTTGGAAACCGAAACGTCCATGACCGGCGAGACCGTGAGCGGCAAGGAATTGACGGAACTTCCTTTGAATGGCCGGAACGTGCTTGAGTTGGCGATGACGGTTTCGGGCGTGCAGGGCGAAATAGGATCGGACGAGGCGGGTATCGGGTTCAACGTGCCGTCGCCCGGATCCGGCTTGAGCGTCAATGGCGGCCGTCCAGGCATGCTCGCAATTATGTCGGACGGAGTGAACGCGACCAGCATCGCGTACTCGCGTGCGACGGTGACCTTCTCGCCCGACAACATCGAGGAATTTCGCGTGATCACCTCGACTTTTTCGGCCAAGTATGGCGTTACCGGCGGCGGAGTTATCAGTACCGTGAGTAAAAGCGGCGGGCAGACGTACCACGGCAGCGCTTTCTGGTTCACTCGCAATCCCGCACTGACGGCTCGAACCTTCTACCAGCCCACGGCGTCCGGCATGCGGCGCAACGAAATGGGCGCGACCTTCAGCGGCCCTGTTCGGATTCCCAAGATTTACAACGGCAAGAACCAGACGTTTTTCTTTGCCAGTTACGAACCAAAGCGAAGACGCGACGAGGTGGCGTACTGGATGCGGGTGCCGACCGAGGCCGAGCGGAACGGCGATTTCCGCAACTCGTGGGTAAGCCCCGGAGCGGCCAACCCCCTGCTCTATCAGCAGTTCGAATGCGTGGACGCCTCTTGCAGCGGCTTCAAGTGGCTCAATCGGGCGACCAACACGACCGTCTATCCGCTGTTTTGCGCTGGATGCCCTCCGGACCAAGTGGGTCACGTGATTCCAAAGAACATGCTGGACCCGACGGCGCAGAAGTTCCTGTCGTATGTGCCCCTGCCCAACATGCCCTACGACAGCCAAGGCAACAACTTCCTCGGCGTTCAGGGCGTGGCCTCAACCGATGATCGCTTCAACGTTAAGGTCGATCACAACGTGTCGGCGAAGAATCATCTCAGCGTGCGCTTCACCGATATTCCAAACCGTTCGAACCGCTACCGTCCGCTACGCGACTACTACCTGGCCCAGGCGCCGCCCTCTGATCAGGCGATCACGCGGCAAGGGTTTCTGAGCGACACGCACACGCTCACTCCGCGGATTGTAAACGAGTTTCGCGCCAGTGTGACGCACTCCAACTACACGCGGCAAAACCCGGGCGACCTCTCGCAGGTGAATTACACCAAGGACGTGTTCGGTCTGCCGAATTTCACCGGATGGGGCTTCCCGAAAATCGTCGCCTCGATGTTGACCATGGGTCCGCAACAGGACATGCAGCGGAATTTCGAAAACCAGTATCAGGTAGCCGACGATCTGACCTTCATCTCCGGACGGCACAACCTACAGTTCGGAATCGATATGCGCTGGCTACAACAAAATACCCTTTCCACCGGACTGCTGTTTGCCAGCGGCGGTCAGTATAACTTCAACTCGGTGAATTCCACGGCCTCGGGAAACGCCAATCTCCCCACCGGCGCTGGCGGTTTGGCTTTCGCCAGTTTCCTCCTCGGAGTGCCGAACTCGATCTCGCTCAGCGCTTACACGATCCCCTATTACTACCGCTACAAGAGCGAAGCCGCCTATTTTCAGGATGACTGGAAAGTGCGCTCCAACCTCACTTTGAACATGGGACTGCGCTGGCAGTACATCAGCCCGCGCGCCGAGAAGTACAACCGGCAGGCGACCCTGGACATAGACCATCCGTTCCCGGTCAACACTCCCAACGGTACCGTGCTGGCGTTCAACTACCTGTTCACGGGCGCCGGCACTGGATCGAAGTACCTCGAGCCTACGCACAAAAAGAACTTCGAGCCGCGCTTTGGCTTCGCCTGGACTGCCAGGAAAAACACGGTCATCCGCGGCGGCGCGGGCATGTTCTTCAATCCCTTTGGTCTGACGCAAAGTGACACGGGCTTTGTGCCGGGCGCGGGTTACAGTTCCACCACCCCGATGGTGGCCAGCCTGGACGCCATTACGCCCTTCCGCACGCTGAGCAACCCGTATCCCGAAGGGCTGGTGCAACCCACCCGCGAAACCCTC
>Ga0101944_10005815_pt1 | contig 13600 bp, 11 predicted proteins | sample DewCreD2012metaG_FD_75245 | JGI IMG/M metagenome (GOLD analysis project Ga0101944, IMG submission 75245) | Hot spring sediment bacterial and archeal communities from British Columbia, Canada, to study Microbial Dark Matter (Phase II) - Dewar... ... | reverse complement strand
GCGCTGCCACTTACAGGGAAGCCAGCGATTTGACCCGTAACCATGCGCTCTATTGCGCCGCGAAAATTGCCGACCGGCTGATTGAATTGTGATTTAGAAAGAATAACGACAAAAGCCCCGTCTCGCACGGGGCTTTTGTCGTTCAATGCAAAACTTAAACCAGGCCGATTTTCTTGAGGGCTTGCTCCAGGGCATCCACTGTCACCGGCTTGACCAGGAAATCGGTTGCGCCCGCTTTTATGGCATTCGCGCGGGTCTGGGGCTGGTCATCCGAAGTGCAGACCAGCACCGGCACATTTGCCAGGCGTGGTTCGCGGCTGGCAAAACCCAGGATGTCGAAACCGGTCACGCCGGGCATGTTGATATCCAGGAAAATCACATTCGGCGTCTCTGCCCGCAAAATTGCCATGGCTGGCCCAGGCCCATAGGCCGGGCGGGCCTGTATTCCCAGCGCCTTCAACACCCGCACCATCGAATCAGCGGTGGAGCGGTTGTCATCAATTACAAGTGCATTAATCATTCGTGTTTACCTCCGCGATGAGCGTTCCCATGATACTCGTATCATACCCTGGAAGCGCTTTTACAGCATTTTGGAATAATTGCGATTGCATTAATTCAAACAAAGGTTTGAGCAAATCGCTCTCGGCAGACGCTGTAGGAATGACCAGGTCATATCGTTCGTGGAAGAGCGGCACGAAATCGAGTTCGAGGGCCTGCGCTGCTGCCGGAATTCCCAGCCCGCAGTCGGCGCGCCCCGAGGCCACCGCCGCCGCCACGCCCAGGTGAGTATACTCTTCCTCCTCGTATCCGTGAATCTGCTTGGGTGTAATCCTTAACAGGTTCAAGTGATAATCGAGCAGGACTCTCGTCCCCGCGCCGCGCTGCCGGTTGATAAAGACCACATCGTCTCGAACCAGGTCCTGCAAGGAGTGGACTGCCTTTGGGTTGCCTCGCCGCACCATTAACCCCTGCTCTCTCTGAACGAATCCCACCAACTTAACCGGCACCCCGGGCAGATATTGTTGCAGGTAAGGGAGGTTGTATTCACCCGTTTGCGGGTCGAGCAGGTGCGACCCTGCGATATGCGCCTCGCCGCGCCGCAGCGCCACCAGCCCACCCTGCGAACCGACATTCGCCGAAACCAGTCGCCGGTCATAACCGGAGAGATGCTGCGCCAGCAAATCGAGGATGACATCGTGCGAGCCGATGCAGAAAATTGTTCGTTCGATGTCGCTCATGGGGCGCATCAGCTGCACGCTGACTGCTTCGCCTGCCTCCATGCCCTGCACCCCGCGCGGCAGCACGACCAATCCATCGGCGCGCACCAGCGATGTGATGACTCCCGCGCCCCGGGCAATCGGCGCGGCCAGGGTCTTTTCGCCCACCTTGCCGACCACCACCCGGATGTAATCGTCATCCCCCGGCGGGGAGACCGTTTTGCGGGTGATATTGGCCGAAATGACGGGCGGCTCGGCGGGGCGGCGTCCCAGCCAGCGGGCAATCAGTTCCTCGACGAAAATTTCCACCGTCAGCGCGGCCGAGACCGGGTAGCCGGGAACGCCAATGATGGGAATGCGCGATATTCGAGTATCGAGTATCGAGTTTCGAGTATCGAGGTTCGAGGTTCGATTATCGAGCAGCCCCAAAATCACCGGATGCCCCGGGCGGACGGCCACGCCATGTACCAGCAGTTCGCCCAGCGATTCGACCACCCGCGCCGAAAAGTCCTCGCTCCCGGCGGATGAACCGGCGTTGAGCAGCACCAGGTCGCAGGTTTGGGCGGCTTCGGCCACGCGGGCGCGAATGGCCTCGAAGTCGTCTATCGTTATCGGAAAACGCACCGGCTCCGCGCCCATTGCCTTGAGTTGGGCGGCCATCACCAGCGAGTTGTATTCCAGAATGTCGCCCGGCTTCAGTTCTGCGCCAATCGGCACCAATTCCGTGCCGGTTGGCAGGATGGCCACGCGCGGGCGGCGCGCCACCGTTACCGAAACATGCCCGGCGGCGGCAATCGCGCCCAAGTCGTAGGGTTTCAGGGCGTGTCCGGCAGGCAGAACCAGTTGGGTCGCCACAATGTCCTCTCCCATCGGGCGGACGTGACTCCAGGGCGTGACCGAGGCGCGAATCCGAATCGCCGCCGGTTTGCGCGGGTTGGGGGCTATCCCTCCCTTTTCATCGAGCGGCTCGACGTTTTCGATGGGGATGACGGCATTTGCCCAATCGGGCAGGGGGTCGCCGGTATCGAGGTAGGCGGCTTGCGTCCCAAAACGCAGCGTCACCGGCGCAGAGGGCATGGCCCCGGCAGTGGATTCGGCGCGCGCGGCGAACCCGTCCATCGCGCTGGCGTGATAATGCGGCGAGGACTTGATCGCCCAAACTGGCTCGGCCAGCACTCGCCCCAGCGCGTTTTCATCGAGCGGGATAGTTTCGACGCCCAGAACCTGCCAGAGTCCGGCTTCGCGCAGGGCGGTTTCCAATCGTTTTTTGGCTTCAGGCAAGGGAATATCGTGAAGATAGACGGCCATGCGGCGAATTATACAAAAGAATTTGGGCTTTGGTCGAAATCATAGCCAAAATCACCTTGCGGAGATTTCTGCAAGGCTTTGAGAGCCAGAAAGACGACAATATTCGTCGTATTTGCGTGTTGCGTTTTGTTATGCTTTTTGTCACTTGTATTTTGTACCTGCGAGACTATACTCTTCATAAAGGGACTTTGCAAAACTGAAAGGTGGAAAGTCGCATGGAACCTGTTATAGCCTTGATTTCCATTATCGCAAGCTACTTATTGGGAGCAGTTTCCTTCTCCCGGCTTGTCACGCGCCTGATTGCTCCCTCGCTTGACCTTGAAAATGTTGTCATGCCGGCCCAGGATGGCAGCGAAGGACAGCGCCCGACAACCATCGGCGCGACGACGGCCTCCATCAAACTGGGACCGAAGGTTGGCTGCACCATCGGCCTGCTGGATATTCTCAAGGGGGTCGTTCCGGTTCTCCTACTGAAATTGCTCTATCCAAACGATTTTTATCACCTGCTGGCGGCGGTCTTTGTGGTAGTAGGCCATAACTGGCCTGTTTTTTACCGTTTTCGCGGCGGCGGGGGCATTTCGCCAACTTATGGCGGGTTCTTTGTGATTGATTTCTTCGGCACCATTATTTCCGCTTTTTCTGGCATGATATTTGGCTTTTTTATTATCCGCGACATCCTGCTGGCATATATCTCCGGATTGTGGTTCATGCTATTGTGGTTGATTGTGTTCAAAGGAGATTGGCCGCACATCATCTATGGGATTGTCATCAACATTATCTTCATCCTGGCCTTGATTCCCGACGCCAAAGAATACCTCAAGAAAAAGCGCGAAGGCAAGGTGGAGATGGGCGCCGCGATGGAAACCTTCCCAATGGGGCGCGGAATGTTGAAAATTATGAAGTTTTTCAAGGTCGAGCCGCGCAAAAAGACAGAATAAAAAATCAGGGGGCTTATGTTTCGGAAAAAATTTATTGTTACGCTGTCCAACGGGAATGTACCGAAATCTGCCGGGAACAAAGCGCTCAACCTGCGCCGCTTAATGAATAACGGTATTCACATCCCGGTGACATACGTTTGCACCTGGGAAGCCTACCAGCGCTATATTGATGTTTTACAGGCCATCTGGTCGGTCTGGTCGTCGGCCCAGGCCCGGTGGTCAAGGCTTATCTTGAGCGGAACAACCAGTCGGCATGCGACCTGGCGATGGCGGTTATCATCCAGGAGATGGTCATGCCGGTCTATTCGGGGGTGGCGCTCAGTAAAAATCCCGTCACTGGCGGTGACGAAGTAGTGGTAGAGGCCGTCAGCGGGTTAGGAACGCAACTGGTGCAATCGGGCCGCACGCCCCATCGCTGGGTTAACAAGTGGGGCAACTGGCTCGAAAAACCACGCGAGAGCGGTCTGCCTGATAGCGTGGTAGATGAAATTATCGCCGGCACGCGCCAAATCGCCCTCAAACTGCGCTACCCGGTTGACCTGGAATGGGTCTGGAGCGGCAAGCGGCTGTATTGGGTGCAGGCCCGAAAAATTACCAGCCTGAATCACCGCAACGTCTACTCCAATTACATTCCACGCGAGATGCTGCCCGGCATGATTAAACCGTTGATTTTTTCGGTCAATATTCCGCTGCTCAACAGCGTTTGGATTGAAATGCTCGAAAGCATCACCGGCAAACTGGGCATTGCGCCTGAAGACCTGGCCAAATCGTTTTACTACCGGGTTTATTTCAACATGGGCAAACTGGGCGATGTTTTCGAGGCCTGGGCTTTCCACGCGAATCGGTCGAGATGATGATGGGCTCCCTGCCCAAGGATGCCGCCTGCCCCAGGTTCAAGCCCGGCCCTAAAACCTTCACCCGCCTGCCCTGGCTGCTGGTTTTTATGGCCGATAAGTGGATGCTCGGCCCCAAAATGCGCCGCGCTCTTCCGCGCCTGGCCGAAGCCGTGCGCGCCACGCCTTATCGTGACCTGGAAAATTGGAGCGAAACCGACCTGCTGGCCGCCATCGACCGCCATTATCGCTTGATGCGCGAGGTGGCCTACTACAACGTGATGGGGCCGCTGATGATGGGCATGTATAACCGTGTCTTGCAGAGTCAATTAAAAAAACAGGGCGTTGAATTTACCAACTTCGACCTGACCGAAAGCATGCCGGAAATTCAGGACTATGAACCGGGAACGCACCTGCGCCGGCTGCACGCCCAATTCCGCGCGCTTCCTCCCGCAGCGCAGGAACAAATCCGGCGGGCAGCGTATGCCGATTTCCAACAGATGACCAACCTGGGAGATTTCCCGGCCAGCGTGGCCGCGCTGGTGGAGCGCTTCGGCCACTTGAGCGACAACGGCAACGATTTCTCTGCCGTCCCCTGGCGCGAGCGGCCTGAAATGGTGCTAAAACTGGTCACCGAGTTCGAGCCGGGCGGCGAGGAAAAGGGGCAAAAAGTCCGCTATGCCGACCTGAAAACCAGCCCGCTTTTGAACCTGTTCTACCGCCGGGCGCGCGAGTTTCGCCTGCTGCGCGAGCAGGTCAGCGGGTTGTACACGCACGGCTATGGCCTGTTCCGCTATTACTTCCTCGCGCTCGGCGAACACTTTACCCGGCGCGGCTTGCTGGACGCGCCTGAGGATGTTTATTACCTGACCTTCTCCCAGGTGCGGAACATTGTCAATGGTCAGGAGCAGGCCGATGCGCGGCCCGAAGTCGCCCGTCACAAAGCAGATATCGAACGCTTCCGCGACATCCTCCTGCCAACCATCATCTATGGTGATGAAGTCCCGCCGGTGCGCGAGGCTGATATGGGCGTGCTGTCCGGCATTCCCACCTCTATCGGGCATTACACCGGCAAGACCAAAGTCGTGCGGGGCATCCAGGATTTTCCGAAAGTCCAAAAGGGCGATGTGCTGGTCGTGCCGTATTCCGATGTTGGCTGGACGCCGCTCTTTGCGCGCGCCGGGGCGGTGGTGGCTGAATCGGGCGGGCTGCTCTCGCATAGTTCGATTGTGGCGCGCGAGTACAATATCCCGGCGGTGGTCTCGGTGGAAGGCGCCACCCGCCTGCCCGATGAGACTCTTGTCACGGTCGATGGTCACAAGGGTGAAGTGCTGATTCACGCTGTTTGAATGGAGCGATTATGCCGGTTCTCGAAGCCAATCTTGTCAAAAAACATTACAAACTCGGTCAACACACGGTCGAAGCATTGGCCGGGGTCAATTTCAAAGTGGAAAAAGGCGAATTTGTCGCCATCATGGGGCCTTCGGGCAGCGGCAAATCGACCTTGCTGCACCTGCTGGGCGGGCTGGATACACCCACCGAAGGGGAAATTACGCTGGGCGAAAAACAACTCTCCAAGATGAACGAATACCAGGCCACCCTCGCCCGGCGACACAACGTTGGGTTTGTCTTCCAGTTTTTCAACCTGCTGCCGACCCTGACCGCCGAGGAAAACATCCTGCTGCCGCTCATCATCGACGGCAAAGACCCCAAACGTTACAAAGAGCGGCTCGAAAGCATTCTCAATATCGTCAACCTGGCCGACCGCCGCCACCACAAACCAGACCAACTCTCCGGCGGGCAGCAACAGCGCGTGGCGGTGGCGCGGGCGCTCATTACCCAGCCCGCCATCCTGCTGGCCGACGAGCCGACCGGCAACCTCGACACCAAATCTGGCACGGCGATTATGGAACTGCTCCAACGCTCCTGCCGCGAATTGGAACAGACTGTCATCGTCGTGACGCACGACCCGCGCGCGGCAGCCTACGCCCAGCGGGTCATCTTTTTGCGCGATGGGCTGGTGGTGCGCGAATTTCCGATTTCCGAAAGCACCCCGCTCGCTGAGCGAATGAGCGCCATCCTGGCCGTGATGCGGGAGTTGGAAGCCGAATGATTGCGCTCCTGCGCCAGATTCGTCTGCTTACGCTGCGTTCCATCCGCGCCCGTTTCTTGCGCTTTGCCCTGAGCGCTTTTGGGATTGTGCTGGGCGTGGCCGGGATGCTCGCCATCGGCGTCACCAACCAGACCGCGCTCGATTCGATTACGCGCCTGTTCGAGAACACCTCCGGGCGCGCCAAACTCTCCATCAGCAGCGCCACCCAGGATGTAAACGGCTTCCCCGAGCAGGTTCAGCGCACCGTTGGCAATCTGCCTGGAATCAGCGCGGCGGCCCCCACCGTGCGCGCCCTGACCGCCCAGGCCGACGAAGCCGCCTCGGACCAACTGGACCTGGGCCTGTTTGGGATGAGTTCATCGGATAACGTTCAGATTTATGGCATCGACCCGGCCATCGACCGCCAACTGCGCGATTACACCCTGACCGCCGGAACCTTCCTGGGAGACAACCCCACCGCCCGCGAGGTGGTGCTGGTCGAAAACTATGCCGCCGATAAAGACCTGACCCTGGGCGGCTGGTTCAGCATCCTGACCCCTAACGGGGTCGAATCTCTGAAAATCGTCGGGCTGATGGCGCGTGAAGGGCCGGGGCAGACCAATAACGGGGCGTTTGGCGTCATCCCGGTTGCTACAGCGCAAGAATTGTTCAACCGCCAGGGTCAACTCGACCAGGTGGACATCCTGACGACCAACCCCAACCCATCTACCGACGAACTGGACGCGCTCAAGGCCAGCCTGCAAGCCCGCCTCGGCAAAGACCTGTCGGTCACGTACCCATCTGGTCAGGGCGAGCGCATGACCCAAATGCTGCAAAATTACCAGATTGGGCTAAATTTCATGAGCGGCATCGCGCTATTCGTGGGCGCCTTCCTGATTTACAACGCCTTCGCCATGACCGTCGTCGAGCGAACGCGCGAATTTGGCATGTTGCGCACTATCGGCATGACGCGCGGCCAGGTGACGGGGTTAATCCTGCTGGAAGCTGGCACGCTCGGCGTCTTTGGCTCGCTGGCCGGAGTTGGTGCGGGGATGCTGCTGGCGCGCGGCCTGACGCGCCTGATGGAAACCATCTTGAACTCGCCCCTTAACACGGTCGAGGTCCCGTTCAACGACATGCTCACCAGTTGGTCGATTGGCCTGGCGGTCACGCTGCTCGCTGCCGGGGTTCCCGCTTTCCAGGCCGGGCGCATCTCACCCATGGAGGCCCTGCGCGCGCGCGGAAAATCGGGCGAGGGCTGGCTGATTCGCCGAGGCTGGATGCTTGGCCTGGTCTTGTTGGCCGCTTCCACCATCCTGCTGATTGCCAACCCTTTTCCGTATGATGTCCAGTTCCGGTCGGGAAGCCTAACGGTTTTCGGGCTGTTCAGCGGCGCGACCTTGCTCATCCCTGGTACGGTTTCGGGCTGGGAACGTCTCACCCGCCCGCTGATGAAAGTCCTCTACGGGGCCAGCGGCAGCCTGGGCAGCCGCAACGTCCAGCGTTCGCGCCAGCGCACCACCCTGACCGTTGCCGCGCTGATGGTCGGCGTGGCCATGGTCATCATGACGCGCGGCATGACCGAATCCTTCGCGGGCGACTTGCGCGATTGGATTGCGGCTTATATTGGCGGCGATATTTACGCCAGTTCCTCCATCCCCATGCGCAGCGACGTAGGCCGCCGCATCGCAGCCGTGCCGGGTGTGCAAGCGGTGGCCGCCATCCGCTACCTCGAAGTGGACTGGCAAACTGCCAGCGGGGTCGAATCCATCAACCTGATGGCCTACGACCCGGTCGAATACACCCGCGTAACCCGCTTTGTATTCAGCGATCCCGAAACCGACCCGGCCAGCGTTGTGCGGCGGCTGCAAGCGGGTGGAGCGGTGCTGGTTTCGAGCGTCCTTTCGGAAAAATACGGCCTGAAGCCGGGCGATACAGTCTACCTGCGGACACGCAGCGGCTTCCATGCCTTCGAGGTGGCGGCGGTGGTGGTTGACTTCTACAATCAAGGGCTGGTGATGCAAGGCAGTTGGAACGACATGCGGCGCTACTTCCGCATCAACGATGCCAGCACGTTTCTGGTCAAGGTCAAGACCGGAGAAAGTATCGCTGCTGTACAAGAGATCATTGACACGCTCTATGGTAAACGCTAACGCCTGATTCTGGAATCCAACGAATCGATTCGGGGCCGCGTGCTGACCCTGATGGACCAGGCTTTCAGCATGTTTGATGTGATGGCGCTCATCTCCATTGTGGTCGGCTCGCTGGGCGTGGTCAACACTCTCACCATGAGCGTCATCGAGCGTACCCAGGAAATCGGGATGCTGCGTGCCATTGGCATGACCCGCGCCCAAATTGTGCGCATGGTGCTGTCCGAAGCGGGCCTGCTGGGCGTCATCGGCGGCGTGCTGGGGCTGGGGACCGGCATCGTACTGGCGCGCATCCTGTTTATTGGCATGACCACCATGTCAGGCTATAAACTGACCTTTGTCCTGCCGCCAGAAGGCATTGCCCTCAGCCTGGTCGCAGCCATTCTCATCTCGCAAGTTGCGGCTATTTTCCCCGCGCGCCGCGCGGCGGGCGTGCGCATTCTCGAAGCCGTCCACTACGAATAGTTCAGGAGACACAACGATGAAGACAATTTTTATTCGCCTGATTTCCGCCATCCTGCTCACTGTTCTGCTGGCGGGATGCAGCGCCATGCCTGGCGCAACGCCCACCCCCACCCCCCAACCGGTGGTCATCGTCAGCGAAGATACGATCAGCGCCTCGGCCAAAGTCGTAGCGGCAAAATGGGCCAATCTCTCTTTTATGATGGGCGGCCCGGAATTTATCCTCTACTACGATGTAGGTGATACCGTCAAAGATGGGGATAAACTGGCCGAACTGTCACCGGATGCCCTGCCCCAGAGCATTATTCTGGCTGAAGCAGACCTGCTCAGCGCGCGGCGCGCTCTCGATGACCTGCTGGTCTCCACCTCCGCCTGCTACCAGGCTGAGCAAAACGTGGTCAGGGCCAAAAGAGCGCTGGAAGAAGCCCAGAAAGATATTGACCGCACCAAATTCCGGCGCGGCTCAGATGACCTGATTGACCAGACCGAGGCCGAAATTGACCTGGCAAAAAAACAATTAACCTTCGCAAAAGATTCATACCGCCGGGTGCAAAACCGCCCAGACGGTGATTCTCTTAAAGCGGAAGCCCAACTTGCCATGACAAATGCCCAACTTCGATTGGACAGCCTGATTGCCAAGCTGAACTGGCTGACAGGCAAACCCTCCGACCTGGATATTGCCGAAGCCAACGCCGCCTTTGCCCTGGCCCAAGCCAATCTGGCCGATGCTGAGCGGGAGTATGAACGCCTGAAAGATGGCCCCGACCCCGACGCGCTGGCTGTCGCCGAGGCGCGCATCAAATCCCTTGAAGTTGTCATTAACCAGAAATACCTGCTCGTCCCCTTTGACGGCACGATTGTCGAAAAATATGTTCGCTCCGGCGAGAGCATCTCGCCTGGCGCGCCAGTCGTCCTGCTGGCTGATTTATCGACCCTGGTGGTTGAAACCACTGACCTTTCAGAAGTGGACGTGGCGCGAATTACAGAAGGCGACCTGGTCAAAGTCACCTTCGATGCCTTGCCTGATGCAGTTGTGAATGGAAAAGTGAGCAAAATTGCGCTGAAAAACACCGCAGGGTCGGGCGTCTATTACACCGTCACTATAACGCTCGAAGAGGTCCCCTCCGCCTTGCGCTGGGGCATGAGCGCCTTTGTGGAGATTAAGTTAGGCAAGTAGGTTTGCCTATTCCCTGGCTGTTCTATGCCAGGAGAGGGCCAGCGACATCCATGAGAGAGATTTAGAGCCTATCCGAAAAATGGTTTTGCGCCATCCCGCTCGGACATGAACGTCCGGGCTGTCCATCTAAAGCCGTCTGAAGACGGCTAAACTTGGCTATCTAGTCCGCTTAAGCGGACTTTGTACTGATAGCCCGGAGATTTATCTCCGGGCGGAGCCAGGATTGCGGGAATTTTCGGATAGGTTCTTAATCAAAGGAGCAGGGACTTACAAAGTCCTGCTCCTTTTTTGTTTCGCGCCTTAAAATCTCACATGGCGTTCGCAAGAATGTTTGACGTTTTCGCTATAAAATCTCACAAAATCCCTTGACTTGGAGTAGCCTCCAGGTGATACACTATTTTCAACGAGGTGAACCATGAAAATTGCAGAAGTCAGTGAACGTTATGGCCTTTCGCCGGATACGCTGCGCTATTATGAGCGGATTGGGCTGCTTCCGCACGTCAATCGCAGCGAGAGCGGTATCCGCGATTATAACGAACAAGACGTCCGACGGGTGGAGTTTATCAAGTGTATGCGCAGCGCCGGGCTGCCAATTGAGGTGCTGATTGATTACATGGAACTTATCCAACAGGGTGACAGCACCATCGAGACGCGCAAGGAAATCCTGGTTGAGCAGCGCAACCTGCTCTCATCCAGAATCCTGGAAATGCAAAAAACGCTGGACTTGTTGAACCACAAGATTGAAGTCTATGAAAAGGCAATCTTGACCAAAGAAAAAGAGATGATTCAGGTAGTAGAGTGAAAAGGAGATTGACGATGCGCATCGGATTACAAATCCCATCTTTTAAGTACCCCGGCGGCCCGGCTGCCATTCGGCCAACACTGAAAGAAGTCGTCACAACCGCAGAAGAAGCCGGCTTTTACAGCCTGTGGGTCATGGACCATTTCTATCAAATCAAGGGCTTGTTCGGGGAAGCCTATACCGACCCGATGCTGGAGGCCTATACCACGCTCGGGTATTTTGCCGGGTTGACCGAGAAAGCCTATCTGGGTGTATTGGTCACGGGCGTGATTTATCGCCATCCCTCCGTCCTGATGAAGATGGTCAACACGCTCGATGTTCTCTCTGGTGGTCGGGCATATCTCGGCATTGGCGCGGCCTGGTACGAAGAAGAGGCCAGGGGCTACGGGATTCCCTATCCTTCGACAGTCGAACGTTTCGAGCAACTGGAAGATACCCTGAAACTGGCGAAGGCGCTCTGGGCTGGCGACGAGACCTCGTTCGCAGGCAAGCATTTTTCTGCCCCTGCCATCACCAACAATCCCCGCCCGCTCTCGCAGCCGCATCCACGTCTTATGATTGGCGGCACCGGGCCGAACAAAACCCTTCGTATGGTCGCCCAGTATGCGGATGCCTGCAATATCGGGGAGTGGGTCGGTAAAGAAAATATGCAAAAATCGCTCGACACGCTCAAAGAACATTGCGCATCTTTGGGACGTGATTATGCCACCGTTGAGAAAACATCCCTTTGCAGCGTGCATCTTTCCGGGGATGATATGGTAGACAGCGTTATTCGTCGCATCCAGGAACTCTCTGCGATGGGCTTCACGCACGCGATTTTCAACATGCCGGATGTCTTCCAAATTACCCCGCTGGAAATCTTTGCAAAAGAAATCATCCCGGCAGTGGCTGGTCTCTAACTGGCCCTGCCGCTGGCACGCTGCTCAGGATGGTTCACATCGCTACAAAACCTCAGCGACTGTCAACACCCCGATAGCGCAGTTTGCAGTTCCCAAACGCCTGCTGGGGGTGGCGGTTGGCGCGATTTTCTTCTTCCAAATGCTTGGCATCTCTGTCGCGCCCGCCCTGCTGGGGCTGGTTCAAAACAGCGCGCCGACTCTGGAAGGCGGCCTGAAACTGGTTTTCCTGGTCGGCGCAATTGCTACGTTTGTTTCATTGCTGATGATTCTCGCCATTCCCGAAATTGCAATGGATGCGGAAATTCCAGAAAAGAGCGAACCGCTGAAATCCCGTCCTGTTGAAGGACAATCGACGATTTGAAAGGAGAAAATGTGGAATACACACGATTGGGAAACACTGGCCTGAAAGTCTCTCGCATTTGCCTGGGCTGCATGGGCTTTGGCGATGCCGAGCGTTGGATTCATAAATGGGTATTGAACGAGGACGACAGCCGTCCGGTTATCCAAAAAGCCCTTAAAATGGGCATAAACTTTTTTGACACGGCCAATGTCTATTCGCTTGGGGCGAGCGAGGAGATTTTGGGCCGCGCCTTGCGAGATTTTGCCCGGCGGGAGGAAGTGGTGATTGCCACCAAGGTCTTCTTCAAAATGCGCGAAGAGCCAAACGGCGGCGGGCTATCGCGCAAGGCCATCCTGTCCGAGATTGATAACAGCCTGAGGCGGCTGGGAACAGATTATGTTGACCTGTACCAGATTCACCGCTGGGATTACGAGACACCCATCGAAGAGACGATGGAAGCCCTTAACGATGTAGTCCGCGCCGGAAAAGCCCGTTACATCGGCGCTTCGGCCATGTGGGCCTGGCAATTCCAAAAGGCGCTGCATGTGGCCGAAACACACGGTTGGACGCGCTTCGTCTCGATGCAAAATCATTACAACCTGATGTACCGCGAAGAAGAACGCGAGATGATGCCCTTGTGCCGCGACCAGGGCATTGGGGCCATTCCGTACAGCCCGCTGGCTTCTGGCAGGTTGACGCGCGACTGGGCTGAGAGTACCATGCGTTCAGAAACCGACCAGATTCAAAAAATGAAATATGATGCAGCGATGGAAAATGACCGCCCAATTGTGGAGCGGGTGGCGGAGCTAGCGAAAAAGCATGGCGTAACGCGCGCTCAAATTGCCCTGGCCTGGCTGCTGCAAAAAGAACCCGTCACCGCCCCGATTGTCGGCGCGACCAAAATTTCCCACCTGGAGGATGCTGTGGCGGCGTTGGCGGTCAACCTGACAGCCGAGGAAGTGGCCTACCTGGAAGAACCCTACCAGCCGCACCGCGTTGTGGGACACCAGTAAAGTAGTTCTTGTTCAATTTCGAATCATCATCTTTAAAAAGGAGCCAAACAATGTCCGTAACACACAAACGATTAGGCAAGCATGGCGTTCTGGTCAGCAACCTGTGCCTGGGCACCATGAACTTCGGCTGGCACACCAGCGAAGAAGACAGCTTCAAAATCATGGACCGCGCCCTCGAACTGGGCATCAACTTCTTCGACACCGCCGATGTCTATGGCTGGAGCGTGGAACACGGCCTCACCGAAGAAATCATCGGGCGCTGGTTTGCGCAGGGCGGCGGGCGGCGCGACGCCATCGTGTTGGCAACCAAAGTCTATAACCCGGTTTCGCGCAAAGCCAACCTGAAGGAAGTCAACAGCGACGGGCGCA
>Ga0101944_10005814_pt1 | contig 13600 bp, 7 predicted proteins | sample DewCreD2012metaG_FD_75245 | JGI IMG/M metagenome (GOLD analysis project Ga0101944, IMG submission 75245) | Hot spring sediment bacterial and archeal communities from British Columbia, Canada, to study Microbial Dark Matter (Phase II) - Dewar... ... | reverse complement strand
TGCCGGTGCGAACTCACCGGCTCCTGGCCGAAAACCTTGCGGTGCTCTTCGCGCAGCGCCGGCACGTTCATCGCGGCCAGCGCGGCGATCCGCTCTCGGAGCGTCTTCTTCATGCGTCAACCTCACTGACATGAAGCCTCTCCGGGCGCGGGTTATCAAGTTCTCTGTTGACGGATTCTGGCGCGTTGTCGTCGGCCGCATCGACGCGCCGGGCGCGCCGGTAGCGCTGGTAAGCGATGGCCAGAAGCTGAGCGATGTCTGCGACAGCATCGCGCGTCGTGCGGTCTCGGAAATCCATGGGCGCCGGTCCTTCCGGCCCACAACGGCTTCCGCTTCGCGGCCTGGCGCGTCGTCTGGCTCTGTCAATAGATACTCACGCGAGTTCGAAAGTGTCTATATGAGAGTTGCGGACGGTATACTGAGGGCTTCAACGTGAGGTCGACTGGTAAGGATTCGATGGAGAGCCGCCGGCTGTAGGCCTGTACGACAACATCGACTCTCGCGTTAGAGAACCGGGACGTATGGCGAACGAGATCATTCCTACCTCGAGATGTGTAGGCGAGAGGGCGTCAGTCTTCAGCGCGGAATGAATTTCGGAATAGGTCGTGATCATTCGGTGATTCTGATGTCATTACGCCCTAACGCGCCGTACCAGGACGAGATCCAAGATGGCGGCACAGAAGGGCACGACGCGCCTCGAAATGCAGGTACCCCCGATCCGAAGCGAGTGGATCAGCCGGAGCGCACTCCAACAGGAACTCTGACCCAGAATGGTCTTTTCTACCAGGCAGCTCAACAAGCAAAATCTGGTCAAAGGCCGCCAGAGCGCGTACGGGTTTACGAGAAGCTCAGGCAGGGCATCTGGTCGCACAATGGGGTCTTCCACCTTGTCGATGCGTGGCGCACTGAGCAGAACGGCCGTTTGGTTTTTAGGTTCCAGTTCCCGCGAGGGAGTGGAGGTTCAAGTCCTCTCATCCGCACCAGTCTCCCCATTCCGCGGCGGGGCTGATCACCAAATGAGCCGCAAAGCCATCTGAACGGTTCGGGGCAGATTGTATTGGCTCGAGATGGCGCCGAAGCTCGAACTGGTGGGTGTGGTGTTCGCCATGCCGAACTGCACATGGTTGAGGGCGTTGAAAAACTCCGTGCGGAACTGAATCCGAATTCCTTCCACGACCCGGGTGTCTTTCAGGATGGACAGGTCCACGTTATTCGGTCCATCCTGCCGTAAGTTTCCGAACCGGCTGGGGAATGTGCGGATATTGGATGCCAGTTGTTGCCGGCTGTCGGTGTTGAAGCGCGTGATGTCGAAGGCGCGGTCGACAGCCCGGGCGTTGTACTTCAGGTCCCCGCCGTAGTAAATGATATTGCCCCAGCCCAAAGGCTCTCCCGCGGCCAGCGAATAGGCGCCCGAGACCGACCACCCTCCCATCATCCGCTCAAGCCACGGTTGGGCGCCGGAGCCGAAGCGCTTGCCCTTGCCAAAAGGCAACTGGTACACGGTGCTGACCACCAGCCTCTGAGGGCGGTCCTCGGAAGCTACGCGCTTTTCCGTCGCCGTGTCGCTCGGGTTCAGAAAACTCCGCTTCTCGATCAGCCGCGAATACTGATAATTCACCATCAGCGCCACGCCGGAACTCATGCGTTTCTCGACGCGAAACTGGAAGGTATGGAAATACGAACTTCCGAAGTTGTCCGCATCGAGCCGCACGCCGTTGTCGCCGCTGAATTGGGAGAAGGGGCGCAGAAGCTGGTTCAGCGCTACTGTGCTGCCGTTCAAGGAAGTTCCCGGGAGCAGGTCGCGGAAAGGGTTCGGCACATTGGCGCTCAGGCGGTCGATCACCGGCTGGTCGCGGTAGGGCAACTTGCTCAGGAATTGCGCCGGAATCCAATTCTGGCCGCGGTTCGCCGTCAGCCGGATGGCGTGGTTGCCCATGTACCCGCCCTCCACAACCATGTTTCGCGCCACCTCCCTCTGTACGGTCAGATTCCAGCGAAGAGAATAGGGATTTGCCAGTTGCGGCCGGTAGAAATTCACCGACTGGCCGAGGAACGTATCCAGACCGAGCGCATTTCCCACCGGCTTGCGGATGCCTTCCGGGAATGGATTGCTCAACGTGGCTGCGGGCGTCAGATAGCTGTCCAGAGTGGGGACGAACTGCGTCGTCTGAAAATATCCGGGTTGAACCGAAGCAAGCAGTCCGTTGGTGAAAAAGAATACCCCCAGCCCTCCGCGAATGGATGTCTTGCCGCCGAGCGCCTGTGGCACCCACGCGAAACCAAAACGGGGACTGAAAAGCTTTGACCCGGTGCTGGTTGGACTGCGCCTGGAGGAGGTGGCAAAGACCCCTCCGCCGGTAGGGTTGAACTGGGCAGCCGGCAGTTCGGGAAGCGGGTTAGCGGCGTAGGCTTGCTTCGCCCGCGCCGTGACGCTGTTCGGGGAAGTGGCGTCGAATCCCACCAACTGCCGGTCGAAGCGTTCCGTGGTGGACATCTCCTTTTCGTAACGCAACCCCAGGTTGAGAGTGAGGTTGCGTCTCACTTTCCAGTCGTCCTGGACAAAGAATGCCGCATAGCTGCTCTGGTTGGTTCGAAACGAAGCCACGTCGTATTGTCCGCCCGTGGGCAGTCCAAGCAGGAACGAGGCCATTTCCTGTCCCAGGGGCGCCGCAGTGGAGTTATCCAAGGGACCGCGCGTCCAGTTCGTGCTGAATGAATAGCTGCCGCTCGAGCTCCCCAGGTTGGATGCGCTCTCGCGGAGCAAGCGCAGGTCCGTGCCCACTTTCAGGCTGTGCGACCGCACGATCTTATTCAGGCTCACGAACACCTGGAATTGGTCAAATGGCGTCAAAGAGTTGCCCGTCGTGCCTAACGTTTGAAAACCACCGATGCTGACCTGCGGCATTACTGCTTGCGAGGAGGCAGCCGCCAGCGAGGCGGGGAAACCAAGCTTCGTCTGATCAAAACCAAGGCTGGGGCGGTAACCTCCGTCGGTGTACCGCATCCAATTGGCGCGCGTGTTGAGAACCGTCGTCGGGTTGATCGTATAAACGTCGTCCACCATCGATCCCCAGTTAATGCGGTTCAGGAAATTGCCCGTGGCGATATTCTTGAAGTAGTTGCCGCGGTCCTGCAACCGCTCATTGTGGCGGATGTTGAAGAAGAACTTGTGCTGATCGCTGATGTTGAAATCCATCCTGCCCACTTCGGAGTTGAAGTCCTCGCGCCGGGTGGAGTTTGCCAGGAAGTTGTCGCGGCCGTCGGCGCGTCCCGGCTGGTTGGGCGCGGGGTAATACTGGAGATAGTTCAGCGCGATGGGGTTCAAACGCGACCGGGGGATCACGTTGCCTGGCAGCGGCTGGCGGCGTATGCGGCTTCCTTCTCTTGCGCCTGAGAGCGGGTCATAGATCTGATACGTGCTTCCCAACGGGAGCAATGCGGAGAAGTCGCCTTCGCGTTCGCGCGCCGTCGGCACCGTGGTGGTGACGGGCTCCGGATTCACGTGCTTGATGCCCTCATAGGCGAAGTAGAAAAAGACTTTGTTCCGCCCGTCGAACAGGCGGGGAATCCGAACCGGACCGCCGGCGGTCAATCCGAACTGGTTGTACACCAGGTTGGTCTTCTTCTGCCCGGCGCGGTTTACGAAGAAGTCCGTCGCCGCTGTCTTGGAGACTTGATTGAAGTCATACGCCGTTCCGTGAAACGCATTGCTTCCGCCGCGGCTCACAATATTCACGGTGCCGCCGCCTGAGCTGCCGTACGCGGCGTCCACCTGGAACGTCTCCACTTTCACTTCCTGCACCGTGTCGACCGGCGGGCTGAATGCCGCTCTCCGGTTGGTGGTGGTGTCGGGAGCGCCGTCGAGCAGCAGTTCATTGGTGCCCGCGGGCGCGCCGCCCATGCTGAACTGCGAAATCCGCGCGTTGTCGAACGGGCGCTGGAATAACGGATCGGACGTAGGAACCACCCCAAAGGCAATCTGCGCCAGAGATAACGGGGAACGTCCGTTGAGTGGGAACGCCTCGATGAAGCTCGTGCTGATCACCTGCCCGGTGGAAGCCGTGGTGGTGGTCAGCATCGCCGCCTCGGCGCTGACGGTGACCGATTCGGTGAGCTGTCCCACCTCCATCACGATGTCCAAACCGATCGCATCGTTCGAACTGACCCGGATGGATTCCCGGATGTACCGCTTGAAGCCCGGGTGCTCCGCTTCCACGCGGTATCGCCCCGGCTGAAGGAACGGGATCGTGTATTGCCCGGTCATTCCCGAAACCGTTTCCTGCCGGGCTTGTGTGTCGAGGTCGATGACCGAAATCCTCACGCCGGGGATAGCCGCCTCTTGCTGGTCGACGACTCTCCCGGTGATCGACCCGCGAAACTGCTGCCCCGCGGCAAGCGCAACGCAAATCGAAAAAGTCACCGCCGCGCGTAACATTGTCCCCATAAGCTCAAACCTCCCTTTTTCCCGCCGTTGGTGGCGGCGCAGCCTTGCTAGGTAGACTCTATCGCTCCGAGTCCCGGGTGTCAATCGGACTCGTTCCGGCTTGGGTCACCACACCCGCAGCTTCACCTCGCCTTGGCCGGGAGTCTCGAAAGGCCCGGGGGAGGGAGACTTTGGGTTACGCTGCTTTCCGGCGTAATCGGTGTCGATGGCGATGGGCGAGCCGTCCGGGTTCTCGTAAGGCAAACCCGAGACTCGGGCTTTGCCGAGCAGGGCGGTGGTCACCAGTTTGGTGGCCGCTTTGTTCATGGCGGAATCCCAGTTCATGCGGAGGTAAACCCGGCCGCCTTCCTCGATGATTTCGGGCTTGGGATCAGCCGCTGAAAGATCAAGCGCCGCTTCTTCCTTGAAATAAGGGCGCGCGCCTTTGAAGAACACGTTGCCGCCGGTAAACAGCGGGAACTCGCGGTGGTTGTACACCCATAAGCCGTAACCGCCCAAACGCAGAGGATCGGCGTCCGCTTTAGCAGTGGCCGGAGGTCCGCCGCTGCCCACGATGATGTTGTTATAGAACCGGTTGTCTCCGCCCGCAATGCTGTTCAATCCTGCCAGTTGCGTCGAATGCGCCTTGTGATAGGGCGTCGAGCGGCGCGGCTCCGGCGCGCTGCGGATGCGCCCGGCTATCAGGTTATGAACGTAGGCGCCCCCTTGCGACGTGTCCAACAAGGCGAGCGGCGACAAAAAGATGTTGTTGTCCACCAGGAACGGACCGTGATTGACTTCCACGAACAGGTCGTCCGTAGTGTTGTTGTACAGCACGTTCCCGGTGATGCGCGTGCCCTGCGCCATCCAATCCATCCAGAGCCCGCGCCCGGCATTATGAATGCGGTTGTGGCGGATCGTCACGTCGATGGCGGCATGGAGCTTGATGCCCGCAATTTCCGCGCCGGAAAACTGCCGCTTCGTCCAAATGTCGTAGATGTGATTGTTCTCAATAACGCTGAACACCGGACCGAGGCTGCCGCAGATGCCGGTCTGCTCGCAATTGAAGATGATGTTGTTCCGCACGATGTGCGAGCCTACGTTTTCGCGAGACCAGCCGGCTTCGAGAGCGCGCAGGATCACTTCGTTGTAATGCGTCGCTCCGTCCTTGCGCGGGTCGGCAGTCCAGACGTTATGCCCCGTCTTGCGTTCCTTGCCCAAGGTGATGCCCGAGCATTTCGAGTCGCTGATCACGTTATTTTCGATGATCCAGCCCTTGCTGAAGTGGACGCCGATCAGTCCGATCTGTTCCGCCGTCGGCGCCGCCCACTGTGTGGCGGCGTGTCTCATGTGGAATCCGCGCACGGTGATGTAGTTGCGCCCCGGTTCGTCGGGGTAAAAGCAACTGTCGCGGACGTTGATCTCCACCAGTTCCTGATTGGGATTCTTGCCGTGGAAATTGGCGTAAATGTACGTGAACTTCTCGTCGCTCTCGGTGAACCAGACCCAGCGGGACCCCTCGGGATCCTGCGCCCCGGCGACGGGCTGGGGATTCAAGACGCGCTCCAGGGTAGGCGACTCCCACAGACTATTGCCGTTGAGGTAGACCTCGCCGGTGTGATGGACTCTGCCGCGATCATTGAACCAGTCCCCCACGATGCGGTCTTTGTAAGGGTTGTACTTGCCGAAAAACGAGTTGGGGATTGCGGCCTTCCACACGGCGCCCTGAAAGGGCTTCCAATCGCGGATGACTTCCGATCCCTTAATGACAACCTTTTCGCCCGGCGCAGCCTGGTAGACGATGCGCTGCGAATCGCTGAGACCGCCCCGCGGGGGAGTGACGCGCTCGCGGTACTCTCCCTCATGCACGGTGATCACGTCGCCCGGCTGAGCGGCGCGGGCGGCGGCGGAAATCGTCCGCAACGGCTTGGCGGCGGAACCATCGTTCCTGTCATCTCCCTTCACGGAAACGTGGAATTCCCGCGCGCTAAGGGGAGGAATGAGGAGACAGGTCACGAGCGCGAAGATCCGGCATAGTTTTGCCATGCGAATATCATGATCCGGCGGGAGGGATCGCCGCAACCGGATCAGCGAAACTGCGCTTAAGCCCGCGCCGCGCGCCAACCAGCGTCGAGAATTTTTCGGTGCTCCTCGAGCACGCGCCTGGCTTCGGGCTTCAAGGCGAGATTGGTGAATTCCCGCGGGTCCGTTTCATGGTCGTACAGTTCTTCGCCGCCGCCGCGCCCTTCCCAGCGGATGTAACGGTAGCGCGCGGTGCGGACAGACCTGCCGGTGATGTCTTCATAGAGCAACTGGGTAAAGGCTGCTTTCTTGAACGGGCGCGCCGGATTGTCCAGCAGGGGAGCGAGGCTTTGCCCTTCGAGGTTGTCAGGCGGGCGGATCCCGCACAGTTCAGCCAGCGTCGGATAGACGTCGACGAACTCGACCAGCGCGCGGGAGGGTTTGCCGTTGCCCTTGCGCCCCGGAGCGGCGATGATGAGAGGAACGCGGGCGGATTCCTCCATGAGCGACATCTTTTGCCACCGCGTGTGTTCGCCAAGATGCCAGCCGTGGTCGCCCCAAAACACCACGATGGTATTGGATGCCAGCCCCATCTTTTCCATTCCGCGCATGACCCGGCCGAGCTGATCGTCCATATAAGAGGTCGAAGCCCAGTAGCCGCGCAGCGCTTCACGGATGCGCGGTTCGTCCATCTTCATGTTGTGCCATAGATGGGGGCGCACGGACTTGGAGGCTTCCGGAATGTCGTCCAGATCGTTGGGCGGATTCTTGGGAACTTCTATCGTGTTCAGCGGGTACAGGTCATAGAACCGCGAAGGCGCGACGAATGGCAAATGCGGGCGGACGAAGCCGACCGCCAGGAAAAAGGGCCTGTCCTTGTGCTGCTCGAGCAGCGCGAGGGCGTGGTCCGCCGCCGTGGTGTCGGCTTGCCCCTTGTCGGTGGCAGCCGCAATCCACTGCATGCCGAAGTTGACGCCCGGAGGGTTGAGCCTGCGGCCCTCTCCGGGAGTCTTGGCCTCCAGTCCCGGCGGGGAGACGGAGTGGTTCCAGGAAGGCTCGTCCTGGAATTGCGGCGTGCCCACGCCACCCGGTACGTTCATGTGGAACATCTTGCCCTCGCGGGCGGAGAACCAGCCGTTGTTCTTGAACAGTTGAGGCAGGGTGACAGCGTTGGGATGAAAATCCCTGAAATCGACATTGTTGGCCAGCACGCGCGTGGTGTCCGGGCGCAGGCCCAGTAACAGCGACGCGCGCGAGGGGCCGCACAGCGGAAACTGGCAGTACGCGCGCTCAAACAGCACTCCCCGAGCGGCGAGCGCGTCAATGTTGGGCGACTTCACGCGCGGGTGGCCATAGCACCCGAGCGCGTTGTTCATGTCGTCAGCCGCAAGAAACAGCACATTGGGCGGGCGGCGGTTCTGCCCGATTAACGGAGCTGCGCCCAAGGCGGAGAGAAAAGAGCGCCGGGTCATCATGGCTAACTTTCTACCACACCGCCTCCGCGCCGCGCAGACGCCGGGATCAGTCAACCAAACCGCGGAGCGATTGGGTGTAAGGCGGGCGGGCGACGCCGCGCTCGGTAATGATCGCCGTGACATAACGGCTGGGCGTGACGTCGAAGGCCGGGTTGCGCGCGGCGATGCCTTCCGGGGCGACGGGCATCCCGAACACGTGGGTGACTTCGGAAGCGGGGCGCTCCTCGATCGGGATCTGATCGCCGCTCGGGAGGCTCAAATCCAGCGTTGACACAGGAGCGGCGACGTAAAACGGCACGCCGTTTTCGTGCGCCAGGACGGCCAGCCCGTAGGTGCCGATCTTATTTGCCACGTCGCCATTGGCGGCGATGCGGTCCGCGCCGACGATCACGCAGCCGATCATGCCCGATTTCAAGAAATGCCCGGCCATGTTGTCGGTGATGAGCGAAGTCGGTATGCCGTCCTGCTGCAACTCCCAAGCGGTGAGCCGGGCGCCTTGCAGAAACGGCCGCGTTTCATCGGCGAACACGTCGACCTTCTTTCCGGCGGCGACTGCGGCGCGGATGACTCCCAGAGCGGTGCCATAGCCCGCTGTGGCCAGGGCGCCGGCGTTGCAGTGCGTCAGCACCGTCTTCCCGTCCGGCACAAGCGGCGCACCATGGCGGCCAATGGCCAGATTCGTTTCGATGTCCTCTTGCTTGATGCGCTGAGCCTCCTCCACCAGCCGCACGCGGATCTCCTCGATGGGCCGGCCGCGGAGGCTCTCATACAGCCGCTTCATCCGATCAATGGCCCAAAACAGATTGACCGCCGTCGGGCGCGTCGCGGCGAGGGTATTGCAGATCTCACGGAACTGCGCGTCGAGCGCTGATCCGTCCGCTTGAAGCGCTCCCAACGCCACGCCCATGGCGGCAGCCACGCCGATGGCGGGCGCTCCCCGAATCACCATAGTCTTGATGGCGCCGGCCACTTCGCGGTAGCTGCGGCAGACGACAAAACGCACCTCGCGCGGCAACACGGTCTGATCGATCATGACCACGCCGTCCGCGGTCCACTGAATCGTTTCGATCATGAAATCTGAGGAGTCCTTTCTTGCATCAGGAATGCGGCAAAAAAAGTGAGGTTGTAAGTACCGTGCATGGCTGTGGCGACGGCGGTCGAGCCCGTGCGGAAACGCACCCAGCCAAAGGCTATGCCCGCCAGCAGGATCAGCAGCATATGGCGCCAGGACCAGGCGTACTGCGGGCCGTGCAGCACAGCGAATGGCAGCGCCGCCAATACTATGGCCGCGAGATCGCCAAACGTGCGCGCCAGCAGCGGCATCAAAAAGCCGCGGAAGGCGAGCTCTTCGCAAAGCGGACCTAGCGTGACCGCAAAGAAGCCCATCAGCAGCAACGAAGAACGGCTTTGGAGCAACTCCTTCATCGGCATGTCGATGTCGGGCGTTCTCAAGATCACGCCCAGGACGGCTATGGCCAGCGCCACCGCCGGTCCGGCGAACATTCCCCAGGCGATGTCCGGCGCCCGCGCCACCCACGCCATGGAGGCCCAGAACGGCCGGCCGTACTTGGTCTTCAACAAGTAGTACAGACTCAGAAACCATAAACCATAGGCGATGAATTGCGCGGGAATGAGCCGCGCCGCCTTGGTGTCAGGGTAGAACGGCGCCAGCAAGACCGCCAACTGCACAACCAAAGCGCCCGCAAAGAGGCAGGGAACCGCCAGCGCAGCGAAGAGCAGCAGGTCGTGATAGGACCAGTAAGGGAACCGGACCTCAGCCGCGGGCGGCTCAGGCGCGGCGTGGGGATTCATGCGCCGCTCTCCGCGAGGACCGCTGCGACCAGCGGGATCATGATCTCGTGATGGCCGGTGATGGCGTAACCCCGGCCGCCGGCATCGGCATGCGGCCGCTCCACCACATTGACCCGGGGGCGGTAGTGTTGCAGAAAATCGAAATTCACCGTCGTGAAATCCCTCAGCGGATAGCCCAGGTTCCGCACGGCGGAAACGGCTTTGAGGAATACTTCGGGCATGACCACCGCCGAGCCGACGTTCAAGTACACGCCGCCATCGTGCAGCCCCGTCACCAGCCGGGCGAACAGGCGGAAATCATAATGCGTGGCGGCGCCGATCGCGGCGCCGTCAGCGGCTGGGTGGGTGTGCGGCGTGTCCGTTCCGATGGCTACGTGCACGGTGACGGGTATCGATCTCCGCCATGCCTGAAGAAGTATGCTGTGGTCTGCGAAGTCAGGCCGGGCGAGCTGTTCGAGGCATTCTCCTAACGACTCCCCGATTCCGATGCCCCGTTCCATGGCCACGCATGCCGCCCGGTTGAACTCGCGTCCCGTCTCCTCGGCGGACCCGAACCTGCCGCCGGGCAGAACAGCCTCCACGTCCTCGCTCGTGTGTCCCGCCAGGGCGATCTCAAAATCGTGTATGGCGGCTGAACCGTTCATGGCTATGCCGGAGACGAAGCCGCGGTCCATGAGGTCGCGGAACACGGGCGCCAGACCGCACTTGACCACGTGCCCTCCCATGCCCCACAAGATAGCGCGCCCGTTCCGGCGCGCCGTCTCGAGAGACCGCACCACGGCGCGGAGCGAATCGGCGGCGAGCAGGCGCGGCAGCGAATCAAGCCACTGGCGCATGCCGGCGCCCGGGCAGGGCGCGGCGGCGAAGTCCGACGTCTTCACCTTGCCGCCGCGTTCAAACAGCGAGACGGTCTTCAGGGGTCCGAAGTCGATCGGTTTGTGGTTGTACTTGCTCACGCTCGTTTCCCATTGTGAAGCACTTTGGCCAGTGCGTGCGCCGTATGGCCTTTGCGCCCCCGCACGATCTGCTCCGGCGGACCCGCGGCCACGATTTGTCCGCCCTTCTCGCCGCCCTCCGGTCCTAAATCGATAATCCAATCGGCCGACTTAATCACATCCAGATTATGCTCGATCACTAGAACCGTGTTGCCGAGATCCACCAAACGCTGCAACACGTCCAGCAAGCGCCGGACGTCATCGAAGTGCAAGCCGGTAGTCGGTTCGTCCAGAATGTACAGCGTCCGGCCGGTCTGCCGCCGGCTCAACTCCCGCGCCAGTTTGATCCTTTGGGCTTCCCCCCCGGAAAGCGTGGTGGCGGGCTGCCCCAGATGCAGATACCCGAGTCCCACATCATGCAGGGTTTGGAGCTTGGACTGAATCTGCGGGATGTTCTCCAGCAGACTGAGCGCCTCTTCGATGGAGGATTCGAGCAAATCGGCGATGGAATAGCCTTTGAACTTGACCTGGAGGGTCTCATGGTTGTACCGCCGCCCGCGGCAGACATCGCACGTCACGAAGACGTCGGGCAGAAAACTCATTTCGATGCGCTTCAATCCGTCGCCTTGACACGCCTCGCAGCGTCCGCCCTTCACGTTGAAACTGAACCGCCCGGGGCGGTAACCCCGTTCCCGCGATTCGGGCAGCATGGCGTACAACTCGCGAATGGGCGTGAACACGCCGGTGTAAGTGGCGGGATTCGAGCGCGGCGAGCGTCCGATGGGCGCTTGATCGATTTCGACTACTTTGTCGATGTGCTCGAGCCCTTCGATGGCGTCGTGCTCTCCGGGTTCGGCTTTGGCGCGGTAAAGGCGGCGAGCCAAGGCGCGATAGAGGATATCGTTCACCAAAGTGGACTTGCCGCTGCCGGAAACGCCGGTGACCACCGTGAGCGCGCCGAGAGGGATCTCGGCGTCAATGTTGCGCAAGTTGTGTTCGCGCGCGCCCCGCACGACGAGTTTGGGACCGGCTCCGGGACGGCGGGCGGGCGGCGGCTCGATTTCCATGCGCCCAGAGAGGTATTGGCCTGTAAGAGACGCCGGATTGTCGCGAATCGCCTGCGGCGGACCGCACGCCACCAGTTCCCCGCCCAGCCGTCCGGCGCCCGGACCGAGGTCCACCACGTAATCCGCGCGTTCGATGGTCTCCTGATCGTGTTCGACCACCAGCACCGTGTTTCCGAGATCCCGCAACCGCGCCAGCGTGTCCAGCAGCCGCTTGTTATCGCGCGGGTGCAGGCCGATCGACGGTTCGTCGAGCACATACAACACCCCCCGCAAGCGCGAGCCGATCTGGGTCGCCAGGCGGATGCGTTGCGCTTCCCCGCCGGACAGCGTGGCTGAGGAACGGTCCAGACTGAGGTAGTCCAAACCCACCGCCGCCAGGAACTCCAGCCGGTTATGGATTTCCTCCACCACTCGCGCGGCAATCTGTCTTTCTCGGTCGTCGAGCGCCCAGCCGCGCACCACTGACAACGCCCGCGCCACGGGCATCGCCGTGAACGCGGCAATCGAAAGCCCCTTCACTTTCACGGCCAGGCTCGATGGCTTCAAACGCGCGCCCCGGCAATCCGGGCAAGTGGTGGCCGACATGTACTCCATCAGGTATTCGCGATAGCCTTCGCTCACCTCTCGGAACGTCTCTTCGAGAATCGGGAGAATGCCTCGGAAGGCGGGTCCGCCTTCAAGCAGCGCCGTCTGGGCTTTCGCGGGAAGTTCTTCGAACGGCTTGGAGATGTCAATCTTGGCGCGGCGGGCGAACTCCGAAACCAGGCTCGCCATGTAGCTCGAACTTCCGCTCGGTCCGAGCGCTCCGTCGAAGAGCGGCTTGGAGGGATCCACGATCACCTTGGCGGGATCGAAGGCCCAGCGGCTTCCCAACCCGGCGCAAGTTTCGCAAGCGCCGTAGGGACTGTTGAAAGAGAAAGAGCGCGGCTCCAGTTGGGGAACGCTCGCCCCGCAGTCCGGGCAAGCGAGCTTGAGGGAGTACAGCCGCTCGCCGCCGTTCACTTCGGCGATGGTCACCAGCCCGTTGGCGAGCTTGGTGGCGGTTTCGATGGACGCCTCCAATCGCTTCTCCACGCCGGGCTTCACCACCAGGCGGTCCACCACCACTTCAATGGTGTGATTCCGCCTGCGGTCCAGGACGATCTCCTCGTCGAGCGAATGCAAAATCCCGTCAATGCGCGCGCGGAGAAAACCCTGGCGAGCCAGTTTCTCCAAATCTTTCTTATACTCACCCTTCCGCCCGCGCACCACCGGCGCCAGGATCATGATGCGGTTCTCCTGTTGGGAAGACAGGACCTGCTTCAATATTTGCTCGGTGGTTTGACGCGAAATCTCCCGTCCGCACTCGGGGCAGTGCGGGATTCCAATGGAAGAAAACAGAACGCGCAGGTAATCGTAAATTTCGGTCACCGTTCCCACGGTGGAGCGCGGGCTGCGCGAGGTCGTCTTTTGCTCGATGGAAATGGCGGGACTCAGCCCGTCGATGGAATCGACGTCCGGGCGTTCCATCTTGTCGAGGAATTGCCGGGCGTAAGGCGAAAGCGTTTCCACGTACCGGCGTTGACCCTCGGCGTAAATCGTGTCGAACGCCAGCGACGACTTCCCTGATCCGCTCAAGCCCGTAATCACCGTGAGAGTGTTGCGCGGGATCTCCACGTCAATGTTCTTGAGGTTGTGGTGCCGCGCTCCATGAACGGCGATTCGGTCCAGCATGGCGAGGTCCGGCGCAAGGGCCGGATCTCTTATTTTCCCACGAACGTCAGGAGCTCTTCTTTTGGGTCAGGCGGGCGGCGAAGCGCGCCACGTCGATGGCTACCCGCTCGTGGGTTCCTTCGCCAATCTTCTCTTTCTCGTCGTACGCCTCCA
>Ga0101944_10005810_pt1 | contig 13603 bp, 13 predicted proteins | sample DewCreD2012metaG_FD_75245 | JGI IMG/M metagenome (GOLD analysis project Ga0101944, IMG submission 75245) | Hot spring sediment bacterial and archeal communities from British Columbia, Canada, to study Microbial Dark Matter (Phase II) - Dewar... ... | reverse complement strand
TCTGGTCCGCACCAGCAGCGACCGACGGGACAACCCCATCTCCGCTGCATTTAGCACGCTCCTGTTCTCCTTCTCCGATGCGCGCCCGGTGCAACCGCTCAGCGAGACCGGATCGGGCGGGAGAAAATATCGGGTCGAAACCTTCCTGGAGGCGCCCGGCCTGGATTCGCGGATTCGGCAGTTCATCTGGGCCGAATCGGACCTCAAGACCCCGGCGAACGAACTGGCGCGGGAAGTCTTCCAGGATTTACGCAAGGGCGAGCGCGGCAAAGTAAGCGCGTCGGCGATCTCCGTCGGAGTGACGGTTGCGGAGGGAGATACCTCTGACCCGCATGCAGGCATTCGAGGGGCGCCGCCTCTAGGGCAGCAACAGAAACCCCGGATGGTGGTGATCGGCGACGCCACGATCGCCTCCAACCGCATGATCGGCAACGAGGCCGGCAGGAACCTGATCTTCGACTTGATCGCCAGCAGCATCGATTGGCTGCGCGGGCGCGAGAGTTCCATCGGCATCCCGCCGAAGGAACGTCAGTTCTACACGCTGCAACGCGATCCCAGCGCCTGGACCTTGACATGGGTCCCCACCATGCTCATGGCCGTTGCCATCGTCGGCCTCGGCACCGGTGTCTGGATCGTGCGGCGGCGCTAACGATGATCTCCCGCGAGCGAGGGGTGTGAGTCCGGGCCTGGCTCTTTGCCAGCTGGCCTGGACCCCCGCCCCCGCTCCCCTGAACTCCTGAGACGCACTGCCATGAACTTCAAGACCACTTACCTCCTATTCGCCATGCTCGGGGTTCTGCTCCTGGCCGTGGGGCTAATGCGATGGCTGGGTCCGAGCCCCGTGGACCCTGCCTATATCATGGACGATCTGCAGAAGGCCAAGGAGGCCGGGGCCGACTACGTGTTTAACACCAAGGATCCTCAGTCGCCCTACTACGTGAAGGACCTCAAGCAGGCGATCGCGGATGTGACCCACGGAGCGCTGGCCGACCGCGCGATCGTGCCGACCAGCGCCAACGAGGCCTTCGAGCAGGCGATTGACATCACCGGCAACGCGGCCATCCTCGTCCACTTTGGCCTGCCGAACACTGACGACGTCATCCACGTGCCGGCGCTGGCCACTCATACCATGGACAAGGAGATCCGCTTCTCCTGGCTGGCGCCTCTGGCCTGGCCGACCGCCATCCGCATGATCGCGGAGGGTCTGGTGGACCTGGAGGGCTTTGTCAGCAGCACTGTGCCGTTGGAGGAGACTGGCAAGGCCATCCGCCATCTGCGGGAGCGGGCTAACGACCCGGTCAAGGTGCAGGTCGCCCCGTAGCGTGCTGCGAGGCACACCGGCGGCAGTCGGTGTGCCTCGCTGTCAATTCATCTTTTCCGAGCCAAAGTCAGGAGCAAGGTCAGCGATGGCAATTCAATATGGTATCAACACCTTTACGTTTGTCTCACCCTTCACGACTAGGGATCTGGTACTGTGCGACAAGGTCAAGGCGATGGGCTTCGACGTCATTGAGATTCCGGTCGAAGGCACCACCGACATTGACTACGCTGCGGCAGCGCAAGCCATCAAGCGTGCCGGGCTGGCGGTGACGACGTGCTGCGCGATGGGTCCCGATCGCGACCCGACGCACGAGGATCCAGCCATTCAGCAGGGCGGCATTGATTATCTCAAGCACATGGTGGATGCCACGGGCGCCTGCACCCACCTGTGGGTTGATGGCCAGAAACCTCAAGGCGCCGGACACCTGTCCGACTACGCTCTGGTTTCACTTGCGCTGGCCGAGGCATACCAGTACTCCCAGGATTCCAAGTATCTTGAGGCGATGCTCTCTGTGCTGGGATATTGTGAAAAGAACCTTCGAGCGGGGGGCGAGCCTGCCCATCGCGGCCTTTCCCGACGACAGCGCGGCGGTGCCGGATTCCCCACCTGGCTTAAATGGGATATTGCCCGCAAAGTACCCGGGGACATTAAATACATGGTCTGTAACGCCGATGAGGGTGACCCCGGGGCATACATGGACCGGTCTACCATCGAAGGGGATCCCCATTCTATTATCGAAGCCATGGTTATTGCCGGTAAGGTTATCGGTGCACACCAGGGCTATGTGTATATTCGAGCAGAATACCCCCTGGCTATCGACCGGCTTCGAATCGCAATTGAGCAGGCTAAAGAATATGGCCTCCTTGGCAAAAACATCCTCGGCTCCGGTTTCGATTTTGATATCGAAATCCGACTTGGGGCCGGTGCCTTTGTCTGTGGTGAGGAAACAGCCCTTATCCAGTCCCTGGAAGGAAAACGGGGTATGCCTGTACCGAAGCCTCCCTTCCCTGCCCAATCTGGTCTTTGGGGCAAGCCTACGGTTATCAACAACGTAGAAACCCTGGCCAATATCCCTGTTATTTTAACCAAGGGCGGCGCATGGCTTGCGAAGATTGGTACGGAAAAATCCAAGGGAACCAAGGTTTTCGCCCTTACCGGTAAGGTCAACAACTCCGGTCTTGTCGAAGTTCCCATGGGAACCACCCTCCGGGAAATTATTTTCGACATCGGCGGCGGCATTAAGAACGGTAAGAAATTTAAGGGTGTTCAGACCGGTGGTCCTTCCGGCGGTATCCTGACCGAAAAAGACCTAGATACTCCAATTGACTATGAAAGCCTCACTGCGCTGGGGTCCATGATGGGTTCCGGCGGTATGATCGTCATGGATGAAGACGACTGCGTGGTAGACGTTTCCCGCTTCTATATGGAATTCTGCGTGGATGAATCCTGCGGTAAATGTTCTCCCTGCCGTATCGGTACTACCCAGATCCTGAATATTCTGGAAAAGATTGCCCGCGGTAACGGTGAAATGTCTGACCTGGATAAATTGGAAGACATCGGCAAGGCCATGACCAAGGCTTCCCTCTGTATGTTGGGTGGTTCTGCGGCTAATCCGACCCTGTCCACCATCCGCAACTTCCGGGATGAATACATCGAACACATTGTGGATAAGAAGTGTCGAGCTGGGAAATGTAAGCACCTGGTACGGTTCGAAATTGATCCTAACAAGTGTATTGGTTGTGGTCTCTGTGCCCGGCGCTGTCCGGTCAGCTGTATTTCCGGTGAAAAACGCCAGCCCCATGTCATTGATGCATCCAAGTGTATTAAATGCGGTGAATGCTACAATGTCTGTAAGTTCGGCGCTGTCATGAAGAAATAAGGAGTAGATCGATGGTTAATCTGACGATAAATGGCATGCCGGTTCAGGTAGAAGAAGGTACTTCTATTCTCGATGCGGCTAAAAAGACAAACATTAAAATACCGACCCTCTGCTATAATCCCGATCTGCCCCCATGGGCGGCTTGCGGCATCTGTATTGTCCGGATGGAAGGCTCCCCCAAAATGGTACGGGCCTGTACCACCCCTGTGGCCGAGGGGATGAAGGTAATTACTCACGATCCTGAAATTATTCAGGTTCGCCGAACTGTGGTGGAGCTGATCCTTTCCAACCATCCTAATGATTGTCTCCAATGTCCCCGGAACGGCAACTGCGAATTACAGACCCTGGCCGCAGAGTTTGGTATTCGGGAAGTTCCCTTTAAAAACATTGTTAAGGACATTCCCATTGATGACTCCAATCCTTCTATTGTGCTGAACCCTGAAAAGTGCGTCCGCTGTGGCCGCTGTGTAAAGGTCTGTCAGGACATGCAGAACGTATGGGCCATCGAGTTCCTGGGCCGGGGTATTAATGGCCGGATCGCTTCAGCCGCCGATGTTCCCCTTGGGGAAAGCCCCTGTATTAAGTGCGGTCAATGCGCCGCCCACTGTCCTGTGGGTGCTATTTACGAACGGGATGATACCCGGAAAGTCTGGGCTGCCCTGCAGAACAAGGATATTCATCCAGTCGTTCAGATTGCCCCTGCTGTTCGTGTTGCCCTTGGTGAAGAATTTGGCCTCGAACCGGGAACTATTATTACCAAGAAGATCTATGCGGCCCTCCGCCGGCTTGGCTTTAAGACGGTCTTTGATACCAACTTTGCGGCGGATCTCACCATAATTGAGGAAGGTACGGAACTGGTAAAACGGCTGACCGAAGGAAAGGGCGAGATTCCGCTCATTACTTCCTGCTGTCCTGCCTGGGTCGATTACCTTGAAAAGTATTACACCGATATGATCCCCCATTTCTCCACCGCCAAGAGTCCCCAGCAGATGATGGGTGCCATGATAAAAACCTACTGGGCCCAGAAGGCTGGCATCGATCCGGCAAAGGTGTTCTCTGTTTCTATTATGCCCTGTACGGCTAAAAAGTGGGAAACCAGCCGAAATGAGGACATGAAGTCTTCCGGTTATCAGGATGTAGATGTTTCCATTACCACCCGGGAATTAGCCCGGATGATTAAACAGGCTGGTATTGATATCCTGAACCTCCCCGATGAGGACGCAGACAGTCCGCTCGGTCCCTATACTGGGGCTGGTACCATCTTTGGTGCCACCGGTGGTGTTATGGAAGCCGCTGTCCGGACCGCCTATTACCTCGTAACCAAAAAGGAACTGGGCGATGTGAACTTTAAAGCTGCTCGGGGCCTTAAGGGCGTAAAAGAAGCGGAAGTAGATATGGATGGAACCAAGATCCGTATCGCCGTGGCCCATCAGATGGGGAATATTGCTGCAGTGCTGGATAAGATTAAAGAAGCCAAAGCTGCTGGTAAGGAAACTCCCTACCACTTTGTAGAAGTTATGGCCTGCCGTGGCGGTTGTATCGCCGGCGGTGGTCAGCCCTATGGCTGTACCGATGAGGTTCGTTCCAAACGGATTGCCGGTATTTATACGGATGATGAAAAGTCCACCTACCGGTGCTCCCACCAGAACCCCTTCATCAAGCAGGTCTATGATGAATTCCTGGGTGAGCCCAACGGCCACAAGGCCCATAAGCTCCTGCATACCCACTATGTAGCGCGGCCTCTGTATCAGAAATAAGTAAGTTAGCCAGAAACCCGATTGGCTTTCTGGTGTAAAAGTACGAAATGAAAAGGGGCTCTCCGTGAATATCGCGGAGAGCCCCTTTTTTGTACTAAACGTAGTAAAGGATTATTCGCCTTCTTTTATAATTTCTATTTTAATGCCCTCAGCAGCTTCCGCCTCTTCTTTCGGAGGTATGGTTACCTTAAGAATACCATTCTTGTATACCGCCTTAACACGTTCCTGAGCAAATTTGTCCAGCGGCACATAGTACTTTTGTTTTTCGATATCCTTGAGCTTAAGCCGCCGTTTAAAGTACCGGAGGTTTTCTTCCAGCTGGTATTCAGGGTTAATCTTGGCAGAGAAGACCATGTAGTCCCCCTGAAAGGAGAGGCTGATGTTCTTTTCATCAAAGCCGGCAAGGGCAAACTCGAACACCAGCGTGCGGTCAGGGAGCATGTAAACATTCATTGGAGGATAGGAATAATTGGGGTAATAATCTACATTCTCGTCCTGGGCAAAGCCGAATGGGCCCTGACCGCCAAAGGGGGATGGGCCTTCGCCGCCGAAGTGGCCTCCGTACTGGTTAAAACCCTTCTGAAATTCATCGCTGAAATTTTGTGCTGCTTCGAAAATTTCATCGAAGATCGTCCCTAAATCGACATAGACCTTGTTGCTTTTCATACAAGGCTCCTTATTGGTACCGTCCTTTCGGCCCGGTATAATACAACCCTCTAAAATGAGCGGTTGTGAGTGGCATTCATCAATACCACTCCACCTAAATATACTTCATTATTAACGGTTCGGCAAATTTAAAGGGACTTCTAAAAACTTCAGTTTTTAGAGGCGCTCCTAATTCTGTTCCATTGGTTCAATAGCAATGGCCGCTGAATAGTCATTGACTATTCTTGTAATTTGGGGAGCACCGCTAGAGGGTAGTAGTTTTTTTACCCAATACATGATGAAAAAACCCAAGAAGAGGGCTGCCACCCCAATACCAACCCGGACATCATCTGAACTTGCAGGGGCAAAGCGGCCGGTAAGTATATAGCCTAGAATAAAAAGCACGACTGGAGGAAGCAGTACTTCGAGGCCCTGGATAAAAGTGGTACTTGCCTTATTTTCAACTTCTACCAGTTGTCCCTCATGAATGGGCAAATTCAGACTGTTCTTTGCGGTAAAAATATTTCCATTGCCCTTGCATTCACTATTGGAGCAACCGACGCAGGCAGAAATTTCACTGCCCTTTATGGTGACCATGTCACCGGATATGTTCTGTATCCTTCCGATCTCCTTCATTGGGGACTTCCTGACAAATAAGTTGTAGGGGCGAAATCGATGTTGCCTTTCCATTTGGTGCAATATCAATAATAAGGGCCTGTAATTCTATTAAATCCCAGGCGTCTCGGCTCCAGTCGGGTATGCCCGTGATGTATTCCTGGATGCGACTTTTTGCGTCGGTGCCGCCGACTGAATTGATGCTTCCGGTGCGGCCCGCATCTGTAATTGTTGCGGTGCCGCCTCTGGTGATACGGGCATCGGCGGTTTGAACTCGGCCGTGGGAGCCTATTACCGCAGAACAGAGGCCATCGGCCTCTGCAAAGAGGGCTTTCTTCTCTGCAGTGGTAGCCCCATGGAACTCAATGATGACATAGGGTGTCTCACGGCGAAGGCGTTCTAAGAGTTCAGGTAGTTTGATGAATGGGTTGTCCGAGTGAAGCCGATCAAAGCCTCCCTGCCCTAAAAGGACTGCAACGGCTACCTTTTCTGACCCTACCTGATAAGTACGGCTTCCCAGCCCCGGTGCGTAGGGGCTTATATTAAGGGGTCTGAGAACATAGTGTAACCGATCAAAATTTTGAACCAAATCCTTTTTATAGAAACAGCAATCTCCGGTTGTGAGTACATCCACCCCCAGTTTTCTGAGATATCCTGCATGATTACGGCCAAGTCCATAACCGCCGGTGGTTCCATCAGCATTAGCTATTACGAAGTCGATATGCTTTTCTTTCTTTAAAGGGGGCAGTAATTTTTTTACCGCAAAAACTCCGGCCTTCCCTACTATTTCACTGATATATAGAATTTTCAACCATAACTCCAGTTACAGACAATGCCCGTCAATGACCCTAGCATATCCCGTTAGGTACGGCAATATGACAGGGAAAAGGCTGACCCGCCTGTACGAAGCCTTTCCCTGTAGGGCCGTAAAAAATTAAAATAGGCGAATTGGTTTTGAATTAGATAACTCACCCAAGCGGCGTCCAAATTCTATGGCCGCTCTCGTATCGCCTAGTTCAGTGCAGGTGTCCCGCAAATTATACAGTGCATCATAGTAGTGGGGGGACAAACTCACTGCTTGTTCAAAACAGTGCCGGGCTTCTTCATAACTCCCAATGGTAAAATACAACACACCCAAATTATTCCAGTTTTTGGGGGAACGTTTCTCCTTTTGTAAAGCTTTTTTATAAAAATTTTCTGCTTCTTCGAACCGTTCAAGTTCGTAGTGTATTAAACCAAGGGCGTTCCATGCCTCTGCCATATTGCTGTCAAAGGAGAGACAATGAAAAAAGCTATCGATGGCGCTGTTATAATCACCGGTCTTTTGCTGGGCGATGCCAAGGTTCAGCCATAAAAGGGGATTACCAGGTTCCATCGCAAGGGCCTTGCGGAACAGGGATATTGCTTCTTTCGGTCTGTTTGCTTCGGTCAGGGCAATGGCAGAATCGTTTAACGTAGCAGCTGTTTCCATAAGGTCCTCCTTGATATCGTGATGAACTAGAAACCAGGGGGTCCAAAGTCGTACATTACAAATATACTATATTTTATATAAAAGTACCACTGGTAAAGATGTGGTTAATTACCTAATTGAGACTGTCCCGTAACGTAGGAAGTTAGGGGTAACTTCAATTACCGAAGCGGTTCACTAAATAATTGTAGCGGCTTCGCAATATTCCGTTTCGCTGGAAATTATAAGGACCATACCGGATCGGGGAAGAGAGAAGGGTCACCAGCCGTATGGCCTGATCGGTATTGATAGACCGGACACCGGTCTTGTAGTAGTATCGCGAGGCGGTCTCAATTCCAAATACACCCTTACCCCATTCGGCATAATTAAAATAAAGCTCTAAAATACGATCCTTACCGAGGATTGCTTCCATTTCCAGGGCTATAATTGCTTCCAGGTATTTTCTGAGGTAGGACTTTTCCGGTACCAGGAACAGGGTTCGTGCAGTTTGCATGGTAATGGTGCTTCCGCCATAAACGGGTTCACCGAATTGCTGGTTCAACTGCCAGGCATTTTTTATTGCCGCTGGGATTATACCGTGGTGATGATAAAAATCTCCATCTTCTACTTTAATAGTCATGGTCTGAATCATTTTCGGTATTTTAACCAGGGGAATATATCGGGGTGCTTGTATCTTGTAGTTATATATATATTTACGATACAGCATCAACGTGGTAGCAGCTGGATTGGTATATTTAAATATAAAGAGACAGAGCGAAGTAGAAAGGATGAAGAGAAGGTGAACCCACACAATGCCTTGGAATACTACGCTAATTATCTTTATATAAATATTTCTTTTTTTATTTTGTGATTTTTTAGATAACTGAATCTTTACATGCTCAGAAACGAGGGGTAATTGATTTTCTGGATGATACTCAAAATGAGGTTGTGACGGAGTAGTTTTCTTTCTGGGCATAGATGCCCATATTATATAAAAATAACAATTTAGAAAATCCCGGCTGAACTGGTTTTCTTATCAGCCGGGTAAAGCATATTTAGGCTTGTTTGCCGGTAAAATCTTCGCAGGGTTCATCTTCTACCCCTGGCCTGGTCGCTTCTGGACCTGCTTCTCTGCAGGAATCTAGGGGAATTTCTTTCATTTTTTCACCACAGCATTCAGGAACGGGATCCCGTTCATCCTGTACTATTTCGTGACCGCAGTCATCACAACGATAGGCTTTTTTCATTTCAACCTCCTATTTGGTAGTCCTTTGCTAAGGTGCAAATCCGCTCGGCCATTTTAGAGAGGGGGACCTGTTCCATAACATGGCCCATTTCCCATGCAACCTTTGGCATGCCGTATACTATAGAAGTTACTTCATCCTGGCCAAGAGTCAAGCCCCCAGCTTTCAGAATTGTTCCTAATTCCTTTGCGCCGTCCTTCCCCATGCCGGTCATGATGACTCCCATGGCCCGATTTCCAAATTCTTTAGCTACCGACGCAAATAAAACATCCGCAGAGGGACGGTGGCCATTCACCGGAGGGTCATCGGATAAATGTACCACCGTAGCAAGGGGGCGTTTTTCCACTTCCAGATGTTTATCCCCCGGTGCAATGAGGATACGGCCCGGTTTAATCAGATCCCCTTCTTCCGCTTCCTTTACTTCCAGGGGGCAGAGCTTATCCAGGCTTTTCGCAAATTCTTCTGTAAATCCCGGGGGCATATGCTGGACCACCACAATGGGGGCGGGTAGGTCATTGTCCAGTTTTGCAAAAACTTCCCGAAGGGCGTTGGGGCCCCCGGTAGAAATGCCAATGGCAATTATTTCGATGGGTCCCGGTTTGGGGGCACTTGCAGGCCGCAGTGGTTTCGGTGGTTGGATTTCGGCAGGTTTTTGGGGCTTTTCCGCTCTGATTGCGGGTATTGAAGGCTCTTTAAGCCCCTTGCTTTGCCGGTATTGTTTACCATATACAAGGAGTAAATTGGTGAGATGTTCTTTAATGCCCTGAATATCCTCGTGCTGGGTATCAGAGGGCTTCATAATAAAATCGCTTGCTCCAAGCGAAAGGGCTTCCATGGTTATTTCTGCACCCCGGCGGGCAACAGAAGAAAGTATTATGACTGGTATATCAATGCCCCGTTGTTTCCGTTCCTTAAGAAATTCAATACCATTCATCTGAGGCATTTCCAGGTCTAGAACTATGACATCCGGTTTGCAGCGATCGAGCTTTTGCAGGGCAAATTCGCCGTTCATGGCCCGGTCGGCGACAATAAGGCCGGGGGTCGCTTCTACCATGCGGGATATAAGATTTCGCATGAGGGCAGAGTCATCGACAATTAAAACAGAAATTTCGTCGGCCACAAAGTTGCTCCTGTCAGGTATATTTGCGGTATAAGGTTGACCAATCGGTCTTTAAAAATTCGAAACGGGTGTTCATGCCAAAGAGGGATTCTGAATGACCAATAAACAGAAAAGATTTAGGTGCCATAGCTTCCCAGAATCGTTCAATGACAGCCTTTTGAGCCGCTTCATCAAAATAGATAAGGACGTTACGACAGAATACCACATCCATACCCCGAAGTCCCGAATCGTTTTTCAGGTTATGGTAATCGAAACGAACCAAAGCCTTTACATCATCATGAATACGGTAACCCCCTTCCACCCGGTCAAAATATTTCTTAAGATACTGATCTGGAACGCCCGCAATTTTAGCGTCCGTATAAAAGCCTTCTTTACCGACCATGAGGGATTTTAAACTGATATCACTGGCCACGATCTCTGCCTTCCATGGCGGCACGAGGATTTCTTTCATCAACATGGCTATGGTGTATGGTTCTTCCCCGGTTGAACAGCCGGCACTCCAAATTTTTATTTTGGTGTCATTCAGATTTTTTTTAATTTTTATGAGCTCTGGAATTACATAATTTTCTAAAGCATCAAAATGGGCTTGGTTTCGAAAAAACCTGGTGAGATTGGTAGTTATTGAATCGAGAAATTCCTTGAGTTCTTCCTTGTTTTTGGAAACTTTAGAAAAATAATCCTGTACATGTTCAAGATTGTTGGCCCGTAGCTGTTCTTTAATTCGGCTTTCCAGGATAGACCGGTTGGTTGCAGAAAAATGGATGCCGCTTTCTTCATAAATAAGTTTGCGGAACTGCTCAAATTCTGCATCGGTTAAGAAATCACTCATAAAATAAAGTGTAAGAATCTATTCATAAACTGTCAATTAAATATGACTGTGCTATAGTTAAAAGTATGATGAAACAACGAAATCAGGCCCGCGTCATTGCAATCCTGTATGATGAATCCCAGGATACGCCCCTGGTATTATTACAAATTGATGAAACAGACTCCTTCATTACCTTGCCTATTGGTACTTTCGAAGCCAGTTCTCTTATCATGGCCTCTGAAGCCCTCGTCACACCCCAACCCTTAATTCATGATGTTCTGGTACAATTGTTGCAAGAACATGCATTCAAAGCCCATTATGTGGAACTTTGGGGGTCACCCATTTCCGGTTACTTTGGCCGATTCCGGTATCAGGGGCGCTTCCTGCCCCATTACCTTACCCTGGGCCCCGCAGATTGCTTAATATTAGCCCTGCGGCTGAAATTGCCTATTTTTATTGATGCTACTATGGCCGCCTCAGCCCAAAAAGAACTGCCTAAACAGATGGTCTACGATTCTGGAAGCTCTCAGATTTTGTATCTGGATGCACACCAACATATACAAACCTGCTAAGTATAGACTTCTGTTTTGACCGTTGACGAAAGGCCCCGCCCTGTCCATAATGCCGTTACATGAACAAGTATATTTTTGTCACTGGCGGTGTATGCTCGAGTCTCGGGAAGGGTATAGCCGCGTCTTCTCTGGGAGCCCTCCTTGAGTGCCGGGGCTTTAATATCCGGATGATCAAATGTGATCCTTATATAAATGTTGATGCGGGGACGATGAGCCCATACCAGCACGGTGAAGTGTATGTTACCGATGACGGTGCAGAAACAGACCTGGATTTGGGAAACTACGCCCGTTTTACCTCCAGTCCGCTGTCTAAGGCTAACTCTATTACCACCGGCCAGGTGTATGATGCGGTCATCCGCAAAGAGCGGGAAGGCCGTTACCTGGGCCGCACGGTACAGGTTATTCCCCATATCACCGATGAAATAAAGGGCCGGATCCTTGCGGTTGGGAAAGAGCCCGATGTGGATGTGGTTATTGTAGAAATTGGCGGTACCGTTGGCGATATTGAGTCGATTCCGTTCCTTGAAGCGGCTCGCCAGCTCATCCATGAAATGGGTAAAACCAATGCCCTGTCGGTGCATTTAACCCTCCTTCCTGAGGTTGCCGGGGGAGAACTAAAGACAAAACCGACCCAGCATTCGGTAAAGGCCATGCAGGAACAGGGAATTCAGCCCGATGTGCTCATTTGCCGTGCGCCGGTCATGCTCGATGAAGCGACTCGCCGAAAGATTGCCCTCTTTACCAATGTGGAAACCGAGGCTGTTTTTACCTCCTATGATGTAAGTACGACAATTTATGAAATACCCCTTGTATTTTATGAGCAGAAACTGGATCAGGTCATACTAAAGAAACTGAATGTGGAAAGCCGCCATGCGGATCTTTCTGCATGGAAAACCATGATGGACCAGTTTAATGAACGCAAAGGGACAGTCCGGATTGGTATTGTCGGCAAATACATGGATCTGCACGATGCCTATAAATCGGTCTATGAGGCCCTGTTTCATGCGGGCCTTTCCTGCGGTGTTGCGGTAGAGCTGGTGAAAATAGATTCTTCCCGGCTGGAAGGGGATTCTGATCCGGACCAAATCCTGGGTAAGGATCTTTCCGGCGGCCCGCTGGATGGGATTCTGGTCCCCGGCGGTTTTGGTCAGCGGGGTATTAACGGTATGGTAAAGGCTGCCCAATGGGCCCGTACCCATGGAGTTCCCTATTTCGGCATCTGTCTTGGTATGCAAATTATGGTTATTGAGTGGGCCCGGAATGTTCTGGGATGGACCGATGCGGATTCTACCGAATTTAATCAGGAAACAAAGCATCCGGTGGTCAGCCTTCTGGAAGAACAGATTGATGTTAAGAACTATGGCGGTACCATGCGGCTGGGCCGCAGCGAAACCGTTGCGGTAGAAGGTTCAAAGTTGCTGGCTGCCTATGGGGAAGCCCATATTTTTGAACGCCATCGTCATCGTTATGAGTTTGCAAACGTGTTCCGGAAAGAGATGGTAGAATCGGGACTGAAACTGGGCGGTTTTACACCCGATGGAAGCCTTGTGGAATGTGTAGAATGGCCCGATCATGTATGGGGGCTAGGTGTGCAGTTTCATCCCGAATTTACTTCTAAACCAATAAAACCCCAGCCCTTATTCCGTGATTTTATAGCAGCGGCTAAACAGTATAAAGCAAAGGAGAAGCGATAAACTTCATGTACATCCTGGACAATTTACAAACCTGTATGAGAGTTTCAAAACTCAATATCCGGGGTGTGCTTATACTGTTTGGTGCTGTTTTTATCCTCCTTTCATGTTCCTTCGATTACAGCGCAATCAGTGAGTCGGAACAGGAAAAGCCCGATCTGGTCATGCAGGATGTGGATTATGTCCGGGTGACGGATGGTAAGATTTCACTGCACATGCAGGCTGATCAGCTGGATAGATTTGAACAAAAACGGCTTTTACAGGTACAGAATATTCGTTTCGAACAGTTTTCTAAAGGGAAATTGGAGGCTGAAACGGTTGGTTCTGCGGGTGTAGCTCAGTTCTGGACTGCGACTTCGGATGCCCTTTTTTCCGACGGCGTAAGACTTTTGATCAAGTCGGAGGATCTTGCTGTAGAAGCGAAATCGCTGCAATGGAATAACAGCCAAAAGAAGCTGTATGGTCCCCAGGATGATCAGGTTCTTTTAAAAAAAGCTGATGGCA
>Ga0101944_10005809_pt1 | contig 13604 bp, 16 predicted proteins | sample DewCreD2012metaG_FD_75245 | JGI IMG/M metagenome (GOLD analysis project Ga0101944, IMG submission 75245) | Hot spring sediment bacterial and archeal communities from British Columbia, Canada, to study Microbial Dark Matter (Phase II) - Dewar... ... | reverse complement strand
TCATGCATGTCGTTGTCTCACCATGCATATCAAGCCCTGCATACAATGGTATATCTCCCATGCCAACCACCTCACGCTTATTACACCATGCTGGGTATTAAAGAATTCTCATCACTTCACTGATGCTGCAATACATAATGTTTAATAATAGCTGATGGTTCTTCTATGATTGATGAAAAAAGTGCTTAACCCGGGGTTTTCGCTGGTTCTGCCTCTTATATTTATAAATATAGGCATGTTCATGCTTCAACTGGCGCTTGGCGAAGGATTCACGCTTAGTTTGCTTCTGAAGAGAGGCGATCTCTTCACTATGCCATGGACGCTTGTCACATCCATGTTCCTTCATGGTGGGGCATCCCATTTATTCTTTAATATGTATGCTTTGCTGATATTCGGCCCAATACTTGAGCAGAGGATAGGGCAGATAAGGTTCATCACTCTTTACTTTGCGACCGGCATATTCGCTGCTATTATCTCACAGTTCATTTACACAAGCGCACTTGGCGCAAGCGGAGCAATAATGGGTATCATAGGAATGGTCATAATGCTCATGCCGAACCTTCGCGTCCTCTTTTTCTTTATAATACCAATGCCCCTGTGGGTTGCAGGAATCGTGATGGCGGCGCTTGACATATTCGGGGTGTTCGGGTTTGGCATAGCTGGGATAGCCAATTTAGCCCATCTCGCCGGGCTTGGCGCAGGGCTTCTTGCAGGCGCAGCCTTGCGCAACGAGAAGCAGAAGTTCGACAGGAAGTTTAGCAGCAAGTCAGAGCTGGATGACCAGGATATCGAGGAGTACCTTAAGAGCGGCAGGATATGACCCATTCAGATTGAATTTCTGCTGATACAATGCAAAATTTTGCAAGTGCCGGATGCTGTTGAGCTGTCTACGGTATCCAAAAGAGGTATAATAAATTCCGGTTAATTTGCTTCTGGTATTTGGCTTTGCTTCGCGGGTATGCAAAACCTTTAAAAAACACTTGATGTTTGCCAGCTGTGGGGTGAGCATTCATGAGTGATATACTTCATAGCATAGCGAAAAAGTCTGATGAGCACGAATTCTACACGCCTGTTCCCACTGGTTATGTTAGCGGCAGGACAAAGTATGTGATAGTTTTCGGGACAGTTATGTCAGGCATCGGCAAGGGGATATTCTCCTCTTCGCTTGCGAAGCTACTACAGAATAAAGGGCTCAAGGTGTCGCCGATAAAATTCGACGGTTACCTCAATGTTGATGCAGGAACTCTGAATCCCTACAGGCATGGGGAGGTGTTTGTCCTGGATGACGGAACAGAATGCGATATGGACCTTGGCACCTATGAGAGAATGGTGGAGAGGAACATCAGCAAGGACAACTACCTTACAGGCGGCAAGATATTCACAAGCATCCTCGGGCAAGAGAGAAGAGGGCATTATCTTGGAAGGGATGTCCAGTTCATCCCGCATGTCACAGGCGAGATAAAGAAATTCCTGCGGCATCTTGCGCTGAAAGACGAGTGCGATGTCGTGTTTGTCGAAGTGGGCGGGACTGTTGGAGACATCGAGAATGGGTATTTCATAGAGGCCATGAGGCAGCTAGCCTATGAAGAAGGCAAAGAGAACGTTTGTTTTGTAGCGCTCACATATATCCTTGAGCCGACTTTCCTTGGAGAGCAGAAGTCAAAAGCTGCCCAGCTTGGCATACAGAACCTGCTTTCTGCCGGAGTGCAGCCTGATATCATCGCGTGCAGAGCGCATAACCCTGTAACTGAGAAAGTCAGGGAGAAGATAAGCATCTACTCAAATGTCATCGTCAAGAGAGTGGTGAGCCTTCATGACTGCGATAGCATATATGAGATACCATCAATGCTAAAGGAATCCGGACTTGATACAGAGGTTGTGGAAATGCTTGGGCTGGAGCCTCGCATCAATAGGAAGACCGAGGCAGAGGAATTGAAGAGATGGGACGGATTCCTTGAGAGGATACGCAATCCTAAGAAGAAGATAACAGTGGGAATCACTGGAAAGTACACCGGCCTTCGCGACTCATATGCGTCTATACTTAAAGCTCTTGAGCATGCAGGTGCTTACAACAATGCAGATGTTCAGGTCAAGTGGATAGAGACAACTGATTTCGAGACAAAGAAAAAGAAGGTGCTTGAGGAGCTTAAAGATGTGGACGGCATCATAGTCCCCGGCGGATTCGGAAAGCGTGGAACAGAAGGCAAGATTGAGTGCGTGAAATACGCGAGGGAGAAGAACATACCTTATCTGGGCCTCTGCTTCGGTTTCCAGATGGCAGTCATTGAGTATGCGAGGAATGTGTGCGGACTTAAAGACGCCAATACTACGGAAGTTGAAATCAGCACACCTCACCCTGTGATTGATATCCTCCCTGAACAAAAGCATATCCAGAGCCTTGGAGGGAATATGCGGCTTGGAGGACATGATATTGAGGTAAAAGAGGATTCAAGAGCATTCAAAATTTACGGTGGCAGAAGTGTTGTGCGGGAGAGGTTCAGGCATAGATATGAATGCAATCCGGAGTACATCAGGATACTGGAGGAGCACGGGCTTGTCTTCTCAGGCAAAGCGCCAAAACAACCTATCATGCAGATACTTGAGCTGCCCAAGCACAAGTTTTTTATGGGAACCCAGTATCATCCCGAGTTTACCTCCAGACCGCTTAGCCCAAACCCTTTATTTATGGAGTTCGTGAAGAGCTGTCTTAAATAAGTATAAATATAAGTATTAATATTAATATTTATAATAATATTTTATATAATATTATTATATGTATTTTTAAATGTATTATTTTAATATTTAATTTTATTATTTATCTATTATATTTAATATTAATAAATTGATTAATAAAAGATATATTTAAATTAATTAAAAAAATATATAAATATAATATTATAAAAATAAGTATAAATTATTATTTCAGATATTTTATCGTGCATTAGAATAAAATGAAAGATTTGTGCAATAAATTCAATAAATAAGTATTTTTATAATAATAAATAATATAAAAATAATAATAATGAAAATATAAAATAATAATAATAATTAAATATACCAAAAAATATATAAATAAGGTAGTATAAAAATACTTATAGGCGATAACTTGGGAACTGTAATCAAAAGGAAATTGTACAAACGTGGTTCTTCTTTTGAGACGACAATTCCTATGCCTCTTCTTTTCGCTCTTGATCCAAGCAAGAAGCACAATGTTCTGTTCAAGTATGACCCTACCACAAATAAGTGGAATATAGAATTTGAGCCTATTGAGGAAAAGAAAAAAGGGGGTGAAGCCAAATGAGTAAGAGCTTCGCCCGCCACTATCACAGCTACAAGTACATACCTTGGGCCCTTGCACTTTTTATATTCGCTTTCGCTATCATATTCAACCTGATTGGCGGCTTCCTGTCAGATGGCGTTCCTACTGGGATGGCAATCGCTGAGGATGGCCAAACAGAAGGTTTCCCTTTGCTATGGCTACTAATGCATTTCATGATGCTTTCGCTGATGTTTATCGTAATCGTGCTTGTCTCATTTGCCTGGGATGCCAAGAAAGAGCCAAGGCAATTCATCAGGAAAAAGACTCTAAACAGGGATATACTCATAGAGAAAAGAAAGCAAGAGGCAAAAAGCCGTTTCCACAGGCATTGGAGAAGCGGATTTTCAAAGGAAACACTGAGAGAGAGTCTGCTTGAGAAAGGGCATGACAGGAATGAAGTGGAGAAACTACTTGATGAGCACATAAAATGACAAAAAACTCACTAAGGAATCTGTATGTGCATGTGGGGATGGTGATAGCACTGATGTCTCTTGTACTTGTTTTCTCTATTATCTATGTCCAGCTTCCTCCAACATCAGAGCCGACCGGACTTGTACTTATAGAATATCCAGATCTTGGCATAACTGAAGGATTGAGCGAGATGTCATCAGCTGTTAAAGCAAGTCCTGATAAAAATCTCATAATGCTCAGCTTCTATGCCATGTGGATAATAATAGTAGGGATCGCCGCTGTCCTGGTCAACGAGTACAGGAGGCGATGAGAATCAAAGACTCACCAAAGTGCAAGCTTTTCTTATACTCCTTCCGTGCACTCATCGCTATATATGTGATATTCTCTGTAATATTAGTCGCATCTATTATTCTCTCCGGTGAACTGGCAAAAGGCCTTATATTCCTAGTAATAATGTCCATACCATTCTTCCTGCTCAGAATAAGTCCGTATTCTGCACTATACTTCCTTGTTGTGCCATACAGCATAATGTACTCATTGATTGTGTATTTGCAGATATTTGCTGTACTGAATGGGTCGGCATCGCAGCCATTGTACATAATATCAATGGCAGGAGTGGCTTTGCTTTTAGGCTTATGGTTCGCATATCTCTTGAACGAGCTATCGTGCACCTATGGCAGATATATCATCGGAGCGGTATATCAGCTCCTGCTGATGTTCTTATTGATGCTCTCAGTGCTGCTGACTCTCAAGGCCGCCATCATGGAATCTTCATTGTATACAGATGAGCAGCGTCTTGGTCTTGCGATGCTGCCTGGACCGATATATCTTGGCTTGCTAATGTTCATGGCTCCTTTTGTGTGGTTTGGGGTCTGCCGTTGCAATGCAAAATGCAAGAAAACAAAGAGATAGATTTATCTGCTCGCGTCTGCCTGCCTTTCCATTTCGTTCTTCTTGGCTATGGCTACTGACTGGGCATTGCTGGCATAGGCATTAAGGATCTCATCAGATAGAGCCTGCACTATGGTCTTCTTGCTGTTGAAAGATTTCTGGTATGAGCCCTGAACCATGAGCTTCATGGCGAAATCAACCCTTCTCTGAGGTGAAACTTCGACTGCCTTGGGATAGTGTGCTCCTCCGTATTCTATCATGATAATCTCTTCCCTTGGAGCGGCATTCTCAAGAGCTTTTACAAAGACCTCTACTGGATTCTTCTTGGTCTTCTGTTCGATGATGCTAAATGCTTCTTCAATTATCCTATATGCTGTCAGTGACTTTCCTGTGCAATGGCCGCTTGACTTGAAATGCTTCCTAGCTTTGTGGCCTGGAATCATTATCCTGTTCATCAGTCTTTCAACAATGAATGTCTTTGATTTGTGGAACTTGTTTCCTGCATATCTTGCACCGGTTCTTGGTACGAACACGGGCTGGAGTCCAATATACCGCTTAAGACCTTCGTCCTTTACCTCAATTCCGGCTGTGCTCCACCTGTTGAATGCCTTGATTTCTACCATTTAAGAATCTGGATTTTTGGGCGGTTTATAAAATTATCGCTTGAAGTCAGCCTATCTTTGGAACATGATCTCAAATGACTGTTTTCCTGAGCTGCAGATACTTGGCTGCCCAAATAAGCGAGTCATCAGCCGCATACCAGAAGTTGCCATAGGGTGTGCCGTCTTCGTTATATACCTCAAGCATGTTTCCTTCTTTCTCTATCAGGCGTGTGATCTTATCCAGGCTCTCCTTGAAAAGAGCTGAATCATGTCTGGAAAGGACATCGAGGTAGCATAAGCCTAGATGCATCCATGAGGTGCTGCCTTCATAGTTTGGAGCAAAAAGAGTCCAGGGAGAAGTCCTGCCAATCAGCTTTCCTGACTCGTAACGCAGGGGGTAGGGCTCGTCCAGCTTCTCGTGCCTAATAGCGGCTATGCTCTTTTTTGCCATCTGGGTATCGTTGAAGACCTCGCACCAGAAAGGGAACACGTTTGCGTCACCTGTGATCTTATCGCTCTTCAAGTCATCATGGAAAGCATTGCCGTTCCAAAAGTTTAGCTTGATCAAATCTGCGTAGTTGTATTTCTTTAATGGGTTTTCAAGTCCCAGGCGGCCAAGCTCGGACCTGATCATGGCTGCCATGCAGTTGTCATAGCAGCTGCTCTTTCGCCTTGAATGGTCACGCATGCTCGAGTAAGGCTTGATATTCACAAGACCGCTCTCGTCATGGATGACCTGCTCCTTGAACAGCTTGACCTGCTCTATCAAGAATGGCTCATAAGTCTTTACAAGGTCATCTGCCTTTGCTGCGCGCAGAGTACGCAAGAGAAATGCCAGGCTGTCAGGGGCATAGCGGAAGATGTCAACTGGTTTATTTTCAGGTGTGATTGTTGTTGTAATCTTTCCATTTGCGGAGTAGATGTTAAGGCAGTACTGCAGGCTCTTGTAAACCTCCTGCTCATAGCCAAGCGATATCAGCGCATCAGCCGAGATGCCAAGGTCTCTCATATAGAATTCTGGGAAATTACCTAGGCTCGTCTGCAGATAGGTCCCGTTCCAGCAGGCCTTGACTATCTTATTGCATATCTCCTCCGCGTTTCCATCATACCTGGGATAGCCGTGCTTTCTTATGTTAATGGTTCTCCGAAACATGCGATAGCCTTCCTTTGCTAATATAATGAGTGACATATGCTTGAACCATTCCGATTGCGGTTTAAATATTTTGTGAGAATTGGGGCGAGACGAATTTCAGTCAACAGAATAGGCACTTATCCTAGTGCAGATTTGCCGTAGAGGAATATTGGAAGGGAATCAGAACAAATCAGATATTGCAGATTGCACAGGTAATTTGGTATTTAGCGCCCGGGAACCGGACGAAGTCATATTCTTTCGCAGCAGGAATCTTAGGGCAATCTCCACCATATATGATTGTGCGTCCTAGCAAAAAAAACCTGAGCGAAAGTTTTATCATAATTGCGAAATAGCATTATTCCAAATGGGTCAGAAATTATTATTTATCGGATTATTTGCGCTGATTATGCTGATCAGCGGGTGTAACCGGGATAAAATAACAGAGCAAGAAGCAGAAAAGATAGCAAGAAACACAGAAGAAGTGAAATTCCTGGAGTTTTACGGCAAATGTGAAGATTGTAGTCCTGCATACTCTGAAAATCAGGCCAATCTGATTGGATGTGTGGAATATGCAGTGAGTTCAGATCTAGACCTATACACGACAGAATATTGTATTAGTGATGCATGTTATTTCAGGTATGGCAGCAGTCTGCTGCTGGAGAAAATCAGAATCACTATTGGTTCTGGAACTGGTGCAATAGTGTCAAAATATCCAAGTACTGAATATATCAATAACCCAGACTACTGCAAGAAAGTTGACGATTGTTTGTGTAAATCCGGGAGCGGGTTTCCGTTTTTTGGATGCGGGAATTTTCTTCATGCACCAACTTATTTTGCTGGTTCCTATAAATGTGAAAGATGTCAATTGTATAAGTGGGTCATGTCAAAGTATAGAAGAATGAATTGCAAGCTTTGGGCTTAATTTAATTATTGTTCTCTGAATTGAGCATAACATTTATTAAACGACGTGGCAACCCGGTGGACATGCCAAGAGAATCGCGCGAAGCATGGAAAGTCTACAAGAATGTCTTCGATGAATTCACGATAAGGCAGCTATTCAAGCTGATGACGCAGGGTGTGATAGAGGGCCTTGAGAGCCCGGTGAAGATTGGCAAGGAGGCGAATGTCTTCACAGCGACAAGAAAGGACGGCTCGAAGGCCATAGTCAAGATATACCGCCTGCATACCTGCAATTTCAACAAGATGTATGATTACATCAAGCAGGATCCAAGGTTTGCCAACCTCAAGAAGAAGAGAAGGGAAGTGATATTCGCGTGGGTGCAGAGGGAGCACAGGAACCTGGTAAAGGCAAGAGCTGCAGGCGTCAGGGTGCCATCAGTCCTTGCATCCCTGCACAACATTATTGTCCTCGAGTTCATAGGCGACGATACTGTGTCCATGCAGGCAAAAGACGACATGCCTGATGACATAACTAAATTCTACAAGGAGACAGTGGCCGCAATGAGAAAGCTCCATAAGGCAGGGATCGTGCATGGCGACCTATCGGAGTTCAACATTCTGAATTACCGGGGAAGCCCTGTATTCATAGATTTCTCGCAATCTACAATGCAGGACAGCCCAAACTACAGCGAGCTTCTAGAGAGGGATGTCAAAAACATCTGCAGGTTCTTCAGGAAGTGTGGGGTGAAGGCACAGGATGATGTTGTCCTGAATAGAATCCTTAAATAGCGGAGGAATGTCGTTTTAAACAAAAATTTTAATAGTCCCTTATGACTGAAATGCAGCATGAAAAGGATAACAGTAAATGACCGCATGCAGCAAGGATATGTATATCATCTTACTGAACCTATGGGAAAGAACTTCCATCCTGAATTCAAGCCAGACCTCAGCCCGAAAGAGATGCTTGCGCTTGGCGTGTTCGGCGGCAAGTACATGACTGACTGCAAAAAGGAGTTTCCTGCAGACTGGTGGGATAACGCTAAACTATCGCCTGCAAAGAGCGATCCGAAGCTGAATTATTTCGGCGTGCATGCATCTAAACCTCTTAAGTATTGGAAAGACAAGGGCTGGATACATCCGCAGGACCCGAGAGGCTGGTTCCAGTGGTACTGCAGGTATTATATGGGGCGAAGAAGCGATGACGACATGAGGCAGATCAAGCGGTGGAAGGCGATTACCAGGCATATAGCCCAACTCAAGAAGAACTGCCCGAAAGGCATAATCAGATGCAGGCCGAGGCAGAGGCAGGCACTCTTGCACTGGGCGATTGACAGCAGGAGAATCTGAGAGCTATGTCAGTCCCTAAATTCTACAGGGAAAAATAAGGCAAGGTGGACTGGTTATTTATGGCAGGAATAAGGCTTGCTCCGTAAGAAGCAAAAAATCTTTTATGGTTAAAGTGGTAAGCAGTCTCATTTTTTCCTGGCTACTCTCTTATTCTATGCATGTAATCTGTCAGACATGATCTTCAGCCAAGATGCAGTCAATAGCTAAAGATTACATATAAAAACAGACTCAATTGAGCGTCATGCATGGAATTCAAGCCGATTGCTATTGAAGATAAATACAGGATTAATGGCTACCTGCGAAAATATCCGCCCAATATATCTGATCTCACCTTCACTAATCTCTTCGCTTGGCAGAAGTCGAAGAGATTAGAGTACGCGGAGCATGAAGGACATCTTATGATTAGATTCAATGGCGACAGGTACCTGCAGCCAGTAGGTCCGGATCCTGCAGGCATGATAAGGAAGATAGGCGGGAGATTCGAGAGGGTCGATCTGGGTATCGCCATGAATACAGGCCTTCCTTACGAGCCTGATCCTGCCCATGACGATTATTTATATTCTATGGTTGATATGGCAGAGCTTGCAGGCGACAAGTACAGGGCGAAAAGGAATTTTGTGAACAGGATAGCTACCTTGAAACCTGATGTATGCGAGCTCACAGCTCCTTCAGTGTATGAGTTCCTTGAACTGAACAAGCAATGGTGCAAGTTGCGGGACTGCCACAGCAACGAAGAGCTGTCTGCCGAGTATGTTGCCGTGACAATAGTGCTTGAGAATTTCGACAAGCTGGGTGTGTCAGGTGTCTTCGTCAGGATAGACGGGAAGCCTGAGGCTTTCGCGATCGGAGAGCCTCTTAATCATGACACATATGTCGAGCATTTCGAGGTAGCAGGTCAGATTAAGGGGAGTGCCCGGTTCATGCTCTAGGCATTTGCAAAGAAAATTTTCAGCGGATATCCTTATCTGAACAGGGGACCTTGGCGTTCAAGGGCTTAAAAAAGCCAGAGAGAGCTATCACCCCATGAAGATGGTGAGAAAAGCGATTGTATATTGATAGTGTCAGGTTGACTAGATGAAAGAGGAAGGTGATTCGACCATACTGCAGCTGGCGGATATCCTAGCGGTATTGTCGCAAATTGTTACTTGATTATGCAACAACATTTAAAAACAATCCCGAATTCTAGGGAAGCATGGCTGAACTATCTTATGAGCTGAAGCTTCCCCAGGACAGGATAGCTGTTCTTATCGGAGTGAAAGGCGAGATAAAGAAAGGCATAGAGGAAGCGACAGCCACAAAGTTAGAGATAGACAGCAAGGAAGGGGATGTAACTATTACTGGCGAGGATGCAATCAAGCTATATGCAGCAAAGGAACTCATCAGGGCGATAGGAAGGGGCTTTAACCCGGACATCGCGCAGCTGCTTCTGAAGCAGGACTATTGCATGGAAGCCGTGCGGATAGATGATTTCACGAACAAGAGCCAGTTCCAGCGGGTGAAAGGAAGGATTATCGGAAGAGCCGGCAGGGCAAGAAAGAACATAGAAGAGCTCACTGACACAAACATCTCTGTCTATGGAAAAACTGTGGGGATAATAGGCACGGCAGAGAACACTGCGCTTGCTAGAAAGGCTGTTGAGAGCCTGCTATCCGGAAGCATGCATTCTACTGTATACAAGTGGCTCTCGAAAAAAAGAAAAGAGTTAAAAATTAGGGAGTTTGAGGCCGGAATGAATGGAAAATACAGCCGTTGAGCTAGCGAAGAAGCAAAGGGAGATAGGTGTTGCTGAATTCTTCTCCAGGAACAGGCACCTCCTGGGTTTTGATAACAAGAAAAAAGCTCTTCTTACTACAATCAAGGAGGCTGTTGACAACAGTCTTGATGCCTGCGAAGAGGCAAGGATACTGCCTGAGGTCCTTGTCGAGATAATAGATATGGGGAGCGACAGGTACAGGATAATTGTCGAAGACAACGGTCCGGGCATTGTCAAGGCGCAGATTCCCAAAATATTCGCGAAGCTCCTCTATGGCTCCAAATTCCATGTGCTTAAGATGAGCAGAGGCCAGCAGGGAATAGGAATCTCGGCTAGCGTCATGTACGGCCAGCTCACTACAGGAAGACCTGCGAAAATACTGTCAAAGATAGGTGCGGCAGAGCCTGCGCATTATGTGGAGCTAATGCTTGACACAAAGAAGAACGCACCTCTTATTGTGAAAGAGGAAGTCAAGGCATGGCCGAAAGAGCATGGCACCAGGATAGAGATAGATATAGAGGCAGCATACCAAGGCGGCTCGCAATCTGTCGACCAGTACCTAAAGCAGACAGCAATAATCAATCCGCATGTCCAGATAATATATACTAATCCTAAAGCACAGCAGATAATTTTTCCTAGAGCAAGCTCGACGCTTCCGAAGATACCTGAAGCCATCAAGCCTCATCCGTACGGCGTAGAGCTTGGCGTACTCATCAGGATGCTGCAGGACACTGAATCAAGGACCCTGCAGAGCTTCCTTACCGGAGAATTCTCACGGGTCGGACCTGGCACAGCAAAAGAGATATGCTCAAATGCCGCGCTTCTCCCCGATACCAAGCCAAAGGCTATGAGTGTGCAGATGGCAGAGAAGCTCTATCAAGCTATACAGAAAACAAAGATTATTGCACCCAGTTCTGATTCGATAAGCCCTATTGGGCAGGAACTGATAGAGAAGGGGCTCAAAAAAGAGATAAACGCCGAGTTCTATTGCTCGGTTTCGAGGCCACCTTCTGTCTATCGGGGGAACCCCTTTATTGTCGAGGCAGGTATCGCTTACGGCGGACAGCAGGACAAGGAAGGCCAGATCAATCTGCTGAGGTTTGCCAACAGAGTTCCGCTCCTTTACCAGCAGGGTGCATGTGCTCTCTTCAAATCCACAGTCGGGACAAACTGGAAAAGCTATGGGCTGCAGCAGAGCAACGGAAGCCTGCCTGTCGGGCCGTGCACAGTGCTTATCCATATAGCGAGCGTCTGGGTACCTTTTACTTCTGAAAGCAAAGAGGCTATAGCCCATTACCCGGAGATAATTAAGGAAACCAAGCTGGCTCTGCAGGAATGCGGAAGGCTCCTAGGCAATTATGTCAGGAAAAAGGAGAGGGTGGGTGATGAACTCAAGAAAAGGGGCTATATAGAGAAATACATACCCCATGTCTCAATTGCGCTAGGGGAAATCATGAAGCTCTCCAAGTCCGAACAGGACAAGATCAGCGAGATGTTAAAGGAGGTTCTTGAAAAGTCGAGGGGCAAACTTGATGATATGGAGTTCGATCCAGAAGCCAATCAGGAGTATGATGAGGAGATGGCAAGAATTGGAAAAGACGAGGAAGAGGAATGAGAGTTGCTGATGAGATAAAAAATGTAGCTGACGGCATATATAAAAGCATCCTTAGCCATAAGAGCCCGACACTGAAGACACCACTTAGGTCTCTGCAGAATGTAAGATATGACCCAAAGCTCGGTTATTTCGAGCTGAACGGGAAATTCAAGGCAAGGACTCTAACCGCTTCCACTGTAAAGACTTTCGCGCAGACTCTTAGGATGATGTCGCTTTCCAAGCAGCTTATTGATAGCGATGACATCGCAACCAAGAGGGAGTCTTATTATGTTAGCAAGAACTGGGGGGATGCGAGATTCCATGAACAGATGGAGTCTGACACAGTGATGGATGACATCGAGGCAATGCTCATGGTAAACAGGGAGCAGCTTGGCTTCATCCCTGAAGAGAAGGGCGGCGAGATAGCCGGCCAGCTTGTTGTCATAGACAAAGATACAGAGAGCGGAAAAGAGCTCAGGATCGACTGCACAAAATTCGGTTCAGGCGCATATTCTGTGCCTTCAAGTGTAGAGGATCTTAAATTCGAAACAAAGGCATCATTCATCCTTGCAATAGAAACCGCAGGTATGTTCCAGAGGCTTGTCAAGCACAGCTACTGGAAGAAGGCAAACTGCATCTTAATCTCAATGGGCGGTGTTCCAACCCGAAGCTGCAGGAGATTCATCAGGAAACTATCTGACGAAATGAAACTTCCTGTCTATGCATTCACTGACGGCGACCCCTACGGATACCTTAATATATATAGGACGCTTAAGGTCGGTTCAGGAAATGCTGCGCATATCAACAAGTACTTCTGTGTGCCAAATGCAAAGTTTCTGGGAGTGACTCCGCAAGACATCATAGACTACAAGCTACCTACCCACCCCTTGAAGGATGTGGACATCAAGAGGATAAAGGACGGGATTAAAAACGACCCCTTTGTCGAGGTGCATAAGGAGTGGAAGAAAGCGCTTGACCTCATGACGATTATGAAGAAGAGGGCAGAACAGCAGGCTCTCGCACAATGGGGCCTAAACTACGTGATAAGCGATTACCTTCCGCAGAAGCTGGCCAACCAAAAGACATGGCTGCCATAAGATTTTGAAAGTCATTATCTCTTATTTTATCTTCATTAAAGCTTAAATATTTCTGCTTGACCTGCTGGTGTCAGGATGCACATATAGCATAACTGAAGCAGGAGAGAATATGTTGTTTAGAAAGTCTCTACTGTTGGCATTGCTAAGGACCCTGTGAAGATTGGCTCATGGTCAGACTCTGTCCTAGAGGTTAAACGCAGGGAGCATAAGCGGATGGATGAGCTGGCTATGAAAGGCGATAAAGTGACTGTCTATGGTACACTTATAAAAGATACGCTTATCGGTTATTACTTGTATTTTGCTGGCGCGCTGCTCTTCCAGAGCGAAATGCAAGTTATCCCAACACTGCTCCGCAGTGCGGGGTAGTGTTGGTGTTTTATTTATGCTGTGTTGCATAATTCCAACTGGATCTTGGACTTAGAACCTAATTCAATGCTTTAGCGTACTTCCTCATTCGTTTGTAAGCCCAAATCTTTGCACTTGCCTCTTTTTCCATGCCAATTTCGCTGGATGCACGCAGTGTTTCACCAAAAATGCGTTTTATTGCACTGAATATGC
>Ga0101944_10005806_pt1 | contig 13610 bp, 4 predicted proteins | sample DewCreD2012metaG_FD_75245 | JGI IMG/M metagenome (GOLD analysis project Ga0101944, IMG submission 75245) | Hot spring sediment bacterial and archeal communities from British Columbia, Canada, to study Microbial Dark Matter (Phase II) - Dewar... ... | reverse complement strand
GGATCAATGCCGTGCGCTGCGCCGGACGGATTGCCTCCAACCGCATCGCGACCGTCAACGGCTACGCCGACGCCATTGACCTGGACTACGCCTGGACCGGCCCAGGCGACTCCACCATGCTGCTCCTGCGCAACGAACTGTCCGACGGTCCGAACGCCGGAGCCGACGGCATCGATCTGGGCACCTCCCCTGCCGTCGTCGAAGGCAACATCATCCGCAACTTCGGCGATAAAGGCATCTCCGTCGGCGAACGCTCTCCCGCCAGCGTTTTGAACAACCTCATTGCCGGTTGCGCCGTCGGCGTCGCCATCAAAGACGGCTCCGCACCGGATCTGGCCAACAACACCATCGTGAATTGCGCGGTCGGCATCCGCAGCTTCGAGAAGACCGCGGGCAGCGGCGGTGGCCGCGGCGCCTTGACCAACAGCATCGTCTGGAACTGCGGTCAGAGCATCGAACTGCTCAACGATTCCACGCTGGCTGTCGGCCACTGCGTCGTGCAGGGCGCAACCAACTGGCCCGGCCCCGCCAATGTCGCCGCGGATCCCCAGTTCGCGGATCCCGCCGCGGGCGACTACCGTCTGCGGCCAGGCTCGCCGGCGCTCGACTCCGGCGTCGCCCTGCCGTGGATGGCCGATGCCGTGGACCTGGACGGCAGGTCTCGCGTCTGGAACGGCGCGCCCGACCGCGGCGCCTACGAATTCTACGCCAGCAACCTCGTCTGCAATTTCGTCGCCGACACCGCGGTTGGCCAAACGCCTTTATCCGTGGCTTTCACCGCCTTCGCCGCCGGCGGGGAAACCGACGCCCTGCATTACGCTTGGGATTTCGACGGCGATGGCGCGGCCGAACGCGCCGGCGCCTCCTGGCGCGCCGCGACCTGGATCTACACCAACGCCGGCCGCTACTCGCCCGTCCTCGCCGTCAGCAACGCGGCCGGAGAAATGGCGCAATGCCAAAGACCGGACTACATCACCGTCCAGGGGCCGTCGCGTCTGTACGTCTCCTCCTCCGGCCTGCATCGGCCGCCCTTCGCCACCTGGGAAGACGCCGCCACGAATATCCACAGCGCCGTGGCGGCGGCCTTTGCCGGCTCCGAAATCCTCGTCGCCGACGGCGTCTATCGGCTCAGCGCGCCGCTCGTGCTCAACGAAAGCCTGACGCTGCGCGCCGCCGGCAGTCCGTTCGGCGCCGTCCTCGACGGCGGCGGCGGCGTCCGCTGCCTGGACATCCGCCGGCCGGACGCGCTGGCCGAAGGCTTCACCGTCCGCAACGGCTTCGCCGCCGACGGCGGCGGCATCTACCTCAGCAACGGCATCGCGCGCGCCTGCCGCCTGGAACACAACACCGCGCTGCGCAACGGCGGCGGCGCCTGCCTCTCTGGCGCCGCGCGCCTCGAGGACTGCGTCATCGTCAGCAACACCGTGCGCCACCCCAACAACGGCGAGGGCGGCGGCGGCGTTTTTGCCACCGGCAACGCCGTGGTGCGCCGCTGCTGGATTCAGGGCAACGTCTCGTCCACCAACGACGGCGGCGGCGTGGAGCTGGCCTACGGCGGCACGGTGGTCAACAGCGTTCTGACCGGCAATCGCGCCTTTGACAAAGGCGGCGGCGCCTTTCTCTGGTACGGCGGGCGCCTCCAGAATTGCGTTGTCGTCGGCAACACCGCCGCGGGCGGCCCTGACAGCGGCGGCGGTGGCGTCCGTTGCTTCCGCGGCGGCGCCGTTTGGAACACGATCATTTGGAGCAACAGTTCCCCGCGCGAGCCGAACTATTTCCTCTACGAGGGCGGCGATCTGCGCGCCTGCTGCACCGTCCCTTTGCCGCCGGTCGGCAGCGGCCACGTCACCAACGACCCCGCCTTGCGCGATCCCGCGGCCGGCGATTACCGCCTGCGCGCCGCTTCCCCCTGCCTCGATGCCGGCGCCGACGACGGCGCGCCCGCCGACGACTTCGACGGCTTGGCCCGCCCGCTGGACGGCAATGCCGACGGAACCAACGCCTTCGACATCGGCGCCTTCGAGTATCTCGACGCCCTGGCCGATTCCGACCGCGACGGACTTCCCGACGCCTGGGAAATCGTCCACGGCCTGGACCCGCGGATTTCGACGGGCGCCGACGGCCCAAGCGCCGATCCGGACGGCGACGGCTCGATCAATTTCGAGGAATACCAGGCCGACACGGATCCCGCCGACCCTTCTTCCGCGCTCCGACTCACGGGCGCAACGACAGCCAGCAACCGCATCTCGTTGACCTGGCAAGGCGGAGTCGCCGCGCGGCAATGGCTCGAATGGCAGGCGCATCTGACCGCCCCCCAGGCCTGGACGGCCATTGCAACCCAACACCCCCCCACGCCGGTCATTGGACAGGCGGATCATCCCTTGCCGCCAACGGGAGGCTATTACCGTCTTCGCGCCTCGCGCCCAACCCCTTGACCCACCCTTGACACATTATTGACAATGCCGCTCCTTGCCGTAACCGCCCGAATGAGCGTATGATAAAAGCGCAAATGGGAGAACCGATGCGCCAGGTACGAAAAATGCAACACGCTCCGCGACCAGCCCCCCACGGGTTGAGACCCAACCGGACTTGGCTAGGCGCCGCCGCCCTGCTGCTTTCCACGCTCGCGGCTTCCGGCCAGATCGTGATCAACGAAATCATGTATCACCCCTACGAACCCTGGCCGCCGACCCAGCCCGCCAAGACCACCAACGCTTCCGAATACATCGAACTCTACAATGCCGGAACCTCCGCCGTGGATCTGAGCGAGTATCGCTTCGACAACGGCGTGGACTTCGTGTTCCCGGCCGGAACGGTCATTCCCGCCGGCGGCTATCTCGTGGTTTGCGGCAACACCGCCGCCTTCACCGGCTATTACCCCGCGGTGACGAACTTCATCGGCGAGTTTCAGGGCGGGCTAGCCAACGACGGCGAGCGCGTCACGCTCTCGCGCGCCGTCGGCAGCGACTGGGTGACCGTGGACACCATCGCCTATTACGACGGCGGCCCGGCCGATGGCGGCGGACCGTCCCTGGAGTTGATCCACCCCGGCTTCGCCCCGCTGCGCGACCAATATACCGGCGATTGGCTGCCCTCCCTCACGACCAACGGCACGCCGGGCCGCAGCAACAGCGTCTATACCACTGCCCCCCTGCCCGTCGTCGGCGACGTCGCGCACACGCCGGCCCTGCCGCCCGCCGGCTCCGCGGTCAAGGTCAGCGCCCGCGTCCGCGGCAAGAACGGCGATGCGCTCGATGCCGTGCAATTGCTCTACCGCAAAGATGCCGTGCCCCAAAACGCCTGGACCAACACGCCCATGAACGACAACGGCGCGGACGGCGACGCCGTGGCCGGCGACGGCGTCTACACCGCCTGGCTGCCGCCGTACGGTCAGCCCGCCTTCACGAACGGCGAGCTGGCGGAGTACCGCATCGCCGCCACGGACGCCTCCGGCACGCGCGTATTCCCCATCACCAACCTGGCGGGCGCCACCTCCATCGGCTACTCCTATTACTGCAAGTTCGGCCTGGACACCTTCGCCGACTGCGCCTACCCGGGCGAGTACTTCACCATGCACCTGCTGATGACCGCCTCCAACCTGGCCGCGCTGACCAACGACATCGCCGCCCAAAAGGCCGTCAACCAGGATTGCACCTTTTTTGCCGACGCCACGATCGTCACCTCCGACGGCGACCTCTTTCACGGCGCCAGCGTGCGCGGCCGCGGCGGGACGTCCCGCAGCACCGATTACGGCGGCTTCCGCGTCGAGTTGCCCCCCGGCATGAGGATTTTCGGTCTCGAATCGATCAACCTCAACCACTACAATGCGCTGAGACAGCACATCGGCATGCAGACCTTCGGCGCCGCTTGCGGCAAGTACACCTTCGAAAGCCGCCTGGCGCGCGTGTACGTCAACGAAGTTCTCAAGTTGCCCAATCAGGGCATCTACATGTTCTTCGAGGCGTTCGACGACGACATGATCGAACGCCGCTACACCGACAGCCCCGTCCTCGGCAATCGCTACGCCGCCGACGGCGACTGGCGCACGGGCTACCTGGAATACCTGGGCGAAGACCCCAACCTCTACACCAACAAGTACTACCTCGACCTCAACAACCCCTACACGGCCTGGAAGGAAATGCGGGACTTGTGCCGCACGCTGAACGAGCCGCTTACCAATTATCCCGCCGTGCTCACCAACCGGGTCAACGTCCGTCAGTGGGCCCGGCATTTTGCCGCGCAGACCTGCCTCGACAACCAGGAAGCCGGCTTCGGCTCCACCACCTCGGTTTACGGCGACGAACTGCGCCTCTACGCCAACCCCGCCGATGGCCGTTTCGATTTGTACCCCTGGGACCTGGACGCCGTCATCGGCAACGGCGCCCGCCTCTGGACCCGCGGCACCGGCGCCGCAGCCAATCTGGTCATGAAGTTCCTCTTCAATCGCCCCATCGTCCCCTGGTACGCCGGCGACGTGCGCGACATCATGACCGGCGCCATGTCGCACGAATCCATGTCGGCCCTGTTCGACGCGATGGGCAGCAAGATGGCCGGCTCTTCCGCCAGTTACCTCTCCACCCTCACGAGCCAGCGCAACGCCCTGCTGGCCATGCTCAACACCAACTTCACGGTCAATCTGAACGGCGCGGCGCCGGGCTTCCCCGTCTCCCTGGTTCCGCCGTTGACCGTCGAAACCGCCTACGTGCTTAACGACGTCAACCAGCGCACCAATGCCTGGATTCCCCTCGGCTCCTACGAATTCTCGGCGGCGGGCGGCGAATATGTCGCCGTCACGCGCGTGATCGACAGCGCCGCCAGCGGCACGGTCGCCAACGCCGTCATGTTTTCCAACGCCTTCGCTACGGTCCTGGTGGGCCGTTCGGACACGAACCGCTATCTCGAATTCGGAACCTGGGTGACCACCCGCGGGTCTTCCCCGACCAACAGCGACGTGCCGATCCGGCTGACGACCGAACTGGGCGCCTCGGCGCGCTGGTATCCCGCCCTGCCCACCGGCGGCGTTTACCACGTGTATGCCGCCGGCTGCTCGGCCTACGGCACCCGCCCCCCGTTCGGCAGCCCCTCCGACCCGGCCGCCCGTTATACGGTGGTCGCGCAGCAGTCGCACCCGCTGCTGAATCTCGCGGGCACGGCCCCGCAAGGCTATACCGACCGCATCCTGATCAACGGACTGGCAACCACCATTTGGAGCAACCAGAGCAGCGCCTGGAGCGCTTCCAACGGCCTGGTGGTCACCAAACCTCTGGACAATGTCCGCATCGAGGCGGTCGATCCCGACGGCAAGGTCCTCCAGGCGCTGGATCTGCCGATCGTGGCTTATCGCAACCCCGTTTTCAAGAGCGGCACGGTTGCGGCCGACACCACCTGGTCCAACGCTTCGGGCATCGTGGTCGTGCCCAGCGATGTCACCGTCACGTCCGGCGCCCGGCTGACCATCGCCCCGAGCAGCATCGTGGCCGTAGCCACCGGCGCCCGGATCACGATCGCCTCCGGCACGCTGGACATCCAAGGGCAACCGGATCGGCCTGTATTCCTCTGCGCTTCGAACAGCCATTTCTTCGTCGAGGCCGCCGGCGCCGGCGCGCTGGTGACCGGCCGCTGGTTCACCGCCGCGGGCGCGGTCTTCTCCGCCTCGGCCGGGGGACGCCTGGCTCTGGAAGACGCTGTGCTCACCAATGCCCCCGCCGGACGGCCGGCGGTCTCCGCCGCCGCCGCGGCCGGCGTCTCCCTGAACCGCTGCATCGTCTCCGACTATTCCAGTCTGTCCTTCACCGCCACCCCCGTGCGCGTCGAACAGTGCCTCCTGGAACGCATGGCGCGCTGCGGTGTGGAAGTGGTCAACGCCTCCACGGCGCTGGTGGCGCGCACCACCATCCGCCAGTCCGCCGGCAACGGAGCGGCGGACGGCGTGCGTTTCGTCAATAGTCCCGCGGGGCTGGCCACCAACTGCCTGATCCACGGCCTCTCCGGCGCCGGGGCTTCGTTCGTTTCCTCGGGCGCCGCCCTGGCCGGCAGCCTGGTTTACCAATGCGCCACCGGCATCGTAGTGCAAGGCGCCGCGGCGACCAACGCGCATAACACGGTCTCGGGCTGCCCCGTCTTGCTCGGCGGCGTCCTCTCCGACACGCGCAGTTCGATCTTCTGGGCCGCCACCAACGCCGTGCTCGCCGGCCCGCCGACCGTCGCGTACTGCGATGTTCAGTTGCTGGGCACCAACCTCTACCCCGGCCCCGGCAACCTCAACCGCAACCCCTGGTTCCGCAATCCGGCCGAGGGCGATTACCGCCTCGCCGACACCTCGCCCTGCCGCGACGCCGCGGAGGACGGCGGCGACATGGGCGCCGCCTACCCCGTGGGCGCCTGCCCGGCCGCGCCCAGCGCTCTGACGGTGACCAACCTTTCCGACTCCGTCCTGGTCCTGCACTGGCAGGACAACAGCGACGACGAATCGCGTTTCGAGATCGAACGCCTGGCCCCCGAAGGCGTTTGGACCGTTTTGACCAACCTGCCGGCGAGCGTCACGGCCTGGACCAACAGCGGTCTGGTCGAGGATACCGCCTACCGCTACCGGGTGCGCGCCGCGCACAACCGCGGGCGCTCGCTGCCTTCCGAGGACGCGGAGGCCACGACCTCGCGTTCGACCACCACCCAACTGCTGATCGACAGCCTGCGCTTTACCGAGATCATGTACAACCCCTCTCCCGGCAACTCCGCCGCGCAAGCCTACGAGTTCCTGGAACTCCAGAACGTCGGCGACTCGGTCCTGAACCTGACCGGCCTGTATTTCTCCGCCGGCCTGACCTACGCCTTCCCCTCCGGCGCCACCCTCGCCCCCGGCGCCTTCTGGCTGCTCGTCAAGGATCCGGCCGCCTTCGCCGCGCGCTATCCCGCGCGCCCCTGGAGCGGCGTCTATACCGGCAGCCTCGACAGCGCCGGCGAACGCCTGCGCATCAAGGATGCCGCCGGCAATTCCATCCTGGACGTGACCTACCAGAGCGGCAGCGCCGGTGATTGGTACCCTTCCGCCGACGGCAACGGCTACTCCCTGGTGTTGCTGGATCCCGACGGCAACATGAGCGCCCCGGGCGCCTGGCGTCCCAGCGCCAACGTCCACGGCTCGCCCGGCCAGGTCGATCCCGACCCCGGCTACGGCAACGTCGTGATCAACGAGGTTCTCAGCCACCAGGACCAGGAGAACCCCGGCGATTGGATCGAGCTCTACAACGCCGGCGCCACCACCGTGAACCTCACGGGCTGGTTCCTCAGCGATAGCCCCGTCAACCTGCGCAAGTTCCAGCTTCCCACCACGGTTCTGCCGGCCGGCGGCTATGCCGTCTTCACCGAATACACCCACTTCGGCGTCGCCCGACTCGGAACCAACGGTTTCGCCCTGAGCGAACTCGGCGACGAAGTTTACCTTTCCTCCGCCACCAACGGCGTCCTCACCGGTTACCGCGCCTGGGTCAAGTTCGGCGCCGCTGAACGCGACGTGACCTTCGGACGCTACGTGCGCAGCGACGGCGAGCCGGATTTCACCGCCCTCAGCTCTCAAACGCCCGGCGCCTCGAACAGCTACCCGCTGATTTCGCCGGTGGTCATTAACGAGATCATGTACAACCCGTCCGCCGGCGGCAAAGAGTTCGTCGAGATTTATAACCGCACCGGCGCCGCGGTTCCCCTGTTCGACCCCGCCTATCCCACCAATACCTGGCAGTTCGATGCCGCCTTCGAATACACCTTCCCCACCAACACCTGGCTCGGCCCCCACGAGCACGCCCTGGTCGTCTCCATCGACCCCGCGACCTTCCGCAGCTTGTTCGGCTTGACCGGTTCCACCGTCCAGGTCTTCGGCCCCTTCGACGGCGCTCTGAATAACGGCGGCGAAACGATTAAACTCTATCGGCCCGGCCCGCCGGATCTCGACGGCACCGTGCCCCGCCTTCTCGCCGACCGCGTGCAGTACGACGACGATCCGCCCTGGCCCAAGGCGGCGGACAACGGCGGACCGTCCCTGGAGCGCATCGCGGCCGACCGCTACGGCAACGATCCCACCAACTGGGCCGCGGGAACCTGGGGCGGCACGCCCGGCGCGTCCAACAATGTCGCCGGCCTGCCTTCCGTCGCCTTCGCCGACCCCAACGGCCGCAGCTTCGAAAACGCCTCCACGGTCTGGGTGGCCGTCGCCCTCTCGCCCGCCTCCTCCGCCACGGTCACCGTGCAGTACGCCGTCACGGGCGGAACGGCGGTCAACGGCGCCGATTACGCTTTACCCGCCGGCACGCTCGTTTTCTGGCCCAACGATACCCGCCAGGACATTCCTCTGATCCTGTTCAGCGACGGCTCCCCCGAGCCGGACGAAACCGTCGAAATCACCCTCACGTCCGTGTCCGCCAACGCGCGCCTGGGCGGCAACGTTCAATACACGCACACCATCGTGGACACCAACCCGGCCGCCCTGGCCGCGCCGGGCATCGCCCCCGCCGGCGCCACGGTCTTCACGAATCGCGTCCTCGTCACCCTCACGCCCTCCGTCTCCGGCTCCACCATCCGCTACACCACCGACGGCACACGCCCCGAATTCGACGACCCCGTCTATACCGGCCCCTTCTACCTCGACCGCAGCGCCCTCTTGACGGCCCGCACCTTCCTCGGTTCCTACAACGCCGGCGCCTGGACCGACGCCCTCTTCCTGGCGCAGGCTCCGCCTGCCGGCTGGACCCCGCCCGTCACGCCCTCGAATGTCGTCGAAGTTCCCGTGGCGGCCTCGTCGGACGACGCCGAGGAACAGTCCCGTCCTGGGCATCCCGTCACGACCACGCGGACCGTCGTCAGCTTCGGCACGAACTATTATGCGGCCTCCGGTTTCCGCTTTGCCGGCGTCGGCATTCCGCCGGGCAAGACCATCACCAACGCCTACGTCCAGTTCACCTCGGCCGCCGATGGCGCGGGCACTGTGGCGTTGCGCATCTACGGCCAGAATGCCGACCAGGCCGCGGCCTTCGCCACCGCAGGGTCGAACATCACGTCTCGACCGCGGACCACGAACTCCGTGGTCTGGAATCCGCCCGCCTGGAGCGCCAGCTCCCGCGGTTCGGCGCAACGCACGCCGGACCTGAGCGCCATCCTCCAGGAGATCGTCTCGCGGCCCGGCTGGGCCCTGAGCAATGCCCTCGCGGTCATCGTCATGTACGAGCCGTCCTCCGGCGCGCGCGAGGCGCGCACCTACGACGGCGATCCAGCCCAGGTCGCCGTGCTGCGGGCGGAATGGCAGGAAGACGCGCCGAGCAACTTCTGGTTCGCCGTGGCCACCAACGGCAACGGCACCGTGGCCGGCGGCAACCGCTGGGTCCCGGCCGGATCCAATGCCGTCGCGGAAGCCACGCCGGGCCGCTTGTATCGCTTTGCCGGCTGGTCCGGCGATGTCGGCGGCGCTTCCACCAGCGCGCCCATCCTCACCGTGCTCATGGACCGCGACCGGTCGGTCACCGCCCACTTTGCGCCGGAACCGCCCACCATCCTCGGCGAAGAGTGGCAGCCCGACGTCTTCCGCTTCCAATGGCTGTCCGTGACCGAAGGCGTGTATTCCATTTATCGCACGCCCGATTTGCTCTCCGGCTGGCCGGCCCAACCGCTCGCGGCCGGCATCCCCGGCGATCCCACGGGCACGAACCGCTTCGAGGACAGCACCGCCACCAACCCCGCCGCGTTCTACCGCATCGACATGCGCGTGCCGTAACGCCGGCCTTGGCGCGGCGCGTCAAACGCCGGCCGCAATCCAGCCCCCGCCGAGAACTTCATCTCCGTCGTAGAGCGCCGCGAGTTGCCCCGGCGTCGCCGCAAACTGCGGCTCGTCGAACCGCACCTCGGCCTGCCCCCCGCCCAGCAAACGAATCGACGCCGGCGCCGCCTCGTGCCGATAGCGAATTTGACAGGCCGCCCGAAATTCCTGCGCCGGTGGGCTCCCCCCGGTCCACTGCACACCTTCCAGCCGCAAGCCGCGGCTCATTGCCTCCGCGCGCTCGCCCACGACGACGCGGTTCCGCGCCGCATCCAGCGCCACCACGTACAACCGCCGCCCGCCCGCCACCTTCAGACCCCTCCGCTGCCCGATCGTGTAATGATGAATCCCCGCATGCCGCCCCAGGAGCCGCCCCGAGGTGTCCACCACTTCGCCCGCGCCGGGCGTTTGCAGACAACGCACGTCCAGCCAGTTTCCATGTCCGGCGTCCCCGACAAAACACAGTTCTTGACTCTCTCCGCGGTCCCGCGACGGCAACCGCAGCCGCTGCGCCAGTTCGCGCACGCGCCCTTTTGTCCATGTTCCCAGGGGCAACACCACCCGTTCGAGCTGCTGCCGGCCGAGCAGAGCCAGAAAATAGGATTGGTCCTTGGCGCGATCCGCGCCCCGCCGCAACCGCGGCCGTCCGGCGGCGTCCCGCTCCAGCCGCGCATAATGCCCCGTGGCCAGCGCGGCCGCGCCCAGCGCCAGAACCCGCTCGAGCAACACGCCGAATTTGATGTCCCGATTGCATACCACGCAGGGCGAAGGCGTGCGGCCCGCCAGATACTCGCCCGCGAACGGCGCGATCACCCCCCGTTCGAATTCCTCCGCCACGGCGATGATCTGGTGGGGAATCCCCAGCCGCGCCGCCACCGCCTGAGCCAGACGCACGTCCTCGGGCGAACAACAGCGCGACTGCTCCCGCGTCAGGAGCGCCGTCACGCCCCACACCTCCCAGCCGGCTTCCTGCAGCACGGCCGCGGCCACGGAACTGTCCACGCCCCCGCTCAGGCCCACGGCCACCGGCCCCGGCGGGCTGAGCGCCGCGCCGGCGCGGCCGCCCCCCACGCAACCCTCACCGCCAACCCCGTCCTGCTTTGCCAAGTTCATTCCTTGCCCGCCTACACCCCCTCTGCTATCATGTTTGCGGATCGGAGACCAGGAAGGAAACCGACATGGAAGAGAAGATCAAGGCCAAACTGGAAGAAGTGCGCGGCATGCTGCAGGCCGATGGGGGCGACCTCGAATTGGTCAGCATCGAGGGGACAAACGTAGTCCTCAAATTGAAAGGCGCCTGCGGCGGGTGCCCGCACGCCACCATGACCATCAAGCAGGGCATCGAGCGCATTCTACGCGAGCAGGTGGACGCTGCGATCACCGTCGAACGCGCCTGACCGCCCCGCCCCTCTGACGCGCCGCTTCGGCGCGCCGCCGGCTCAGTGCCGAAAGCACCTCAGCCGGCTGCACACCGCCAGCGCCAGCACGGCGCCGCCCAGCAGCATCAACGAACGGCCGTTGTCCGGAATCGGCGCTCCCTGGATCTGAAGCCCACCGCTCAGGAACAGCGTCGTGGGCCCGTCGGAATCCGAATCGGACTGCGCCAGGTAGAAACCGCCCTGCGGTTCGTCCGGGCTCAGCGCCAACGTCAGCAGCGCGCTTTGCCCCGCGTCCAGGAAGAACGACCATCCCAGCGCCAGGGACGTGTCGAACGGCCGATCCGGCGGCGCGGCATTCTGGTTGTCCAGAGCGCTTGCGGCCAGATGGGGATAGATGTTGCCGAACACATACCCGGGCTCGTCGGCTTCCCAGCTCTGCCCGGCCGCCGGAGTGCCGTTGACCGTGGCATAGTTAGGCGTGTTGCCGATGTCATGATCGAAGAACGCGCCCAGGTAATGGTTGCCGGTGCCTGCCACCGCCACGGTCAGGCTGCCCAGGCCCGTCGTCCAGTCGAAGCCGGAGGCCTCCACCGCCGCCGGCACAGGATCCCCCAGGTTGGGGTTGTACAGTGCGCCGTCAATGTTGAAGGCGATCTCCCATAACCGGATCACCGCAGCCGGGGAGCTTCCCAACCCCGTCAGCCACAACACCCCGATCAGGGCCGCGATCTTGTTCTTCATGGCTCGTTCTCCCGCCGCACGCCCATTATGTAGAAGCCTTGCGCCCCCGTTTCGCCGGGCGCATCGAAGATGACCGCCTCGCCGTTGCCCCTCACGGTGCCCACCGGCCGCCAGGACGTCCGGAGCGTCTCCCGGGCATAGACCGTATACGTGCGACCGGAGACCGTCTTCCACATCAACCGCATCGGGCTTGGCGCCGCGTCGGCCAGGCATTCCAGCCTCAGACAATCGCTGCGATAGCCGGGATGCGTTCCCGCCACCAACTCCTCGGGGTCGGTCAGTCCGTCGCCGTCGCTGTCGGCCAGTTTCGGGTTCGAGCCCCGGCCAGATTCCTCGCCGTCAACAAGGCCGTCGCCGTCGCGATCGCCGCCGCCGTCGGGTGCAACGCTGCCCAAGTGCCAGACCTCCCAACGGTCGAGCATGCCGTCTCCATCCGCATCGCCCGGCGCCGGCACCGACATCCCGTCGGCCAGCGGCTCAACGCAAAAGTCATCCCAATAATTGGCGCCGATCGTGAAACTCCAAACGCCGATCGTGCCCGAAGTGAGCCGCGTGGCCGTGTCATCCCAGGCCTCCGCCTGCCAGGCCTCCGGCTCCACCGCGCCGTCCTCCCACACCTTGGCGCGCAACGCGGTACGGTCTCCCAAATCCAACACCTGAATCCGAAACCGCTGCCAGACCAGCGGCGACGGAATCACGCCCGTGTCCGTGATGCCGCCCGGCACTGTGGTTCCGCGCGCGTCGAGATGGTATGTCCCGCCTTTGTAGCGGCAGAGTCGGGAGTAGGCGTCCCGCGCCGGATACTGGCTGAAGAAGGTCACGCCAATCCCGCTCCCCGCGTCGGTGCTCATCATCCGGCCGCGGAACTCGTAGGCCGTCAGGGCTTCGCTGCCGGGAATGACACAATGCGAATGATAGTTTCTTCCGCTCGTCGTCGTGCCCAGGACTCGCTCGCCGTCAACTTCAACGACTTTCAGCAGCCGATCGTCTTCACCCAGGCAGTTGTCACTGGCCGTGTTCATCCACCCCTCCGGCGTGACCGCCGGCGGCTGGTCGTCAAAATCTTCCGCATAGCGCTCCAAAACAAACGTCGCGCTGATGGTGTGATTGCCGTCAACGGTCGTAAAGGTGTAGCTGCCGACCGCCCCCACCGACGCCCCATCCACCAGCACGTCCAGCACGTGGTAGCCCACGGCCGGCGTGATCGTGTACGCCTGGCTCCCGCCGTAGTTCACCGTGGTAGCACCCGCCGGGCTGATCGACCCGCCCGCCCCCGCCGTGGCCGTGATCGTGTAGGTGTTGACCGCGAACGAGGCCTGGATCGTGTGCCCCGCGGTCACGTTCTCGAACGTGTAGCTCGCCACTGCCCCCACCGACACGCCGTCCACCAGCACGTCCAGCACGTGGTAGCCCACGGCCGGCGTGATCGTGTACGCCTGGCTCCCGCCGTAGTTCACCGTGGTATCGCCCGCCGGGCTGATCGACCCGCCCGCCCCCGCCGAGGCCGTGATCGTGTAGGTGTTGATCGCAAACCTGGCCTCGATCGTGTGCCCCGCGGTCACGTTCTCGAACGTGTAGCTCGCCACCGCCCCCACCGACGCCCCATCCACCAGCACGTCCGCAATGTGGTAGCCCACGGCCGGCGTGATCGTGTAGGCCTGGCTCCCGACGTAGTTCACCGTGGTAGCACC
>Ga0101944_10005805_pt1 | contig 13618 bp, 15 predicted proteins | sample DewCreD2012metaG_FD_75245 | JGI IMG/M metagenome (GOLD analysis project Ga0101944, IMG submission 75245) | Hot spring sediment bacterial and archeal communities from British Columbia, Canada, to study Microbial Dark Matter (Phase II) - Dewar... ... | reverse complement strand
GGTAGCAATAAGTATCAAGAGCTCAATACTAACACGTTTTTTTGGAGGGCTATAGATAACTGGATCGACGATCCTTATGGAAGGGCCCCGTATGCATCTCTTCTTTCAGAGATAGTAGTTCACATGGCTATGGAACAGGATATTCGTGATGCTGTTCATAATATGGCATGGCCTAGGTATGGTATTCCGTTTAACTTTAAAGAAGCATACGAAGTTGCTACGCAGGTTATGCATATATCTGACCCAGCTGAGGCAAAAAGGTGGGTTCAGGAACAGTTTGCTAGCATTGTTGATAGCATGAAAAAACTTGGAGCGGATGATTCTATTGTTCATGATTCTAGCGGGAGCATTGAAACATTACAGCCTGGTGACTTTAGGGGTATGCAGCCTATCATCGAGCATTTTAGAGATCGTTTGTTACATGCTCTTAGGCAGCTTCCTTCTATCATGGGTGCTGAAAGTGTTGGGTCTGAGTCGTATAGTACAACCCAATGGCTTGTTTACGCTAAAGGCATTGAATCTCTTAGGACTATTATACTGTATCCTATTATTAAAGCTGCTAACTTGCATTTACGATTAGCTGGCATAGATGCCTATGCTGTGGCTAACTATTCTAAGCTTAGGATTGCTGATGAGCTTAATGCTACACAGGTTGAACAGTTGAGAATAGCCAATGCTATCACTAAGCGCGATCAAGGATGGATCACGCAAGATGAGGCTAGCCTTGAGATTACTGAGACCCCTGCGATTAGCGATCCTTTGGTGTATGGTTCAGAATTTGGTAGGACGTCTAACAATGTTGATGGGGTTACGCGCGAGGAACAAAATGCACAACGAAACGTTGAAAGCTCTAATCAGCAGTAAATCTAACATTTGGGCTGTTGCTAATGTTATAAACCTTAAGGCAATGATCAGCCTTGCTATGGATGCAGATATAAGTACTATTAAACTTGCATTTGGTGATGCCAGCAAAGACGATATTATGGAATCTATTTATTATAAAGAGTCTGATGGCGTAGCGCATATTAATCTTAATGGCTTAATGATGGATAAGGCCGGTATTTGGTCGTATTTCGGTATTTGTGATACTGGATATGTTAGGTCATTGGTAGATAGAGCTGCAAATGATCCGGGTATTAAATCTGTTATTATCCATGTAGATTCACCCGGAGGAAGTATCGAGGGCGTAAATGAGCTTTATGAGTCGATTGTAGCTTGTGGTGATAATAAGCCTGTTATTGCAGATGTAACTGGTATGTGCGCATCTGCTGCATATTGGTCTGTTTGTGGTGCTAATAAGATTAACGTTAGACCTTCGTCGTTGGTTGGTTCTGTCGGTGTGTATTCTGTGCTAACCGATGACAGCGAGTATTTTAGTAATAATGGTATTAAGTTCTATGTTGTATCCACTGGTGATTTTAAGGGGCTTGGTGCTGATGGTAAGGTTAGTGACAAGCTTATCGAAGACACTATGCGGATTATTAGTGGGTATAATGATATGTTTTTAAGTAGTATTAAGGAGTCTAGAGATTTTAGCGATCTAGAGATGGCTGCAATCACCGATGGCAGAGTTTACCTAGGAAAAGACGCACTTTATATGCGTTTGGTAGACAATGTTATCGGGGCTAAGAAAGAGGTAGAAATGAACGAGGAGCAGAAGCTAACTGAAAATCAGGTTATTGATTATCTTGTTGGTTGTGGTATTACTGTGGATAGTATTTCTAGTTTGTCTAACGATCTTGCAGATTTTGCTAGCATGAAGTTTATGCTTGAAAAGCATGGTATTCGTGGCAGTAATGATATGGATGCTTTAGTTGAAATGGCTAATATTGGTAAGTCTTATGTGGAAGAGTTGCGCAGTGAAGTTAAGTCTTTGTTTGCTAAGTGTGGTATGGAAAATCAGGAAGATGTAGATTCACTTGGTTATAGCATGCTTAAGACTATGAAGAGTTTTGCTAATAAGCAGCTTGAAAATGTGTTTGGTTCTGGTAGGCTTAGCGTATCAAGTAAAACTGATGATACTGATAGGCCTAGTATGCAAGATATGTTTGTAGAGAGGGCCGTAGCTAGCGCACGAAAGTTCGCTGGAAAGGGCAATGGAGGTAAGTAAAAATGGCTGGTTTTGGTAGAAAGTCCGAGGGGACGCTTGGTGCGCATTTTATGCCGTGCGCTGGTCCGCCTCTAATGAAGGTCGGTGGGGTAACTATTGATTGGACTGTAGTTACTGCTGCTTCTTCAAATACAACGCTTACTAGCGGCAGGGTTATTTCTTCTGGTAAGAAGTACCTTGCTGCTGGTGCTGTGTTGGCTATGATTACGGCTAACCATAAGTATGGTCCATATAAGTCTGGTGCTAGTGATGGTAGGCAGACGCTGACACAGGGCAACTGTGCTATTCTGCTGTCTGATGTAATGGAAGATGATGAAAATTCTGATCATCCGCCCGTTGCTGAGGGTGGAGCTATGTACTATGATAGGATTGCAGGTATTACGTCTGCTCAGGGTGAAACTAACCCTTCGACCAGTACGCTAAGGGCTGCATTCCCGCTTGTTCAGTGGGTTAATACCGCTGGATAAAAGGAGTTAGTAATGTCAAACTGGACTACGCTTGCTACTAGCAATATCCAGCGGATTGTTGATAGTACGCTGGAGGATATTAGGACTAAACCCGGAACGCTGCTGTTTGTTAATCGTATCCCATCTGTGTCGGCTATGGATGGGGAGATTATGGCAGCTTATACTGGTAGGGTTGTCGTCGCTGACATTATTGGTACTGACCAGCGTGCTGTTACTCGTACACCGGGTACAGTCACTATGGAAAGCACTACGATTCCGACTATCAAGCATGGTGAGCATATCAATACTGAAATGCTTTACCTGCTTGATCGTATCAATCGTAACGTTGCTACCACCAGAGAAGCTAACGTTTTCGCCGATTATGTTGGTAGGCGTGTTGCTGATCTGGTTACTGGTGTTCTTCAGCGTGAAGAAGTACTGCTGCTTAGCATGCTTCAGGATGCTGTTTCTTACGATAAGCTTGGTATTCAGTTTAGCGGTAGTTGGGGTGCACCATCTGAGTGTAAGGTTACTATCTCTACGGCATGGACTAATACGTCTTCGGCTACGCCTATTACTGATATTCTTACCGCACGCAATACAGTGCGGAATAAGTATGGTATTGATTATAACCGCGTTACTATGACGCTTACTGATTTTCTTGAGATGCTTGGTACGGCTCAAGTTCAGAATATGATTCAGGTGTTTAATAATATCCCTGTTCCGTCTGGATTTACGTTTCCGACTGCAATGGCTCAGACGCTTCAACCTTTGGTTTCTAGGATTTTGGGTATGGATATTGAGCTATATGATATGCAGTATGGGTATGAAAACAACTATGGCACAGTAACGTATGCTAACTACCTACCTGAAGGTAAGATTTTGCTTACCGATAGTAGGCGTGATAATGCTGCAGCTGATTGGGATTGGGCAAACGGTGAGCTGCTTGAAACCCAGCCGGGTATGGTTCCATCTATGATCGGGGGGTTCTCAGGCGCTATGGAAGGCCCTGTCGGCTATGCTACCGCTGGCGATCCTCAGGGTAACCCGCCTAGCATTACCCTTTGGGCTGCTGCGCGCGGTTTTCCGCGCAGGCATAACAAGGCTGTTGCTTGTGTGCTTACGAATCCATAAGTAGTTGATATAGTAGCGGGGGCAGAAATGTCCCCGCTGCTATAATATAATACGGAGATCAGTAATGAATAGAAAGCAGATGGAGTTTGTGATTGCTGAAGGTGGTAGCGTTCTTTTTAATGGTAGAATCATTACCAATATTGATGATCTTCCTAGTAACGAAGAGATTTTTAAAGATAATCCTGCTGCGTTAGAATCTGTAAATATCGCTCATGAAGTTATTGATAGCGCAATGCCTCATGGTGTTGATAGCCCTAAGGTTAAACCTAAGCCTGTATCTGTGCCTAAGCCAAAGGGTCCTGTTAAACTTAGCACAGTATAGGCTTGTATATGTATTGTACAGCATTCGGAGCATGGGGCGACACCATAGCCGCTTTAGGAAACATAGAGTACCTAGTTTATAGCATGAAGTTGGAAAGGAATAAAGTTACAGTTATTTATTTGGGTCAGTATAAGGACATCCCTGAGTTTATAGAATCACAAGGATATAAGGTGCTGCCGGCTATAGTTGAATCTTATAATGATAGATGGAGCGTTTTTAATGTAGCGTGTAGAGAAGGTTCTATGCCTTATGAGTGGTTGCACCTTCTAAAGAAAGTATCCAACAGCGTTAATAAGGTACAGGCTAATCAGGTTTATAGTACGCATTGCAGAAATATAAATGTTAGGGTTCCAATCAGATTACCGAGCAGGCTACTTATACCAGATAAGTATGTAGAATGGGCTAGAATCTTCTTCAGAAGAGCGCTTCATGCTCCGTTTCTGGTTGTAAATCCGCTATCTATACAGAGTGTTGGGATTAATGATCATTGGCCATATTGGAATGCGGCTATTAGGTATGTATCCAGTATAGGTATAAAAGTGGTCATAGTTGGTGATAGTCAAAATGGAGCTTTTAACTATAGTAATGTTTATGATATTGCTGGTACTACGGAATCTATGCTTCAAGTTTATGCGTTATCTGATTTATCTGATGGCGTATTTACTACATCTAATAATTTATCTATGTACTGCCCTATAAATAATAAACCGTGCTTTTGTGCTCTTAATAGCAGATTTTATGATTATCCAGATAACTATTTTGCTAGATGGCTCAATGCTACTAGTGCTTATTTGATGCCATTTGATACCCCATTTGAATCTTTTAAGCAGATGTTTGATAGTTGGATATCTAAAATAGATATAACAAATAGAGGGCAAGTATGAATACTATAAGATGTGTTGTGTGTGGTAGCGCTGTAAGTGCAGTAAGTGTATCTAATGATTACGTAGCATGTTATATGTGTAATATAGCGTATAGTAAGAGATTAACAGAACTATCACCAGATGAATATATCAACTATTACGCAGATGAAAATGAGTTTCATATTAAGCAGCAAAAGATAGAAAATCTCCCAAGCGTTAGAGATAGATTTAGTGAGCACTATAAAGCATCTGTTATGAGGGTATCAATATATAACATGCTAATGCATGAATACTTACCACATGAAAGGTGGTTAGATGTAGGGTCTGGTTCCGGGCATTTTTTAGCCGCGGCTAATGAGCGCAAAGATATGGTTTCTGAGGTTGTAGGCGCAGAAATATGTGATTCTTTGGCTGCATTTAGTAGCGAAAAAACTGGGTGTATTGTGGTGCCATGCAGTGTGGATAACTTATCTAAATATTTCTGTAGAGAATCTTTTGATGCTATCTTTATGCATGACGTGTTTGAGCACTTGTTAAACCCTATTAGTACACTTAGTAACCTGACAAAGTTCGTAAGGAAGGATGGATATATAGTAATAGAGCAACCGGAATACTGGTCTCCTAACTGTAGATTGCAAGGGGCTAAGTGGCGGCATTTTAGGCCTATGCAGCATATAATGCTATTTTCTGCTAACAGTATGTGGCAGATTGCTAAGATGCTTATGCTTGATATTAATGCATTTTATAGGCCTCTATCTGGTAAGCTAGGAAAAATGGTGCACATTATGCAAGTTTCTTAGCCCAGATGCTAAGGACGGAAAAGGATGAAACGGTTGAAGCCAGAGAAAGTTATAGCCGGATGCGCAGGAGCTGCTATGACATTTCTATCTAGCGTACCTAGTTATATAAAAGATTGTGCTATGATATCTATGATGTTTATATTTGTTGATACGTTAGCAGGGCTTGCTCTATCATATAAACTTGGTATGGTTAGATCTAAAACAATGGGGCAAAAACTACTTGCTAAAATGTTGCAATATGCATTGTTGGTTAGCTTATTTGGGGGTGTTGCTGTACTAACACATAACTGGGTAATGTTAGGTGTTGGATTTGGAGCGGTGGTTACGTTAGAGTCTATATCCATTCTTGAAAATCTAACGCTGTTGGAGCGATATGGCGGCGTTAGTCTTAAACCTATCAAACCTCTGTTGGATAGCGTGTCTAAAAGGCTGGCTGTTACGTGTTATAATGATGAAGATGGTAAACTGGCGTGCAAAAATAAAGAAGGCTGTAACCCTACTATAAAGAGAGGCTAATATGGTAGTAGGAGAGTCTAAGCGTATGTCGGTATCCTTTGAGTTTGAAGAGGATACTACCCTATCTACTACGAGCCTCACGATACTCGATCCATCTGATGCCTCTTTAGTTATAAATAAAGAAGTTATACCCGCTGTTGGGTCTTCTTCAGAAAAACATATTCTTCGTGCGTTGGTTAGTAGCATTGTGGCTGGTACGTATAAAGTTATTGGGTCAGTAACAGATTCTAATAGCAATGTTTATAACGCATACAATGCATACTTTGTAACCAACCATGATGTAATAGGGCTGGTTAGAAGCATAACCGGTGTACCAAGCTCTAAACTAAGCGATGATACGATAGAAAAGCATGTTTATACGGTGGTTAATAAACTTCTTAGCGTGTATAGCTGTATACCATCTTATGCATCTTTAACTGATGCATCTGATAAATATCATTTTGATTTAGCGTTAGCGTATCTTATAGCATCTAGATTTCCTTGTTTTTATCCCAATATGTTGAGTGTTGGAGTTATATCTGGTATACAGCAAGGGCCTGTTAAGATTACGTATGCTAATTTAGATAGGGCTACGAGTGTACAGGCTGCTTGGGTAGATGAAGCCACATCCTTGCTTAACATGATATCGTGTGTAAAGGATGCTAATAAAGATGCGCTGGAAAATGTTGGCATGTTTAAGCTATCAGGTAGGCGACGTGGTAGAATGGGCTATGAGTGGCAGAGTGATGATCTTTACTTTATAAGTAATGATAGGAGTTTCTTGCCATGATGTTTTCATCGTTAATGCTACCTCATAGAGCTCGTATATATAGCGAGGATGAAACATCTTACGTTGAGGTGTCATGCCAGATTACTCCGTCAGCAATGCCTAAAGAAGCGTTTTATGAGCGTGGGTATACTATTAAAGGGTCACATATGTTGATTACCTCAGAAGATATGCATGATATTCTTAATGTTAACTGTAAGGTGTTTTGGATTGATAAGAATAGAACATACAGGATAGCAACGTTACCTGCTACGTATACAATGGGAATGATTGCTGATCATACAAGCGTTTATATGGAGGAGCTTACTGAATGATAGCTACCATAAAGGATGCCCTCCTAGATGTGCTGCAGGCAGATTCCCGCCTCTGTACGGGTTTTTCTGGGGTAAAGCGGATAAGTTCTGGGGACCAGCCGGCATTTGGGTACGTCAACCTTTTTTCTTATCCTTATCGCCTAGAAAAATTATCCAGTAGGCCTGCAGTTTATATAGGTTCAACAGAATCTGACCTTATAGACACTGAAGATATTATAGTGGCTTCAGATAATATGTTAGAGTATAGATTGCTAAGTTTACCGCTGGTTATTGCGGTTAGTGACAAGGATGTTAATGAGGCGCTGAAAGATAGGGATAGGTTGCTTTCCAATTTACATACTGTACTAATGGATAATAGAGTTAATACGTATTGGTGGCTTTTAAATGTTGTTAATGTTGTTGGCAGGGTAGCCCCGACGCAGGGTGGTTCTGTAGGCACTAATGAAGTATGGGGAAGAATAGGATGCGCGATAAGGTATATACGTCCAACAAATACGACGCTTCCGTAGCTGTAGCAACTAGTTTATGTCATGACAAGATGTATACTCTGCCTTTGATATTGGATAATCTTAATAAGCATCTTAAGCATGTAGATGCTTGTTATGTAGCATGTAATACTGTGGATGGCTGGCCCGATCTTGATATTAGTTTGCTCGATACATCTAAAGTGCCTATATATAGCGAACAAGTTATTAGTAGTCCAGAAGATACTATCGTTGCTAGGTGTTCAGCAGTTAGAAATGCTGCTAGGAACTGGTTCCTTTCAGAGAAGTATACGCATATTCTTTATTTGGATAGTGATATTTGGTTAGATGGTATAGATGATGCTGTTGGTAGCTTGCTATCAGCTAATAAGCATTTGGCTACCGGTATTTACCCACTAAGAGATTTTACATCTGTAATAGTTCCTCAAATAGCTCATCCTATAGATGTTGATTTAGATGTACCTACACATGGCGGTGTATCAAATGGTATTTTGAATGCGCAGTATATTAGACCTATGGCATATGCTTTTGGTATGGGTATTATGCTAGTTAGTAAAGAAGCGATATCTAAAGTTGGGTTTAGGGTTGGTGCTGGATTAGATGAGTATGGAGAAGATTTTGGTTTTTGTGTTGATTGTAGGAGTTTAGGGTATGATCTTGCCGTTGTTCCTTCTGTATCAGCTTGGCATGTTATGGACGATATGACTGGTGCTAAGATTGTGATAGAAAAAGATTTAAAGTTTGGGGTAGTCTGGCAAGATTTCCCTACTTTGGTAACTAATAAGTATGGCGTTTGGAGAAGGGGCGTACCTAGGTTTGATATTAGTGCTGATGTTATATCAGACCTAGGGCCGGGGTTTGTGTCAGGAGCATTCCAAACCCTTCGGCTGGAAACAAAGGAGATAAGGATAAATGGCTGAAAGTGGGATTTTATCAGCCGTAGGGCTGTGTATAGAGTCCGTATGGAGAAAGGTACCTCATACAGGTACTGCTGTTGGTGTGTCTACTACGAATCCGCATAGGTTCTTTACAGTAGAACCTGGTGGAGGGTTCGTAGCAAGGCCCGATATTATGGTTCCGGCAGATGAAATAGATGGTGAGATTGAGCTTAAGCGTACTATTTTGGGTGCAAAAGATTACGAAGGAGGATTTAGTTTTAAGGCTGACGCTGAGAATTTGCTGTATCCGCTACTTGGCGTTTTTGGAAAGGACATTCAGACACAGATTTCTGGTACAACTACCACTACTATTACTGCAGCATATAGTCATTTGTTTACGCCGAACCTTTATGCTCCTAGCTTTACTGTAGAAGAGAAGTATGGTAGGGGTAATAGTGGTAGGCTCTCTTCAGGAGTTATTTTTAATCAGCTAGATTTAGCTTTCGGTAGGGTTGTCACTGCTTCACTTAGGGGCGTTGCATATAGGCAGATTCCTAACACGTATCCTAACGCGTCAGGCGTTGATACAGATTACGACTTTACATCCAGTAGTGGAGCATTGCCCGGGCAGATGAATGACGGTGTTTACACCGATAACATTGCTATTACGTCTTCACCAACGTATATCGATGTTTATCCTTCTAATCTGGGTAATGGCCCGTTCAGCTTTGGCGGCATGTCTTATGGGTCAGAATCGGGATTTAGTTCATCCTACTGTAAGATCGATGATGTTGCAGTAGACGTAAAGATTCTTGAGGGATTTAACCTTAGTATTGCTAGAGGTTTAGAATCTCATCATATTGCTGGTGCAGGTTATGACCCGGGCGATTGTACAGGTAACGGTATTGCGGTTACGGGCAATATTGGCATCCTGTATAGCAACAACTCTATCAACTCTGCAGTTCTTAAGAAGAGCAAATTCAGCTTCAACTTTAAAATCACCGGTATTAGCATCGGTAACAGCGGTCAGAAATATACCATTGAGGTGTACATACCCAGAGCTAGATTTATTGAATCCTCAACCGATCTAGTTGCTGGTGCTATGACAGCCGGTGGTAACTTCGTGGCTGAAAAAGATACTTCGCTGGGTTACGGCGTTAAGATTACGCTAATCAATACTACCAGCGTTTCTAGCCTTGGCGGTAAGGTTTCTAGCTCGCCAGGTGGTATGGGTGGTTGGTCAAACTCGTAAGGTCTAATACAACTAGAATGGGCGTGACATATTGTATGCGCGCCCATTCTCTTTTTCAGAGAAAGGTATTTGAATGATTCCGAAAAGGTCTGCTGATTACATTGAGATTAATGGTGAAAAGTTTTGGGTTCAAACCCTCAATGAGTTACAGAAAAAGAATGCTGCAGAGCTAGCAACTAGGGCTGCTAGAGCTGATATTGCGCATTATAGTAGAAAAGATAGCGAGGGGTATAAAGATGTTAGATCTGAAATCGAAAGTTTATCGGTAGATGAACAGGCGGTTTATTATGCTAATACTGTTTTGTTGAGTGGTAATGTTTCCATTCAGGTTATGGAAAAATGGCCTGATAGATATATGCCTGAGCGTCAGGATAATGAGACTGATGAAAAGTATCAGGCTAGGGTTGAAGAGTATGAGCAGTACATGTCTAAGTTAGAAGAAAATAGACAAGCTGAAGAAGACTCAATCATAGAATCTCTGAAAAAAGAAGCATTGGCTATGACAAAGCGCAATAGATTGGAATCCTGTTATAAGGCATTTATGGCTAGAATACTTGCTGAAAAGTTTGTTGAGCACTTTATTCTTTATACGCTTCTTGAGGCTGTACGCGATCCAGATGACCATAAGGTACGGATATTTAGTAGCGTAAACGAAGTTTATGATCTTGATGATGAAGTACGATCTGCCCTGTATAATAAATACTCTGAGCTTGACAGCGTTAAACCCAACGAAATCCCTACATAGCCCGCCATTTTGTTAGAGTGGCGGGTATTGTGGCATATTATAAGCAAGACCCATTTATAGAAAAATTCACTGGTTGGAATATAAACCAAGACACAGAACCATGGTGGGTTACGTCTGTAAGATCGTATGTCGCCATGTGTAGGTCTCTTTCAGAAACATATGGGCCCAATAAGGTTTATGGTAAACTAGCGCAAGAAGCATTAGTTAATGGTGAGCTTCATAAGATTTATTCTATATATAGCGATTATATGCTGAAACTTGAGCGAGAAATGTCAAAAAAGTAGGGGGGTACGTAATGTTTTTCCCTAAAGTGGGCGTTATGCTACCTACCGCTGATTATAGCGCGTTTAAAAGCGTTTATGTTGATATGATTGAAGAGTTTTCTGAAAGAGCGGCTGTTATGCTGGAAGAAAAAATAAGAGAAATATTGGGTAATGAGTATAAACTTGGTAGGCAGTTCTCTCATGATTATTTGGCTAAAAAGCTTAGATTGCCTTTTATAAAAATCGTACCGGGTAAAACGTTTGGTCAGCCGCTTATCCTTACTGGTAAAGGTATATATGATAACATAGTTGGTAGTTATTACACTGGTAATAACCCTTTCGGCGCTAGCTTAGCGCATGGATTTGAAGTTGTTTTAGGCGATCTTCCTTCTGGAGAAGATTTTGATTATCCAAATTACTGGGCTGAGGTTACTGGGTTTATAGATAAAGCATATGCAGAAATAGAGCCAGATTTGGCTAAGATGCTAGAAGACATGGCTGCAACGCGATTTGGGATGTGGCTAGCATGAACAAAGCAGGGATACAGTTCGTAATAGATGCCGATATAGATAAGTTACGATCGTTGAATCGTAACTTAGGCGTATACGGGCGTCAGCTAAAAGAAATAGATGCTATATGTAAGAGTTTTGGGTCTACTACTAAGTCTATGCTTAAAGGCGCATCTAATATGAGTTCGACTTTTATGCAAGAGGCTGATGCTGTAAAAAAGGCAACCCAAGAGCTTGGTAAGCATGTTAGGGCATTAAATGACACTATTTCTGGTGTAACAGATCTTATTAAGAAAAATAACCAACTAGCTGCTAGCACTGAACAGAATACTCGTGCTACCGCTAGCTGGCTTAAAGCTATGCTGTCTTATCGTATCGCTTCTGCTGTATTTCATCAGTTTGTTTCTGTTCTTAATGATGCCAAAGAAGCTATGATGGACCTAGGCGTAGAAACGTCTAGGGTTCAGCGTGTGCTTCCTACTATGGGTAAGGATTTTGCTAACTTAGCTATCGCTGATATTGCTTCTAAGTACGCAGTTAGCATTAAAGATGTTGGTGAAGCTATGTATCAGCTTGGTACATATACTAAATCTACTACTGATTTACTGCGTGGTATGGAATCTATTATGCAGCTGAAGGTCTTTGGAGAATCTGATCCAAGAGCTACAGCTCGTACTGTTATGACTATGTGGAATCAGTTTAAACATGAGATGCCTGGTGTATCCAGCGGTGAAGGACTTAGGCGCATGGCTGAGCTAGGCGCTTTAGCATTTAAATCGTTTACTGTTGAAATAGATGAGTTTGCTAATGCACTTAAGTATATGGGTGTTGAAGCTAAAGCATCAAATGTTCCTTTAGAGCAAATGATTGCTTTGCTTGGTGTTGCTGATAAGATGGGGTTATTTGGGAGGGCTGCTGGTACATCTATTGGTGCATTCGTTAGATCGCTAACTAAGGGCTACTCGTTTGAAAAGGGTGGATATGTTCTGCATGGCGGCAGCAAAGAAATAGTTGCTAAAGCAAATTTAGTCTATAGCAATGGACAGCTTGATGTCATTAAAACGCTACAAAGTATCCGTAAAGAATGGGAGCGCATAGGCGCTGAGGGTACGCCTCAGGCAACAGCTGCAGCTACCCGGTATCTTGATATCATATCCAAGAGTACGCAAGCCGGCAGAATCCTAAAAATGGTTGTAACTGGCGATATGATGCCTAGCATTGTTGAAGCCAGTAAGAAGGCACATGCGGCTATTGCTGGTGATCTTAATGATCTATCTGAACTAGCAGAAAAACGTATGGATAATCTGCATGATCAGCTTGCTGCTATGTGGGGTAGGCTAGTAAACACTACTGCTAGGGGTTTGGATAATTTAGCGCGTCAGTCTGGGTTATTAGGTGCACTTAGTTCGTCCAACAAAGCGTATGGTTTACAGGCTGACATATCCGCTGGTTGGGAAGCGTTAAGAGCTGCTGGTAATGATCCTAGTAAGCTAAGAGATGCGGCTAAGTTTATTATTGATAAGTATAAAAGTATGGCTATACCTACTAGTATGGGTGGTCTGGCTATTCCTGCAGAAGCCATTAGTAAAGAAGAGCAATCATTATTTAATATACTTATAGGTAAAAATAAGCCTGCTTTAGTAGGGTATTTAACTAAGCCTGCTAGACAGATAAACTTACCATTTCAGATGGCGACAGAACCATCTAAGATTATACGTCAGTATGGTTACCCTGTAAGTAAGCTAGAAGAAGGTTTGGCTAGGTTATATCCACAATCTGCTGTTACTGGTCAGGCTGGAGCGGTAGAGCCTGCTCTTTCTCCAGAAGCTGTTAGAATAGTTAATCTTGCTAAGGAAGAGCGGCTAAAGTATACTATGAGTCCTTTTGATTATGAAAGGCATCAGGTTAGAGCTGAGCAGTCTCTTAGACTTAAGAGCATTACTGGTACCAGTAAAGCAGCTGCTGAAGCAAGGGCTATTATAAATGCAGCAGCAAGAGCTAGGTTAGCTGATATAGCTAAGAAAGAATCTCTATATAATGTTAAGCAGGGTGTAAAGAGGGATTCTGCTGCTGTATTGCGCGGTAAGCAGCTTATGGATCGTGCACAGCAGATTTTTGCTGCTGTTAGAGAGAGTAGAGAACCATTTACTGATGCTCAACTTGCACAGGTAACTAGTTTACTGAACGATGCTGCTGCTTTGATGAAGAGTGGCCA
>Ga0101944_10005804_pt1 | contig 13620 bp, 11 predicted proteins | sample DewCreD2012metaG_FD_75245 | JGI IMG/M metagenome (GOLD analysis project Ga0101944, IMG submission 75245) | Hot spring sediment bacterial and archeal communities from British Columbia, Canada, to study Microbial Dark Matter (Phase II) - Dewar... ... | reverse complement strand
GACGTGTGCTCTTCCGATCTCGATGGGCGGCGCCACCGTCCAGACCCTGCTCCTGGAAAACCCCGGCCGCTTCAGCCGCGCCGGTCTGGTCAGCGCCGGCGCCAAGCTCCGCGTCCTGCCCGTCATCTTCGAGAAGCTCGCCTCCGACTTCCCCGGTTACCTCGACCTGATGGACAAGTTCGCCTTCTCTGGGACCGCCGCGGCCGCGGCCAAGCGCGAGGTTCTCGAAGACACCGCCAAACAGGACCCCGCCGTCATTGCCCAGGACTTCCGCGCCTGCGACGTCTTCAACGTCGCCGACCGGCTGCCCGAGATCAAGTCCCGTGTGGTCATCGTCTCCGGGACAGACGACCTCCTCACCCCGCCGAAATTCTCCGACATTCTCCACGCCGGCATCGCCGGGTCGAAACTTATTCGTATCACTGACTGCGGCCACATGGTGACCTCGGAAAAACCCACCGAACTCGCCGCGGCCCTGCGGGGCCTGCTCCGGGGGTGAGCGCCGGCGTCATCTCCAGCCAGGAGGCGATGCTGGAGATGGATTATTGGCAGGAGCGATTTTCTTAGTCTTGGGCTTGTCGAGGACGGCCGCGATTTCGGATTGTGCGAGCGGCTTCAGCCGCGAGCCCTTTTTTTTTCGGAAACCAGTAAATTCATCCATCCGCGGACGGATGGATGGGACACCCGGCGATAACCTTTGACCCCGTCCCGTAGGGACGGATCGACGGTAGCCCGGCACGGCAGTGCCGGGGAAAATGGGACGATGATATCTTGTGAGTCCCGTAGGGACGGCCCGAACTTTCTGCCGAAAGATCGTCAAGGGATGGACCAAGATGGCCAACTCCTATACCAATTGCCTCTACCACGTTGTCTTCAGTACCAAAGAGCGAAAACCCTGGCTGACTCCCGAAGTCCGCAACCGACTCTGGCCCTACCTCGGCGGACTGGCCCGCGCTCGTGGGATGGTCCCACTGATTGTCGGCGGATATTCCGATCATACCCATCTCCTCCTCATCATTCCCACCACCCAGTCGCCGGCCAAATCCATTCAAGAGATAAAGGCCAATAGCTCCAAATGGCTTCACGAGAATTTTTCCGACCTGGCCGGGTTTGGCTGGCAGGAGGGTTACGGAGCATTCACTATCGGGGAATCACAGAAGGAAAACACTATCAGGTATATTGCCAATCAGGAAGAACACCATCGGAAGGTCTCTTTTCACGAGGAAATAATTGCCTTCATGAAAAAGAACAACATCGAGTATGATGAAAAATATCTTCTCGGGTGAGTTGTTGGGTAACGCTTTTTTCGCTTCGTCCCTACGGGACTCCTTCTTGCCTTCTGATCAGTTCCCGGCACTGGCGTGCCGGGCTACCGTCGGGGCGTCCCTACGGGACGCCAGCAGACTCAGACCCCCGCGGGGCCGAAGATCCATCATCAAGCAAACATTACGCCTCACATGTTCTCGATCCCGAACTTCCGAAAGATTCCCTTGCATTCCTCCATCCGTTCCTGGGGCAGCCATTGGCGGAGGGGACTGTCGGGGCCGAAGGGGCTTTCGCCGCCGAGGGTGGGGAGCTTGTCGTGCCAGGTGGGGTTGTTGGGCAACAGCCGGACCTCGTGGATGTCCAGCCCGGCGAGGAATTGCGCGATCGCCTCGAGGTTCTCGTTCTCGTCGGTGATGCCGGGGACGAGCGGGATGCGGGGCAGGAGGGTGAACCTTCCGGTTTTGGCTTCCTCGGCCAGGGAGGCGAAGTTTCCCAGGATCACCCCGTTGTCCACGCCGCAGCGCTTCTTGTGCTCCGCCGGGTCGAACAGCTTGAGGTCCATGTAGATGGCGTCGGTGTGGGGCAGGATCAGCTCGCGGAAGCGGTCGAGGTCGAAGAGCCCGCAGGTCTCGATCAGGTTGTGGATGCCTTTGGCTTTGACCGCGGCGACGAGTTCGGCGAGGAATTCCAGGTTGAGGGTGGGCTCGCCGCCGGAGTAGGTCACGCCCCCGCCGGAGGTTTTGTAGAAGGGGAGGTCGCGGCTGACCTTGGCGACGAGCTTCTCAACCGTCCACTCCTCGCCGGTCCGGCTCAGGGCGCCGGAGGGGCAGTTTTGGGCGCACTCGAAGCAGAGGGCGCATTTGGCGCGGTCGACGAAGAAGGGGTTGTCGCGCGAGAGCGCGTCCTCTTCGCAGGTGTCCAGGCAGGTATCGCACCCGACGCACTTCTGGGCGTCGAAGGAGAGTTCGGCGTCGGGGTTTTTCGACTCCGGGTTGTGGCACCAGACGCAGTCGAGGGGGCAGCCCTTGAAGAAGATGACGGACCGGATTCCCGGACCGTCATCGAGGGAGTTGCCTTTGACGCTGAAGACGAGCGGAGCTTTTTTCATCTCACCTACAACTTGTACTCGGCGCGGCGGATGACTTCGAGTTGGAGGTCGCGCTGGAGCTTGGTGAAATATGCGACATAGCCCGAGATGCGGACCATGAGGTCGCGGTAATGTTCGGGGTTGGCCATGGCGTCCTTGAGGGTGTCGGTCGAGACGACGTTGAACTGGGTCTGCATCCCGCCCATCTCGATGAAGGTGTGGGCGTAGTCGGCCATGGTGTCGATGATTTTCTCGTGGGGGTCGGATGAACTCGGCACGATCTTGACGTTGAAGGCGATGTTGTTGTCGAGGAAGCGCGGGTCGAGCTGGGCGACGTCGCGGAGGTTGTCGAGCAGGTTGGGGGAGGCGAGCGGGTGGGGGGTGAGCCCCGGGGTGAAGGGTTCGCCGGCCAGGCGTCCGTCGGGCAGGGCGCCGGTGACGCGTCCGTAGACCGCATGGTTGGCCATCGACCACCAGCCGGTGGAGTGGGGCCCGCCGCGGTAGTTCAGGTGGCTGGCCATGTAGTTGTGCACCAGGCCGGCGACGCGGTTGGCCATCGCCACCGCCTCCGGGTCGCCCGAGCCGAAGCGCGGCAGCTTGGTCTTGATGATGGCGTGCAGTTTGGGGTGGTTGACGAAGTTCGAGTCCACCGCCGCCTTCAGTTCCGGGAAAGAGCAAATCTTGTCGTCGAAGACGAATTTCTTGATCGACATCAGGGAGTCGGTAACGTCGGCCAGTCCGATGAAGGTCGAGCCGGAGGAGTTGTACTTGGCTCCGCCGCGGGTGATGCCGCGGCCCTTCTCGACGCAGCCCTCGTACATGCAGGAGAGCAGCGGCGCGGGCTGGTGTTTCTGGTAGACCTCGCCGAGCTGGTTGTTGCCGATCACCATCTGTTCGAGCAGGAACTCGGTCTGGCTCTTGAAGGCCTGCCAGAAGTCCTCGAAGGTCTTGAAGACGCCGTCCTCGATGCGGCCGGTCTTGGGGCCGAGGTCCCAGGCCATCAGCGGGTGCCGGCCGTTGTTGAGGGCCATTTCGAGCGGCGCGACCAGGTTGACCTCGAGGCTGGAGGTGGCGCTGTGGTTTTTGCCCGGGATACCGGGCTCGACGCAGCCGTTGACGTTCCACTCGCGGCAGTCCTCCAGGTCCCAGCCGCGGGCGGTGAGGGCCTTGATCACGGCCTCGTCGCCGTGGATGCACGGCGTGGCCCCGGTGACGTAGTTGACCTCGCAGACGCGCCGGAGGTACTCGCGGCTGTTCTTGCCGGGCATGTAGCGGGCGTGGACGTTGGGGTCGTTGAGCGCGAGCATCTCGGTGACCTTGAGTAAAATATAGGTCATGTCGTTGACCGCGTCCTCCCCCTCGCGGGTGACCCCGCCCAGGGTGATGGTCCCGTTGGGCGGCGAGTCGCCGTTCTGCCAGTTGCCGATGTCCGGCGCTAAAATCTGGTGGCTGGCCTCCTTGAAGTAGAAGCACCCGAGGACGTCGATCACGCGCTTGAGGTAGGCCTCTTTTTCCTCGGCGGTTTTCAGCTTCGCCATGTCGGACTCGAAGTAGGGCTGGAGGGTCTGGTCGAGCCGGCCGAACATCGGGCCGTCGTCGGTGCTTTCCATGCCGAAGCAGATGTGCATGAGGATGATGGTCTGGACCGCCTCCTCCAGGGTCTCGGGCGGGTTGGCCGGAACTTTCGCCAGCATCCGGCCCAGGTTCTCCAACTCGGCCTTCCACTGCGGGTCGGTCTCGGTCTGGGCGTCGGCCAGGGCCCGGCGCGAGAGGTTCGCGGCATAGGCTTCGACCCCCTGCAACCCGATGATCATCGCGTTCAGGGTGTCCCTCTTTTCCTGGTCCGCATTCGGGTCGCCGTTCAGCTCGTCCTGGATCTTTTTGATCATCCCCCGGGTCCCGAGCTTGATGAACATGTTGTAGCCCGGGGGAGTCTCGGACATCGAGATGGTCTTCCAGTAATATATCGAGAAGAAGCGGTCGTGGATCTGGACCGGCAGCCCGCCCTTGATCATGTCGCGCCAGAGTTCGTGGATGTTGCGCCGGGCCCAGAAGGGGAAGATGTATTTGTGGAAGAGCTGGATCGACTCCTCGCTGATCTCGTAGGGCATGAGCTCGCGCTTGCCGAAGGACCGCAGCTCGCCCCAACTGTAGCAGCCGATGGTGAAGGGGGTCCCAATGCAGGTCGAGACCGGGGCGGTCGAGTAGGTCCCGCCCAGGAGGTCGTGCCGGCGGATGGTGGGCTTGCGGTTCTCCAGCACGTACTTCAGGCTGAGGGCCTTGCGGAGGTTCGGCTCCCAGGGCTTGCCGTCCTTGTCGGTCTCGTACCCGTTCTGGACGTGGAAGTCGGTGAGCAGCTTGGCCATCTCGTGGCAGACCACCGCCTCCTTTTCTTTGCCGAAGTATTCGGCGCGGAACTTCTCCAGGCGGGGGAAATCCTCGAGCCCATACTGCGAGAGCCAGGGGTCTTCCAGGCTCTTGACCCCGGGGTCCACCCGCTTGCCCCGGATCCGGCTCGCCCTGCGCTTGGGCCGCTCGGCCCGGCAGGAGCAGGAGTCGGACACCTCGCGGGCGATCACCTGGGCCGATTTCTTGTGCTCCTCGATCTGCCTGTCCACCGCCTTCTGGTTGTTGAAGACCAGGACCATGAAGTAGTTGAACAGGCCGGAGAGCATGATGTTGCCCTCGGTCCGCATATACCCCATCAGCATCATCTTGTACATCTCGTCGGGGGTGGCCTCGGTGAGGTGGTTCAGGTCGTCGGCGGTCTTGTAGATGATGGTGCAGTCGGCGTCGGGGGGGATTTTCTTCTCGACGGTGACGCGGCCGTCCTTGAAGATGATGGCGGCCTCGAGTTCCCCGTCGTCGGAGCGCATGCCGAGCGAGAGGTTGATCCAGCCCAGGGTCCCCTTTAGCTCTTCCTGGAGCGCCGGGGTGGTGTTGAACCGGTTGGCGATGAAGCCGAGGAAACCTTCCAGCAGCAACTGCCGCTTTTTGAGCAGCTTGCCGACACCGAACTTGGCCGCGCTTCCCGCGAGACCCAGGTAACCCGACAATTGCCCGTTGCTTTTAATCGGTTCCGCCATGGCCTACCCCCTTTTTCCCGCCCCCAGGCGGTGGGCAAACCGCCCCCCCCTCCCGGCCGGGTGGTCTGCCTTATGGATGATAACATACAAAGCGACCCGCGGAGAACCGGAACATGATTTCCCGGCGGATGATTTCCGCCGAGTCCCCGGCGTTGGCGGCCGGACCCGCGGATTTCTCCCCGGTTTGACAAACGCCAGCCACTGTCGAAACATAAGGGTATTGTCCGGCGCCTTTCAGGCTTGACGAGGGGAGAACATGGCAGAGGCGAGACTGCTGCTGGTCGAGGACCAGGAGACGACCCGGGAATTCGTGAGCATGATCCTGACCGACGCCGACTACGAGGTCGACTCGGTCGGCGACGGGGCGGAGGCCATTGCCCGGCTTGACCAGTCGCGTTACGACCTCGTGCTCTCCGACCTCAAGCTGGGCGAACTCTCCGGCATCGACGTCCTGAAAAAAGCCATCTCCATTCCCGACCCGCCCGCGGTCATCATCATCACCGCCCACGGCACCATCGAGAACGCGGTCGAGGCCATCCGCATCGGGGCCTACGACTACCTCACCAAGCCGGTGAGTTCGGACGAACTCCTCCATGCCATCCGGCGCGGGCTGGCCCACCACCGGCTCGAGACCCGGGTCCGGGCGCTCGAGTCCCAGCTCGAACGCGACTTCAAGTTCGACAACCTCATCGCCAAGGGCCCGCGGATGCGGCAGGTGATCGACACCGTCAGGCAGGTGGCCAAGTCGGACGCCACCATCCTGATCGAGGGCGAGTCCGGCACCGGCAAGGAGCTGGTGGCCCGGGCGGTGCACGCCAACTCGCGTCGACGGGGCCACACCTTCGTGGCCATCAACTGCGGGGCCATGCCTGAAACTCTTTTGGAGAGCGAGCTGTTTGGTTACGTCAAGGGGGCCTTCACCGGGGCGGGCGACAACCGCAAGGGCCTCTTCGAGGAGGCCCACCAGGGGACCCTGTTCCTCGACGAGATCGGCGAGACCTCGCCGGCCTTCCAGGTCAAACTCCTCCGCGCCTTACAGGACGGCGAAATCCGCCGGGTGGGAGACAACAAGCCGGTCACGGTGGATGTCCGCATCATCGCCGCCTCCAACAAGGACCTGAAAATGCTGGTCGACCAGGGCCGCTTCCGCCAGGACCTCTACTACCGGGTCAACGTCATCCGCATCAAAATCCCTCCCCTGCGCGAGCGCCGCGAGGACATCCTGCCCCTGGCCGAGCATTTCATCCGCCGCCACACCCACCGGCGGCCGGGACCGCCGCCCGGGCTTTCCCGCGAGGCCATCGCGGTCCTTGAACAATACTCCTGGCCCGGCAACGTCCGCGAACTGGAGAACACCATCGAACGGGCCCTGGTCCTCGCCCGCTCCGAGGTTATCGCCCCCGCCGACCTCCCGGCCGAACTCCAGGACCTCGGCCCCGCCTGCGGAACCGGAAAGTCCGATTCCCCCCTCAGCATGAAGGACGTCGAACTCCAGCACATCATCCGCGTCCTCGAAATGACCAACTGGAACCAGACCGAAACCTCCCGCGTCCTCGGCATCGGCTACAACACCCTCTGGCGGAAAATGAAGGAATACAACATCAAAAAACCCGGATGAACGGGGACGGGACAGGGGTAAACCGACCGCGCCATCTGGAAACCAGAGCGCGGACAAGGCCGGCCCGGCTCGCTTGTTGTCTTCTGCATCGACAGATAATTCCATTAACCGCCGAAAATTTCGCGGCACGGTGAGGACGATCAAGCTTAAGGATCAAAGGCGCCGCTGGTCGGAAAAACGAGATGGCCTATATCGCGACCTTGTTCTCCACCCGGTTTCAGAATGGCGGTGATCTCCCGCCACAGGTCGTCCCGCTCCTGTCCCGTCCAAGAGGAGTCCCTCTGAAACATGGGGACACGATCTACTTTGAAACAAGGTTTAAGCCATGAGGCGTTGTGTTTTTCTCTCCCTTTCCTTCGTGGCCCCTTATCGGCCCTTGTCATCCAACGATTTGCGATCCCGGTGAAGCCAGAGGATGGCCGTGGCGCCGAGTCCCCAGCGGACGATATTCAAGAGGAGTTGGAGGAGGAGGCTCATCCAGACCAGGGCGGCGGGGGCGGCGGCGTAGCCGAAGAAGAAGGTCCAGGACCACTGGGTAGTGCCGAGCCGCGAGGGCGTGACCGGGACCGAGCTGACCAGGATGGTGAGGGGCATGAAGGCGAAGAGGTCGAGGCCGGGCACGGTGAGGCCGTAGATGCGGAAGGCGATCATGGTGAGGCCGATCTGCCAGGCGGCGAGAGCGGTCTTCCAGAGCAGGAGCCGGCTGATCTCGGGCCGGGAGAGGCGCTCGAGGGGGCCGAGGATGGGCGCGAGTTTGAGCCGGACCAGCATCCGCCGCGCCGCCCGGACGCGGGACATTCGCAGGCCGCCATACATCACCACCAGCCACGCCGCCCAGGCGGCCGCGGTCATGAGCAGCGCGGCCCGCACCGGGGCGCCCGGCGGGACCATGTCTTTCAGCGCGAGGAACAACACCAGCGAGACGCTGGCCAGGGTGACCATGCCGTAGATTTCGAGGAAAAATAAAAAAAGGACCATGCCGGCGGCAGGCCCGGCGTCGACGCGGTATTTTTGGGCGATGTGGGCGGCGAGACCGGCCTGGCCGAGGATGGTGGCGACCGAGTCGAGGAGCATGCGGGCGGCGCGGGCGAGGATGATTTCCTTGAGGGGGACGGCGGCGCCCATGCGGTTGAAGCCGTACCACATCGAGGCGCCGTCGAGGACGGTGACGCCGATGATGAAGACGACGGAGAGCCAGAGGAGGGAAAGGGCCTGGCCGACGGTCATGCGGTGGAGTTCGGCCAGCACCTGTTCGAGTGGGACCTTGCGGAAGAGGAGCCAGAAGAGGACGACCAGGGCGGCCCACATCAGCGCCTTTTTGATGAGAGGCGGGCGGGGTTCGTCGCTGGTCGTCGGTTGGTTTTCGGTCATCGGCTTGGTGTTTTGAGGAGGAAGAGCGGTCCCCCCCGGCTTTGGCGGAGCCTTCCGAGCACGTCGGCGACGGGGACGGCGGGTTTTGTTATCCCCCACCTCCGGCCTCTTCCCCTCGCGCCGGGCCTTGACGGTTTGGTCGACCAGCCCGGAGAGGATGGGCTTGGTGATTTCAGCGTTGACCCCGGGAGCCTCGGCCCGGCAGCGCCGGGTTCATGCCCGACATTCCCATTTTAAATCATGGCAGAGCGAAATAGCAACCGCTTGCCCGCGGCAGGGGGAGCTTAAACCGGAGTTGGAGGTGGTCAGCCTCATGGGCGGACGGTCCCGTCTTTACTCCATCGTCCCATTAAGATATTCTGGTTGAGGACTCGGACCGCAAGGAGTATGGAAATGGGGATTCGTGAAGACGTGGTGGAGATGGCCCGGAACGCCCGCGCCGCCTCCCGCAAACTCGCCAGCCTCGACCGCGGGACCAAGGACCGCGCGCTCAACGGCATCGCCGACGCCCTGCTCGCCCAGTCCGACCTGGTCAGGGCCGAGAACGGCCGCGACGTGGCCGCGGCCAAAGAGGCCGGGCTTTCGGCCGCGATGGTCGACCGGCTGACCCTGACCCCGGCCCGCATCCAGGCCATGGCCGCAGGGGTCCGCGAGGTCGTGGCCCTGCCCGACCCGGTCGGTGAGGTCACCTCGATGTGGCTTCGTCCCAACGGCCTGCGCATCGGCCGGATGCGCATCCCCCTCGGCGTGATCGGCGTCATCTATGAGTCGCGGCCCAATGTCACCATCGACGCCGCCGCCCTCTGCCTCAAGTCGGGCAACGCCGCCATCCTGCGGGGCGGGAGCGAGGCGGTCCACTCCAACCGGGTCCTGGGCCGGATCATGACCGAGCAGATGGTCGCCGCCGGCATCCCGGCCGCCGCCATCCAGGTCATGCCGACCACCGACCGGGCCGCGGTCGACGCGCTGCTCGAGCAGGAAGAGTCCATCGACGTCATCATCCCGCGCGGCGGCGAGGAACTGATCCGCAAGGTGGTGGCCAAGAGCCGGATCCCGGTGCTCAAGCACTACAAGGGCGTGTGCCACGTGTTCGTCGACGCGGACGCGAACCCGAAGAAGGCGCGGAACATCGTGATGAACGCCAAGGCGCAGCGTCCGGGGGTGTGCAACGCGATGGAGACGCTGCTCATCCACGGCGGGATCGCGGAGGATTTCCTGGCCCTGATCGTGCCGGCGCTGACCCAGGCGGGGGTCGAGCTGCGCGGATGCCCGATGACCCGGCACTTCGTGCCCGGGATGAAGGCGGCCACGGACGAAGACTGGACCACGGAATACAACGACATGGTCCTGGCGATCCGGGTGGTGGACGACATCGACATGGCCATCGACCACATCCAGAAGTACGGCTCGGACCACACCGACGCGATCGTGACCGAGAACTACTCGAACGCCCAGAAGTTCATCCGCGAGGTGAACAGTAGCTCGGTGATGGTCAACGCGAGCACGCGGTTCTCCGACGGGTTCCAGTACGGGCTGGGGGCCGAGATCGGGATCTCGACCACCCGGCTCCACGCCTACGGTCCGATGGGCCTCGTCGAGTTGACGACCACCAAATACGTCGTGTATGGTGAAGGACAGGTGCGGGAATCCTGAGAATCAGGGGAGACTTTTGCAAATCAGAATCCGGCCATCTGAACTTTGCGCCCTCGAATTTCATGGTGACAAGACTCACCGCGGAGACGCCGAGACGCAGAGCAAGAGAAAAGGAGAACCGGAAAAAGTTTCTCCTCCGCGCCTCTGCGCCTCTGCGGTGAATAACATGATTGCGATCGCAGAGCCTGGGGCGGAAAATCCAGGGTGTTTATGATCACCGGTCTTTACGGCGGGACCTTTAATCCGATCCACTTCGGACACCTTCGGTCCGCCGAGGAAATCTGCGAGCGGTTCGGGATGAACGAGGTCGTGTTCATCCCCACGGCCAACCCGCCCCACAAGGATACCCACGACGCCGTCGACCCGGTCCACCGTCTCAAGATGGTCGGGCTGGCCATCACCGGCAACCCCCGTTTTTCCCTCTCCGACCTCGAATACCAGCGCCGGGGCAAGTCCTACTCGATCGACACCGTGCGCGAGCTCCGCCGCCAGCGGCCCAACGACACCCTGGCCTTCATCCTCGGCATGGACGCCTTCCTCGAAATCCACACCTGGCACAAGTTCGAGGAGATTTTTTGCGAGTGCGACTTCATCGTCACCACCCGTCCGGGAGCGCCCAAGCTCAGTTGCCAGCAGGCCTTCCCCGAGGCGGTCCGCGAGTTGATGAAGAAAAAGGGCTCGGGCCGCGAGTTCGTCCACCCCTCGGGCCGGCGGGTGGTGTTCACCGAGGTCACCGACCTCGCCATCTCGGCCACCGCCATCCGCGCCGCCCTGCGCGAGGGCCGCTCGGTCCGCTACCTGCTGCCGATCCGGGTCTTGCAGTACATCCAGGAACACGGACTTTACCAGTGAGGTGAAATTGAAAAGCGCGATCAAGAAACCCCGTCGGACCAAACGCCCCGTCCCAAAACCCACCGAAGACGCCCTTGCCCGCCTGCTCGCCGAAGCGGCCCTGGCCGAAAAGGCCGAGGCCGTCGTCATCCTCGACGTGGCCGGCATCCTCGATTACACCGACCACTTCGTCATCGCCAGCGGCAAAAGCGCCCGCCAGGCCCAGGCCATAGCCGCCAACATCCAGCGGGCCGCGCTCGCCGCCGGATCCCGGGTCCACGGGGTCGAGGGCGAGGAGGACGGCAACTGGATTCTGGTCGACGCCGGCACGGTCATCGCCCACGTCTTCTACGCCCCCGTCCGCCAGTTCTACGACCTGGAAAAACTCTGGGGCGACGCGAAAAGGACGGAAATCGAGGATAAGGCACAGGGCTAGAAAATCCCGGTTCCCTCGCAGTTTAAAGGCTTATTTTTTCTTTCGGCTTTTAGCCGGAGTCGGGATTCCAGTCAAAGAAATGATCCGGCTGGAGAAATCCTCGAATTCTTCGCCCTCTTTAACGGCGAGAGAGGCGAGACGATAAAAAATATTGGTTGAAGGGGACTCCCTTTTTAGTTTGTTCAAATCGAAGTGGTCGATGTTGACGATGGTCCAGCATTCGGTATATCCCCGGGCCTTGGCCTTCTGGTGACTTTTCTCGGCCTCGCCGATGCGGTTGTGGAGGTTGGAATAATCGGTCCCGCCCTTGACCTCGATGGCGATAAGCTTGCGCTCGAACTCCCGCGACGAGTCGAGGCCTTCTCGGATGATGATGTCGGGGTCGGGCGCGAATTCAACCGACACTTTTCTCCGAGCGGCATTGACGATCATAATGGCCCGGGGTGAACTCTCGATGATGTGATCCTGCACAATCTCGTGGATGGCATTGAAGACTAAAACAATTCCGCGAGCGCCTTTCTTGACGTTGGCGCCTCCGCGCAGTTGCGGTCCGAGCGTCAATAAAGTGAGGTCATCGAGAAACGAGGCCTGCAGGGAGGCGGAGGGAATTCCGTTGAGCAGATATGAGGCCGAGGAGTTGAGTAACCGGCAAAGGTCCGGAAGTTGTTCCTCGCATTTGGACGAGAGTAAGCCCTTTTTTTCCAGCCATTGGAACGCGCCCATGCCGGTCTTCCCGTTGTAGAATTCTTTCTGGCTGTATCCCAACAGCAGGCGGTAATAGCCGATCAATTTGGGGTTTTGCCGCAGCAACATCGGCGCGCAGAATATGATTTCGCCCCGAAGGCCCTTAGATGCGAGGAGAGCGAGGTCTCGAGCGGGAGCGAAGCGGGAAAGCTCTCGGTCCAGTTGCGGGATCGGAAGATTTCGGACGGACTCGAACAGGACTTCCTGCAAGCATGAAACCCGGGCCTGGATCAAGGCCGCGGCGAAATCCACTTGAAGATCGGGCTTATCTAAAGAAATCGCCATTGCCGGACCCGGATATTCTTTGCGAGGCCAAAGCGACGTACTCCGGACGCAACTCGATCCCGATATAATTGCGAGAAAGCTTTTCGCAGACTACTCCCACCGTGCCTGAGCCGAAGAAGGGGTCGAGGACGTAATCCCCCGGGCGGGTGCTTGCCAAAATGCAAGGCTCGATCAGCTTGGGAGGAAAAGTGGCGAAGTGAGCGTCTTTGAAAGGTTCGGTGTTGACGTTCCAGACGGACCGCTTGTTCCTCCAGCCGGAGCGGTCGTCGGTGGGTTCCATCACCGCTTCGTGGTCGTAAAGATATTTTTCGTTCCGGGAAAAAAGAAACAAGTACTCGTGCGAGCGGGAGGGGCGGTCCTTGACGCTCTCCGGCATGGCGTTAGGCTTGTTCCAGACGATATCGCTCCGCAGATACCAGCCGTCCTCTTGCAGCGCGAAAGCCAGTTTCCAGGGGATGCCCAACAGGTCCTTGGGCTTGAGGCCGTCAGGGGTGTCCGGCCGCACCGACATGGCCCGGGCCGGGTTCTTTTTATCGGGCGCCCGCCATCCCCGGTTGCCGCTGGTGTAGCCGTCTCCGATGTTAAGCCAGAAAGTCCCGTCCGCCTTAAGTGTCCGTCGTGCCTCCCGGAAAACGTCGACCAGCTTTTCGATGAATTCCTCCAGGGTTTCCTCCAGGCCGATCTGCCCCTCGACGCCGTAGTCCCTCAAGCCCCAGTAAGGCGGAGAAGTGACGATGCACTGCACTGATTCGTCTGGTAGTCGTGACAGTTCGGCGAAGGCATCGCCCTGCAATATCATGGAACCAATTATGCTGATCGGTCTAGCCTGTATCTTTCTGCTGATGTGCATGCCATAAACATACTGCAATTTCAGGCCCGGTTCAATGCTTTCTTTTTAGTTATGAAGGAGCTCCATGTCCGGCCCTTTTTTCCGTTCAAGGACCGGTAAATGATGAAAAACTCCTCGACGAGTTCGGCGAGGGCAATGACGCTCATTAATCGCGCAGCCTGGAATTTTTGCGCTCGTGTGTTTGTCGGATGCCTTCGGGAAAGCGGATTGCTCGTTTCCGTTCGGATAGCGCGGCGTATCAGGCGGCGATTCTGGATTATTGCGAGGATCGGGGGATCGAGTTTGCGATCGGGGCGGACCTTGACGCGGGGGTTCAGCGGTCGCTGATGTCGGTGGCGGCTTGGCGTCCGTATCAGGACGGTTTGATTGGGGAGACCTCGCACAGCATGAACG
>Ga0101944_10005802_pt1 | contig 13623 bp, 8 predicted proteins | sample DewCreD2012metaG_FD_75245 | JGI IMG/M metagenome (GOLD analysis project Ga0101944, IMG submission 75245) | Hot spring sediment bacterial and archeal communities from British Columbia, Canada, to study Microbial Dark Matter (Phase II) - Dewar... ... | reverse complement strand
TTCGTGCCGGAGCTTCTGCTGCACGTCAGCCGGGGGGTGCGCTGGGACTCGGACCACGTGGTCATCCTGTCGGACGAACTGCGGGCCATCGCGGAGGAGCTTGTCCGCGGCGGCTTTCTGGACAGAGTACATATCGGGCTGGATTTCTTTGACGCCAGCATCAACCGGGTGGCGGCCTGGGTCATCGGCACCCGATGCATGATCAAGGCGTTGCTCATCGCGCTGCTTGAGCCAACGGACCGCCTCCGGGAGATGGAGGCATCGGGAGACCACACCGGGCGCTTGGCCCTGATGGAGGAGCTGAAGACGCTCCCGTTCGGCGCGGTGTGGGATTACTATTGCGAGCGTCAGGGAGTGCCGGCGGGCGGCGCTTGGCTAGACGAAGTGCGCCGATACGAACGCGACGTGCTGCTGAGCCGTCAGTAAGCTCAGGACATCACAGGCGTCGGCGGATGGGGTCTCGAAACGTGTGGCTTGTCGCGCGCTACTCGACCAACCGTCTCAGGGAAGTCTAGTATCAAGAGCCGCTGAAAAGAAGTTCGCCCTCACCCAGACCCTCTCCCGTTCTCAGGGAGAGGGTTTTTGCTCCGGCTCCCGCAAGGAGAGCAGGCATATATCGGAGATGCGCAGGGTCCGGGGGGCTGAAAGCCTTCTTCCCTGGTGGGAGAAGGTTGGGATGAGGGGGGCAACCCGATGTTTCGGGCACTTGTTCCCGGAACTCGCCTCCTACGGTGGTTGAGCCGTCCGCCGCAGGTGGACGAGTCGAAACCACGGCAGGCGGCGGTGAGGTCTCGATACGCGCGCCTGGCGGCGCGCTACTCGACCAACGTACTTCTTTCCCCCTTCTGAACATCCCTGCCGAGGCAGGTTACCCCTGTATGCGTGGCCTCCGTGGCGGCTGGGCTTGCGCCTCGGCGGGCGAGTTGACCATCATACGGAGGAGTGGCAGGGGAAGCCGGAAATCGTCGCTGAGTGGTCGCGTGCGCGGAGGATAGAACTCAAAGTGAGAGGCTGGCTGGTCCTGATAGCTTCCGTGGCGATGATGCTCTGCCTGGGAGGCATCTATGCCTGGAGCGTATTCGTTACCCCTCTTCGTCTGCAGTTCGGCCTGACGGCCGCGCAGACCCAGTTGATCTTTGGACTGGCGATCGCTGTGTTCACCAGCACAATGGTCCTGGCTGGACGGCTTCTGGAACGATGGGGTCCGGCTCCGGTGGCGGCGGTTGGAGGAGCCCTGTACGGAGGAGGTTATCTGCTGGCGTCCGTTTCGGGAGGCAAGTTTGCCCTTCTCCTGCCTGGCATCGGGTTGCTGAGCGGCGCAGGCACGGGATGCTGCTATGTATCCGCCCTCTCATCATGCGTGAGGTGGTTTCCTTCCATCCGCGGGCTGGTAACGGGAATTGCGGTCGCCGGATTTGGCGGGGGAGCCATCGGGTGCACCATTCTCGCCGGGCGCCTGATGGAACACTCCGGCGACGTGTTGAATGTCTTCCGCCTGATCGGCCTTATGTACGGGGGAGTGGTCTTTTTGAGTGCGCTTGCGCTTTCGTTTCCTCAAGGCAGCGCGCGTTCTGACGGCGGAGTCCTGCCGCTCCGGGATGTCCTGCGCCAGAGGCAGTTCTGGTCTCTGGCGATCGGGATGTTCTGCGGGACGTTCTCGGGCCTGATGGTGGTGGGCAATATCCAGCCGATCGGGCTCACCGCAGGACTGGAAGCAGGAGCGGCCGGGCTGGCGGTGATGACTCTGGCCGCCGGAAACACCGTGGGCAGGATCGTGTGGGGGACCGTGCACGACCGGATCGGCCGGGCGAGCATAGCAGCCTCACTGCTGGCCCTGTGTCTGGCCTTGCTGCTTGTCCTTCCGTCGGCGTCCTCAAAACTTCTGTTTGCTGCTGCCGCCTCGCTGGTGGGATTCGGCTTCGGAGCCTGCTTCGTTGTGTATGCCGCTCAGGTGGCGCGTGACTACGGCCCGTCCGGCATCGGCCAGGTATACCCGGTGATCTTTCTTTTCTACGGTCTCTCAGGGCTGGCAGGGCCGCCGGTGGGAGGAGCCGTGTTCGACCGCACAGGAAGCTACGGAGCAGCTATTGCGATCGCCGTGGCAGTGACGGCATTGGGACTCGTACTCAGCACGATTCTTGGAACGAGAAAGGCCACCAGACCGGAGCACGACAGAGCCGGCGTCGGTCTATCCTCGGCGCTGACGGAATAACTCTGCGCGTGCTCTCGATACGCGCGCCTGCGGCGCGCTACTCGACCGCCGTAAAGGTGGAGTCTAGAGTCTAGAGTCTATAGTCAGAGTGTGAGCTGAGCATTCACCCTCACCCACACCCTCACCCGTTCTCAGGAAGAGGGTTTTCTTGACTCTCTGGGGGTAGACAGACACGGGACGTGTAGCACAAAGCAAGGGCAGAAAAAGCCCTCTCCCCCTGCGGGAGAGGGTTCGGTGAGGGGGTGCCTTCATTCCTGTGGTCTTTCCGGAAACCCATCCTACGGTGGTTGAGCCGTCCGGCGCAGCCGGACGAGTCGAAACCACGGCCACCGGCAGGAATGGTCTCGATTCGCGTATCTGCGGGTGAGTTACTCGCCCCGGGGCGGGGGAGGTGGAGGGTTTAGGGACGAACGTCTAGCGTTGAAGGTTCAAAGCTTCCCGCTTGGCCTAGGGAAAACTCCGTTCCTGTAATGCTTCCCCTCCTCCTGACCATCCTTCACCTCTCCGTAAGCACGCTCACACTCGGCGGGGCACGAAGCCCAGGCATTTTGTCACAATAAGTACGCATTTATACCTGAATTTGCGGCATACCCTTGACGCAAGTGTGAATCCGTGCTACGCCTATTCTGTATTCTCTCGCGAACCGCGTACCGTCACAGTAGCGAGAGAGAAGGAGGGTTCCCACCATGACACACGGGAAGACACGTATCCTTTTGATTGTCAGTCTGGCGGCTGTCTTTCTGCTGGCAGGGCAATTGGAAGCGCAGGTCGCCTATTATGATCCCGATTGGGCCCCTGATTGGTTCAAACGATGCATCTACCCAAAGCAGTGGGCATCGTGGGACTTCGAGCAGGGTCTGACCCCGGCCGCCTGGCAGAAAAACTATCCACAGCCGCAACAGGTTCCCCTGCTTGGCCTGAGCGGAATCATGGCCCTGGGGCCTGGATTCCTTGTGGCCGACAATTCCAACGGTCTGACGCCCGCCTTTGCGGACTTCGCGGTCTGGATGGACAACGTTCCGCGGCCGTACTTCTTCAAGCAGGTCTGGTTCCAGTTCGACGCCCGGGTGGCGGCCGCCGGAGCCTGGCCACAGATCAGCGAGGCGCTCCTCGGCTGGCCTCCAAACAACATCGTACGGCTGGTCCAGGGCAAAGACTACTACATAGACGTGACCCCCCAGGGACTCTATCAGGTAACCGCTTACTACGAGATCTGGCCCCAGCCGGAGTGGGAGAAGATCTCCTGGAACTTCCTGATTCCCGAAGGAGCGGCCCTCTATGTGGACAACGTCCGGATGCTGACCCAGTGCAATCCCATTCCTGAGCCAGCCAGCCTCGTTCTGGCTGGCGTGGGGTTGGCAGGGATCGCAGGGCTCCGCCGGAGACGCACGGTCTGACCTCACGCGCCTCCATCATCCGGGAGGTTGTGCAGAAAAGAGGGGGCCCCGGCAGCCATTGGAGACGCCGGGGCCCCTCTTTTTCAGGAACTGAAGGACGCTCCTACTCTTCCAGAAAGACCGATTCCGGGTGCAGCAGGTTGCGGTAATCCTCCACCGAACCGCCATCCAGGCAGCACTCGATAATCCTGCGACCCAGGGAGTCCAGATCGGGCTCCAGGAACTGCTGCAGTTGGCGCCGGAAGAAGTCGGCCAGAATCTTCGCTCCCTCGTCGTAGGCTTCCTCTCCCACTTCTGGCTGCCGGTCCACGCGCAGGAACCAGTTGGTGATGGTCTGGCCCTCGATCATCAGGGTCTTCAGAGCGTAGCCCAGCAGCGGGCAGCGGGCAGGAGTGAGCTGCTCGGCGGTGAACCAGGCTCCGCCCCGGCGGGCGAGATACTCCCGTGCCAGCCACTGAGGCATGAAACCCGACCGCCAGGCGCCGATGTGCTGGTTCGGCACCAGGATCTGCCGCATCAGAGGCGTGTCCTGGAACTGCTTCAGCAGAAGATTGGCCTGATCCACCATCCGGCCGGTTGCGAATGGCCAGTAAGAACCGACCCCTTCGCTGCTCATCCCCTCAGTCTCGACGATGCTCGGATTGTCGTGCCCCCGCGGAGCCACCAGACGCCACAGCCACGCCAGTGCGGGAGGCAACACGTGGAACAGCCCCAGAATGCCGTAAGTGGGTTTCTCTTTTGTGCACGGAGGAGTCCGCACGCCGAAGCTGCGGATGTCCACCCTCACCGGCCCGTCCACCACGCCCGGCACGATGCGGCGCGGGATGATGACCCGCGGGTTCGGGCATCGCTTGCCCGGCTCGTCCTCGATGTGCTCCCAGATGAGAGCCGTACTGCCCGGGGCGGCATCAATGTTCAGGAAGAGTAGCGGCTCACGCGGATGGATGGTCACCGCCTCCAGGTGAGGATCTGTGCCGTAGCGCTGGATGTGGTTCACCCGGACGAACCAGGCTGCCTCGGCATCCGTGACTACCAGCTTGCCATCGCCCTTCTGGAACGACGGATGGCACAGGGCCATGTCGTCCGTCACCGGGCGCAGGGAACAGCCCCGGGGCAGGGTCAGCAGGCGCCGCTCCCCGGTGACGACATTTTCTCCCAGTAGCAGCTGACCGTCGCTCTCGCGGTGCATCTGCTCCAGCATCTCGCTCTTGCCGCCGCCGCTGGCTCCTTCATGCATGATGGTGATCTTGTTGTCATAGGGAGTGATGACCTGCACCGTGGAGCAGTGGGCCGTGACCCAGTCTTCCTGTTCGCCCAGGTTGATGAGGACGCCGTATACCCCCTTCTTGGCGCTGGGACCGGGGTACAGGTTGTAGCTGAACATCTCGTAGAGCTCCGGTCCTCGCCGGTGCACCACGAACTGCTTGCCACCGAAGTGGGTGTGCCTGAAGGGCGGAGCCACATAGATGACCGCCTCCGGCTTGAACTCCCGCGGGAGGGTCTCCGTGTTCAGAATGTCCTGCAAGAGGGCCAGTCCCAGAGCGAAGAACCCGGCGTTCGCAGGAGCAACCACGACGGTGTCCGGCCCATCCGCCACAGAACCTGCCTTGAAGGTGAACAGAGCCAATTCCTGGGTCTTCAGCCAGTCGAAGGTCAGCTGGCGGAGCTCCGCAAAATCGTAGCCGAACCGCTCCGAGAAGCGCTCCTTGTTGGTGGGCAGGTCATCCGCAATGACCATGCAGTCCGGGTCGCGCCGGCGCATATAGGGCTCCGGATAGTTGGCGCTGATGCCGTTCCGGACCCGGCAGACCCAGGCCTCCACCACGCGGCCCTTGCCGGGCACATCGTAGGCCACCTCGTGAATGCCGTTGACGGCATCGCGCGTGGATAGCTCGATGAGGTCTTCTATGCTCTGCGCCACGGTGAATCCCGGGCAGGCCCGGATAATGTCCAGCACGTCGGGCGGCAAGCGCAGACCGGCAATCTCGTTCACAACAGCCAAGGGACTGTGGGTCTCCTTCCCTATATATTCAAGACTGGTTCGCACAGACGAAAGTGATTATACACGCCCTGCCCTGCGGCCGCCTGCAGATACGGTGGTTGAGCCGTCCGGCGAAGCCGGACGAGTCGAAACCACGGTAGGCGGGGGTGAGGTCTCGATACGCGAGCCTGGCGGCGCGCTACTCGACCAACGCAGGGGCGGAGTCTAGAGTCTAGAGTCTAGAGTCGAGCGTCAAGAGAAGTTGATGAGAGTTCGCCCTCACCCGAACCCTCTCCCGTTCTCAGGGAGAGGGCTTTCTGTTGCCGTGGCCTGAGACGGTTGCAGCCGGAAACGAGGGCGGGCAAGCACGCCACCGGCGCAAGAAAGCCTTCTCCCCTGGTGGGAGAAGGTTTGGATGAGGGGGCGTAGAACCCCGGTGCCCCGAGAATCTGTTCCCGGAACACCCTTCTCTGGTGGTTGAGCCGTCCGGCGAAGCCGGACGAGTCGAAACCACGGCAGGCGGGGGTGAGGTCTCGATACGCGCGCCTGGCGGCGCGCTACTCGACCACCGTATCTGGGGCAACTGTCGAGAGTCATTGATGTTCCGGTAACTTGTTTCTCGGAACTCCCCCTACGCTGGTTGAGCCGCCCGCCTACGCCGGACGAGTCGAAACCACGGCAGGCGGCGGTGAGGTCTCGATACGCGCGCCTGGCGGCGCGCTACTCGACCATCGTAACGGAGGCTCACCGCGCGATCTACTGGAAAGACTGCGCGTTGCTCAATACTCTACGGAGCAGTAGGGATGCTGCACTGATACCTGAAGAAACGGCGGGCAGCGTAAGCACGTCGGATCAGGACGCCAGGCGGCGCTGGCGGCTGGAGAGGATGTTCATCGCCTCGCGGTATTTCACCACTGTCCGGCGCGCGACCTCCAGACCGCGTTCCTGCAGAATGTCCGCAATCTCCTGGTCCGATAACGGATGGGCGGGATCCTCCGACGCGATGATCTCCGCGATGAGATCCTTTACGGACATCGAACCATCGAAGAACAGGTCGAAGCTGACCACCTCTTCGCTCGGAAGCTGCACCCATTTGTTGGCTGTGGCGCGGCTGACGGTGGACTCGTGCATTTTCAGGGCACGTGCCACCTGCGTGCGGGTCAAAGGACGAAGGAACGACTTCTGCCCCGTCTCTATGAACCCCTGCTGATACTGCACCACATACAGAGTGATGCTCCTGAGGGTCTTGCGGCGCTGGGCGATGCTGCGGATGAAGTTCTCCGCGCGGTCCACATACTCCAGGATGTGGCGGCGCTCATCCTCCGAAAATGAGCGCGCGCCGCCATTGCGGATCTTCTGGTAGGCTTCCCGGTAACGGGCGTTCAGAGACAGAAGCTGCGACTCGTGCGTGACAACCTCCACGTCGTAGCCTGAGATCGTCCGGCGCACGATGACATCGGGCCGCACCGCGTCCACCGATTCCTGCCGGTCGTCCCACGGAAGCCGGAAGCACTCGCCGGGATGGGGGGTCAGGCTGCGGGTGATGAAGCGGAGCGCCTCTTCCACAGCTTCCACCGGCACGCGCAGCGCACGCGCCAGCCGCGACATTCGCCGGGCGGCCACATCCGGCCAGTGCCGCTCCACCATCGTCCGGGCGAGCCTTGAAGCATCCGTCTCCTCGTCCAGATTGCGCAGCTGAATAAGGAGGCACTCCTGCAGGCTCCTTGCCCCCACCCCGACCGGGTCGAACGTCTGGATAAGGGCCAGCACCTCCTCAAGGAAACTTTCATCGCACCCCAGCTCCGCCGCCATCTCGGCAAGCGACCCTTCCAGATAGCCGCTTTCGTTGATGCACCCCACCAGATACTCGCCCGCCTCCATCTGATCGGGGCGGGCGGAGGCCCGGAGCTGGTCCATCAGGTGGTCTTGCAGGGTCTGCCGTGCGCAGGCGTTGCCGATGGGATCAAACTCGGAATCATCAGAGGCCGGAACTGACTCCACCCAGTCGTTGTCCCGGGCGTAGTAGTCCTGCCAGTCGAACTCCTCGGTCTCCGCCTCGGCGGGCCGCTCGGCCTTGAGGGGACAGGTGGGGCACATCTCGCGGGGAAGCGTGCAGGAGCCGCACACATCCTCATCCGCCCGCTCCAGCGCCGGGTTCTCCTCAAGTTCCCGGTCTATGGCCTGCGCAAGCTCAAGCGTGGAGCAGGCGAGGATGGTATTGGCCAGAATGATCTTGGGATCGATCTTCTGGGACAGGTTTTGCTTCAGGCTCTGTCTGAGCAGCACTTCCCGACCTCTTCCCGCCGGGGCTCGGCCCGGCGCTTTCCGGCGGCGGAGCAGGCGAAGCGGGGACGACCGGTTTCGCCACGCTTCCCAGGCAAGCGCGGCACGGCTCCTGAAAGGATTGTACCGGCCGCCATGGGCCCTGTCAACAGAATGGAGCCCCTTTGCTAGCCGCTCATCCGGATTGTTCCACGAACACTGTCCGCCGCCTCATTTTTGGCGAACGAGCGGCTCTGTCCGCGCCCCCCAAACCTTCAAGGAATCTTCAGCGTAATCCGATAATCATGACCGCAGCCGGTTGGAGGGCCGGCCCGCGTCTCAACCCGGCAATCCGAGGGATGGGAGGAACAGGATCTATGGCGCACTGGCAGAAGACGCTGGCGGTCCGGCTGGCGATCGCGCTCCTGGCCGCGGCCGCGTTTCCGTCTGCCGCTCAGGCGGCGACCACGGGCACCCTGTCGGGAGTGGTGGTAGACGATGAGACGGGCGAAGCGCTGGCAGGAGTCAACCTGAGTCTCGGCGGCACCTCGCTGACAACCGTCTCCGATGCTTCGGGCGCGTTCTCGTTCCTGAATGTTCCCCCCGGCGACTACACAGTTTCCGCAGTCCTGGTCGGTTATGCGCCGGCGGAAGTCACCCGTGTGGATGTCCAGATGGACCTGATCTCACGGGTGACCATCCGCATGCAGCGGACCGTTGAGGAGGAGCCCGAAATCGTGGTGGTGCAGAACCGCACCCTCACCAACCCCGACGCCACCCAGACGCTTTACACCCGCTCCTCACGGGACCAGCAGCTTGCCAGAACCTCCCCTCACGCATTCAACCAGGTGCCGGACATCGTCAGCACAGTGCCCGGTGTAGTGCGGGACGGACTGGGCAACCTGCACATCCGAGGCGGCCGGGACGACGAGATCGGCTGGATGATCGAAGGAATCCCGGTAACGAACCCGGTGGACAATACCTTTGGGACGAATCTGGTGAATGTGGGGATGTCCCGTCTGCAGGTCTACACAGGCGGATATCAGGCGGAGTACGGAAACGCCATCTCCGGAGTCCTCAACGAGATCAAGAAAACCGGAAGCGAGCTGATGGGCGCCACCCTGGATGTGACAGCAGGTTCCCGCCAGTACCTGGGAGGACTGGGGGAAGCGGGCGGAGTGCTGCCATCCGGGCTGGACTGGTATATCGGGAACTACACGTGGAGGTCGGACTTCAGCGGCTACGTGGCGCGCGCAGCAAACTCCGAGGACACCACCATCAAGCTGGTGTATCCTGCGGGGCCGTCGGACCGGCTTACATTCCTCTGGGCCACAGGTTTCGCCAGGTACCTGCTTCCGCTGGCGGAGGGAGCTGTGCCGGACGGGCAGGACCACACCACACAGGGCTACGGTCTGGCCGGTCTGACGTGGAGCCGGGATCTGAGCGGCGACGCGAACATCCTGGTGCGCCCCTACTATTTCATGAGCAAGAACCGCATCAACGCGCTCTCCACCGACCTGGGGGACTCCGCCGACAGCCGGTCGCTCCAGCGCGGCGTCCAGGTGGAATTCAGGAAAGCGTTCGGATCCCGCCACGGCGTGACGGCGGGCGTGTGGTATATCAGCGGCTCGAACTCTTTCCGTCGCTACATCCCGGACCTGGCGCTCAGGATGACCGGTGATCCGGACATTGCGGAGATGTTCGATCCTTTCGACTACACCTCCCGAGTGGGAACGCGGCAGCTCGCCCTGTTCGTCCAGGACAAGATCCGCCTGTCGGACGAGTGGGTGGTTGATGCGGGCCTGCGCTACGACCGGATGCACTACGACAAGGCTGTGGGGCCGGACTTCTCGGATTCGCAGATCTCGCCCCGCCTGGGCGTGGCATGGTCGCGCGATCCCCGGACTGTGGTGCGGGCGAGCTGGGGACGCTTTATCCAGTTCACACCCACATCCGTACTTGACAGAGTGTATACGAATCCCGCCTGGGAGATGATCTACGCATCCGACGCCATCCTGGACCCGGAACGCGCGACATCATACGAAGTGAGCCTGGAGCGCCAGTTCCGCCCGGACTCCGTGTTTCGAGTGACGCCGTTCTACCGGGAATACACCGACCTGTTGGACCGGGTGCCGATGGATCCGCTGGATCCGGACTCCCCGCTGACCTTCGTCAGCCGCGCGAAGGCCACCGCCAGAGGTGTCGAGTTTTCCATCGCCCGGCGGATGGGTGAGGGACTTCGGGGATGGGTGAGCTACACCTGGTCGAAGGTGCGAGTGCCGAGCGCATTCGATCCGTCGGCCTGGACATACCCCGACTGGGACCAGCGTCACACTCTGGACGCTACGTTGGTGCGTGACTTCGGACTGACGGAGGCATCGGCGCGCATCCAGTGGGGAAGCGGCCTGCCCTGGACCGCGATGACAGACCCGGTGGAGAACACCCGGCGCGTGAAGGACAACTTCGTGGTGACGCTGGGACTCAGCCGACCGCTCACATCCGATCCGTCATCGGGACGGGTGGGCATCCACGTCTACAACATCTTCGATTCGCGGACGCCCACCACCCTGGATGCGGACGGATCCGTCTCCACGCAGGTGCTCCCGCGAGCCATCACCATCAGCTTCTCACGAAGCTGGTAAGGGCCCGTCAGGCTTACTTTGCGGCAAACGGAGCAAACGTCGCGCCTGAGACGGACATCTCCCGGCCGTTGACCACGGCTTTCCTGCGCCCGAGCGTCGCCACGCGCAGGGACGGCTCCGGCTGACGCAGGGATACCGTCACGGTGTCCCTGCCGTACTCCACCGAGAGGCCCTTCAGCGCCTTGTCCGCGGACGCAAGCACGCGTCCCTGCAGGTCCAGCTTCCGGGCGCCGGCCACACCGAACGCACGGACCGTGCGGCCATCGCGAGCACTGCGCACCACCCAGGCGGACGGACCTTCTTCTCCCCCGGCGGGGTCGTAGCCCACATAGTCTACGCCCGACGGCGTTGCTATACGCAGCACCCGCTCCTCGCCTGAGGCGGGAAGATCCCGGACATCCAGCGACTCCACCGTCTTGCCCGCGGGAAACGGATACAGAATGGTCGCGAAGCGCGCCGCCTTCACGCCGTCCCGCCAGAACGTCACGACCGGGATATCATCGCGGATGCCGCGCAGGTCCAGCGTGCCCTTGCGGCTGGCCAGGCGGATCTTCCCTGCATCCGCAGACTGTACGAGGACATTCGCCGCATCGGGCGTTGTGGAACGCGCCGTTCCGCGGGCCGGGTCTATTGCAGCATCGGGCGGGGTCAGCCAGAAGTTGAGCCCGTAGTTGTGTTCTTTGTCACCCGAAGCCCCATCGAACAGCACGTAGTAGTCCGGCCGTACAAAGACCACGGCCCGGCGGTGCTCGACGCCGGGGTACAAGTCTGTATAAGAATTGTCCACAAGGTCCATCACCGGCGACGTAACCCATGCATTGAGCCGCGGGGCCGGATGCTGCATCATCAAGTCGTCTACCAGCAGCACATTGTGGGACCGGTTGCGGGTAAGCTCGAACATAAGCTCCGTGCCGTACTCGGTCCGGCCCGGGTCAATGAGCAGAGGACGGCCATACGCGTAGAGCGTGACCATATTGAGGTCGTCGTGCCCGTGGCTGCCGAAGCGTCCCGCCCGCAGGAACAGCCATCGCTCGTCTTCGAATCCGGTTCCGCCAGGACCGCCCCATCCGCTTCGCAGGATGTAATGCCCCGTGTCCGGGAAGCAGTAGGAATCCTCGGCCGGGCGCTCGCCCTCACGGCCCGCTGTGGCGATGAAGAGGAGATCCTTCCGGTTGAATAGCTTTGCTCCGGTCATGGTCTCCCCATTGCGCCAGCCCTGCCATTTCTGTATGCCCGGGCGGAAATCCTCGCAATCCGTGTCGCCGTATGTCGGGATCTGCCCGTCCGGCTTCAGCATGTAGGCGGTGTAAGCGTGGGCCGCTTCGACCACCCGCATCAGGTCCGGTGGCGCATCCAGTCCGAACCTCCCGGCGGTCTCCAGACCGGCCATCAGGTTGGCCAGCGAAAACCCGTGATAGTTCATGGCGGGTTCAACGCATCCGCCGTCCGGCCAGAACAGCTTCAGCGAGTTGTTGACCAGAAGCTCGAACCCGCGGGAGAACCAGACCTTGGACTCCGCATACATAGGGAAGCGCTCCGCGAACTTCATCAGCGCTTCCGCGACGGCGTTGGCGTGGTTGCCGCCTTGCCCGGCGTCGGCGCCAATCTCCAGGACCATTACATGACCGGGCTGCAATGGCGGCTCAAGCCCGGCACGCCGTCGCTCAACACGCGCGCCGCCGGCCCGGCGCTGCTGGCCGAAGTGGTGCGCTGGCTGGTCGCCGGCCGCGGCCTGCTGGCCGGCGGCGCGGCTGAGGCGGTGGCCTTCGTCCAGGCGCCGGGCCAGTCGCCAGGCGAGACGCCGGCGCTGCAGTTCCACTTGCTGGGCGCATCGATGGACCTCGACGCGCTGGGCCAGCGCCAGGAATGGAAGCTCGAGGCCCGGCCGGGGGTGACGCTGGCGCCCTGCCAACTGCGCCCCTTCTCGCGCGGCAGCGTGCATGCGGTCTCGGCGGACCCGCGCGAGCCGCCGGCGATTGCGCCCAACTATCTTGCCGACGCGCGCGACGTGGCGGCGCTGCTGGCGGGCGTGCGGCTGGCGCGACAGGTGGCGGCGACCCGGCCGCTCGCCGATCTCATCGACCATCCGGTGCGTCCGGGCGCGGATGTGGGCGACGGCGACGCGGAGCTGGCCGCTTATGTGCGCGACGTGGGCACGACTCTCTACCACCCGGTCGGCACCTGCCGCATGGGTGCTGCCGACGACCCGGCCGCCGTGGTCGATCCGTCGCTCAGGGTGCGCGGATTGTCCGGCCTGCGGGTGGTGGACGCGTCGGTGATGCCCACCATCCCCTCGGGCAACACGAATGCGCCCACGATGATGGTGGCCGAGCGGGCAACGGGGATGGTCCTGGCCGATGCGGGCGACGGGAGGCACGCATGACGGGCAGGCTGGAAGGCAGGCGGGCGCTGGTGACGGGCGCGTCGCGCGGTATTGGGGCGGCGATCGCGCGGCGGCTGGCGGCCGATGGCGCGCGCGTCATCGTCCATTATGGCGCGTCAGCCGACGCTGCCCGGGCGCTGGCGGCCGAGATCGGCGGCGTGGCTGTGCAGGCCGATCTGGCCCTGCCCGACGGGCCGGGGGCGCTGGCCGGGGCGGTCGAGGGACCGCTCGACATCCTGGTCCACAACGCCGGGGTGGCGGTGTTCGAGATGTGGGGCGGCTTCACTGCCGAGGGCTTCGACCGCATGGTGGCGGTCAACCTGCGCGCGCCGCTGTTCCTGACCCAGGCGCTGGCGGCGAAGCTGGCCGACCATGGGTCGGTGGTATTCATTTCCTCGCTGGTGGCGCAGCGCAGTTCGTTTGGCGGGATGTTCGCCGCCTATGCCGCGACCAAGGGCGGGGTCGAGGCGGTGTCGCTGCACCTGGCGGGCGCGCTGGCGGCGCGCAACATCCGGGTCAACACAATCGCGCCCGGCGCGGTCGAGACCGACATGGCGAGCTTTCTGGGCAGTGAGGAGGGTCGCGCCATGACCATGGCCTCGCAGGCGTTTAAGCGCATCGCCCAGCCCGACGACATCGCCGGGGCGGTGGCGTGGCTGGCGGGCGAGGATGCGCGCTGGGTCACGGGCCAGGTGATCAGCGTCAACGGCGGGGCGCGGATTTAGCTGGGGACTTTGGCGCGGCCA
>Ga0101944_10005800_pt1 | contig 13627 bp, 7 predicted proteins | sample DewCreD2012metaG_FD_75245 | JGI IMG/M metagenome (GOLD analysis project Ga0101944, IMG submission 75245) | Hot spring sediment bacterial and archeal communities from British Columbia, Canada, to study Microbial Dark Matter (Phase II) - Dewar... ... | reverse complement strand
CGCAGCGGCGGGCTTCACCGTCGCCGCGCTCGATTGCCGCGGGCAGGGCGGGCGCTCGCAAGACCCCGGCGGCGTCTTGGGCAACACCCAGCATGGGCACATCATCCGCGGGCTGGAAGAGGCGCTCAACGGTCAGCCCGAAAAGCTGCTCTACCGCCAGATCTTCCTGGACACGGCGCAACTGGCGAAGATCGTGATGGAAATGCCCAATGTGGACCCGGCGCGGGTGGGCGCCACCGGCGGCAGCCAGGGCGGCGCGCTGACGGTGGCGTGCGCTGCCCTCGAGCCGCGCCTGCGCCGCGTTGCGCCGGTCTTCCCCTTCCTGAGCGATTACAAGCGGGTGTGGGATATGGACCTGGCAAAGGACGCTTATTCCGAGCTGCAGGAGTACTTCCGGCGCTTCGACCCGCGCCATGAGCGCGAAGACCAGGTCTTCGAAAAGCTCGGTTACGTTGACATCCAATTCCTGGCGCCGCGCATCCAGGCGCAGGTGATGTGGGCAATAGGCTTGATGGACGCCATCTGTCCGCCTTCGAGCCAGTTTGCCGCCTATAACAAGGTGACTGCCCGCAAGGAGCTGGTCATCTACCCGGACTTTGGGCATGAAGGGCTGCCGGGAATCAACGACAAAATCTTCCAGTTCATGCTGGGGATGTAACTCAGCGGTCTCAGCGCCTGAGCAGCGCCAGATAGAGGCGGAAGGTCGCCTCCTTGACCAGCAGCGGCGCCGAAGCCGTGCGCGCGCCGCCATACGATTGGGCGGTGACGGTGATGTACTGGACGCCGGTCACGTTCCAGGTGAAGGCGGCGGAATCGCTCGAGCCGCCCACGTGCGTGATGGGCGAGAGACCGCTTGCCCGCCAGGTGTAGGTGATGGGGGTGGTGGCGTTCACCGGCTGGGCAGAGACCGAGAATGACACCGGCGCGCCCGGGAAGCCCACCGTCGGGGCGGCGAGCGCCAGGCTGGCGATAGGAACGAGACGGCATTCCAGGCGCGGGTAGGTCGATCCCGTCGCCGGGTCGGTGATGTGCACCGGCGAGGCTTTGAGCAGCGCCTCGATTTTGCTGGGGGTGGTCGCCTGTTTGGACTTGATGAGCAGCGCGGCGCAGCCGGCGGCGTGCGGCGACGCCATGCTCGTGCCAGACATCCACGCTAATCCTCCATTATTGTAATCGGATAAGATTCCAACCCCCGGCGCCAACAGGTCGGTGTATCTGTTGCGGTTGCTGAAGAGCGCAAGGTTGTTGTTATTGGCAGCGCCAACTGCCACTACGCTGCTCAGGCAGGCAGGCGCGCTCATCTGGCTGGTGGAGCCTTCGTTGCCGGACGAGGCAAAGGCGATCACCCCTTGGGCGCGCAGGGCGTTGACGGCGGCTGCCCCTGCCAGCGTCCAGGCGTACAGGTTATCGCAGTCGTCAGAAAATAAGCGTGAAGTGCCCAGGCTCATGTTGACCACTTTGACGTTCAACTGTGGGTTGTTAATGAGGTAATCGAGCGCAGCGACGATCTCCGAGAAAAAATAGAACGCCCCGTTATGCGACGCGCCAGCCAGCACCTTGATGGCGACGATGCTGGCGCCAGGCGCTACCCCGCGGGAGCTGACGACCCCGCGCGAGGCGACGATGCCAGAGACGTGGCTGCCATGACCCAAGTCGTCCTCTGCCGCGCCGGCGCCATACTGGCGGTCGCTGCCGTTGGGGCACAGCCCCCAGCCGTTGATCCAGCCGTCGTCATCCAGGAAACACGCCTGGTGAATCAAGGCAGGCGCCAGGTCAGGGTGGTCGGTGTCGATGCCCGAATCCAGCACGGCAACCGCCACGCCGTCGCCGCGCACGCCGATGTTGTGCCAGGTGTTGGCGCCAATGTAGGGCACGCTGTTTGCCAGGCTGCCGCTGCCGCCCACGTCCAGGTCGATGCGGCGCACCAGCGGGTGGCTGGCTAGACGCTGCAGCCCCGCCAGGTCTGAGACGACGCCCACCAGCGCCGGGACGGATCGATACTGGTGGACGGGCTGGAAATCTCCCGGCTGCAGCCAGGCAAGCACGTCAGTCTGCAGGCTGGCAACCTGGCGGTTCAGCTCGGCAAGCGGCAGTTTTGCCAGCCCTTCGGCTGAGGAGGCGCCGCCTGCCGCTGCGGGGTTCTCCAGCGCAATGACCACGCGGGCGGGGATGTCCTTTTCCAGCTTGAGCAGCACCGCGCTTCCTGTTTTGTCAACCTCGGCAGCCGCGGCGCGCGGCAGCCCGGCTTGAAGCGGCTGGCTGGCAGGGGCAACGGGCGCAAACCCAACGCTCAAGACCAGCAGGCAGCGCAGGAAAACCTTCAGCCATCGGCGCGTGTATAAATCCTTCATAGTACCTGTCCCTTTCGATGAAGCCTGGAATTATACCGTCCATTGATTTTAGCATTTTTTGCCCGCAGGGCGGCAAATTGTTCAGTCAATTCATCATCTGTGAAATATGACAAAAATCATTTGATTAAACTTTGCTTGTTTGGTAAAAAATATCATGGGGGCAATCGCCGAAGCCCTTTAAGAAGTCAATAAGTCAGTTTCCGAATCGTTTATTAGCCTTTGTTTCTAAATTAATCCCCTCCATGTAGGGATGGATTGTATTTTCTCTATCATCGTTGAAACAGTTTTTCGCTTAGCATTCGGGGAGGTTGCCAATGAAAAACAAGCTTTATTTCTCATTGATTGGTTGGACATTACTGGCGGGGATGTTATGGGCGTCTGTGGGTCGGGGCTTCATCAACCCTTCAAAAGCGCTTGCCGGGAATTTTTCTTCCCAGGAAAAGTCCTACTTATCCCAAACTCAAACATGGCAAATCCAAACGGTCGATGAGTCTGGTCGATTCGTGGGACGATATTCTTCCCTCGCCCTGGACAGCTTCGATCGTCCGCATATCAGTTATACGAGAATAGATGGTTATTGGCCTGATTTTCTTAGTAATTTGCGCTATGCCCGCTGGACCGGCGCCAGTTGGGCAGTCCAGACGGTCATCGGTACGGGTACTACCGGCTGGGGTGTATCCCTTGCGTTGGATAGCAATGACAGACCCAATATCAGTTACAACTACTGGTATTTCCGCTCGGCAATCGACCAATTGGGTTTATTGATGTTCATCAAATGGACAGGCAGCGCCTGGGAATCTTCAATAGTAAGCCTAGATGAATCACATCTCTCCCTGGCGCTGGATAGCAGCGGTAATCCGTTCATCGCCCATAGCGAATATCAGAAAATCTCCTATTCGCGCAGGACGGAAACTGGCTGGCAAATGGAAGACGTGGATACGGGGAACCTGGGAAAATACAACTTCCTGGCGCTGGACAGCAGCGGGAATGCCCGAATCAGTTATTATGATGAAGGCAACGGCGATTTGAAATACGCCCGTTGGACGGGGGCGAGCTGGCAAGCGCAGACCGTTGACGCAGCGGGAAACGTGGGGCAATTTACTTCCCTGGCGTTGGATAGCAGCGGCAATCCCCACATCAGTTATTATGATGTCACCAACGGCGACTTGAAATACGCCCGTTGGACGGGGTCGAGCTGGCAGGTGCAGACGGTCGATGCTGGCGGGAATGTTGGACAGTACACCGCCATTACGCTGGATAACAGCGGCAAGCCCTACATCAGTTATTATGATGTCACCAATGGCGATCTGAAATACGCCGCCTGGAATGGCGTTTCCTGGCAGATTCAAGTGGTGGACAGCATTGGGGATGTGGGTCAATATACTTCTCTAAAATTAGACCGCAACGGACTCGCGCACATCAGTTACCATGATGTCACCAATGGCGATCTCAAGTATGCCAGGATGTTGCCGCCTCCTCCCACGAGCACGCCCACTGCCACTGCCACCGCCACGCCGACGGTAACGCCGACGCCGGGACCGATGGACAAGTTTCTCAATCTCCCGATTCTCCTGAAGGTCGACCAGCCGCCGGCGGGCGGCAGCGCCACGCCCACCCCAACACCTGCGGCGACAAGAACGGCAACCCCCACGTCCACCGCGACAAAAACGGCAACCCCCACGTCCACCCAGGTCGCCTCAGCGACGCCCACTGCGACCGGCTCTGTCGCCCCGCCGAACTGCGGCATTGGCAATTGCGATTTCGAGCTTGGACGAGTGATTTGGAGCGAGTATTCTTACAAGGGTTGGGATCTGATTATGAATTTGGAGGCTTTGCCTCCCCATAGCGGTTCCTGGGTTGCCTGGCTGGGAGGGGATGACGACGAGATTTCCTACATCGAGCAAGCGGTGTTCGTCCCCGCCGATCGACCCTACCTGAGCTACTGGCATTGGATCTACTCAAATGATGTTTGCGGTTATGATTTCGCTTATGTGCGCATCAATAACAACACGGCGCTCCAGTACGACCTGTGTGTAGATGCGGCGACCAATGGTTGGGAGAATAAAACGATCAATTTGAGCGCATACGCCGGTCAAACGGTGGTTTTGCAGGTACGCGTCGAAACGGATGATTCGAATAGCAGCAGCCTGTTCCTGGATGACTTTGCCTTTCAGTCTTTCGGCAATTGATTGAACCGGCTGAGCGCCGATGTTCGAACTGCCCTGCGCCACGGACGCAGGGCAGTTTGTTATGGTTATAACCGCTTGAATTCCTCCCAGGCTTCCAGGTGAGAGGGGTCCAGCGCCAGCGTCTCAGCCAGGCAGCGCTTTGCCGCCTCCTTTTCGCCCAGCCCCAGGTACGCCATGCCCATGCGGAAGGTCCAATGCAGCCGGCTCAGCTTATTCAGGTCGTCCACGAACAGGGCGGAAGGGTTCATCGGGTAGAAGTAGTTGCGCTCGAAGGGCTGATTCACCCGCTCTTGCGCCTGCGCCAGCATCGCCTGCAGGCGCTGACGGGCTTCGTCTTCCCTGCCGAGGGCTTTCAGCGCCAGCGCCTGGTAATAGTCGCTGGAGGGCGACCCGTCGTAGGGCAGCGCGGCGGCTTGCTGGTAGAGCGCTTCGGCGGCGGCAGAGTCTCCCAGGCTGGCTTTTGCCTGCCCGGCGTAGTAGCAGCTCGCTGCGTTGCGGCGCTCGAAGCCCGCCTCGCCCAGGGTGTGGGGCAGGGTCATGGCTTGTTCGAAGTACGCCAGCGCTTCCTGGGGGCTGCCGGCTTCCAAAGCCTGGCGACCTTTCAGCAGATGGGCAGCCGTCCAGTTGCCGGCGACCAGCCCCTCGCCGCCCTCCCAGGGGTGAAAGAGGCGCTGGCGCAGGATTTCCAGCGCTTTATCGGGCTGACCGGCGCGGTTATAGAGGCTGACCAGCTCGATGGTCACGTCGTCGCGCAAACGGACGATCTCGAGGCGCTTTTCCAGCTCTGCCAGGCGCTCAGCCGGGGAGACCCCCTTGCGCTTGCGGAGCTGGTCCAGCTCGCCCAGCAGGCGCGGGTCGGCGGGATTCACCTGGAGGGCGCGCTGGTGGTAGGCGATCGCCTGGTCGAGGTCGCCGCGCACGTTGTACGCCGCCAGCCCCAGGTTGCGCCAGGGGATGGAGAAATTGGGTTCCAGGCGGGCGGCGGTCTCCCACAGCCGGATGGCTTCGTCGAACTGGCGCTTGTCGTAGAGCAGGTTGCCCAGGTAGTAAGCGGCGCGGGCGTCCTGTGGGTTTTGCTGCAGGGCAAAGCGCAGGACGAGCAGTTCTTCGAGCCGCCAGGGGAAGCAGTAATCCGGCGGCTGGAGGGCAGCCTGCCGCAGGCGCTGGCGGGCGAGGTCGTGATCGCCGGTCTGCCAGGCAGCCCAGGCGAGCAGGTAGAGCAGCATGGGGTAGGTTGCCTCGCCCCCCGCCCCGTTCCCCGCCAGGAGGTCGTTCAGTTCGTCGAAGAGACCGGCGTTTGCCTCGTCGAAGGCAAGGTCGAGGATGTTCTGCGGGTCGCCGCGCAGGATGCGGCGCAGCTCCTCCCGCTCTGTCTGGGCGGCGGCGGTATCGCCCATTGCCTGCAGGCAAAGCGCCAGCTCGTGGCGCGCGCCATGCTCCAGCGGATCGAGCTGAACCGCCTGGCGGGCTTCTGCTGCGGCGGCGGCTAACCTGCCCAGGCGGCGCAGGAGGGCAGCCTTGAGGCGGCGCGCCTGCAGGTGCATGACGTTGGTCTGCAGGCAGCGTTCCAGGTTTTCCAATGCCTTTTCGAGCCTGCCCTTTAGCGCGTCGACCTGCGCCATCTGGAAGTACGCCGGGCTTGCCCAGGCAGCATCCCAGGCGGCTTTGGCGAATTGGTCGTAGGCTTCATCATTCCTGCCCAAAAAGCGCAGCGCCAGCCCCAGGTGGTAAAAAGGTTCGGCGTCGAAAGGGTTCAAATTGCGCCAGGTGAGCCGCTCCAGCGCCCGGCGGAAGTGGTCGGCGGCGCGGGCGAAGTCGCCGCGGCGCAGGTGCAGCCGCCCCAGCGCATTGTTGCAGCGCAGGTCGCCGGGGTCGCGGCGCAGCGCCTCTTCCCAGTAACTTTCCGGTTCCAGCACGGGGTGGCGGTACTGTTCGAGGTGCAAGCCCACCAGGTACAGTTCTTCGAGCGTGGCGGTTTCCTGAGGCGAGGCGGGCGGCTGGTAGGGCGGGGGCAGCTCGCCCTCGAAAGGCGGCTCGGGCTGGTAGCGAATCAGCTCGCTGCCATCTGCCGCCAGCGCCTGCAGGGTGAGCGCCTGCGGAGCCACCCCGGCGGGGAGCGTCGCCTCGGCGACCAGCGGGCTGCCAGGGCGCAGGTCGGCGGTCTGCTCGAAGAGGACGGTCTCCCCTATCCCACCCTCGCCGGCGGCGGACAGCCGCAGGCGCGCCGCGGGCTGTTCGCCAACCGTCTGCACGCCCAGCTTTGCCTTCTGCCCGTCAATTTCCAGGTTGACGGCGGCAAACTGGTTGGCGTTCTTGGGCGGTCCAATGCGCTGCAGCGGGTACCAGTATTGGTGGAAGGTCTTGGTCTCGTAGGGGCGCATCCAGGAGAAATCGGGCTGGTTATCGGTATAGACGCCCGCCATCAACTCCAGGTAGGGGTCGTCCTTATCTGCCAGGTTGCGCTGCCATTGCTGCCCAAAGGGACCGTTGCCCCAGGTGAAGAACTTCTTGCCAGGCGAAATGCCGCGGTCAGCCACGTGCACCACGCCGGCGTTGCGGCGGTGGTCGTAGCCGCCAAAGAATTCGTACTTCGAAGGCGAGGCGAAGAAAGAGGTGGGGATGGGGAAATTGGTGTACCAGGTAGCGTCCACGCCCTCGCCCAGGTCCATGCCGTTGTTATACACGCCGCGGGCGATGGGAAAGGAAATGACGTGCTGTTTGGTGTGAAAGACGGCGTAATGCACGTCCGGCGGGAAGATCACCTGGTACTGGGGGTGGATGTGGACGGCGGCGTTTGCCCACCACAGGAAGGTCTGCGGGTAGGGCGTGCGGTTGTAGAGCTGTACTTTCATATCCACCAGCGCCTTGCCGGGGTAGAGGCAGATGCCCACCATGCCCTTGGTGCGGTTCATCGGTTCGTGTTCGCTCAGCCAGACGGTCACCGAGCCGTCGGGGGCGTTCTCGATGGCGTATTCGACGGGCATGAAGGTGGAAGGGCGGTGGTGTTGAGGCCAGTTGAACTCCACCCCGCCGGAAATCCAGGGACCGAACAAGCCGATGAGCGCCGGCTTGATCACCTCGTGGCGGTAGAAGAAGTCGTAGCCGTTGGTCTTATCCAGCCCGGCAAAGACCCTGCCGCCCAGCGCCGGCATCAGAATCATCTGGATGTACTCGTTTTCCAGGTAGATCACCTCCCACTGGCGCTCCTCCGCCTGGCTGGAGAGGCGGTCGGTGAACGGATTGGGGTAGATGTTGCCCGCCGCCCCCTGGATGTTGCGCTTTTCGAAGAACATCGGGTTGGGTTCGGGCGGGTGGACGGGGTAGGTGGGCAGGGTGAGCGTATCGATCCAGGCAGCGACGGGTGAAGATGAAGGGTGTGGGGACATAGGCAGCTCCAGGGTGTGGGGATTTCAGGCGGGGGGTTTTCGACCGATGTACAGCAGGTGGCGCGAGGCGGCGAGAATCGAGCGCTCCGTGCTGATTTCGTATAGCAAATCGAGCCACAGGCGGCGGCGTGCGCCCTCCAGCCGGTTGTAGCTTTCGTCGTCAGCCGAGATGGCAGGCTCGACGCCCGCCAGCGCCAGGGTCTCGAAGCCGACCGCCTCGTGCAGGGGGGCGATTTCGGCGACGACAGCAAAGTAACCGCGGAACGATTCGGGGTTGTGGAGGTGATAATCGGCAGGATCGACGCCGTTTTGCAGGATGCTGCGCACTTCGTCCTGCTGCTCGATCCACTCGGGCACGTTCTTCAGCAGGTCGCCGAGGATGCCGTAGCGGCTGATGAAGGCGGAGAAGATGACGCCGCCGGGACGCAGGCGGTCGAAGGCGTTCTGGACAGCCAGCCTGCGGTCGCCGGGGGTGAACAGGTGGTAGAGCGGTCCCATCAGCAGGACGGCGGCGAAGTCCGTCTGGCTGACGGCGCTCAGGTCGCGCGCGTCGGCGGCGACCAGGCGGACACGGCTTTCCAGCCCGGCGCGGGCAAGGTTTTGACGGTTCTCCTCCAGCAAAGCTGGCGTCAGGTCAACGGCGGTGAGGCGGTAGCCGCGTTTTGCCAGCTCGAGCGTGTACCTGCCGGTCGCGGCGCCAATTTCCAGCACCGCGCCTTCAGGCGGCAGGTATTTTTCCAGGTAGCGCCAGGTCAGGTCGTATTCCAGTTGGTGCTCTTCCAGCCGCCTGTGTTCGCCTGCCGCGTTGCGGCTATAAAAGTGGACGATATCGCGGTTATCATCGCTCATGGTTTCGAGCCTTCAGGAAAAGGTGGGGATGATTTCCAGGTCGCGGTGGGTTTCATTGGGCACAAATTCCACCTGGACGTTAGGCGGCGCCTGGATGTGAACGAAGAGCCGGCTGCCTTCCAGCCTCCACTCGACTGCCAGCGCCCCGTGAAGGGTGGCAACTGCGCCTTTTGCCCAGCTCAAGCCGTTGAGGCGCGGGCTGACCTGGAACGATGCGCCGCCGAGCGCGGCGGGGCGAATGCCCAGGAGGATGCGGGGCAGGTAACGCAGCGGCGCAGCCGACCAGGCGTGGCAGTGGCTGCGGGTGGGAAATTCCCCCGGGCGCACGCTGCTGGTGGGAAAGGTCTCCCAGACGGTGGCAGCGCCTGCCGCCAGCATGGGCAGGTAACACTGGTAGATGGACTGGAGAATCAGGTCGAGCAGCTCGGGGCGTCCGGCGGCGGCGACCTTTTCCAGCGCCTCGTAAAAATAGAGCATGGCAAAGGGCGAGCCGACTTGCGTCATGCCCTCGGGAGGGGCGAGCAGGTTCGCCAGGGCGGCGTCCTGGTGTTCTGGGGGGATGACCTCGTAGAGCAGCCCCAGGAAGCTGGTGTGTTGCGAGCTGTGGGGGCTGGGGCTGCCGTCCTGGTGGATGCTATCAGGATAGGCGCGGCGCTCAACATCCCAGGCGCGGTTGATGCTGCGGGCGAGGCGGCGCAGGAAATCCTTCAGCCAGCGCTGCGCCTCTTTTTCACCCAGCGCCTGGGCGCAGGCGATCGCCGCCCGCAGCGCGCCGGCAAGCAGCAGGCTGTTGTGCAGCACGGTCTCATGTCCATCGTCGATGCCGGACCAATCGAACATGTTCCAAAACGGACCGCTGAACAAGCCGTGAGCGTCCAGGCGCTGCTCGGCGCCGCGCAGGTTGGCAATGACCGCCGGGAAGATGTCTTGCAGGAAGCGGCGGTCGCCGGTGTAGTCATAGTAATCCCAAACCGAAATGCCCCACAGGAAGCTCCAGGCAGGCAGCAGGCAGTCCCAGGCAGAGGGCACCTGGCAGCCAACGATGGGGAAGCGCTCCAGCGACTGCGCCGCCAGCTTGATGCAGCGCAGGCTGATGTCGGTTGCGCCGTACAGGTCGTAGGCAAACAGCGCTTCGTTGCGGGCGTCGCCCACCCACAGCGTCTGTTCGTAAAGCGGGCAGTCGGTGAAGGTATCTTCCATGCACAGCTTGAGCGTGCGGGCGGAAATCTCGAAGATTTGATCCAGGCGGGGGTCGCTGCAGGCAAAGCCGCCGATGGGGTTGACCGGGTAGGTGGATTCGATGAGTTGCAGCTTGCGGATGCTGACCGGCTGGCGCAGGTTGCGCAGGGTGATGAACAGGTAACGCCCGGAACGGCGCTTGGTGGAGGTGAAGCGGTTGACGCCCTGGCGGGTGAGGTAGGTCATGCCGTTGCGGTTGCCGAGGGTATGCTGAATGACGCCCTGGGGGGTGATGTATTCGACGAGGTAGAAATCGATTTCGACGCCGGCAGGGGCGGTCAGCTCGAAATCGAGGTAGCCGATCGACTGGCAGCCGAGGTCGTAGCACAGTTCGATGTCGCCTTCGGGGGCAGGGTGGATGACGGTCAGCTCGGGGTTGTCGTACATCAGGGCGGCGGGGTTCTCCACTCGGGGAGAAACGCCGGGGAGCGGCTGGCGGTGGACGAAGCGCCAATGGGTGTCGCGGGCGAAGAGTTGGGCTTCGGGGAGGGGCATCAGGCGGCTGGCAGTCAGGTCGAGGAAGTCGGCGGGGCTGGCGGTGAGCGCGCCGAGGAAGGCGGACAACTGCGCGTAGCCATCGACCCTGGCGGCAAGTTCCGGCGGCAAGCCGTGTTCGAGCCAGCGCAGGTCATCGCCGACATAACGGTATTCGGGGAAGTCCAGCCAGTACCAGGGGGTAACCATCCTCATCCCGCCGCCCTGCAAGCCCATATCCGTCCCTTCCAGCAGAGGGGAAAGCAGGCGGAAGGATTTTTCTTTGTTGTGACCCAGGATTTCGCTGATCAGCGCCAGCAGCAGGTGGCTTCCCGCCGCCAGTTCATACCGCCCGTCTGGCTGGTGGACGCCGTCGAGGTAGAGGGTGACGCCCTCTTCGGCAAATTGCAGCGTCATCGGCTGGTCGAGCTGGAGCTGGGCGCATACGCCGCCCGGCAGGGCGACGGCGCGGTTGGCTTCGATGAGATGGGGGTAGTTCAGGTGGGCAGCGGGCAGGCAATAGTGCCGTTCACGGCGCGGCGCAACCACCTGCGCCCCGTGAAACCGGCGGAAGGCGAGCGGCTGGCGGGTGAGCAGGGGCACATCGCGCCGGTGCAGGTCCTGCCAGGGACCTTCGCCCGCCCTGTGCAGGACGACCGCCGGGGTGAAGTCCAGCGCCTCCTCCAGGCGGGCGTCGTAGTATTCCTGCGGTTCCATCTGGATGCTCGCCTTGGGGGTATTCCACGCCAGCGCAGGAAAGTCGCTCACCAGCCAGCGTTCGTCGCTGGCGATGACGATATGTCTGCCGGCGGGGCGCTCGATGTGCAGCTCTGCCAGCAGCCCCGCCTGCTGCGGGATGGTGTGAAAGGTGCCCGTCCCCCAGTAACGCGCCAGAACGCGCAGTTCGTTCCAACCCGCTTTCAGGTAAGCGGTGACGTCTATTTCGTCGTATTGGAAGTGCTGGTTCCAGCTTCGGCAGGGTCCATCGGTCACCCAGGCGCCGTTGATGAACAGCCGGTACCAGGAATCGGCGGTGATCTTCAGGACGGCGCGGGAAAACCGCTTTTCCTTGAAGCGCCTGAACGCCGCCACTGCCTGGTTATAGGCAGGCGAAGGGGGGTGGGCGGTGTCTCGTTTCCAGATCCAGCAGGCTTTCATGCGTCTCCAGGAAAAGTAAGAGAAAGGCTGGCTTGCCCTGCCGGTCGGCAGGGGGTTAGTTCATTTGGCGCGCGCTGCGTGCTCGGCGGGGCGGCGCATTGCCTGCACCTGACCATCGAACAGGTCGTACACGATGTGGGCGTAGTCCTCCACGGCGGGGTCGTGCGTCGCCATGATCAGGGTGATGCCTTCTTTCTCGACGATGTAGCGGAACAGCGCCAGGGTCTGCCGCCCGCTGGCGGTGTCCAGCTCGCCGGTCGGTTCATCGGCGATGAGCAAATCAGGGTGGGTGACCAGGGCGCGGGCGATCGCCACGCGCTGCTGCTGCCCGCCCGAAAGCTCCCACGGGCGGTGGCTTGCCCAGGCGCCCAGCCCGACGATCTCCAGGCTGCGCAGCGCGCGCTGGCGGCGGTTCTGGCGGCTTTCGCCGGCAATGCGCAGCATCAATTCGACGTTCTCGATGGCAGAGAGGGTGGGCAGGATGGCAAACGATTGAAAGACGAAGCCGATGCGGCGGCGGCGCAGGTCGCTCAACTGCTCGTTGCTCATGCGCGACAGCGCGTTGCCAAAGAGGAAGACTTCGCCGCTGGTGGGGCGGTCCAGCCCGCCGATGATGTTGAGCAGGGTGGTCTTGCCCGAGCCGGAGCGACCTTTCAGCGCGACGAACGCGCCTTTGGGGACTTCCAGGCTGACCTCGCGCAGGGCGACGACCTGGGTAGCCCCCAGCGGGTAGATGCGGGTGACCTGGCGCACCGAGACGACCGCCTCTGCGGCGGCGGCAGCCTGGGGGGATTGAGGCGTGGTTGGAGCAGGCATTTCGAGGGTCATTGGCTCATCTCCGCTTCCAGAAGGCAAGGCTGCGGCGCTTGCGGGCTGGCTGTTGGGGTTTTTCGGCAAAGAGCATGGCAATCTGCTCCTCGATGCTCAGGCTGCGCATGCCCGGGTGGGGCGCTTCGCCTGGCACGGGGTGAATCAACACGGCGTCGTCGCCCAGTTCCAGGCGGGCGCGCTTGCCGATGCCCAGTTCTTCCAGCCATTCCTTGGGCACCTGCAGGCGACCCGCCGAATCGAGCACGACGTATTCCTGGTAAGTGACTTCCTGCCGCAAGTCCAGCTTGGTCACGCCATCCTGCGCCGGGCTGCCAGCCATCACGGCTTCCAGCTCGCGCACCTGGCGGATGGTCTCGGTGGAGGTCTTGCCGTCGCGGATGGCGACCACGCGGTCCACCTGGCTGGCAATGCGCGGGTCGTGGGTGACGATGATGGTGGTGAAGTCGTACACTTCGTTCAGGTTGCGGAAGGTATCCATGATGACCTGGGCGGTCGCCGAATCGACTTCGCCGGTGGGTTCATCGCCCAGCAGAATGGCAGGCTGGTTTGCCAGCGCCACGGCGATTGCCACGCGCTGCTGTTCGCCGCCGGAAAGCTGGTCGAGCTTGTGGTGGCGGCGGGGGTACATCCCAATGGCGTTGAGCAGTTCCTCCGCCCACCGCCGCCGGTGGCGTCCGGTCTTCCTGCCGCTCATGACCATGGGCAGCTCGACGTTTTCCAGGGCGGTGAGGTAGGAAATCAGGTTGCGGGAGGTTTGCTGCCAGACGAAGCCGACCTTTTCCCGCTGGTAGCGGCTCAATTCGGCGTCGCTCAGCTTCAACAAGTCTTGCCCGTCCACGATGACCTTGCCCGCCGAGGGGCGGTCCAACCCGCCCAGGATGTTCATCAGCGTGGTCTTGCCGGAGCCGGAAGTGCCCACGATGCCCAGCATCTCGCCGCGCTGCACCGTCAGCTCCAAGCCCTGCAGGGCGAAGACTTCCAGCTCGGCGACCTTGTAAATCTTGACCAGGTTCTCGCAGATGACGATGGGCGATTGGGTTGCGTTGTTGTCGGTCATATTACAGCGCCTCCCCCAGCTTGACTGCCTGGAAGACTTTCAGCCGAATCAGGAAGGTGATGGTGCCGATGATGGTCGCCAGCAGGATGAGGG
>Ga0101944_10005799_pt1 | contig 13631 bp, 9 predicted proteins | sample DewCreD2012metaG_FD_75245 | JGI IMG/M metagenome (GOLD analysis project Ga0101944, IMG submission 75245) | Hot spring sediment bacterial and archeal communities from British Columbia, Canada, to study Microbial Dark Matter (Phase II) - Dewar... ... | reverse complement strand
AACCATTAGGTGTGTCAATGACATAGGTTGGACAGGCAATGCCAGATAAGTTTTTCCGTAGTTTAGTCATGATTTCTACTTCTTGCTCAAATGGCACAATAAAATGTTCGGCGCCTTTAACCGGGTCACAGCGGTAAATATAATATGGCCTAATTCCCAACTCTATTAGTCTCGAAAATAGGCTTAATAATATTTCAAAATTGTCGTTCACTCCCCTAAGAAATACCGATTGGGATAAAAGAATAGCGCCGGTCTGGCGAAGTTTTTTAACAACCTTGAGCGTTTCTTTTGTGAATTCATCAGGATGCTCAAAATGGATGGAAATATAGAGCGCTTGTTTAGTAATAGTTGCTAGTGCTTTATATAAACGGTCTGGAATAATTTGCGGATGGGAAACCGGAACTCGAGTATGGATCCTGATAATAGTAATATGTTTTATTTGTTTTACTTTAGTAATAAATTTGATCAAAAGTTCTGGCACAGTAAACGGATCCCCACCAGAGATGACTACTTCATGAATGTCAGAATGACTAGTTAAATACGTAATCATGTTGTTAATATCTGGGTCAGTTAGTTTACCTTTTTCAATATCACTCACCATACGTCTGCGGGTACAAAAACGGCAATAGGTTGCACATTGCAGCGTTAGTTCAATAAGTACCCTACTCGGATATTTATGAACCAGACCCTTAGTCTTAATAAACTGGTCTTCCTGTAAGGGATCAGTATATGCTTTACTACTAACCTTATTTTCCTCATTAGAAGGCACAAATTACCTCGTAAGAGCCGGGGAATTTGTAATTAGTTTCTGCAAATGAGGACTAATCAGAATATTGAGTCTACTCGGAGGTTCTTTGTCAGTGATAAGCGTGTCATCAGTTGTCATAGCAACTAATAATAGACTGATTGTCACCAGTGTCAATACTATATTTAGCTAGTTTTAGCAATTAAGATAAGATAGTATTGAAGTAATGAAGATTCTTTAAAAATCGCCTCTTTTCAGCTATAATACATTTCGTTTATTGGGGGAAGAGTCTTGAAACGAAGTGGAGATTCTGAGCTTACGTAGTTTAGTCCAAGATAATGGTATCACTTCGAAGGAGTGACAAATCTAGATGGTAATTTGTAGTAAGTTACCAATTTGACAATACAATCATTGGGGAATCGTCTAATGGTAGGACAGCAGGCTTTGAACCTGTCAATCCTGGTTCGAGCCCAGGTTCCCCAGCCAAGTTGTAACGTTTACGTTTCCCGCCTTATTCGAGGTTTTGCCCCTCGTTTCGGCAAAAGAATTTTCAAGCAATGTCCGAGGATTGTTGTATTCTCTACAAAACCGCTCGCTCCCGCAGAATCGGGTTCGAGCCAACTCTTTGCGAAGAAATTTTGCTTTGCGGAAGCGGCAATGTGTGCTTGATGAGCCGTTAAAATGAAGTTTTAGGAAAGTTTGAGCCAGCGATTGCCCTTTCGCTCAAAATCCTTCAATTTTTGCTCAATATCAATTTTGCGTGCGAGGATTTTGTTTTTCTTGGCGGTATATTCCTCACTCGTAATGGTCTTTTCCAAATGAGCGTCTAAAAGCATATCCAGCTTCTCCTTGCACGCCGTAACCTCGTTTTTGAGATTTTGAGCGAAGAGGGCATCAGATTGGGCAGTGCTCGCTTCGTCTGTTTCTAGTTGCGCGAGCATTTTATCCGCCCAATCTTCCGGCAAAGAAACTTTTTGAAGTATGGCGGAAATCTGCGAGGCGAGAAGTTCTTCGCGGATGTAAGGTTGCGAGCAAATATCTTTCTTTTTGGTACAGCGATAATACGAATGTCCTTTTTGTGTTTCGGCGGTTATGGCGCAACCGCACTCTCCGCATTTCAATAATCCGCGAAAGATGTATGACTTCTCGCCCCGCTTCTTGGGGCGGGATTTTTCCGACATAACTTCTTGGACTTTATCAAAAAGTTTCTTTGCTATCGCTGGCTCGTGCCTGCCTTCGTATAGCTCGCCATTGAACTTAAACGCGCCGTAGTAAAACGGATTGCGGAGTATCATTTGGATATTGGAAATCGTCAGCCGCTTTCCGTTCCGGCTCACCAAGCCAATTTCAGTAATTTCATCTCGTAAATCTTTCAGAGAGTAATTTTTGGTTGCATACAATTCAAAAAGTTTTTGGACGAGGCGATACCTTTCAGGGTCTTTTACCATTTTATGATTCACTTTGTCATTCATGTATCCGGTGGGAGCCACGCCCGGATATTCGCCTCGTCTCACTTTTTGACGCAACCCTCTTTTTACATTCTCTGAAAGATTATCAATATAGTATTTTGATTGCCCAAAAGCGATATTCAACATGAATTTCCCTTGCGGCGTGACATCAAACCAAAATGTTGGGAACTTTAACTCGCGAATTTTAGCGGTATCAATCAAGTAAATTATCCTTCCGCCATCCACGCTGTTTCTCGCCAATCTGTCGGGATGCCATGCCAAAATTCCTTGAGCAAATCCTTTCTCTATGAGCGAGAGCATTTGATTGAAAATCGGTCTGCCCGGCTCTTTGGCGGTTTGTGATTCAATAAATTCCTGCACAATTTCTAAATGCTCTCGCTCCGCATATTCGCGGAGTTCGGTGATCTGCGCCTCAATAGACAAAATTTGTCTATCCGGTTCATCTGTTGATTTTCTTGCGTAGAGAAAGAATTTGCTCATATCGCTTTTGGGCTAATTACTGTCGCTTTAGTTTCCGCCAAAGGCGGAAAAGAAAAAATCGGCTCACAAATTTCATTTGTATTCCGCTTTGCGGAATGAACCCCCAGCTCGCGGAGCGAACGGTTTCGGTTTCGTTCAAAAATGACTGGCAAATCCTCGCTGAATTTAATGCCGAGCGGCGAAGCCGCGAGGCGCATTCCTTGTCTTGTCCTAAATGGCTGCCGGACCTGGATTCGAACCAAGATAACAGCTTCCAGAGAGCTGCGTCCTACCATTAGACGATCCGGCAAGTTAGAAAAAAGAAAAATTCAGGCCCAAACAGGCCGGGACATATAATACCGGTTTTTAAGTAAAAATCCAGATGGTAATCTTGCCAGCCCACCTATTCTATCTAATCTAAATCATCTCTAATTTGCATTGAGGGAAAATTCAACTATCCCCTAAAAAACGCTACAATTCCATCATTGCCTACAATGGAACTGTTCATAATTTTCTTGATCATAACTGCCATCAATTTAATGCCGGTCTTCTCTCCTCCAACCTGGATGGTGTTAGCCTATCTTCAGATCGCATACAACCCAAATTTGCTTGCGCTTACCCTAGTAGGCGCTGCTGCCGCCTCCGCCGGTAGACTGCTGCTGGCTCGTTTTGCAAATACCATTCGCGCCAAATTTTTAAGTAATAAAGCTCAGCGAAATTTAGACGAGCTGCGAGAACGCCTGGAAACCAAAAAAGAGGTGTTGGCCGGAGGAATACTGTTATTTGCCCTCTCTCCCCTGCCCTCCAATCAACTCTTTCTGGCCTATGGGTTAACCGGCCTGCCCCTTAGTCGCGCCATCCTGCCATTTTTCGGAGGAAGATTTTTTAGTTATTTCTTCTGGATTTTCACCGCCGATAGAGCTGCGGAATATCTACCTGAAAATATTGTGAGTAAAATGCTTGGGCCGTACTTTATTTTGTCACAGCTTTTAACCCTATTCACCGTCTGGCTTTTTACGCGCATAGATTGGAAAACACTAATTAACCATCGCAAGTTCCGACTCCTAAAAGAAGAATTGAAAATTTAAAGTTTACGGCTATCATAGGCCCAATGCAGAAGAGCCTGTTTTTGTCTACGACGACAAGCCATATCTCCTCGTCTGCAGTGCTTCTCAATTTGCGCCGCATGGCGGCGAATATTTTTCCAACGCTTGATTTGCACTTCATCGTAACCTGGGATTCTTCGCCCTAAATAGTAACGGCAGTACCACTGGAACCAGCCTCGCGGATCATGCTCCTCATTTATCCAACCCTTCGCCCGCCACACGGAAAGAGGTTGGCTGGCATTTACCCCAAAGAAATTCAATTTGGGATTCTTTTTTTCTGGCGACAGTTTGGCGTGTCTAAACCAGGATGCCGGAAACTCCTTTTGGCAGTCGGTCATATATTCCCCGCCAAACACTCCTAATTCCAACATTTCTTTGGGTGAAAGCTCTGGCTTAAAATCTGGCGCAAATTTCTTGCCGGGCGGCGCAGTAAGCGTGTAGCAATAGCCCTTCTGCATCTTGTCGTTTACTACTATCCGCTTCATAAATGAGATAATTATTCAACTAAACCTTCCCAATTCCTAGGCGCGAAAATCTTAGTCTTTAGAAACGCTCCTTTTCGCCAATAAATGTTAGAAATAAAGCTGGCACCAAAAACAATGTCAGGAAAGAAGATAGCGATAGACCGAAGATTACCGCGCCTCCCAAAGACCTCCATATTTCATTTGATAAGGTAACGGGCAAGATTCCAAAAATCGTACAAACCGAAGTGATGAAAATCGCCTCCATACGACTCTTGCCGGCATCTACTACTGCTTCGGTGAATGGAATGCCGCTCTTCAGGTTAAGATTAATTTTATCTACGAGAATAATGGCGTTCTTAACTACAATACCAAATAAGGCGAGCACGCCGATTAATCCTGGAAATGAAAGGTGTACGTCAAACAGGGCCATTCCCAAAAATACTCCAATTAGCGCCAAGGGAATTGTGACCAATACAATCAGAGCCTTCTTGAATGAATTAAACTGAATGATGAGCGTGGACACGATGAGTATCATAGCAACCACCATGGCGCGAATAACCGACAGTACGGATTCCGCATTCTGTTCATTTTGGCCACCGTACACGATTTCATAGCCCGCAGGCATGGGGTAATCCTTAATCCTCTTCTGAAATTCCGCCAATACTAAATTAGAATTTGTGGCAGCCGTAACACCCGCAGATAAGAGCACGGTGCGCTTTTGGTCGATGCGCGTGATAGAATCCACGGCCGGTTTGAGCTCAACTTTGGCAATATCTTTCAGAAACACCGGTTGCTTGCGCAGATTTAAAATCTGAAGATTTTGCAGGGAACGCAAGTCGGGAATGGTTGCGGGATCAAACTTGGCTACAATCTTTATCTCCTTGTTGCCTTCAATAATGGTGCTAACTTCACTACCCGCGATTGCCATACGCAAGACCGAACCGACATAGGCCGCATTCAAAGAGTTCTGTTCCAACGCAGATTGATCCAACGCGAATGTATATTCCGGCGCAGAGTCCTTCAGAGAGATGTCGGTATTGATAACGCCGGGAATAGCCGCCAAGCGCGGCAATAAGTCATGCGCAATAGACGCTAAGACCAACAAATCATCTCCCTTGATACGCGCCTCAAATGCCGCCCCTGCTGGAGGACCTCCTGCCGGATTAGACACCGTTATTACTGCGCCCGCAATTGCGGTCATCTCTGAACGGATAATATCGGCTAAATTATAGGACTTCATAGAACGAATCTTAGAGTCTTTGAGGGTTATAGTAATTGAGGCCACATTGGATGCGGCTCGCGTCGAGTTAGCCATAGCGCTGGGTCTGCCCACAATGGTTGAAAAATTCTCAATATCCTGATATTTCAGCAACTTCTCCTCAACCTGACGAACCACCTTGTCTGTTTCCTCCAGGCGCGCACCAACTGGCACCCGAATGTCTATGTATAAGTAATCGCTATTTGAGGGAGGAAAAAATTCACTCTTCACGATACCGCTTATGGGCATCGCAATTGCTACCAAAAACAAACCCAAAGTTACCGCAATTGCCGTCAAACGGCTCTTCTTGCTAGCAACAACAGAACGTAACGCCCGTTCATACACCGGAATAGCACGGTCGAAATGCAAAATTCCGTGGACAAGGCGATCTCCTAGGCTACCATCTTCGTGGTCGCCTTGTTCGCGCAACTTTTTCTTAATAAGTTCATCGTCTGCCCATTCTCGTTCTACCAACTCTTCATTCGCCACAAGTTTCTGGCGACCTCCCTTTTCCCACCAACGCGCCAAAAGGATTACTCCGGTCAAACTGATTCCTCCCAACACAAAACCCCAAACACCTCCTACCACAAACAATACGCCCATAAGAACGAGCAGGCCTGCCTCCAACATTAGAAACATCTTGCGGGTTAGACGAACTCTCTCCAGAACCGCCGCCAGCGGATGATTGATCATAAGCGCAATAAGCAGGGACGAGAGCAGGGTAATGGAAACCGTTATCGGGATGGATTTAATGTATTCGCCTATGATACCAGTGGAGAAAAGAAGCGGCAGGAAGGCCCAGACGGTGGTTAGCGTAGTGGTGGTCAATACCACCTTGAAATCGTGCAGTACCAAAAGCACCGCCTCTTCTGGCGTAAATTTACCAGATCGTAAATATTGCTTCGTAGCCGAAACCACCACAATGGCATCATCAACTAAAAGTCCGAGCGCCAGAATCAACGAAAAAAGCGAAAGGAAATTTAGTGAAATTCCCTGCCACAACAAAGCCATGAACGTAGCAAAGAATGTGAGCGGTATGGCAAGCCCGGCTACAAATGCCTCCTTTAAGCCGACTACCAAAAAAAGCACTATAAATACCAATAAAAAGGTTAGGATAAAATCATGCGTAAGTTGGTCAAAATTCTTTCGCACTTGCTTGGCCAAATCTAAACTAACCTCATAACGAACTCCTTCCGGCATTCCTTTTACCACACGATCTGCCGTGGCCCGCGCTTCGTCTACGGTATCCAAAACAGAGCTACCCACACGCTTCACCACCGAAAGCGTGACAGCATTGTCGGGTCGGGACCCTTCCACCGACAAACGAGAATAGGTGGTCTTCTTAATAGAAGTTTCTTCAACCCGCGCCAAATCGCCAATGCGCACCAACACTCCCCCATCACCATGAGAAACCGGGATATTGGCAATTGTTTGGGCATCATAGACTCGTCCATCTACGCGCACGGGATAGAGGAATTTTTCAGCCTCAAAATTGCCCGCCGGAATTGCCACATTCGTCGCAGTAATTGCCGCGTTCGCCTGATCGGCAGAAATGCCATAGAATAGAAGCTTTTGCGGGTCATACTTTACGTCAAACTGTCGTTCATCCCCACCAGAAATATTTACCTGGCGGACTCCGGGAATTTTTTCTAATTCTGCCTTCAAATCCTCACCGTATTTGCGCATCGCAAATCCGTCGTAAGGACCAGTCAGGTTCATGGTTAAAATTGGCTGGTCATCCAGAGATATTTCCGTCACTACCGGCTCGATTGCATCGTTCGGTAAATCCGTTTTTACCGATTGCACCTTGTCGCGTAGAGAGCGGATAGAGTCTTCAAGTCCGGCTTTCGCATCAAACTCCACAGTTATCGAGGATATGGAGTTAGCGGATACCGAGGTAATTTTCTGGATTCCCTTGATGCCCGATATCTTGGTCTCAATCTTTTTGGTAACCAACTCCTCTACGTCCGACGGCGACGCCCCCGGATAGGGGGTACTAACTACCGCAATCGGAATTTTCACCTCCGGGTTAGATTCCCGCGGTAATTTGAAAAACGCGTACACACCCCCCGCGGTAAGCAGAATAATTAGTAGGATTACAACGCGGAAATTGGCGACAAAAAAATTCAGCCACGTCTCCCGCAGCTGGGGATTAAAAGTCAAGGTCTCCAGGTAACGATAATCCGAAGATTTTAGCTTTGGCTCTTTGAAAAATTCTGCCATAGATAGTTAGTTGCCGGATGTCCCGGAGGCAACCGACACGACATCGCCGGCTTTTAGCTCATAGACTGGCACGATGAGTTTCATATCATCCCGCAAGCCATCTAAAACACTGACCTTTTCTCCCTCTACCGGCCCTAGGACCACCCGATGCTCTTCTACCTTATTATCCGTACCCACTGTATAGACATAGCCCATTGAGCCATCTCCCACCTTGATTGCTTGAAGCGGCAAATAATAAACCGAGGTGGAAGTGGCAGACTCGCTGGTAGTAGCGGCAATTTCCACATGCGCGCTGGCTCCTACAATAAGCGACTCCGTGCTCGTGTTGGTTTGAGAAATTGCGATATTTACCTCTACCTTGCGAGTAGTGGAATTAATACTTGGCGCAATACGCACTACCGTACCGGATACCGAACCATTAATAATGGCCGAAGCGCCCTCTGAAATTTTGGCGCGGTCCTCTTCGCTAACATACGCCTTCACCTGCAACCCTGCGGTATTCACCACCGAAACAACTAGCTGACCCGGAGACACAAGCTCTCCAACACGAACCGGCAATGCTGCAACCTTCCCAGAAAACGGCGCGCGAACTACTGTCTTGGCATATTGCGCCTGGGCCGCGGCTAACGCAGCAGCCGCCTGCTGAACCGCCGCCTCCTGAGCCGCAATGGCTTCTGCCGTTGCGCCGGCTTTCTTTAAGTCCAGCGCGCTTTGCAACTGCTTTACAGTTAATGTCTGCGTATTAATAGATTGCTGCAGGCCATTTAGGGTAGAAATTGCTCCGTTAATACTGGTACGCGCGCCGCTTACCACTGATTTGTAACTCAAAAGCTGGGATTCAGAAATTGACAAAGAAACGTTAAGCGCCTCCATAACCGCGTTGGTAAAATCACGAATCTTCGCAAGATGCGACAGGGAACGCGATAGCTCTTGCGCGATAGTTGTATGATCAGAAGATGCCGATAGGTCGGCTAATTCATTTTTCCAATTATTAAGTTCTTCGCTAGCCACGCGACGCTGCAGTTCGGCCGCGTTAGAAGCAGACCCCAGTGAGGTATTAAATATAAGCTTGGGGTAAAACTCTCCGTTTAAAAAGAACTGATCCAACTGCTTGCGAACAACGTCTTCGGCCTTGCCGTAAGCGTCATTCATACTATTTACCGCGCTTACATAGGTGTCATTCAAAGAGGACTGAGCCGTGGCCAACTGAGCGGATGAAATATTCAGATCCTCCGGCCGCGCTCCGTTTTTCATATCATTCAGTCTGGCCTGCTGGGCGGCTAGCGCAGCCCGAGCCTGCTCTACGTTCGCGGCATAATCGGCGTTCTGAAAAATCACTAACGGCTGACCAGCCAAAACCACATCACCAATCTTAACTTCAATTCGCGCAACCGGAGCTGCAACCTGGCTCTTCAAATCAGCCTGCTGCAAAGATTCAATCGTGCCATCTGCGCTAATACTCGCCCCATCTCCACGAAACGCGGTAGCTTGCACCAAGGAAACCGTCCTAGCGTTTGTCACCTGCTCAGTATTACCGCTATTTTGTCGGGCAATGCGGACTCCGACAACTGAAACAAATACGATCACAGCGGCTACGACATAAACCTGAATTGTATGGCGTTTTATGTATTGAAAAATATTCATTGAAGTGAATTTATTTTTTGAAGAATAGGGATGAAAGGTGCTGTGAATATTTAGCGATTGATACCCGAGAAGCTCCACACCGACGGTGCACTACATAACCCTGGATTGAATTAATAATCACATTTTCAGCGATATCCGGTTCTCGTACCTTTTTTCGAACCAAGAAATCTTTAAGCATTTTACGCATGGAGGTAACCTTGCGAGCTGCTCTAGAATGAAGACCACCACCGTGCGCCATCTGCTGCATCCGTATCATGACGTTTCCAGCGTCAATTGTGTGCCGGATAACAGCCTCCAAGATATGCGCAAAAACTTCCCGCTCATCCTTACCTGCGCGCATTGCCTCGTTTCGCAATTGCTTTGCCGTTTGCTCCATGTCGTCCCACACCTTCTCCGCGACGGCAGCGAACATTGCCTCCTTATCGCGGAAGAAATAGTACAGCGACGCCTTTTTAACACCGACTTCTTTAGCTATCTCTAGAAGCGAGGTATCGTCGTATCCCTTGGTCGCAAATAGGCGGCCTGCTACCGCCAAAATTCGCTCCCTGGTGTCATGTCTCGGCTGCTGTTTCATTATTAACTACCTAACGGTAGGTAGGCTAATAGTAAACCGGCCGCAAGCACCGGTCAAGCTGTTGATAAATAGAACAAAATAGGCAAATATATTGGGCCAGCCGACATAAAACTTATCGGACGCATATACTATGCCAAATCAAGACGGCGAGGTCATTCTTCGTTTTAACGAAGTTAATTTCGAATACGGACATTTAAAACCTATCTTACAGGAGGCCTCTTTTTCGGTGCGCCGTGGCAATAAGGTTGCACTGATGGGCCAAAATGGCGCCGGTAAGTCAACAATTTTCGGGCTGATTACCGGAACACTAAAACCGGAAGAAGGTGATATCGCCATAACCGGCAATCCCAGTATTGCCATCGCCCGCCAGGTTATCCCCCGCGCTGATTTAGAAATAACAGTAGAACAATTCTTTGCTGCGGCTTTCCCTAAAAAAATTTACGATCTAGAGCCGCGTATCAAAAAGATATTGGAGGTAGTGAATGTAAGTGCCCCGCTGGATCGTAAACTAAAGACATTTTCAGGCGGACAGCAAGCGCGGCTTTTGTTGGCACAAGCCCTTATTCAGAATCCCGATATTTTGCTATTAGACGAACCTACCAATAATTTGGATAAAGAGGGTATTACCCACCTCACCAAGTTTTTACGTAATTATAAAGGCACCTGCATTGTTATCTCTCACGATGCGGATTTTCTTAACTCTTTCACCGAGGGGGTACTTTACCTGGATGTTTACACTCATAAAGTAGAGCAATATGTGGGCAATTATTTCGATGTGGTGGAAGAGATAAAAAAACGACTGGAACGTGAACGAATGAAAAATGTGCGCCTAGAGAGAGACATCTCCCACCGAAAAGAGCAGGCCAACTTTTTTGCCCAAAAAGGCGGCCACTTGCGCGACGTGGCTCGCAAAATGCACGATAAGATTGAAGAGTTAGAAGAAGACAAGGTAGAAATGCGCCGTGAAGATAAGACTATCCGACATTTCACTATCCCCTGCCAAAAAGATATAGCCGGCAAACTACTAACTATTTCTTCGGTAAAAGTTATCCGCGAACATCGGGTTATTGAGAAAAAGACAAATATTGTTTTACGCAAAGGAGAACACCTCCACCTTATTGGGCCAAATGGAATTGGCAAGACAACTCTGCTTGAGTCATTAGCAACCGGACACGCCAAAGGTGAGACGGTCGCCCCGGGGGTGCGTATCGGCTACTACCGCCAGGATTTTTCTACGTTAAATTTCCAGCAAACTGCTTACGAGGCGCTGTGGGAAGTAATGCGTGAGCGGAACGAACAAGACCTAAGATCCCATGCGGCAGGATTCTTGTTAGATTCTTCAATTCTCAAAACAAAAATTGGGTCACTCTCCGAAGGCCAGAAGGGACTGGTGGCCTTTGCTCGTCTGGTCTTAGAAGAGCCGGGGCTATTAATTCTGGATGAGCCAACCAACCACATTAATTTCCGCCACATCCCGATAATAGCCAAGGCGCTTTCTCAATACGAAGGCGCAATGGTACTGGTCTCCCACCTGCCTGACTTTGTCGTGCAAATTAGAATTGACCAAGAGCTAGATTTGGGCGCTTTATAGACCTCCCCATTTCATATTATTGCCCAATTTGAATGTGATATGATTATGGCATGTGGTACATTATCGTGCTCATAATCGCGCTACTTTCGTTAAAGCAAATCAACCAGTACGAACGGGGCGTAAAATTCACCATGGGAAGGTTTACCTCAATTATGGAGCCCGGTTGGCGGATCGTGGTGCCAATTTTCCAATCCTTTCGCAAGGTGGACATGCGCATAAAAGCAGTGGACGTACCAGACCAAAAAGCCATAACTCGTGATAATGTTTCGGTTACTGTCAACGCAGTCATTTACTACCGCGTGCAATCTGCCGAAAAAGCCATACTGGAAGTAGAGAATTTCCCCCATGCCATTTCCCAATTCGCCCAAACCACCATGCGCAACATTGTTGGCGAGGTATCCTTAGATGAATTATTGGCAAACCGAGAAAAGTTGGCGGAACGCATTCGAGAAATTGTAGATAAGGAAACGGATGAGTGGGGCCTGAAAGTTAATAATGTAGAATTGAAAGATGTATTCCTGCCTGAAGCAATGGAGCGCACCATCGCCAAGCAAGCCGAAGCGGAACGTGAAAAACGCGCCGTGATTATAACCTCCGAAGGAGAATTGGCCGCCGCCCAGAATATGGCTCAGGCCGCAAAAATCCTCTCTTCCACAGAGGGGGCCCTTCATCTGCGCACTCTGCAATCCATTAATGATCTATCTTCCGATCAATCCAATACGGTCATCTTCACCGTTCCTCTGGAAGTTATGCAAGCATTCACAGGTTTTTTGGGGAAAAAGAAGGATCAAAATTCCCCCTCCGCCTGAAACGAAATAAATAAGCAAAAACCTCCCTAGCGGGAGGTTTTTTTGCTGAAACTTGTATAATTTAAATATGAAAAAAATAGCACTTTATCTGTCAGCGGCCGGTATTCTTTTTTCCGGTTATTTATCGGCAACTAAATTGTTTTCTGGAGGCTGTGCGTTCAACGAGCCCTGCCCATATTTGTTCGGCATTCCTGCCTGTTATATTGGCTTTATTCTTTATGCCATGCTCTTTGCCCTCGCCTGGCTACAATTGAAGGATGGCTCAAATTGGAGTTTCATCCGAGGAATTTCGGGGGTGGGAGTTTTATACGCTGGTTACTTTACTTTTAATGAAATTGTCTCAGGTTTTTCGGGTAACTATGCGCTCCTCCTACCCACCTGCGCCTGGGGATTAATTTTCTTTGCCGTTCTCTTGGGTATCGCCATAAAGGCAAAAAACGATAGATAAATAAAAAAACGCAACTACCGATTAGGACGGTGTCGGCTAGACCCATCGCCAGATCCCTGATATTGGTCTGGGTGAAACCGCGAAGAAGCCGAACGGCGGGGGACATGCCGCCTACCAAAAGAAGTCGACGCATGAGGACGCTTTGCTGAAGATGTATGATGAGAGGAATGCGGGATATGAGCTGTATTAACACCTTGTGGACGATGCGGATAACGCGAGAAACGTCGTAGTGAGGAAGACGTTGAAGTTGTCGGGGTCCGACGCGCTAGCAGCTCAGATGGAACCTTGGATTGCGGTAAAACCGAGCGAATAAGTCGCTCAATTTCCCGAACACTCCCCCGCTGGTCGGGAGTTGCGAATGATATAGCATGACCGCTTAAGCCGGCACGGCCCGTACGGCCAATTCGGTGCACATAGTCTTCTGCCATTTGCGGCAGGTCAAAATTCACCACCAATTCAATACCGACAACATCAATACCGCGAGCTGCGATGTCGGTTGCCACCATCACTCGATAGCGACCCGCCTTAAACCCTTCTAGCGCGTCGCGGCGCTGAGTAAGGGAACGATTGGAATGCAACTCGCAGGAACTGTAACCCGCGGCACGAACCACAGCGGCAATTTTTTTGGCTGCATGTTTGGTGCGCGTAAATACCAAAACTGAACCATTATATTCCGAAAGCAGTTTTTCTAAAAGAGACAGTTTGGAATCCTTGCCTACGAAAAATAATTCCTGACTAACCTTCTGGGCGGTGGTGCCGGCAGGCGCAATTTCAATGCGAACTGGTAATTTCATGTAAGAAGACGCTATGCGCACGATTTCATCCGGCAACCGGTCAAGGA
>Ga0101944_10005795_pt1 | contig 13640 bp, 12 predicted proteins | sample DewCreD2012metaG_FD_75245 | JGI IMG/M metagenome (GOLD analysis project Ga0101944, IMG submission 75245) | Hot spring sediment bacterial and archeal communities from British Columbia, Canada, to study Microbial Dark Matter (Phase II) - Dewar... ... | reverse complement strand
AGGCGGCTCTTGCGGCGGGCGGCGTTGTTCTTGTGAATAACGCCTTTTTCGGCAGCCTTGTCGAGGCGGCTGATGGCGAGCAGAACGGCGGCCTTATCGGGCGTGCCGGCTTCAATAGTCACGCGGGCAGCGCGCACCGCGGCGCGGGCCGAACCGCGAAAGGCACGGTTGCGCAGGCGGCGGGCTTCGTTCTGGCGATTGCGCTTGATTTGGGATTTGATATTAGCCAAAGTACTTCCTCCGAGAAAAAACTATCCTTATACAACGGGGCAGAATTGTACCTGATGGGTTTCGTTTTGTCCAGACCGAATCAGGGCGTCGGCGTGGCGGCTGCCCCTGGCGTGGGCGATTGCAGGATGGACGGCAGGCCAGGCGTAACAGTTGGGCCGGGGGTAATTGTCGGGTTGGGCGTGATGGTCGGCGTCACCAGGTTGACGCGCACCTTGATAACCTGCCCGACAAAAATCCGGTTGGCATCGGTGATGCCATTCGTCGTGAGAATATCTTCAATCGTGCTGTTAAAACGATTGGCAATGGACGCGATGGTATCGCCAGCCTGAATAGTGTAATTAACTTCCGCGCCGCGCCGCAGAGTCGTAAAATCCACTGGCGTGGGGGTCGGGCAGCGCAGGTCGGGGTTGGGCAGGGTGATTTTCTGTCCCAAAGTAATGTTGTTAATGTCAATTCCTGGGTTGAGGATAGCGATGGTGCATAAGAAATCATCACCCAGGCCGAAGCGTTCCTGCAATCCAAACAGGGTGTCGCCACTTTGGACTTCATATTCGAACGGCATGGAAGGCGTGGGGGTCAGCGTTTCGGTCGGCGTCGATGTCTCAGTTGGCGTGCTGGTCGGGGTGGGGGTATTGGTGGGGGTGGAGGTTGGCGTAACAGTAGGCGTTTCGGTCGCCAGCATGGTCTGCACCGGGCCGTCCGCGCTGAACAGCCAGGTACCCAGGATAATCAGACCGCCCACAACCAGTAGTACGACCAACCCCCAAATGACAAAAGGCCCAACCTGTTGTTTCTTGCGGTAGTTGGTCATCATTTGGGCCGGGGGACGCTGGTTGACAAAGGCCGGCGGCGTGGTTTTTGGGGAACGCTTGGGTTCGGCGGAACTCGATTCAGCATGTTCGTCTGAAGGAGGAATATTCTGCGACATGATGGTTTTCCTTTTTTTGTGTACGGACGAAAAAAGACTTCATCCAGGAACGTGTTTATTCTACCTGAAAAATAGACGTTTTTTAGACAAAAAAAGGCTGTGTCAATTTCGACACAGCATAGCCTGGAGTGTGTGTGGGTAAGTCCGTCGCTCATCTGCTGCGAACAGGGCTGTTGGGCAACCATTGTGATTACCGGCGATGGGTTGGGGTGTTTCCAAGTTCCAACAGGAGTTCCTCGATTTCCTGGCCGCGCGCGTTCGCAAACCCTTTGGTTTCTTCGATAATTTGAAAACCGCACTTTTCCAACACGCGGCGCGAGCCGGGATTGTCTTTGGCTACGCGGGCATAGATGGGGCGAGTTTGGTTTTTGCGCGCTAAAAACTCTTTCAACGCCCATGTCGCAATGCCCTTGCCCCAATACTCTTTCCCAAGCCAATAAGTGACTTCTGGCTTGCCTTCATCTTCATAACTCGCAACACTTCCCGCAACCTGCCCATCGACCAGGATGGTCTGGAGGATAACGGTTTCATCCATCAAAATCCTGCGCCAGTGCGCTAGAAAGGCTTCCCGGTCGGTTGGGTCTTTTGCCGTGAAAGCCGCCATGTGGTTGGCTTCCTCATCCAACTGATGCTCGAAAAAGATGGGCAGGTCGTCATCTGTTACATCGCGCAGGAACAGTTCGGTCGGCATACGGATTTTCTCCATAGTTTCGTGCGGGTTTCGATTGCGGTGTCTTTTATGTGTTGAAATGCACCATGTGCTGCGCCAGGAATTGTCCGGTGTAACTGTTTTGAACTTGCATGACCTGTTCCGGCGTTCCCTGGGCAATCAACTGCCCGCCCCGCTCGCCGCCTTCGGGGCCGAGGTCAATCACCCAGTCAGCAACCTTGATGATGTCGAGGTTGTGTTCGATGATCAGCACCGAGTTTCCGGAATCCACCAGGCGCTGCAAGACCTCGATGAGTTTATGCACATCGGCGGCGTGCAGGCCGACCGAGGGTTCATCCAGCACATACAGCGTCCGACCGGTGGCGCGGCGCGAGAGTTCTTTTGACAGTTTCACGCGCTGGGCTTCGCCGCCGCTCAGGGTGGTGGCGGGCTGCCCGATTTTGACGTAACCCAGCCCCACTTCCTGCAAAAGTTTGAGTTTGTTCATCATGGCCGGGAAGGCGCTGAACAGTTCCACGCCTTCGTCCACCGTCATATCCAGCACTTCGGCGATGGATTTGCCCTTGAAATGGACTTGCAGGGTCTCGCGGTTGAAGCGCGTGCCGTGACAAACATCGCACGGGACGTAAATATCGGGCAGGAACTGCATTTCGATGCGCAACATGCCCTGGCCCTGGCAGGCTTCGCAGCGTCCGCCATGCACGTTGAACGAGAAGCGGCCCGGCTTGTAGCCGCGAATCTTGCTTTCGGGCAGTTCGGCGAACAGTTTGCGGACTTCGTCCCACATGCCGGTATAGGTGGCCGGGTTCGAGCGCGGCGTGCGCCCGATTGGCGACTGGTCAATTTCGATGATTTTGTCGAGGTGTTCCACGCCCTCGATGCGCTCGTGTTCGGCGGGCTGGGTGCGGGCCCCGTTGAGTTGGGCCGCCAGCGCGTGATACAGAATCTCGGTCATCAGGGTCGATTTGCCCGAGCCGCTGACCCCGGTGATGCAGACCAGCCTGCCCAACGGAATCTCGACATCGATATTCTTCAGGTTGTTGGCGCGCGCGCCGACAATTTTCAACCGTTTCCCGTTGCCGTTGCGCCGCTGGTCGGGAATCGGCACCGATTTGCGTCCCGATAAATAGGCGCCCGTCAATGATTTAGGGTGCGCCAGGATGTCCTCCGGCGTGCCTTCGGCGATAATTTCGCCGCCGTGCGCGCCCGCCGCCGGGCCGAGGTCGATAATCCAGTCGGCGGTGCGGATGGTTTCGTCGTCGTGTTCCACCACCAGCACGGTATTGCCCAGGTCGCGCAGGCCCTTCAGGGTGGTCAGCAGGCGGTCATTGTCGCGCGGATGCAAGCCGATGGACGGTTCATCCAGCACGTACAAGACGCCCACCAGCCGTGAACCAACCTGGGTCGCCAGGCGAATGCGCTGAGCCTCGCCGCCGCTCAGAGTGGCCGCCGAGCGGTGCAGGGTCAGGTAATCTAACCCAACGTTGACTAGGAAGCCCAGCCGGGCAACAATTTCCTTCAGAATGCGTTCCGAGATGGCCTGCTGGCGCGGGTTGAGTGGGGTCTGCGGCCCGGCCAGTTTCTGGGCCCACTCCAGCGAGCGATTGATTGGCCATTCGGTGACAGTCAGAATATTTTCATTGGCGACGGTCACGGCCAGCGCTTCGGGGCGCAGGCGTTTGCCTCCGCAGGCCGGGCAGGGCCGGTCGGTCATGTACTCGCTGATTTTATTGCGAATGTAATCTGAATTGGTTTCGCGGTAGCGCCGCTCCAGGTTGCCGAGGATGCCCTCGAAGGCAGCCTCGAAACTGGCGGTGCGGCCCTCACGGTTGCGATAGTTGACGCGCACGCGCTCGCCCCGCGTGCCGCGCAGGATGAGTTCCTGCTGCTGTGGGGTCAGTTCCTTGAAGGGCTTGTTCAGGTCGATGCGGTAGTGATGCGCCATCGCCTCCAGCATTTGCCAGTAGTAGCCAGAGTTGCCATCTTCGCGGACATTGCTCCACTCCATCGCAATCAACGCCCCGTCGTTAAGCGACTTTTCCGGGTCTATTACCCGCTCCGGGTCGATTTCCAATTTAGAGCCGAGTCCCTGACATTCGGGGCAGGCCCCTTGCGGGGTGTTGAAGGAGAACGTGCGCGGTTCGATTTCGGTCAACGAAACACCATGTTCGGGGCAGGAGAGATTTTCGGAGAAGAACATATCCTGGCCCTCACCCCCGGCCCCTCTCCCACCGGGAGAGGGGGGCAAATCCCCCTCCCCCATTGGGGGAGGGGTTAGGGGTGAGGGAAGAATCGACACCGTGACATATCCTTCCCCAAACTTGAGCGCCGTCTCGACTGAATCGGTCAACCGGGTGCGGAACTGTTTCTCGTCTTCCTCAGTGGTGGGATGCTGAATTACCAGCCGGTCGACCACCGCGTCGATATTGTGCTGCTTGTAGCGGTCGAGTTCGATTTCGTCGTCCAGGCTGACAACCTTGCCATCCACCCGGGCGCGCACGAACCCGGCCTTGCGGATTTCCTCGAAGACGGCCTGGTAAGTTCCTTTGCGCCCGCGCACCACTGGCGCGAGGACCAGGATGCGCGCGCCTTCGTCAAGTTTTTCGATGGCCTCCACAATTTCCTGAGCCGACTGCTTGACCACCTCGCGCCCGCAGACCGGGCAGTGTGGCGTGCCGACGCGGGCGTACAACAGCCTGAGATAGTCGTATATCTCGGTTACGGTCCCCACCGTCGAGCGCGGGTTGTGGGAAGTCGATTTCTGGTCAATTGAAACAGCGGGGGAGAGTCCCTCGATGTAATCCACATCCGGTTTATCCATCTGCCCGATGAACTGGCGCGCATAGGCCGAGAGCGACTCGACATAGCGGCGCTGGCCCTCGGCGAAGATGGTATCGAAGGCCAGAGAGGATTTGCCGGAGCCAGACAACCCGGTAATGACGACGAATTTATCGCGCGGAATCTCGACCGTGATGTTTTTCAGGTTATGCTGGCGGGCACCCACCACGCGAATGACATTTTGAGACATACTGCCTCGATTCAAGGAATAGGGAAATCGAATACTGATTATAGCACAAATGTTTTATTTATTAGCGCGAAACTGCAAAATAGAATTATACCAACCTGCCTTGCTCATGTTGTATCAAACCAGGTGAGAAATCTACATAACTGGACTTGTTTTGCCCAAATTGAGATAAAATTCGACTCGAAAGGAGAAAAAACGATGACAACCCCCAAACGATACCACCCGGCCTTGGTTGCTTTGCATTGGTTCTCGGCCGTATTGATTATCCTGACCTTGTTTGCCGGTCTGGGCACCTTGGGTGAACTACCCAATACGCCTGAAAAAGCGCCCATGCTGGCAACCCACATGACGATGGGCCTGCTCATCCTGGCGCTGACGATTATCCGGCTGGTGGTGCGCTTTACCTCCAAAAAACCGGCCCCGGCGACGGCGGGGCATCCCATCCTCGACAAAATTGGCGTAGCGACTCATTGGCTGCTCTACCTGGGCGCGCTGGGCATGGGACTGAGTGGTCTGGGAATCGCCTTGCAATCGGGAATTTTCCCCTTACTGGGCGGCATGGAGGTCTCGCTTCCGGCAGATTTCATGGTCTACCCACCACGCATCGGGCATGGACTGGTTGCCCGGCTTTTGCTAGCGCTCATCGCATTGCATGTTGGCGCGGCGCTTTATCATCAATTCGTCCGTAAAGATGGCTTGCTGGGTCGTATGTGGTTTGGAAAGTGAAAAAATGATAAAAATAAAGGTTGACGTTCTTGGGTAATAGTGTTATTATAACAACTGAAGGATACCAGTTGGTTCGCGTTTGTAAAATGATGTGGCTCACGGTTGAAATCCGTGAGCCTTTTTTATTCTACCTTCTCGGACAGGCCAGGAATCCCAAACCGATTTCCGTTTTTGCAACAAGGAGCAAATAAATGTCTGAACGTATTACCGGCACAGTCAAGTGGTTCAATGGGAGCAAAGGCTACGGCTTCATCTCCCGCGATGGCGGCGAAGATGTCTTCGTGCATTTCTCGGCCATCCAGGGCGACGGCTTCCGCAACCTCGATGAAGGCCAGACGGTCGAATTCTCGGTGGAGCGCGGCCCCAAAGGTTTGCAGGCCAGCAACGTCGTTATCACGCGCTAAACTTAGCCTTAACTGACCTCACGCAAAGACCTCCACGTTCAGAGAACGCGGAGGTCTTTGATAAAATAAAGGCATGAAAATCCTGATTGCCGGACTCGGCTCCATTGGACGCCGACACTTTCGTAACCTGGTTGCGCTCGGAGAGCGTGACCTGGTTCTTTACCGCACCCGCAAGGCCACCCTGCCTGATGACGAACTGGCAGACTATCCTGTCGAAACGGATTTGGCCGTGGCGCTGCAAAAACATTGTCCGCAGGCCGTCATCGTCGCCAACCCGACCGCCCTGCATTTGGATGTCGCTATTCCCGCTGCCGAAGCGGGCTGCGCCATCTTGCTTGAAAAACCGATAGCCGAGGACTTGTCGCGGGTCGATGAATTGCGGCAAGCCGCCCAAAAGAACAGGGGGCGCATCCTGGTCGGATTTCAGTTCCGCTACCACCCGACCCTGAACAAGGCCAGGGAACTGATTCAATCGGGCTTGTTGGGCAAGGTTCTGACCGTCCATGCGCACTGGGGCGAATACCTGCCCAACTGGCATCCCTGGGAAGATTATCGCGCCAGTTATGCCGCGCGCGAGGACCTGGGCGGCGGCGTCATTCGCACGCTGACCCACCCGCTCGATTACCTGCGCTACTTGTTGGGAGAAATTGAAACACTCCAGGCATTTCAGGGACATATCTCCCCGCTCGAACTTTTGGGCGTGGAGGATGTGGCTGAAATTGGGCTGAAATTCAGCAGCGGCGCGATTGGCGGAGTGCATGTCAACTATTTCCAGCGCCCACCCGTCCACCGGCTGGAAATTGTCGGCACGGCAGGCGCGCTTCGCTGGGACAATGCTGACGGCGCGCTGGTTCACGTTCACGTCCCTGATGCGTTTGGCGGAATATATCCCCAGCCTTCTTCCGGCGTCGAAACCCGCTACGCGCCTCCCGACGGGTTCGAGCGCAATGACTTGTTCCTGGCACAAACCCGGCATTTCCTGGAGGTCGCCTCCGGCCAGGCCGCGCCCATCTGCACACTCGAAGACGGCATCCGCGCCCTGGAACTGGCCCTCACGGCGCGAGGGTAAGGCCCTTCCCATTCGTTCAGGGCAGAGTTTCTATGCAAAAAATCCCCTTGGAAAAGGCGTTGTCATTTGTTTTTTATACGCTGCTCATGGCAGGCATTGGCGTGATTGGCTATGTTGGGATGTCACGGCGCGCCGAATCGCCGGCCCTGCAAGCGGCTCTCGGCGAATCGACCGAAATGCCCGATGTCATCGCCCTGACCAATTGCGCAGAATCTATGGAAAAACTCTGCATTCTGTCCACCGGTTACGACGCGGAAGGAAACCTGCTTGTCAGCCTGAAAGTTGGGTTGCGGCCCATACCGCAGGTCTATGCCCGCCTGGTCGATGGCCGCCTCAACATTCGTTTTGAGTGTCGGGTTGTAGATATTTCTCCCCGCCTGCTCTATTGCTTGGGGCCTTTTTCGGGTGATGCTGATTTCGCCACGCTGGAAATCTATACAGTGGAAAGCGACAGTCTCATCGCATCCGGGCCGCTTGTTCCGGGTGAGATGGCGCAGGTTCCAGAACCGCCCCTCGTGGAGTTGCCGCCTGAACTGACAAGCACCAAACCTGCCGATGTGGCCTCATACCCCGAAGATTCTACGTCATCCTATCCATCTTATCCATCCTACCCGACCTATCCATAACCGCTCCATGTCCTGGATTCCAGATTCCCTGACCGTTCTGAGCGAGCAATGGAGCGGCATCTTGCGCTTGTTGGCCCCTTTTGGCATAGGGGGATTATTGACTTTCGGCCTGTTGCGACGATTATTAAGAGACCATTTCGATACTACCGAGACTTTCCTGCTGGCACTGGCAGGCTGGCCGTTGTGGTGGGTGTTATCTGCGCTTGTGGGCTTTTTCATCAACCGTCACCTCGACTTTGGGCCCGGCTGGGCGGCTTTTATCCTTTCGGTATCTGGCTTGCTGTTGCTCCCCGGCTGGAAAAAAATGTCCGCGCCGCTTGGCAGGTTTTCCTGGCTGCTGCTTGCGCTCGTCCTGGCGTTTTTGCTCTCCCTCGTAACCCGGCTGGCCTTCCTGGCCAATTTGTTGGTTCCCTCTTACTTTGACGGCGCGCTTCACTACAAAATCAGCCAGCACCTGCTGACTCATTTCGGCCAATGGCCCTGGGATGCCTCGCCTCCCCTGGTCAATGGTTATTATCACATCGGGTTTCATTTGCTGACGGCCTCCACCGCTTTCGTGACAAATCTCGAAGCCGCGCAGGTGATTCTTATCCTGGGACAGTTTACCCTGGCGGTTTTGCCATTTCCGGTCTTCCTGGTGACGAAGCGCGAAACCGGCTCGGCGCTGGCGGCATTTTTCGCGCTTATTCTGGCCGGTTGGGGTTGGAATATGCCCGCGCACGCCCTTAACTGGGGCAAATACCCGGCCCTGGCAGGGTTGCTGGCTTTGCAATTCGCGCTGTCGCTCGCGTTTTCATCGACCCGCGCGGTGTTTTCCCCTCGCAAAAAGGTCGCCCTGCTTGCGCTCTTTGCCATTGGGACAGCCGTTTCGGCGCTGATGCACACCCGCTCATTGGTGGTGATTTTCATCTTTATTTTTGGCTACTTTGCCGCGCTGTACTGGGGAAGGCTGCCAAATCGGGGGAAATGGGCAATGTTTGCCTTGCTCCTTGCCGGGCTGGCGGGATTGGTCATTTACATCGAATCGCGCAGTATCCTCAACCTGGTGTTCGACCCCTACCTGCGGGCCGGGCTGTGGATATCGCTGTTGGTGGCTGCGCTCAGTCCGTTTGCTTTCCGGCGTTTCGAGCGTCTGTCCCTAACCAGCCTGACCGCCCTGTTCCTGTTACTGGCCTGCCTGCTGCTTCCCCTGCCGGGAGAGGCTTTTCAGACCCCGCTCGACCGACCTTTCGTTCAGATGACGCTCTACCTGCCGCTGGCGATGCTGGGTGGGCTGGGACTGGCCGGGTTGCGCGCCGAATCATTTCGAGCGTGGCAGATTGCCCTGATAACGGTGGCAGTTTTCGGCGCGCTGTTTGTCCACATCCAGCGGGAATACCCTTTTTCGGCCTCCCCCTGTTGCATCCTGCTCAAAACCGATGATGCCATCGCATTTGATTGGCTGCAAGAGAACCTGCCTGAGGATGCGCTCATCTTGATTGCCGGGAATACGTTGAATGTGTTCGATATCGAAAATCCCGCCGGGCTGCGCGGCGCGGATGGAGGCATTTGGATACCCCTTCTGACCGGTCGCCAGGCGTCCATCGAGCATTTGGGAGTTGATTTCAGCGCGGAAGAAACGCTCGACAGTCTATGCCAGCGCGATATTACCCATGTCTATCTTGGAGGAGCGCAAGAGCGGTTTAACGTAGCGGGTTTGCAGGCCAGGCCCGAGTGGTATGCGCGCCAACTGACCCTGCCCGGGGCGCAGGTTTTCGAGGTTATCGGTTGTCCGTAATGTAATGGGGATTTGAGCAGGCGATTATGGCTGCACCGGGCGCAGGGCGGGCATTACCACCTCGCGCACATTGGGGAAAAACAGAGGAGGCAATTTGATGGGCTGAAGCCTGGTTCCTGCGCCAATTTGGTCGACCGGGATGTAATATAGCGTGGTTTCGCTTTCCGCGCCCTCGCGCACATCCTGGAAGACGACCAGGATGTGGCTTCCATCTGGGCTGAAGCGCGCGTCGCGGTAACAGCAGGTGTTTTCGACCGGGTTGATTAAGTCAGACACTCCGGTGTTAATGTTATACAGGTACAAGTCGCCATAACCGGCGTTGCGCACAAATGTGTTGAACAGAAAGAGTTCCCTGCCGTTCCAGTCGTAGGCGGGAATGACCGGGGATGTTTCGTAGCCTTCGGGCGTAAAACGTTTGTTGGGAAATTCTTCCTGCGTCAGTGGGTCAGCTGTTTTGCATCGACTGATATCAATAATTCGCACCAGGTCAGCAAATTTTTGCCCGCGAATATCCTGGTGCAAGATTGCCAATTTTGTACTGTCGGCTGACCATACTGCAAATTTGGCCGAGACCGAAGAGTAATCCAGGCAGGTATTGGGCAGGTTTTGCAGGTCGAAGGGGTTCTTGGCTTTTACAAGCAGTTCGCGGTCGAAAGGAACAACAATGACGCGCCGTTCAATGGTGACGGCGGCTCGTTTGCCATCGGGAGAAATGCGGAAGCCGGTAAACTTTGAGCCTTCGAGACAAACCAGGTTGGTGATAACAAAGGTATTTATGTCGACTGTTTTGATGCACTTGCCTTCCCCGTAAGAAATTTCATTGCCACCCGGAAGCCACTGCACGTCAAACTTGGGTTGGTCGCTGTTTGTTACCTGCGCTAGTCCGTCTCCATTTATTTCCATAACCCAGATGTCTTTATTGGTAATCAGGGCGATTTTATCTGCGCCGCCAATTCCAAGGACAGGGGTGGCTGTGGGCGTGAAGGTCTCTGTGGGCGGCGGAAGCGTAGGCGAGGGGGTGGTAGTTGCCGTTTCGGTGGGCAATGGCGGAGGAAGAACGATACTGGTGCGGGAAGGCGCAATGGTGGCTGTTGGCGTTGGGGAGGTTGCCGCGCGGTTGCCAAAAATTTGCCAACCCGCCAGAGAGAGGACGGCCACAAGAAGGAGAAGAAATCCGGCCAGCCAGGGGCGTGGAACCGAGAACCCACCTGCGGCAGAGGGGATGTTGTTTTGTGGGGTGACGCGCCGCGTAACGGGAATCGTATATTCTGGGTCTTGCGGAACGCCATCTGGGAAGAGTTTGGCCAGGTCGGCTATCATTTCCGATGCGGTGGCATAGCGCAAAGCGCGGTTTTTCGCCATCGCTTTTTCCAGCACGTTTTCGATGCCAGAAGGAAGGTTGGGGTTGATGTCGAGAATGTGGGGAATTGGCTCGTTGGTATGCTTGATGACCATTGCAAGCGGCGTGGTGGCTTCATAGGGCAATTTACCGCTCAGCATCTCGAATAAGATGATGCCCAGCGAGTAAATGTCACTGCGCGAATCCACATGTTCACCGACTGCCTGCTCCGGACTCATGTAAGAGGGCGTCCCAATAATTCCGGATGAGGTCAACTTGGTTTGTCCCGAGGCCAGTTTGGCAATCCCAAAATCGGAAATAAAGGCATTCCCCTCGTCATCGAACAGAATATTGCCTGGTTTCAGGTCGCGGTGGATGACTCCCCTGGCGTGGGCGTAGTCGAGCGCCCCGGCAATGCGCTGGATAATCCGCATAGATTCTTCCAGCGACAGCATCGTTGTCATGCGGTCTGATAGCGAACCACCCGTCATATAGCGCATGACGTAAAACATCTGCTCGTTGTCTTTGCCGACATCATGCACCGGCACAATCGCCGGATGTTCGAGCCTGGCGATGATTTTGGTCTCGCGCTCGAATCGTTCGCGCACCTGGGCATCATCCAGCAAGTCACGTTTGAGTAGTTTGAGCGCCACCTGACGCTCAAAAAGCGGGTCGTATGCCAGATAAACCGTAGCCATGCCCCCACGGCCCAGTTCCATTAAGATTTCATACCGGCTAAATTTCTGTGCTTGCATAGCGTCAAGTATAACGATTGAAATGTGGGGTGAAAAGTACATTTTTGTTACAGAATAGTCTTTTGGTTATCCCGGCCTGTCGGGAAAACCGAATACCCCACAGTTTGTTTTCATTTATTTTACCACTTTGCGGGCATGTTACAGATGCCTGCCTGACATGCTACAATAGACCTTCCAACCTTTATGTTTCCTGCCTGGCTCTGGCTTTACCGGGGCCGGATTTTATACTTTTGATTGACAACGATGATGCGTATCCCGTTTCTCGACTCTCACACCGGCGGCGAGCCGACCCGTTTAATTGAAACCCCGCCTTTCCCGCTGCCGCCTGCTCCCGTTTCGGAACAATTGACCCAACTGGAACGTGAGTTCGACCACTTCCGCCAGGCCATCCTCAACGAACCACGCGGCTCCGACGTGCTGGTCGGCGCGTACCTCGTCCCGCCTTTTGACCCAACCTGTCAGTTGGGAGTCATCTTCTTCAACAACGTCGGCTACCTCGGCATGTGCGGACACGGCACGATTGGCCTGATGGCCTCGCTCTCGTACCTGGGCAAAATCGCGCCGGGGAGGTATCGCATCGAAACCCCGGTTGGAGTCGTCGAAGCCACGCTGCATCCCCCCACCCCGGCAGATTCCCCTCTCCCCCCGGGAGAGGGGGGAGGGATGAGGGAATACCCCAACCGCGTCACCGTCCGCAACGTGCCATCCTATCGGCTGCTGGAACATATCCCGGTCGAAATCGACGGGCGAACCATCCACGGCGACGTGGCCTGGGGCGGCAACTGGTTCTTCCTGTGCCACGACCACGGCCTCGAAATCTCACTGCAAAACCTGGAACAGTTGACCGATTTCGCCAGTCGCGTACGCGCGACCTATACAGAAAAAATGGGAATCACCGCCCCCGACGGTCATGAAATCGACCACGTCGAATTGTTTGCCCCTCCTGACCATTTGTCTTCGCTCAAAGCGGACAGCCGCAGTTTTGTGCTATGCCCCGGCAAAGCCTACGACCGCTCGCCCTGCGGCACCGGCACCAGCGCCAAACTGGCCTGCCTGGCGGCGGATGGCAAACTGGCCGAGGGGCAGGTCTGGCGGCAGCAATCCGTCGTCGGCAGCATTTTCGAGGGTTCGATTGAGATTCAAGACGGGAAAATCATCCCCTCCATCACCGGCGAAGCCTGGGTGATGGCCGAAGGCAGCCTGCTCATCGACGAGCGCGACCCGTTTGGGATGGGGATTCGCGCTTAAAAAATACAGCCCCTCACTCCCGGGGCTGCGCATTCTCATCCATGATTTGCCTGCCAAGTTCTTTTACGTTCTGTTTTGGCAGCCATTTATGCCGGTCGCGGGTGTAATTTCCTCGTCCGGTTTCGTACTGTTGCATAAAACGAATGGTGGCGGCAGGGCCTAACTCGCGCAACAAAGTCTCGAAACCAAGCACGCGAATTTCGTTTAAGGTCAGGTAATCATTATTCATCGAGTATTTCCTCCAGCCAGCGCACCGGATTTTCAACCTGTAAGGCGACAAGCGCGCTGCGTTTACAAATCTTTATGAAACGGTCATCGGTTGTCAGTAAGATATTTGCGCCCGCATATTCCGCTGAAGCCAGGTGAATCGCATCGAAAGCACCCATTCCTGCCTGCTCGAATATTTCAGCGCGTTGTAAAATTTCTTCCGTCACACGAACCATTTCATGTGTATTGGAAAGCAAAGCCAGCGCGCGCTGCCTGTTCTCGACATCAGGGTTTCGCCTGATTTCAGATAGGAGCGCGTCACTGCCAATCCAATTCCATTCACGGCGATAAAACTTCTCCAGTATCAACAGAATAGCCTGCGTTTCCAGGCGAATCCGAAACTGGCTCTGATCGTCGAACGGTCTGTTCAAGCAGCAGGCGTCCAGGTAAACTTTCATTGCAAACAAAGTATAGCATAAGTTACGGCCATCTCAATTTACCCCTCCTGGAAAAACAGGGCTTTCTTAAAGTCGAGAAATGAGGTCGAAAGCTCGGTCAGGTTGAGCGGCAAAAAAGCGACGTGCATCTGGTAGATAACGGAATTTCTGTTTTCCAATGAGCAAGCCGAGTACAAG
>Ga0101944_10005794_pt1 | contig 13650 bp, 14 predicted proteins | sample DewCreD2012metaG_FD_75245 | JGI IMG/M metagenome (GOLD analysis project Ga0101944, IMG submission 75245) | Hot spring sediment bacterial and archeal communities from British Columbia, Canada, to study Microbial Dark Matter (Phase II) - Dewar... ... | reverse complement strand
TGCAAGTTTTCTCGCAGCAAGAGCAAATGAACAGATTTATAATAATGCCGGCGAGAAGACAAAAATAATTTACACTTGTCACTTTGCAGGAATGATTCCCGCTGGCCCGGGAAAATCACATCAAAGCGTCAGAGATATTTCATTATTTGGAGCACTGCCAAATGTGACAATCATTCAACCTTGCAATGCACAGGAAACTAAATGGGCTACCGATTATTGTATAAATGTTTCTGACGAAAATTGTGTTTTGCGATTAGTAATTGGTCCTTCGCCAGAGAGAATTCAACTTCCTGCCGATTACAAATTTCAGATTGGTGTTGGTGCTACATTAACAGAAGGGAATGATGCAATACTGTTTGGTTACGGACCTGTAATGCTTCACGAAGCTTTAGTTGCGGCAGATTATCTGAAAAAAATTGGTTTCCGTTTAAAGGTTGTGAATATGCCGTGGCTTAATAAAATAGATCTAAATTGGCTGAAAAAAATTATAAAAGATCAAAAAAGAATTTTTGTTTTAGAAGATCATTCTGCTATTGGTGGACTTGGTGACAGAATATTAAATGCATTGGTGGAAATTAGTGAAATTAGTGGCAGAGAATTTACTAACCTTGGTTTGAAAGAATATCCGGAATGTGGAACTCCGCTTGAAGTTCTGGAATATCATCATCTCGATGGAAAATCTTTGGCAAAAAGAATTTCGGGAATTGAAAACATTGAAACTGCAGAATCTGTAAATCAAAAATATACTGCTGATGCTCCGCAATGATGATAAAGTTTAAATTTCATTATAACATTCATTAATTTTGCCTTGTAATTAAAAAAGGGTAATAATGAAAAAAGCACTGATAACAGGAATTACGGGACAAGATGGTTCTTATCTTACAGAAATTCTTTTAGAAAAAGGATATGAAGTTCACGGCATTATTAGACGCAGCAGTTCATTCAACACAGGTAGGATTGACCATTTATATGAAATCCCAGAAATATTAAACAAAAAATTATTTCTTCATTATGGCGATTTAGTTGATACGAGTAATCTAAATCGTCTTCTTGAAAAAATTGAACCTGATGAAATTTACAATCTTGCAGCTCAAAGTCACGTTAAAGTTTCATTTGAAATTCCGGATTACACAGCACAGGTAGATGCACTTGGAACATTAAGATTTCTGGACGCAATTCGTGAGGTTGGTTTAAGGCAGGTTAAGTTTTATCAAGCATCAACTTCTGAGTTGTACGGAAAAGTTCAGGAAATTCCACAGACAGAAAAAACTCCTTTTTATCCACGCTCACCTTATGGAGTTGCTAAACTATATGGATATTGGATTATAGTCAACTACAGAGAAGCATATAACATTTTTGCTTCTAATGGAATTTTGTTTAATCACGAATCACCGCGAAGAGGAGAGACTTTTGTAACAAGAAAAATAACTCGTGCAGCCTCAAGAATCGTCACAGGTTTACAAAGTAATCTTTCACTTGGAAATTTAAATGCAAAACGCGATTGGGGATATGCTCCCGAATACTGCGAGGGAATGTGGAGAATACTCCAACATAATCATGCAGATGATTTTGTGCTTGCAACAAATGAAACTCACACAGTAAGAGAGTTTACGGAGTTAACTTTCAGATTTCTTGGAATTGAATTAAGTTGGGAAGGTCAAGAGGAAAATGAAATTGGTATCATTAAGTCAATTGATTTTCAGAAAGCCAATTCACTAATTGATGAAAATATATTCTCTCAAAAAACTAAAGTTGGTTTTACGGATAGATTAAAAGTGGGAGATGTTTTAGTAAAAGTAAATCCTCAATACTATCGTCCAACAGAAGTTGATTTGTTGATAGGAGATTATTCAAAAGCAAAGCAATTAATAGGTTGGGAACCAAAAACGAAGTTCGAAGACTTGATAAAGATTATGATTAAATCCGATCTCGAAAAAGTTTTGTTAAGAGGATATTGATACTTGATTGATTATATAAATGAGTTTCAACATTTCATTAAAACACTTGCTGAAGAAAGTGCTAAAGTAATTAGACCTTACTTTCGTTCTGAAATCTCTATTGAACAAAAATCAGATTTATCTCCTGTTACTATTGCTGATAAAAAAGCAGAAGAAACTCTTCGCAATTTAATTCAAAGAGAGTTTCCGCAACATGGAGTAATCGGAGAGGAATTTGGTGAAGAGAAAATTGACGCAGAATATGTCTGGGTTTTAGACCCAATTGATGGAACTAAAAGTTTTATCTGTGGTGCTTTATCTTTTGGAACTTTGATTGCATTACTTCATAATAATAAACCTGTATTGGGAGTAATCAATCATCCAATATTAAATGAGTTTTTAATTGGAGATAATTATAATACGTATTTAAATGATAAATCAGTTTCTATTAGAAATACCTCCAGTTTGGATGAAGCTGTTTTATTAGCAACCGATCATATTCATTCAGAAAAATATTTGGGTAAAGAAAAATTTGAGAAGTTAATAAACTCAGTTAAAATTTACAGAAATTGGGGCGACTGTTATGGCTATTATCTTTTATCCACCGGATTTGCTGATATTATGATTGACCCAATTATGTTAGTGTGGGATAAAATGGCTCTTATTCCAATTATACGTGGTGCTGGTGGAATAATTACCGATTGCAAAGGAAATGATGCTGAAACAGGTTCAAGTATTCTTGCTGCTTCTAATTTATTACACGCGAGCGTTCTTAAATATTTTCTTTAGATCATATAAAGAATTAAACCAACGATTGAAAAAACAAGAGAAACAGGTTTATCTGTAAACTTTTTATTAAAAGTTAAAATTGTTGATATTATTAAAAGCATAAAAATTGACAGATATTCTATTGGAAAAAGAGATTGTATCGGTGTTATAATGTGATTTATATATTCAAACTTATATGACAAATAAAGTGGGTTTATCAGCATTATAAATGTCATCCAAACTACTCCTGCCAGCACCATTAATTTCTTTGTTAAAAAATTATTGTTAAAATACTCTAATCCGGCTCTTGCAATCAAAATCATTCCTGAGAAAAGAAATAGATTGTAAAGGAAAGAAAGCATCTTAGATATCTTTCCCCAAAAGACAAAATTAATATCACCATTATTCGGAACTCTATAGTTATTGCTTTTACTATTTATCAACAGATGATAATTAAAATTTTTATCAGTTATTCTTCTATCAAGTTCACAAGAAAGAAAAACACCCTCCTTATTAAATGGAAGTTGAATCGTGTCTTTGTTTTTAATAACTATTGCTGAAGCATTTATATCAGGATTATCTGAATTTATCAACAACTTATGATTTTTACCGTATCCTTCTTTATCTAATTTATATGAAAGTTTTTGACCATCAACTCCAATTGTTCCGGTGATTGGATAGTTTTCAGAATAGATACTTTTCAAATAAGAGAGAACAAAAACTATAACAAAAGCAGAAGTCCATAGAATAATATTGTTTTTCATAAGAAATCAAAACTATTTTTTTCCTAAACTAAAATTTAAGAATAAAAATGTTATTAGCTGTTTAACTAATGTTACTAATTAAGTTTATAACAAAGTTAGAAGGAAAGTTTTGGCTTTGTGATGAATATCAATTTTAATTTTATTTAATAGAAAAATGAAAAAATCTTGTTGTTTGTTGTTACAATTAAGTTATTTTTGAATTAGCTAATCCATAATTAAATCATAAGGAGCATTTATGAAAAAAGTTCTCCGTTTTTTTGTTTTTCTGATCACTCTAAGCTCATCACTTCTTTACTCTCAGGATATGGCGGTAGCACTAAAACTTGGTACACTTGGTGGTGGTGCTGAAGTTATGAGATCCTTTGGTCCAAATTTTAACGCAAGAGTAGGTGTTTCCTTCTTCTCTTTTAATTTTAGTGGAGGAGGCGGTTCCAGTGATGATTACTCTTTTGATGCAAAACTTGGACTATTTACAATATCAGCTTTAGCTGATTATTTCCCATTTCAACGAGGTTTACGTTTAACCGCAGGGTTGGTTGTTAATCTTAACAAGATTGAGACTGATATGAAACCAACAAAATCTTATACTGTTGGTGGAGACGTTTACTCTCCCGAATTGTTAGGTACAATGAGTGCTGACATAAGTTTTAATAAGGTTGCACCATATATCGGAATTGGTTTTGGAAATCCAACTGCTGGATCAAAAGGCTTGGGTTTTACTTTTGACATTGGTACTGTTTTTCAGGGTGCTCCCAAAGCAAAACTTTCTGCAACCGGTCTAATTGAACCATCTGCCTCTCCAGAACAACAAGAAAAATTGGAAAGCAATTTAAGCTGGTTCAAGTTCTATCCGGTTGTTTCTTTAGGATTAACATATAAATTTTAAAAAAAGAGGAGTTTATGAATAAAAAATATTTAATTTTGTTTTTAATAGCAGCCGCAATGGCTTTTATTCCAATAAGCTGCGATATTAAAAATCCAGTAGATGGCATAACTGTTAGAGTTAAAAATATTCCAAGAACAACTTCCGTAAGAATAGAGTTCTTAGATCAGATATCAAGAAATTTAGTCTCCACGGATTTCACAATAAAATTTTCAGGTAAAAATAAAGGAGACGTGATCTCAGATGTGAATGTTCCTATTTCTGAAATGACGGTAAAAGGTGGTATTGCTTATTTTGCTATTAAGGATAATGTTATCCCAACAACACAAAATCCGGTTGAAATTGTAGTCGTCTCTCAAAGTAATCAATATTTAAGCACATCATCAAGACTTTTCATTACCAAAACAGGCCCGAATAATTTTTCAGTAAATATGCTTAAAACTTCGGGTTCACTTCCTACTGGAGTAACTCAAAATGAACAAACTTTCGGAAACGTAGCTACTTCAAGCGGAACAACGACTAATATTGTAGCAACTTCGGGTGGTACATTAGCTGCAACTCTAACAGTTCCGGCTGGCACTATTCTTAGAGATGCAAATAACAATCCACTTTCAGGAGCTGTTAGTACTCAAATAACTTATTTTAATGCAAGTAGTTCAGCAGCAATTCCTTCTTTCCCTGGTGGATTTTCTATCAATACAAATACTCAGGGAAATGGTAATTTTATGACTGCCGGCTTTGCTGCTATCAATATGACTGTCAATGGAGTACCTGTTGAAAACTTTAGTGGAAATGCTTCTGTAAGAATTCAAGTAAGTCCAAATGTAATAAATCCAAATACCGGAACTAATGTCAGACCCGGTGACGTTGTTCCTATGTGGAGTTATAATGAATCTACCGGTCAGTGGAAGTTTGAAGGTGATTTTACAATTAATTCCGCCGTTGGACCGGGTGGTAATCAAACTTTGTATGTTGAAAAATCGGACGTTACTCACTTATCTTGGTGGAATTTAGATTGGTTTTTCAATTCTTGTAATTTAGCCTCACCGATTACTTTTACAGGCGGATGTTGGGATATTCTATATTGGTATATTGAATTTGTAAATGGCCAAGGTTATGTTGGACAAGGCAGCGTAACTTCTGATGATCCTGTGATTAATCTTTTCTATGCTCCTACAAATCAACCGGTTAGAATCTTAGTCTTTGATACTTATACTAATCTATGGAACTATTACAATACAGGAAATGCAGCTCTCGCCATTGGTTCACAAGTGATTCAAAATTTATGTACAGGAGCAGCAAACATTTATACTGTTCAAGTAAATACTCAAACAACAGGACAGAATGTAAATCTAACAATCAGAGGTGTTTGTCCTAATGGAAATATTTTAGATCAAGGAACTCTTGATATAGAAATTCTCAGAAATGGTTTCTGGCAATTTGCTGGTAGAATTATTAACGGTCAATTGACTTTAAGATGTTTACAATTAGGTCAAACTTACAATTTCAGAACGTTTTATAATGGTCAGTATTATACCAGAGAACAGCAAATCACTTCTGCTAATATGATTATAAATATTCCTTTGCCAGGAGACATTGATTTCTGTAGATAATTGAATACGGTTATTTAGTTCAAAGCCCGGCAAGTTTTAATTTTTGTCGGGCTTTTTTGTTAAAAAATTAATTAATATTTGACTTTCTAAAACGAATCTTCCTGAATATTTAACTTTATAACCTCTCCATATTTTGATACTGCTTTTTCGATTTCAGATGCTTTGCCAATAATAGTAAACTGAAGATTATCTTTAGGGAAATATTCTTTAATTATCCTCTTAGCTTCTTCGATGTTTAATGAGTTAATGGTATTTTCAAAATCGTTTATATAGGAGTCATCCAATCCATAAATGAATTTCTGTACAAGAAAAGAAGCAAGCTGATTACTTGTTTCATAATTTGGTGGAAATTGTCCTTTGATATAATTCTTTGCTGAAAGCAATGTTGCTTCATCAACACCTTTTTCAAAGAGTCTGTTATATGTTTTTAGTGCTAAATCAATTGCAGCTGCTGTATTTTTAGTTTGAGTAAAACTTGACATAGCAAATGTGCCGGCGTGTTTATATGAAGTAAATCTACTTCTGGCTCCATAAGTTAAGCCTGCATTGACTCTCAATTCATCATTAAGCCACGAAGTAAATCTTCCGCCTAATATTGTATTGATTACATCAATTTTAATACGGTCTTCATTATCCATCTTGATTCCATATCCGCCAATCATAAAAGTGGTTTCAAATGAGTTGTCTTTGTCAATGAGATAAACTCTTGGTTTATCAAATGAAATTGGTTTAAGCCGGATATCATAAACTAATCTGTCTGATTGGGGATTCCAATTTTCAAAAGCAGTTTTAATTTTTTCTTTCATATCTATATAATTAAAATCGCCAACCACAACTATCGCAGAATGTTCTGGATGATAATTCTGTTCGTAAAATGATTTGACAATTTCTTTTGAGATATTTGAAATTGTTGACTTTAGACCTTGCGGCGGATTTGAGTAATAACCATCTGAAAAAATTAGTCTGTTAAAGTAATTTCCGATTATAGAGCGAGGGCTTTCTTTTGCTTGTTCTAATTCTGCAATCCATCTTTGTTTGCGTTTCGCAATTTCATTTTCGTCAAATTTTGGTTTAAGTATAACTTCACTGAAAACTTTAAAGAGTTGGTCGAAATAATCTTTAATAACAGTTGTGCTAACGATTGTAAAATCATAGCCCGATGCTGAAGATAGTTCGCTGCCGTAAAAATTGAAAAGTGAATCTATTTCAGACTTGGAGAATTTTTCAGTTCCGAATTTTAACGCTTCAGCAGTGAAAGAAGCCAGTCCATAGTTTTCCCCATCTTTAATTGCTCCTGCATTTACAGCGAAGGATAAAGAAATTAAAGGAGAATTTTTCTTTTCAAGCAAATAAACGGTCAATCCGTTTTCAAGATTGAAAGTTTCATACTTCGGTAATTTAAATTGTGCATTCATAATTGATGTAAAAATTAGTATTGATAAAATTGTTTTCACTTTTCTTCCTCCGTAAATAAAATACCTACAGTTCGGTTTTTCTTCGTGAAATATTTTCTTGCAACAGATTGAATTTCTTCTTTTGACACTCGCTTGAAATCTTCTGCAGCAGAAAAGAGTTTTTTGTAGTCTTTGAAAAAGAGTTCATAAGTGCCAATTGTATTCGACATTCCGTTTATAGTTTGAGTTGTTCGATAAAACTCCATCAATTTTTGATTCTTTACTTTTTGAAGTTCATCTTCCTTGATGCCTTCGTCAATTATCTTGTTTATCTCATCATAAATAGCGTTTTCCAATTTGGAATCTTTAATGTTTTCATTAGCAATTGCATAGAAATAAAATAGAGTTGGATCAAATGCATTTGGATAATAAGTGCCAATTTCAATTGCGAGTTGCTGATCTTCAACTAAAGATTTATAAAGTCTTGATGAAGAACCGTTGGAAAGTATGTCGCTCAATAATTCTAACGCATAGTAATCTTCACTTCCTGTCTGAGGAACGTGGAAAGTAATTAATAAATAAGGAGTTGGAACTTCACGTCTTACAAAAATTCTTCTTTCGCCGGTTTGTTCTGGTTCAACTGTGTGTATATCTCCTGGTTTGGGACCTGAAGGAATTGATTCGAAATATTTCTCAGCAAGATTTTTTACTTCACTGAATGTAACATCTCCACTAATAACAACTACACAATTATTCGGTGCGTAATAAGTGTGGAAATAATTTTGCAAATCTGCTTTAGTCCAATTTTTAATATCTGATTCCCAGCCAATTACAGGCCACATATAAGGATGTGCGGTAAATGCAGTTGCTTGAACTTGCTGCCAGAGTTCTTCCATAGGATTGTTTTCGATTCCCGTTGTTCTTTCTGAAAGAATTACGCCACGTTCGCTTTCAATCATTTTATCATCAAAGTTTAAATCTCTAATTCTATCCGCTTCGAGATCAAATATTACTTCAAGAGCTGAGCTTGGAAACCAATTAGTATATGCAGTGATATTTTCAGTGGTATATGCATTATTCGAGCCTCCATTAGCTTCCATAACTCTGTCAAATTCTTTCGGACCATATTTCTTTGCTCCGTTAAACATCATATGCTCGAAGAAGTGAGAAATTCCGGTGGTCCCGATATTTTCATTTCTCGAACCAACCTTAAAAAATAAATACATATTTGCATTTGGTATGGAGTGATTTTCATAAACAAGAAACTTCATTCCATTTTTAAGAGTAAATGATTTGATGTCTTCCACTTTAACCTGCGCCTGAATTGTTAATGAAATTAAAATTAGAATAAATATTTTTTTCATTCTTTATCCTGAATTAGTTTATTACTTACATAAAAATACAATTATATTTGAACAAACGAATAAGCAATCAAAATCTCTTTTTTAGTTCTTTCTCAACAATTACTATCATAACTACCACAATAACATTAATTATCAGAATCGAGAGAACTATCTGATATTCTGTTTTTAAGGGAAACATCATATTCGAGATAATCGCAATTGAACAAAGTCCTACACCAAATATTAACATTAGTTTTGAAGAATAACTTTGTGCAAAATCCCACGATTCCTGTGATTTCATCGAGTTTTTTGTTCTATAGCCATAAAGTGAGTTTATCTTTCTAGGTGGAAACTTCATTTGTACTAAAGCAGCAACAATGAAAATTATTCCGGTTAAAAAGTTTATAAAGAAAAAAGGTTTTTGAGCTAATTCAGTCATTTGCTTTATTTCCCTAACTTAAGAATTCTAATTGCACCAATAATAACAATAAAGAAAACAATTCCTCCGATTAATAAATCAGGTAATTGAGAACTAAAAGTAAGAACTAAAATACCAGCAACAATAACTCCAAGATTTATTATGATATCATTTGATGTAAAAATCATACTTGCTTTAATATGTGCTTCTTTACTTTTTGACTTTTGAAGCAGATTAAGGCAAAATCCGTTTGCAATTGCGGCAAAGAAAGAAACAATTATCATAGTTTTAAAATCCGGAAGATTATCTGGCATTATAAATCTTCTTAACACTTCAATAAATCCAATGACAGCGAGAAGCAATTGAAAAACCCCCGCCAATATTGCAACTTTCTTTTTCCTTTGGATTGTAGAACCAACGGCATATAAACTTATACCATACACAAAAGCATCTGCAAGCATATCAAGACTGTCTGCAACCAATCCCATCGAGTTTGAAATTATGCCTGTCATTATTTCAATAAGGAAAAAAGTAAAGTTTATTAATAAAACTGTCCATAGAATTTTACTTTGTGAGTCCTCTTCATCTATAGTTACAAGATTAGTTTGCTCAGTTGAAAATAATTTACTCCCGAGATTTAATTCAGACAACGATTTTTCAATTTTATATGGATATCCGATATGGAGGACAGATAATTTCCTGTTTTCAAGATCAAATTCCAGTTTTTTGATTTCGCTTATTCCATCAAGTTTAATCCGTATAAGATTTTCTTCAGACGGACAATCCATCTTTGGAATTTCAAATGTAGTCTTACTTAGTTGCATTGTGAATTACAGTTATCTATTCCTAACAAAAGAACTAATTAAATTTTCAAATTGTTGTAATTAAAACTAAAAAGGAAATCATAAATGAAAAAAGTTTTTTATCCAGAAGATTCAAGAGGGAAATTTGATTTTGGTTGGTTGCAGACAAATCACTCATTCAGTTTCGGACATTACTCTAATCCCGAAAGAATCAATTTCGGAATGTTGAGAGTTCTCAACAATGATTTTGTTCAGGGAGGTCAGGGATTTGGTACACATCCACATAAGGATATGGAAATAATAACTATTCCATTATCTGGTGCTTTGGAACATAAGGATAGCACTGGTGGCAGAGGTGTTCTTTATCCTAATGAAGTTCAGGGTATGTCTGCTGGAACAGGAATCAAACATTCAGAATTTAATCACTTAAAAGACGAGACTTCTAATTTTTTACAGATTTGGATTATCCCTGATAAAAAAGGTCATCAATCAAGATATGATCAAAAATATTTTGATGAAGAAGAAAGAAAAAACAAACTTCAACTAATTGTCTCTCCAGAAAAAGAAAATGGTAGTTTATGGATAAATCAAAATGCTTTTATTTATCTGGCAGAGCTTAATCAAAACATTGCTCTGAAATATGATTTACATTCTTCAAAAAATGGTGTTTATTTATTTCTAATTTCAGGCGAGATATTTGCCGCTGATCAAATTTTACATAAAAGAGACGCAATAGGAATTTGGGAAACAAATTCTTTCAAAATAAATACAATAAAAGATTCGTTTATTCTTTTAATAGAAGTCCCGATGGTGGCTGTTGCATAGATGTCATTCCGTCCCGAATGCTTTCGGTATCGGAATCTAATGTTTAGATTTTTACCCCAAATTAGAACCTGATCCCGATAAATCGGGACAGGTTGACAAAAATAGATTTTTGCGACAGCCACCGATGAAACAGTAATTATTCCAACACCGCCTCAAATTTTGCAAGAGGAGCCATTCGTGCTTTATTAAGAAAAAGGAAGTTGTCTTTAATTGTATAATTATCTGCTTTGTCAAAAACTCTGTATAGTTCAGTTTCAATATGTAAATCCGGGCAAGCCATTAAGGTTGAAGCCATTTTTGAAAATGAAATTCTGTTGCCCTCTTTTAATGTATAGCTTCCCCAGAAATTATTGCAACCTGCAAATCCGTTAACTCTATTCTCTGCTGAGTTTAGTTTGAATTGAATTGGTTTTTTATCTTTTTGTTTTCTGTCTAATGGCTTACCTTGTATTTCAATTAAACGCCACGTAACATCACTGATTTTGTTAATCGGTTCTCTTGAAACTTTTTCTAAAATGTATTTTTCAGAGAGTTCACCTGAAATAAAATTTCCATCCACATCGAGTTGCACAACAGAATTTTCACGAACGAAGAATTTATTAGGAGAATCATTAATATCAAGCAAAGTAATAGTATTGCCTTCTTTATTCCACTCAAACACTCCATATTTTTCAACCGGTTCAGATTTTTTCCCCAAGTATTTTTTTGTAAGTTGAAAAACAGAAGTAGAGCTAATAATTAAGGTAGTTTCAATACCCTCACAATCTGCACACGGTAAAATTCCTTTATAAGTGCCAGCCCAATCAAGCGAATTTTGGCTTGTGCTTTTATCTGGCAGATTAGTTTCTTTTTGAACTTTTGAAGAACAAGAGATTAAAAGCAAACTGGAGATTAAAATAATTAGAATGTGTTTCTTCATAATTTTGCCTACGAATTTATAGAAGTTTAATAATTAAATAATTCTCAGTTAAAATTTACAATAATTTCATTAATTATATTTAATTAAAACGAATTAGATAAATATGAGTATTGCTTCAAAAATTAAAGACCTGAAAAAACTGAAATTTTCTGACCTGTTTGTTAAGGAGAAAATTAAACAATTCATCAACTATGAAAAGGAACTTGCTCACAATCCGCATAAACTTGCATTAAGTTTTGCCTTGGGAATTTTTGTCGGGCTTGTAATTCCAATGGGTTTACAAACAATAACTGCTTTACCGATAGCTTTATTATTACGATGTAATATTTTTGTTGTTTATTTAGCCTCACTGATTACGAATCCAGTAACTGCCGTTTTTATTTATCTAACAATGTTCAAAATTGGTGAATTTATAACTGGCAATTACATCCCGATGGAACAGATAAAAATTATCTTGAATGATTTTTCGTTTAGCCAATTAAATCAATTCGGAAGCATTGCTCTTTATAATTATTTGATTGGAATGTCGCTGCTTACTCTGATAGTTACACCTTTAAGTTACTTTTTGGTTTTGTTATATGTAAACAGAAGAAAATATAAGTTTCTTAGAACAAAATAATCTCTTACACCGCAGTTTTAGAGACCATTTGCAAATCGGATTTATCATAAAACTTAGACAACCGTAAGTAAAATAGCAGAATATTGTGTTTGTTTTCCATTAAAGTTCTTGCATCAGTATAAACTATTTTAAGTTTATCAACTTTAATTAAAGATAATTTTTTACTGATAAAAGACTTTAAAAAACTTAACTCCAAATAATTCAGATAAAATCTGATTTTCTCAACAAAATCCAATTCTCTTTCCTTAAAGCCAAACTTTCTAAAATTTGAAGTTTTGAAAAAATATGGATTACCTTGAATTGTTTTGTTCAGTGATATTCTTCCTGCTTCAATTTCATTAATTAATTTTAGTAATCCTGAAGCCAGATAAATAAGGGTTTTTCTTCTTGAAGCATCGTTATCAAATAAAAGGTCTCTTGCAAAACCAAGATGGATTTCGATATTTCTTTTTTTTTCTCTGATAAAAAAGAGAGGATTATAAACTTTGATAAGATTACTTTTTTTTAACAATGGCGAGATTGTAAATAAAATAATTCTAACGCCTATAAAAAGGAAAACTAATAAAAACAATATGATGTTAATGTATTCCATAGTTCAAATTTAATTTATTAAAAACAAATTAAAATTAAGATTCGGTTAAATATTCATTAAAAATATTCTGAATTCTCTTGATTAATAACTACTGGTTAGTTATTTTTAATCAGACAAAAAAATCTGAATATTAAATTATTGAACTTCATTTTTTTATTGAAGTAAAATCAGACAAATAAATCTTATTATAAAGGAGTAACTAATGAAAAATATATTATCAAAAATAGCCGGATTGATTGTCTTTGCGATCGTTCTGCTATCTATTTCAGCTTGTGGTGGTGATGAACAAAAAGCAGCAGATTTTAGTAAAACCAAATCTGTTACAAATGATCCAAATGCCGGATTATCTCAATTTGAATTGGAAAATGGAATCGGTCCTGTAAAACAAAAACTGGAACTTGGTCCAATTGACCCGAAACTTGTAAAAAAGGGAGAAGAGATTTTTAATACAAAGTGTATAGCTTGTCATAAACTTGATGAAAGATATGTTGGTCCTGCTCAGAGAGATGTCATCAAAAGAAGAACTCCGGAATTTATTATGAATATGATGCTTAATCCTCTTGAAATGCAGGAAAAACATCCTGTTGTAAAAAAGTTATTGGCTGAGTATATGACTCAAATGACCAATCAAAATCTCTCATTTGACGATGCGAGAGCTATTCTGGAATATTTCAGAGAAATAGGAAAATAATTACAACTAATTATCAGGAGGTATCAATGTTCAATTCTAAATTCAAAAAATGGTTACTAATCGGTTTACCGATTTTATCCA
>Ga0101944_10005791_pt1 | contig 13656 bp, 11 predicted proteins | sample DewCreD2012metaG_FD_75245 | JGI IMG/M metagenome (GOLD analysis project Ga0101944, IMG submission 75245) | Hot spring sediment bacterial and archeal communities from British Columbia, Canada, to study Microbial Dark Matter (Phase II) - Dewar... ... | reverse complement strand
CAAGGAATGACGATAAAGAAACAACATGGGTAGAAAGCGGTTTTTGCATGGAATGAAACTGCGGCTGCGCGCCGCGGCGCTGGTGTATAGCCTTGCGCTTGTTGCGGGTCTTTCCTCGTGCGGCGGCGGAGGGGGGCGCAGCGCGGGCGCGCCCGTGCCCAGTTCGCCATCAGCCATCACCCCGGGCGCGGCCGGCATTTTCGTGACACCGCACTGGGCCATCGTTTATCCCCCGGGCCTCATGCCGCGCACCAGCAACGCCACCCGCTACGAACCGATTCTGAACGCCTGGCACATCTTCGACGGCACCGAGAACTGGGACTGGCAGTCCGCGGTGGGGTCCACGCCGGGCATCTCCGCGGTCATGAGCAACCCCTGGGAAGATGTGGCCGTTTCGTTCATTCCCGGCAGCAACGGGACCGTGAATTTTTACATAGACGGGCAGCCCGCGGGCAGCCTCGATCTCTCCGCGCCCATGCCGTACAAAGGATACAGCCAAGAATACACGACATTTTACACCATCGCCCAGAACATGCAGGAAACCATGCACACCGTGGCCATGGAAATCGCTACGGGCACAGTGAAATTCGACGGCTGGCGCATCAAATACAAAAACAATTACTATCGTATAGATTGCAGCGCAGTGAACACACTCGAAGCCACGGCTGTTTCCACGAACAACAAAATCCGCAACGCCATTGAAGAGTATTACGAGGACAAGGGCGCGTATCCGGATCCGGGCGCCGGCAGCGATGTGGTCTCGCTGCTTTACGCACAGGGATACCTGACATCGCGCCCGGAAAATGCGTTCAACGGAGAGCGAATCGCCGACACCGGAACCGCTTACTCCGGTGGAGACTATGATTACACATACACATCGCCCTCGGATTATACCCTGTCCGTATACGGAGGGCGCGGCACGCTGTACACCGTAACGCCGGACACTGCGGCATCGGAATATCTCTCCCTGTCCGTAGCCACGCCCACCAACCATTTCACGACAACGAGCGAATGGGCCACATTCACGGTCACGCCCGCCGCCAAGCACGACGCCACGCTGTCCGTGAGCGGCGGATTGAGCGGCGAGCAATCATTCCCGGCCACCAGTTCGCAGCCAATCACCATGCAAGTCAAGCTGAAAGAAGGGCGCAACGACATTACCATCACCCTTTTCGACAGCTACAACCACGCCATAACCCTCACGCGCACCATCACGCTCGACACCACCGCGCCGGACATCGCCCTGCTTGCCCCTTACCCGCAGGTCTGGGATTTCAGCACACAGCCCGCGCGCATCTATGTTGATGTGTATTCCGCGACCACCACGGTCGAGGCGCTTGTGGAAAATGGCGCCACCGTGGATATCGGCGGACAGGCCGCGACCGAATCCACGACCAACCGGGGCGTGTTCTCGTCAGAAATATCTTTGAATACAGGGTCCAACTTCATCGCCATAAGCGCCACCGACCGCTGGGGGAACAAGAACGAAGTCGTGTTTGAAATAGTGCGCAACTGACGGCTCCTCGAATTTCCCTTACCGCTGTTCCGCCAATTCACATAATTTCGATATATTGCATGTTTTCTGCATCGAGAGTAAACTTAATTCCCGGATGAAATCTCCGTCCGCGCACAGGTTGTGATCTGCGAAACGCTGTGAAGAGCGCAGACGGAAAACGCATGCTGTTCGGATGCTGTGATTAAACATGGAACGAATCCCGACCAGTACGGCCGGGGAGGGTGATCCTGATTGTGAGGACCACGGAGATTAAAAGCGTTGCGATGCAGCGCAGCCTGCTCGAACTGGACTCGCTGTTGCATCGTGGTGTGGAAATTCTCGTTCTGGGCGAACCTTTGCTTGCGATTGACATTTTCAATGACTATCTTGCGGAACTCGAAGAGAGGTTTCAGAACGAAGGCAAAAAAGAGACGAAAGAAGACATAAAAACAAAAGACAATGATAACAAAGACAAAGAATCGTCCTCCAAAAAAAGCAAGCACATTCCCATAGATGTACTAACGCGCCGGTTCAAAGTTCTCATGCTGCTTGCGGAATGCCGCCGGGGCATGGAACAGGACGAACTGGCTCTCCAGAATCTCATAGAATGCAACGCCCTGGCCCGCGGTCCACTGGCGGAATTCCCCGATTTTCTGGTTCAGTCCACCATGGAAATCGCCCGTATCTATGTGTTCCGCAAGGAGCCGGCGGCCGCAAAACAATATGTGTCCGAAGCCACACGCATCGCCAAGTCGAGCAAAGAGCCATACCTCGTGTCCCTGGCCGGATTTGCCACCGGACTGCTGTTTTCATGTGTGGGCCGCCACAGCGAAGCGCACAGCATCTTCTCGGGCGCGGCGGCGCGTCTGGACGGACTCAACGATCCCGAGCATATTTTGCTCAAGGCTGACATCCTGCTGCACATGGGGCACGAGCAGAACATCCGGGAAAATGTCGAGGAGGCCGCGAAAACTTACGCGGACACCGTCAGATTCCTCCTCGAATGCAGCAGGAACAGCATCGCGCAGTCATGTGCCCGGGACGCCCTGCGGTTTCTGATGCTCGCGAACCGGCACGCGGATCTGTTGCCCCGCGACGAGGCCAATGTGCAGCTCATGTCCAGTCTAGCTGTGACCACGGGGGCGCTGCTCGACTCCATAGGTTATTGGGACAAAGCCTGGCCCTGTTTCATCAGAGCGCTGGAATTGTTCGACAGCACCGGATTTGCTGATCCGCAACTTTACACAACCGCGCACATTCATCTCGGTGAACTGTGCATCAAGAAAAAAGATTATGCGCGCGCTTTGACGGTGCTGGATCGCACGCGCGGGCGTTGTGAGCAGGCGGACGATTTGCCGGGGCTTGCCCGCTGCCTGTACGGACTGGGGACCGCGCACTCGAAAAACGGCGACGACGACAAGGGGATTGCTCTTTTTGAAGACGCGCTGGGCGTTCTCAACAGCCTCAAACCTTCGAAAGACGCCGCATTGCTTCGGGCGCGCATCAACAACCAGCTCGGTTTTATCGCCACAAAACTCAAGGACTACGAAAAAGCGCAAACGCATCTCGAAACAAGCGTGGATCTGCTGCGCGAGTACGATTCCGAAATCGTTATGGGCGAGACCTACCGCTTGCTTGGCGAGATGTACTGCCAGCGAAAGCAGCACATTCAAAGCGAGCGCGCGCTGAAAAAATCTTACGACATATTCGAGCGCAACGCCGCCCGGTACGACAGCGCAAGATGCTGCAAAAGCCTGGGAGAGAACTACTTGGACGCGGGCAATCTCACCATGTCCAACTTCTTCTTCGAGGAGAGCATTCACCTGCTCGAAGATCTCGGCATCGAATCCGAACTGCCCATGGTGTACAGCGCCAAAGCGCGAATCAGCATGATGCAACAGGATTACGAAGCTGCCGAAGCGCTGTTTCTCAAGGATTACAACCTGGCGAGAAAATCGGACAATGTCCACAGCATGGCGTTCTCGTACTATCAACTGGGCAAAGTGCGAAGACTGCTCAAACGCTCCCACAGCGCCGAAGATTACCTGCGGCGCAGCTTAGAGCTTTTTGACAAAATCGGCAATCAGATTATGGCTGGCCAAGTGAAGCTTGAGCAAGCACTTTGCGTTTGCAAGCGTTTTGATATCAAAAAAGCCGAAGTCCTTTGCAAGGAAGCAGAGGGATTGTTCAAAAAATTGAAAAACGAAGAGTTGCAGGCGCGGGCTAAACTTGTTTTGGCAATCGTTCAACGCGATTCCAGAGATAACACAAAAAAGGCATCCGCTCGAAACAATTTTGAAACTGCGATTGAGAAATTTGAAAAAATCAATAAAGTCAGTTTTGAATTGGCTGAAACATATTATGAATTTGCTCTGTATTGGAGAGACCGGTCAGATCTGAAAAACGCAGCGCATTTTTTCATTCAGGCCATAGAGCTGTGCGACAAATTGGGCTTGAGCGCACGCGCGAATTCATATTTCGATGATTTGAGAAGAATAAACCCAGATGAAGCGCACAAGTTTCATCTCGGCCGTTTTGTTGACACCTCCGCCGTTGACACCCTTAAAAACACTTCTGTAAAATCCGGCATCCGCGTTGATAAAAAGACTCTCACGGTATTTTTCACGGACATCCGCAGTTTCACCACCATTTCGGAAACCCTCTCGCTCGAAGAACTCACATCTTTTCTCAATGATTTTTACGCGGGCGTCACACAGGTCATCGTGAAATTCCACGGGCAAATAAACAAATTTATCGGCGACGAAGTCATGGCCATATTCGATGAGCAACCCGGACTTGCGCCAGCTCCCCTGAGAGCCGTGCGCGCAGGTGACGAGCTGACGCGCGTGCTGAACGAAATCAACCTCCGGCGCCGCAAACGCGGGGAAATTGACATCGGCGTGGGTGTGGGCATCAACACTGGTGCTGTGATAGTGGGCAGTTTCGGATCCTCCATGAGGCAGGATTACACGGCCATCGGAGACACCGTGAATGTGGCGGCGCGCTTGCAGGGCCAGGCCGCGGCCGGCGAGGTCGTCATCAGCGACGCCGTGTACCAGCTTGTGCAAAATCATGTGGAAGCCGAAGACATGGGCGAAAAACCGCTCAAGGGCAAGGGCCAGCCCATGCGCCTGTGGAAGGTGCATGGAGTTCAGGAAGAAACCAGGGAACTTCCATAACCGGTCATGGGAAAAGGAAAATAAGCAGGTTGAATCGCGACAATGCCATTCAAAGATGAAAGGGCACTTCATGCCTGGGCGTATCCATTGCATCCCTGGCCGGACGATTTCTTGCAGGAATGGTGATTCGCACGCACGCTGGCCCAGCGCCGTGCCTCTTCTCCGGGCAAAGAACTTTTGCATTCGGCCCAGCGCATGGATATATTAAAATCTGGAATGCTGAAGTTATGCGGCAATGCACAGTTCTGACATTTTATTGTACAAAGACCTTAGCGCGCTTTTTCTGGGGCTTCAAGCTCCACGACGGTTTGATTTAAACACAAATCGAGATAGAGTGAGGACAGGAGAGGACTGGGAATCATGGCAACAACCAATGACTTGTTCAACGGAATGGTATTCGAGTACGACGGGGATCTGCTGATGGTGAATGAGTTCCAGCATGTGAAACCCGGCAAAGGTCCTGCCTTTGTGCGCGCCAAAGTCAAAAACCTGCGCACCGGGTCCATTGTGGAGCGCACCTTCCGCGCGGGCGAAAAAGTGGACCAGGTTCGCGTTGACGAAAAGACCATGCAGTATCTGTATCGCGACGGCGACCATTTCGTATGCATGGACAACGACACCTACGAACAGGTTCACATAGACGGCGCAATTCTGGGCGATCAGGTCAATTACATGAAGGAAAACGAAAATGTGAAAGCGCTGATGTTCGGCCAGGAGATTCTTGGCGTGAATGTGGAGCCGTTCATGGACTTGGAAGTTACGGAAACCGATCCCGGCCTCAAGGGCAACACCGTGGCCGGAGGCACCAAGCCCGCCACGCTCGAAACCGGGGCCGTGGTCAAGGTGCCGCTGTTCATCAATGTGGGCGACATCGTCAAGGTGGACACGCGCGACAACCGTTACATCGAGCGCGTGACCAAGTGACGCGCATTGTGCGCAAACAATAACATCCCGGAGGATGCCATGTCCGAACAGGAAACCGGCCAGGCGGCCGACACACTGGGCAAGGTTGAGATTTACGACGAGGTGATAAAGACCATCGCCGGCCTCGCCGCCAGCAAGGTCAACGGCGTGTTCGGCCTCAAGGGCGGTTTCATCGAGGGCATCAAGCAGGCCACCACGGGCCGCCGCGACTACTCGGCGGGCGTGGAGGTCAAACGCGAGCTGAACGGCAACTTTTCTCTGGACCTCCACATCATCATCCACTACGGGCAAAAAATCGCGGATGTGGCGCCCGCCATGCAGATGGCCGTGCGCGACAAGGTCGAATCTATCACCGGCCGAAAGGTCACGGCCGTGAATGTGCATGTGGCCGACATCCGCCTGCCGGACGACATCGCCTCCGGGAGCGAGTGATCTGCGCATGCGCGCCATCCATTTCCTCATCGGTCTGGTGTTCGACGCCCTGATCCTGGTGGCCGCGGGCGGGCTGGTATACGCCGTTTTCCAGCCGGAACTGCTGACTCTGTGCCACGACGCCTTGAAAGAGCAACTCTCCACCAGCGCCGGGCAGTACAGGCTTCTTGGAATTGGGGCGGTGTTTTTCCTGCTTGCATTCCGCAGCCTGTTTTTGCTCCTGTTCCGGGGCGCGCCGGCCAGCGTGGTCGTTGCGGACCGACCCGGGGGCCGCGTCACGCTCTCCCAGGCGGCCATCGAATCCGTTCTGCGCCGCCTGGTGGAAATGAGCAATCCGGATGCTTCCCTGCGCCGCGCCTCGGCCTTTTACACAACGGAAGGCGTGGACATTGAGGTGCGCGTGGATCTGGACCTCGTGGACATTACTCTAGCGCAGTACGCCGCGCAAATAGAAACCCTTGTCCGCAATCACTTCAAGGACAAGCTGGGCGTCACGGTCAAGCAGTTTCATCTCCAGGCCGGGGACAGGGCGTCCGGCAACTCCCTGGCGTAAGGAGCCTGACAAATTATGGAAAACAACGGAAATCAGACTCCTTTCGGCAAATATTTTGGGCGCATCGCAGTCACGGCCGTGCTGTTCCTGTTCGCGCTGTTGTGGGTCACCGTGGGCATTTTCAAGGCCGTGTTCGTGGCCGCTGTCACGGCTCTGGGCTTTTACATCGGCGCCATGCTCGACGACAGGGACGCCTTGCGCCGCTTCCTCGACAATTTCCTCGGAAGGCACTGAACAATATGTCTCGCAACAAAGCACGCACAGTGGCCATGCAGGCCCTGTTTCAACTCGATAAACAACCCGAAGGCGTGGCCGGCGTGATTGAAGCCCGCGCTTCCGAAGAGCGGCTCGACGAAAACGATCTCCTGTATCTGGACAAAATCACCCGTTCGGTGATCGCGAACCGCGAACGCATTGACGATTTCATCCGCAATTATTCCATTGACTGGGACATCACGCGGCTGGGCCGGGTCGAGCGCTCCATACTGCGTCTTGCCATTGGAGAAATGATATATCTGGCCGACATCCCGGTGAGCGTGGCTATCAACGAGGCCGTCAAGCTGGCAAAAAAATTCGGCTCGGACCAGGCGGCCAAGTTCATCAACGGCGTGCTCGGCAAGTTCAGCCGCAATCACATTGACGAAGCCGGGCAACCCCGCGTCTCCACGATCTGACCATGAAACCCGTGCAGCCAGTGGCCGTTTCGGTCACCGACCTTACCCGCAGAATCAAGTCCGCCATCGAGGGGCAGCCGGAGCTGCGCCATGTCTGGGTGCGCGGCGAGATCTCGAATTTCAAGCGCCACACTTCCGGGCACCTGTATTTCAATCTCAAGGATGCGGATTCCCAGATCCGGGCGGTGATGTTCCGCGGCAGCGCTGATACTCTGACCTTTGCGCCGGCCGACGGGTGCGAAGCGCTGGCCCTGGGCAGCATTTCCGTGTACGAAAAGCGGGGCGAGTACCAGCTCTATGTGACCGCCATGAGGCCAGCGGGACTGGGCGCGCTGCACATGCAGTTCGAGGAATTGAAAGCCCGGCTCGCGGCCGAGGGCCTGTTCGACAGGCCGCGCAAGCCCATACCGTCCATGCCCGAGCGCATCGCCGTAGTCACATCGCCAACGGGCGCAGCGGTGCGCGATGTGGTCAATGTGATCACGCGCCGGTACCCGGCCGTGGAACTCACGGTGGTTCCTGCGCTTGTGCAGGGCGATGACGCTCCGGACAGCATCCGCGCGGCGCTGGCTCACGCGCAGGCGCTGCAGGGAGTGGATGTGATTCTGCTGGTTCGCGGCGGCGGCAGCATCGAGGACCTTTGGGCGTTCAACCATGAGGGGCTTGCGCGGGACATCGCCGCAAGTCCGATTCCCGTGATAACCGGCGTGGGCCATGAGACCGATTTCACGATAGCGGATTTTGTGTCGGACATGCGCGCGCCCACACCGAGCGCGGCCGCGGAGACCGCGGCGCCGGAACTCGAGGCGTTGCGCGAGCAGGCGCGGGTGGCTTCCCGGCGCTTGAGCCGCGCGGCCGCCGCGCGCATCAGGCTCGAACGCTCGCGTCTCAACGCGTGCCGCGCCGCGCTGTCTCCGCGCCGCATGCGCGACCTGTTCAACCAGCAGCGCCAGTCCATAGACGACATGATGCGCACCGCGCAGGCCGCGCTCAAGCGCCGCGTGCAGGCCGAACGCCTGGCCGTGCAGTCCCTGCAGCACAGGCTGCGCGCACTGGATCCCTTCGCCGTGCTCGGCCGCGGCTACGCCGTGCTGCGCCTTGTTAAAAACCAGTCCGTGATTACATCCATTGACAAGGCTGTGCCGGGTGCGGAAATTGACGCCGTGCTCCAGGACGGCGCTCTGCGCAGCGTGGTTCTCGAAAAGCGGGGCGGCGATTTTCTCAAAAAGAAAAAACCGGGTGAACTGGACCTATGACGCACGGCTTGATGCAGCAGCGCACAGGGCATGCGGAATCCGCCGCGCGGCGCTGTTCCGTCGGCATCTCGCAACGGTTTACTTTCGCTCCATTACCAATAACAATGTATGGAAGCGTTGCTGCTTGCTTTGTGGAGAGAGTGCCGAAGGAGGGACTTGAACCCCCACGGGCTTGCGCCCACTAGTACCTGAAACTAGCGCGTCTGCCGATTCCGCCACTTCGGCGTACCATATCTTATATAATGAGCCTGGGCGCAAAAGTCAATTAGAGAATGAGAAATTTGAAAGCCATCGAACAGCACACCGTGGGATTCATTTTCCACTACCGCCTGTACAAGTACCTGCTCATGGAATTCGTGCCGTATTTCATCGGCGGGATTCTGGTGGTGCTGGTTTTCATGGGCGGCAACGCCGTGCTGTTCAACATGATGGAGCACATCATCAGCAAGCAGGTTCCGCCCGAGGTGTACCTCAAGGTGCTGCTGCTGCAGATGCCAACTTTTCTGGTCATGGGCCTGCCCATGGCCGTGATGTTCGGCGTGCTGCTCTCGTTCGGCCGATTGAGCCAGGACAACGAACTGGACGCCATGCGCACGAGCCGGGTGGTGGCATGGCGCATGCTGCTGTTCATGGCGCTGGTGGTGGGCGTGCCCGTGTATCTGCTGGACGCGCATCTGATTCAGAAAACGGTTCCTGCGTCTGCGGCCAAAAGCCTGGATCTGTGGAAGAGATATCTGGTGAGCGATGTGGCCGGGCGGCCCGCGTCCAATGTGTTCTTTCAGGGCAAGGAAGGCACTTACTTCTTCATTGGCCGGTTTCATCCGGGCAGCGGCGTGCTCGAAAATGTGATCGTGTACAGCACGGGCGACGGCACGGAGCCGTACCCGCGCATGATGGTGGCGCCGCGCGGCCAGTGGCGCGACAGCTTCGCCTATCTCAACGACGGGCGCATCTACGATGTCAAGGAAGACGGGCTGCTGCGTTTCGACAGCACCTTCTCTTCACTGAAAATTGATGTAGAGCGCGAGATCCAGGAGTATTTCGGCAGCCCCGGAGACCCCATGCGCTCGGGTGTTGTGGACCCCAACGATCCCGGCAAAATCGCCAGGGCGCGCTGGCAGCAGAGCCGTTCCCTGGAAACCGACATGATCTTCAACCTGTCCATGGACAAAAGCGTGGACCGGCTCAAGCAGGACATCAAAATGTACAAAGCCTCGGGCGTGGACACGCGCGCGCTGGAGACCAACATGCACTTCAAGCAGACCATTCCCTTTTCGTGCATCGTGGTGATCCTGCTGGCCACGCCCATAAGCATCGGCGGCGCGCGCGCGCGCTCGGGCATCATGAAGAGCATTCTATTGATCCTGGTGTTTTTGAGCGGGTATTACATCAGCACCATCATCACGGTGGCCCTGGGACATTCCGGGGTGCTGGCCCCGCAGGCGGCGGCCTGGGCGCAGAACGCGGCCTTCTCCGCGATGGGCCTGCTCCTGGCTGTGTTTTACATGCGCAAGTGATCGAGTTGCGCCATGCCCCGGTCCGGGGTTATGTTATCTGTCAATGAAAAGAAACCGTGCGGCACACATTCTGATGACGGCGGCGATCGCGGCGGCGCTACTGTTTTGCGCATGCCCGGCCGCGCACGCGCAAGATCAGGCGCTGGCCGCGGAGTCCGAATCCCGATCCCGTTTTGTCATCGAGTCCGCGGATTACATGAAATACGACAGAAGCACAAAGCTCACCACACTGCGCGGCCTTGTGCGCATCCGCTCCGAGGAATCATTCATTCAGGCCGACGAGGTCACGGTCAACGAAGCCGACAACACATTGGCCGCGTTCGGCCGTGTGGTCATCGAGGAAGGGGACAACACCATCATCGGCTCGGCCCTGTATTTCGACAACGACAATGACTATTTCGAGTTGGCCAATCCACAGGGCAAAACCACGGCGCCAGATGTGGACGGCACAATTTATTACACGGGCAGGCTCGCCAAGGGGACATCCCGGAAGATCAAAATTCTTAACGGGTCCATGTCCACCTGCGGCCCGAACTGCCGCAAGGAATACCATGTCACCGCCAAGGACATCACCATATATCCGGACAATAAAATTATTTCGCGAAAAGCTGCTTTCTACATGGGCGCATACCGGGTCATGTACCTGCCGGTCCATGTGATTTCCCTCAAGGACAGGGAGCAGTACATGCCCGAGTTCGGGTACAGCAAGGAAGAGGGCTGGTTTGTGAAAACCAAGTACCCTTACTACGCCACGGCCGCGGTCACCGGTCTGGCGCTGCTCGATTACATGAGTGATAAGGGTACGGCCTGGGGCGCGGAGCACGATTATTACTCGGGCCGATTCGATGGCAAAGGACACAACTATTTCAAAACCCTGAACGAGAAAGACACGGGCCGCGTCAGCACCACAATTGACCAGTGGCAGGAATACAAAATCGGAGACAAAACATCGGGCCGTGTGTCCTATGGCCGAACCGACACCTACAACATTTACCAGGACCGCAGCCGCATCAACCGCACAACGCTGAACGCGACCTTCAACCGGGATGTGCGCCGCATCATGGCCGCGGCCCAGCCCGGCGCCGCTCCCATGTCAGGCGCGCAGAAACGCCGCGACTCCATCACCTACTCCCTGTCCGAGCAGGACTCGACTTCCAAGAGCAGAAATTCGTCCCTGATCGTTAATCAGGCTTATTCCTTCGCCAAATCCAGCTTCAATTACAACTTCCAGATGACGGAATCCAGTTTCAGCGGCAACCCCACGGACGAAGAGGGAACCCTGACCACGAATTATTCGAAGACGGCAGGCATTTACACCCTGTCCGTGAAGACTTCCAAGAATTTCGACATGGATGGAGACGGGTACATCGCCGACAACTCGCGCTCCGTGAACACAATCCTTCCCGAAGTGACGCTGGCGCTGAACAGCCAGTTTCTGAACCGGCTCGTTCCAGTGAAAAATGAAGCTGCGCGGCCGCGCATTGGGCTGAATGTCACGCACGGCCGTTATCGAGAAGGATCGCGCAACGACAGCTATTCCATCCGCCGCACCGCCGTGGAAAGCGATATCTCACGCACCTTCAAACTGTCCAAGAATGTTTCCTTCACACCCACCCAGCGCTACAAACAGTTTTTTTATCAGACAAAGGACGCCAAGTACGCTCTGGAAAACAACAGTTCATTGAATTGGAAGCTCGATGATTTTTCGTCGCTGAATTTCAACTACACCCGCCGCCAGGACGCGGGCGGCGCTCCGTTCCGCAAAGACAGTTTCGGCGAATCCAACCAGTTGAGCGGAACCTACCGCATCGGCAAGCCGCGCACGCAGTTCTCCCTGTCCTCGGGCTACAATTACGAAATCGGCCAGTACCAGCCTCTGAACATGGGCTACACGCGCGGCGTGACCCGCAACGCCACCCTGGATCTCAAAACCGGCTTCAGTCTGGATTCGGACCTATGGCAGCCCACTGTGACAACGCTGAAACTGGCGCGAAAAAATCTTGAAATGAACCTGGGCGCAACCTGGGACACCGAGCGCTCCATGGAGATGACCACTGCACAGGTCACGACACGGCTCACGCGCAACAACGGATGGCAGTTCGATATCCGCGCCGCCTATCAGGACCCGCGCAACCAACCCTTTATCCGCGAGTGGGTGGCCACCAAAACGCGCTGCTGCACCCAGGTCCAGCTTGCTTACAGCGCCGAGCGCGATGAAATCAAGCTCAATTACTGGATCCTCGCGTTCCCGGGCCAGCGCGTGGGAATCTATCAGGGCCAGGACGGCCTGCGGCTCGACGATTCCGCCATCCCCACACAGTTCGGAGGCCAGCAGTGATTCAAGGCAAAAACACGCGCCGCGAACGGCGCGCTCCGCGTCTGATTTCTTTCATGAGTGCGGCGTTTCTGTTGGCCGCTCTGTGTGCGGTCTGCGGATGCGCGCGCTACGCCCCGGAGCCGGCCCCGGTTCCCGTGCGCACCATCATGGAAATCACGCTCGTCACGCAGGAACCCGTGTCCCGGGACTTCCAATACTACATCGCCATGAACATCACGGGCAGCACAACGGAAACCGGGCCGACGGAACAGCTTTCCGGCGCCGACCGCGCGAAAAACTGGACCTATTACATCGTTTACGACGGACATGACATGCGCTTCAAGGAGAATTTTATCAACGCTCCCGCGGACATTGACGCCATCCCCACTTTTTTCGACGAGTCGTCCCCGAGGTTCTATTCCGCCACCGTGAGCGGCAACCGGATCCATCTTGTCGTGTATCTCGACGCCCTGGCGTCCACGGCCAAACCCAGGGTGTGGATGAATTTCGTGACCAGCCGCTACGCCATTCACGATCCCGAGCAGGACCAGATTCAGGCCGTGGATTATCTGTATCCTCCGTACTTTTATTTCCAATACGGAATCGCTCCGCAACTGATCAGCGACGCCAACTATGCGCAGATATCTTCCTACACGCCCGCGGAGCAGGGCGCGGCGCCTGCAAACATTGTGGATTGGTCCATTTCCATCTATTCGCGCTGAAACATAATGGCGAACCGCCCATGAGCCGGAGCCGGGTATGTCAATAAAGGACCTCGCGAGCGCGCTGCGGCCCGCGCACTGGGCCAAGAACTTTCTGGCGCTTGCGCCGCTGTTTTTCACGGGCCGGATCGCAGACCGGGCGCTACTGGCGCGCGAGGCTCTGGCATTCGCGGTCTTCTGCGCCGCAGCCAGCGCCGTGTATCTGTTCAACGACTGGCGTGACGCTCCAGCGGACCGCGCTCATGAGCGCAAAATGAACCGTGCGTATGCGTCCGGACGCATGAGCGCGCGCACTCTCTGGGTTCTGCTTGGCCTATGCCTTGTGCTGGCCGCGGCGGGCTGCGCGTTTCTTCCGCCCGGAGTGGCGGTCATGGCCGCGGCCTATGTGCTGAGCATGGTTCTGTACTCGTTGCTGCTCAAGCGCTGGCTGGCCGCCGGAGCGGCGATTATCGCTATGGGCATGATTGCGCGCATCTTTGCGGGCGCGGCGGCCATCGGCGCGTGCGTTTCCGCATGGGTGATTCCATGCACTTTTTTTCTCACATGTTATGTTATCGCCGGGAAGCGGATCTACGACGCCGCGCCGG
>Ga0101944_10005790_pt1 | contig 13659 bp, 10 predicted proteins | sample DewCreD2012metaG_FD_75245 | JGI IMG/M metagenome (GOLD analysis project Ga0101944, IMG submission 75245) | Hot spring sediment bacterial and archeal communities from British Columbia, Canada, to study Microbial Dark Matter (Phase II) - Dewar... ... | reverse complement strand
TAGCCGATATCGCCCCATTCGCGCACGACGGCATGGTAATAGTAGATGGCGCGCACAATGGCTGCCGGATCTACGCCGCCGTCTTCGGTAACGGTATGGTGCACAATGATAGCGCGCGGATCGCGATACTCGGGCGCCCAAGTCATCAGGCTTTCGTCGGCGCCCCAGCCGCTGCGCGCGATAATGATCGGCCGATCGGCTGCAAGCCGAAATCGCCCGTCTCCAGGAGAGGGCCGATATCATCCTGTTGCCCATCTGGGCCGGTCTGGAAAATGTCCGCCAGAGAGCCCGGGAGGTACAACACGACCTGGGGCAATTGTTGAGTTCCTGCCGCAAAGCCATGCCGTTGAATTTCACCCCCACCCTTTTCTTCAACGTTTGCATGCAGCTGGGCCTGATGATTAAGGCCAAACCCGGGTTGATCCGGCGCATCTATTTCCAAACCCTGGGCGAAGTGGGCAACACCGTTTAATCTGTGAAACGTTTCCCCAGCCGTTGGCGCTGCCATTGCTCCCAGAGTAGATCGGTGAGCAGACAGTCCGCCAGCGCCTGGTCGTTGCACTGATAGGTCCCGGCAGCCACGGCCCGTTTGATCGCCGCCTCCACCCGGTCCTGGGGCATGTTGACCCCCTTGGCATTCTGGATGGCCAGACGCAGGCGAGGGTTGTAGGCGGGGTCCGGTCCCCCGGCTTTGACGGCGATGGAGATCTCGCGGCCATCGGCACGGCGGAGACCATTCATGCGGCCAACCGGGGAGAGGAAATCAGCACGATCTTCATCAACAACGCCATCTACGGCATGACCGGCGGCCAGATGGCTCCGACCACCATCCTGGGCCAGGAAGCCACCACCGCGCCGGGCGGCCGCGATCCCAAGCTCCATGGCCGTCCCATCGACATCTCCCGCATGATCGCCCTTTGTGACGGCGTCGTCTACGTGGAGCGCTGTTCCTTGGCCTCTCTGAAGCACATTCGCCAGGCCAAGAGAGCCATCCGAAAGTGTTTCCAGGCTCAAGTGGACCGTCTGGGGTTCTCCCTCGTCGAACTTCTTTCCCCCTGCCCAACCAACTGGAAGCTTTCCCCGAAAGATTCCTGGGACTGGGTGAACAACGTCATGGTCAAGACCTACCCCTTGGGAGTGATCAAGGACACCACCGGATACGAGGACAAGAAATGATGACTCGAACGACTTTTGCAGGCTTCGGCGGCCAGGGGGTTCTTCTGATGGGCTACGTCCTGAGCCATGGAGCCATGCTCAAGGGACTCAATGTCACCTACTTCCCTTCTTATGGTGCTGAGATGCGCGGAGGCACGGCCAACTGCACGGTCACCCTTTCGGACAAGAAGATCGCCTCGCCGGTCGCGTCGAATCCCGACATTCTTGTGGCCATGAATTATCCTTCTTTGGAAAAATTCGAGCCCCTGGTGATCCCCAAAGGCCTGATTTTCATCAATGCCTCCCTCATCGAGGAAAATCCCCACCGCACGGACCTAGAGGTTCTCAAGGTCCCGACTCTGGAGCTTGCCCGGGAAGCGGGTTCTGACCGCGCCATCAACATGGTCATGGTGGGTGCGCTCGCCGCCAGAACCGGTTTGCTGTCCCTGGAAGAGACGGTTCACGGCATGCACGCGGCGCTGAAGGGCAAAGAAAAAATGTTCCCCTTGAATGAGAAGGGTATTGCCCGGGGATTCGAGTTTGTCAAAAAAGGCAAGTAGTCCGTGGTCAGAAGAAAGTGACGAGCGACAAGTAACGAGTGACGAGTCATGTTTTTTCTTGTCACTATTTACTTGTCACTGTTTTTAGTCTTGTATGAAACTTGCAGCTTTCCGGGAGTTCGAAACGCCCTTTTTGTCATTCCCGCGGAGGCGGGAATCCAGTCTTTTCTGAAGTATTCTGGACTCCCACCTCCGCGTGAGTGACAACCGAGTGGTCATTCTGAGAAGCCAACAAGTTTCCGGTTCGATCAAACTGGCCGCCTCAGCGGCCAGCGGCTAGGCTGTCTTCTGCTTTACCGGTACTTCCTGTACCTCTCCACTTCCTTCTTGAGCCAGTCCGGCCAGTACTCCTCTGAAATCGGATAGCTCGCGTCCAGGGCCTGGAAAGAGCCGTCCCCTGTCACCTTCCGGATTCTCTCCTGAAGATTGTATTTCACCTCATCCACGCCGATGAGCTTTGCCACGGCCCGGTTGATTTCCTCCAGGGTTTTGTCATAGGGGTTGCCGCCCTTGAAAGCCCTCTGAACCGCCAGTTCGTCGAGACACTCCCTGCCCCTGTGCCACTCCTTGAAAGAGGGAAAGAACATGGGGCCATAGGACACCCAGAATTCGAGAAAGCCGGCCCCCGCATTGTACACGACCCACACCGAACCGCCTTCGCTCACGCTTCCGCGAACGATGCTGTCGTCGCCCATGGCCACATTCTTGCCTTTCAGCAGGGAATCAATGCCTCCGAACTTGAGGCCCACTTCCTGCGATCTTGTCCGTCGAACCCCTTCCTGAAAGGTCCTCACCGCCTGAGGCAGTTTGATCAGGGCGGGGAACAGGAGCTTGTTCAGTCCTTCCGCAATGCCCACGGTAACGCCCCAGCCCGACTCCGGGTTGGGAATGACAATATCCGCCCTGGAGGTCTTGTAGTGTTCCACCAGTTCATGCCCCAGCTCCCTTCGGATTTGGAAAATCTCCTTGCCCCTGAACGCAGAGGCCACGTTTCCGAAATAAACGCCCTGAAAAATGTCCGGCATCAGGGCTTCTTCCCTGAGCCTTCTGGTTTCCTTGCCTTTGGAAGAGCAGAGGGTCATCTCCGCCCCCAGGTACTCCCGTTCCGTGACCCCGTTCAGCCTTCTGTGGGAACAGGACTCGGAGCTCGCCACAAAAGTCCCCTCGATGTTGGCAAAGCAGAAAGGCTCGAAGGCTTTGTCATCATTGAGGCAGACCATGAAAAGGTCTTTGCCGTCATGGACGAGGGCGACCAGGGCAAAGGTGGCTCTCCCATGAAGCTTATCCACGAGCTTTCTTCCGGCCTCGAAGGTGATCCCCTCCTCCACGATGTATTTGTGCAAGAGAGCGCCGACTACCTCGGTCTTGTTGTCCGTGTCAAATTGGTATTGTGACTCCAGCTCGGCCTTGAGGTCGTCCTCCTTGATCAGATACCCGTCCATGGTGAGAACGACCTTGTACCGGGAGCTTTTCCTGGGCCTGATCTCGATGGGCTCCGAATTGATTTTCTCAGCCACTTTTCTTTTGGTGTAGCCGATGTTTCCGATCACCCCGATGGGGTCCAGGTCCTGGAAAATCCGAATCAGATTGTAGTCGATCACATCCGCAATGCGGCCCAGGCCCTTGTAAACATGAATGCCTTTCCTGTTGCCGATGGCAAGGCCTGTGCTGGCTTTGCCCCGGTGCTGACAGGCGCCTGTGGCTAGGTATGCCTTGTTGACTAGCTCGCGGTCGCGCAACCCGTAGACTCCGACGATGCCGTCCATGCGCCTCTCCTATGGAACGAAATATCCGGATAACTCCTCTCCCCGAAAAGGCACTCATAATAGATCCACGGGATGGATGTCAAGGTCGCTCTCCTGACCATGCGCCTCAGATTGTTTTTCTTGCCTTTTCACAGCTTCTCCAGCTTGAGAAAAACCCCTCTTGACTCCTGGGATGTTGACTTGCAACAAAAGCTGTGTATAATATGATCATAATTATATGACAACCGGAGCATATTATGAGAACCACATTGAACATAAAGGATGACGTGATGGATGCACTCTTGAAGCGAACCAAGTGCAAGACAAAGACGAAGGCGGTTGAAGTGGCGATCAGGGAGTACCTGGAGAAAAAGTCCATCGAGGACCTCATTGCTTTGAGCGGAAACATTCATATTGAACTGGATTGGAAAAAAGAAGAACAGGCGGAGCTCAATGGATACAAGAATCATCGTTGACACGACGATTTGGATTGAATTCTTCCGTAACCGCGAGTCGGATGAGTCCAATCATCTCAAGGATCTGCTGCGCCAACGAAGGGTCGTTATGGTCGGCATAGTTCTATCAGAGATTGTTCAGGCGGTGAAAGATCCGAAGGAAGCCAAGCTTGTTCTGGCCAGCTTTGCAAAGCTGCCATACTCCGAGATGACAAGGGATCGGTGGCAACAAGCGGGAGAGATCTCGGCCTTCCTCCGGAAGAAGGGAACGACCATTCCTCTTTCCGATTTGATCATTGCGGCGTGTGCTCTTGCTGAAGGATGTGAGATTTATACGCTGGATCCCCATTTCAAAAGAATCCCCGGTCTCAAGACCCACCTGTCTTGATCTGTGCACCCTCCCCACTGAAAGACCACCACGTGTCATGCTTGCGGACGATGCGCGATCGACAGACCGAGAACGACAGAGATCAGGCCGGCGATGAACCACACGGAGATCGGCTCCGCCAGAAGCAACCCGCCCAGGGCGGCTGAGAGGTCCTTCGTGGAGCACGCCGATCTTCTGGAATAGACTGCCCTTGGTGACAAAAAGAAACGCCGATATCCGCTGTATGCTGGATGCAGACCATTCCTCGATGGGTTGGTCGGTTGCCTGACCTGGAGGTGCCGGAGGGGGTGGCTGAACATCCACCCCATCGGAGCTTCTATTTCTTGAGCGCGTCTCTTCAGTCCAGGATTTCGAGAACGCAGCGTTTCTTCAACTTGACGGAGGCCCCCGTGAGCAGGGTCCTGATCGCTTCCGCGGTCCGTCCGTGCTTGCCGATCACTTTTCCGACGTCACTCTTGGCCACGGTGAGTTCTATCACGGTCACATTGTGCCCCTGCACCTCCCGGACCATCACCTGTTCAGGGTTATCCACCAGCGCCTTTGCAACCTTTTCGACCAGTTCCTTCATGAGAGGCCACCTCCAGCGTGATTTCAAGCCATGTCCCTTCCTGAGCTCTTGAGCCTGGGTTCAGCAGCCCGGCATTCCCAACAGAACATGATGAGGGAAGAAGTTCTTTACACAAAAGCGGAACCTCCTCTTCCAACGGAGAAAGGGTTTCGTCGAAAGTGAGGTTGTTAGGTTTGAGGGGTTAAAAAGACGAAAGGAAACGCATCTGGTTTATGGGATGACAAATCCATCCAAAAGTCAAGCAAAACTGTGTCCTCTTCAAGGTTGACGGCTTCGTAAAAAGTCCCATTTTCATGTCATTTCGAGCGAGGCGAGAAATCCAACGCGGAGCGTTGTCCCGAACAAAGAGAGGGATCTGTCCATCAATAACAGATCCTTCGCTTTGCTCAGGATGACTCGCCAAGGCGAGTCAGATTTCTCCCTGCGGTCGAAATGACAGATTCACTCCCCGGGACTTTTTACGAACGCATCAAGGTTCATCGGTAACGATTCAGTGCATCATTTCACTTTACTCCTTCGGCAAAAGGGATAATATATCTTGTTTGCGCCGTGACCCTGCGTGTTTTGCCCTTTCGCATCCGGCGCGGCTCGTGGAGGGAAAAAAGGTGATTGAACGATGGTCAAAACTGAACGGGTACCGCGAGGTGCTCGCGATCAGCCTGCCGCTGGTGGCTTCCATGGGGTCCTTCACCCTGATGCAGTTCACCGATCGCGTGTTTCTGGCCAACTATTCCGTGGATGCCATCGCCGCCGCCCTTCCGGCAGGCATCGCCTCCTTCACGCTCATCTCCTTCTTCATGGGCGTTGCCAACTACACGAACGTCTTTGTGGCCCAGTACACCGGCGCACGGGCTTGCCACCGGGTCGGCTCCTCCCTGTGGCAGGGGATTTACTTCTCCCTGGGCGCTGCCGTTCTTCTTGCCTCCATGGTCTTCTTTTCTGAGGCGATTTTCGAATGGATCGGCCACTCCCCCCGCATTCGGTCTCTGGAGATTGCCTATTTCAACGTCCTGACCCTGGGGGCCGGCCTCGTGGTGCTCAATTCAGCCATCGCCTGCTTCTACACGGGACGGGGGCTGACCTGGACGGTGATGCTCGTCAACCTGATCGGGGCGGCGATCAATATCCCGCTGGATTATTGCTTGATCAACGGGGTCGGCCCGTTTCCTGAACTCGGCATTGTGGGGGCGGGTCTGGCGACCGTCACGGCTTCCGCCGTGACCACGACCGTTCTTGCTTTCCTCATTTTCCGAAAAGACAACCGGGAACGGTTCTCCACCTGGACGGCCAGGGCCCTGGACAGGGAGCTCTTCGGCCGGATGATGCGATTCGGCGTTCCCAGCGGGATTCAGTTCTTCCTGGAAATTTTCGGGTTCACTTTTTTCATCCAGATGCTGGGCCGATTGGGGGACCTGGAGCTGGCCGCCTCCAACATCGTCCTGTCCATCGAGACCCTTTCCTTTCTCCCCATGGTGGGTTTTCACATCGGCAATGCCACCCTGGTGGGACAGGCTATCGGCCGGCGCCGGCCGGAGGAAGGAGCCTATGCCACCACCAGCGCCATCCACATCACCATGGTCTACATGATCTTTCTGGCCGTGGTCTTTGTGCTCACCCCTGAACCGCTCCTCCGCCTGTTCAAGTCGGATCACCACTCCACGGCCCAGTATGCCGAGATCATGGCTTTGGGCGTGATTCTCCTGCGCTTCGTGGCGGCCTTCTCTTTCTTCGACGCCCTTAACCTGATCTTCTCGAGCGCCATCAAGGGAGCCGGCGACACGCGCTTTATCATGTGGACGATCGCGGCGCTCTGTGTCGGCGTGATGATTGTTCCGATTTATGTTGCGATTGAAGTGCTGGGTGCGGGGATTTATGCGGCGTGGACCATTGCGACGGTCTATGTGGCCGCTCTCGGCATGGCGTTCATGCTGCGTTACCGCCAGGGCAAGTGGAAACGCATGCGCGTCATCGAAGCACCGTCCGCGGCCCGGGAGAAATGCTGAAAAGCCGTGCCTCCCGGCCTAAGGATCTCTAGAGGAATAACCTCAACAAGTCCTGCTCGCAGCCGTTCGCCCTGAGGTATCGAAGCCTGTCCTGAGCCTGTCGAAGGGGGCGAATCATCCGTTCCTGCTTCGATACCTCAGCATGAACGGACATCCTCAATGAATAGTATTCGGATCATTTCTTTGCGGGTCCTATCGATATTGTCCGGGGGTGATGTCGTACTTCTTGACCTTGTAGCCGAAAATGCGTTCCGTGGTCTTGAGGGCTTTGGCCGCCCTTCGCATGTTTCCCCGGCTTGTTTTCAGAGCGTCGATGAGCAGTTCCTTCTCATATCGCTCCACCGCATCGGTCAGGGACTGAGACTGCTGGGTCCCGGTCTGCTCGGCCGTCGCAAGGGTCGGCGGCAGATGATAGGCATGAATGACCTGGTCGTCGCACAGCAGAACCGAGCGCTCCATGCAGTTCTCAAGTTCCCTCACATTTCCAGGCCAGTGGTACTGGACCAGGGCATCGATGGCGGGCGTTGAGATCCGCTTGATGTCCTTGTGGTATTCCGTGGCGTATTTTTCCAGGAAGTAATCGGCGAGCATGAGGATGTCCGCCTCTCTCTCCCTCAGGGGCGGCAGGTAGATCGGGTAGACGTTCAGCCGGTAAAAGAGGTCCTCCCGAAAGGAGCCTCCTTCAACCGCCGCAGCAAGGTCCTTGTTGGTCGCCGCGATGAGGCGAACATTCACCTTGATCGTTTTCGTCGCCCCAAGCCTCTCCAGTTCTCTTTCCTGGAGGACCCTCAGGAGCTTGCCCTGGCTTTCAAGAGCCAGAGATCCGATTTCATCGAGAAAGATCGTGCCTCCGTTGGCCAGTTCGAATTTTCCCTCTTTCTGCCGGTTCGCCCCCGTGAAGGCCCCTTTTTCATATCCGAAGAGCTCCGCCTCCACGAGGTTTGCCGGAAGGGCCGCGCAGTTGACCTTGATGAGGGGTTTGTCCGCCCGCAGGCTGTTGTAGTGAATCGCGTTGGCAACCAATTCTTTTCCCGTGCCGCTTTCTCCCAGGAGAAGGACGTTGGCGTTGCTCTTCGCCACCTGGGTGATGAGGTGGAAGACCTCCTGCATCTTGCGGCTGTTTCCGATGATGTTGGCGAAAGAGTACTTCTTGCTCAGCTCTTTCCTGAGCCGGAGGTTTTCCTCGCTGAGCTGCTCCTTTTCCCTCTCGATCTTGTCGAGGAGCGCCACCTTTTGCGCAATCAGGCTGCTGATAATGGTGAGGAAACGCACATCCTCATCCAACGGCTTGGGCTCCTGGAGGGCAAGGTCCACACTCAACGCACCGATGACCCGGTTGCCTTCCTTGACCGGCACACAGATGAAGGAGATCTGCCCTTTTTCCGGCTTGGCCCGGGCTCCGGTTCGTCCCAGAAACAAGGGCTCCCTGGTGATGTCCGGCACGGCAATGGGCTTGCCCGACGCGATGACCCGGCCCGTGATCCCCTCCCCCAGCCTGTAGCGGCCCTTGATCTTGGCCGCCGCGGAGATGCCGTGGGCCACTTCGATGTGGATTTCAGAGGTTTCAGGGTTCAGGATCGTGATGGAGCCCCGGTTCATTCCAAGATGCTGGGACAGGAGATCCAGAACCTTGTACAGAGCCTTGCGCAGGTCCATGGTGAGATGGATCGCCGTGGTGATCTCGTAAAGGCACGAAATCTTCTCCGGTTCAGCGTTGGAGAGGGCCGGTTTCATTCCTGAGGAACTCCTCGCGTCGTGTCTCCGAAGTCCCTTGACTGAAGTGTCCTTTCGATCCCGCTCCCGGAGCGGAAGAGAAATCTTGGCGTTCAGAACACTTAAAAGATCTCTCCCTCCGTTCGAGATGACACCTGATTCACGAGACAGGACACTAGGAGGGAATCTTCGAGGCACATGACAGGAGACTACAAAAATGTAGGGTAATAAGCAAACACTATTTTGGATCAGCAGGCGGAAGCTGAAAGAGGTCTTGCTCTCAGGTTGCTCAAAAACGCCCAGATACAAGGCGCCCGACAATCTTTATCCGCCTCCGGCGGGCCGAGGAGTGAGACGTACAGTCCAGTGCGTCGCAGGGACGAGGGCAACGCAGTAGATGGGCGTTTTTGAGCAACCTGTTACGCTTCAAGGCAGAATTTGCTGAAGGAGTCATCGATGGGGACGGGATAGTTCCCGTCAAAGCAGGCGAAACAGAGGTCTTCTCTGGGGATATGGGTCGCCCTGACCAGGTTGTCCAGGCTCAGGTAGCCCAGGCTGTCCAGGCCGATGTAGTCCCGGATCTCCTCAACGGTCTTCCGCGAGGCAATCAGCTCCCCCCGGGTCGAGAAATCAATCCCGTAGAAACAGGGGAACCGATGGGGCGGGCAGCTCACCAGAAGATGAATCTCCCTGGCCCCAATCGATCTCAGGGTCTTGATCCTTGTTCTTGCGGTGGTTCCGCGGATGATGGAATCTTCGATGATCACCACCCTGCGGTCCTTCAGCAGCTCCTTCACAGGATTGAGTTTCACTTTCACCCCGAAGTCCCTCATGCTCTGGGAGGGCTGAATGAAGGTTCTGCCCACATAGTGGTTTCGGATGACCCCCATCTCCAGCGGAATCCCCGAAGCCTGGGCAAACCCGATGGCCGCGTAGTTCCCTGAATCCGGAAAGGGCATGACCAGGTCCGCCTTCAAGGGGAATTGTTCCGCCAGGAGCTGCCCCTGTTTCTTCCGGAAAAGATAGACATTCTGGCCGAACACGGTGCTGTCGGGCCTTGAAAAGTAGATCAACTCGAAAATACACTGGGCCTTTCGGCTGGCTTTGTCACACCGGAGGCTCTGCACGCCTTGAGCGTTGATGATCAGAACCTCACCGGGTTCCACTTCCCGGACATACTCCGCTTCCACCAGATCCAGCGCACAGGTCTCAGAGGTCAGCACGTAGCCGGAGTTGAGGCGGCCCAGGCAAAGGGGTCTGAACCCATGGGGATCTCTGAATGCCAGAAGCGAATCCTCGGTCATGATCACCATGGAGTAGGCCCCCTTCACCTGGCTCATGGTCTCGAGCATGGCCCGCTCCAGGCCTTTTTTCATGGCCCTGGCAATCAGGTGGAGGACCACCTCGCTGTCCGTGGTGGTTTGAAAGATGGAGCCCTCGTCTTCCATGTGCGAACGGATCTGACGGGCGTTGACGAGATTGCCGTTGTGGGCGATGGCCAGAGTCTTTCCCAAGTGGTGGATCTTCAGGGGCTGGGCGTTCATGAGCAGGGAAGAGCCGGTGGTGGAATACCGCACATGTCCAAGGGCCATGTTCCCTTTCAGCTTTGAGAGAACCTCTTCGCCGAATAGGTCGGGCACCAGGCCCATGGCCTTGTGCTCCACCACGTGCCTGCCGTCGGAAGCCACAATGCCGGCGCTTTCCTGTCCCCTGTGCTGAAGCGCGTAAAGCCCGAAGTAGGTGAGCTTGGCCGCCTCCTCATGGCCATAGACCGCAAAGATGCCGCACTCCTCACGAGGACGATCCGGCCCGCACTGTTGTTGGTAGCCCTTTTCCATTCCCATCGTGATTTTCCTTGTCTGATGGCTCCGTCAAATTCGAAATTCGAAGCACGAAATCCGAAACAATACACAATGATTCAAATTCGAATTTTCAAAATAGAGGGCCGAAAACTACTTCTTCTGTTTCAATCATTAATGAACTCATAAGAAGTCAAATGAACTCTTTTCTGTCATTCCGGCCCGCCTGGGGCGGATAAACTCCAGCCGGAATCCAGGTTTTTCAAGGACTTCTGGACCCCGGCTTTCGCCGGGGTGACGGCTTAGAAGGCTTTTTACGAAGCCATCAATCATTGGGTATTCGAAATTTGAATTTGCTTCGTGCTTCGGGTTTCGGATTTTCAAGATCTCTCGTGGTATTCCTGAATCGTCTTAACCCCTAGCTTCCCTTCGATCATACATTTGATGGCCAGGGCGGTGGCCTTGGCCCCTGCAACCGTCGTGGTGTAGGGGATGTCGAAGGTGAGGGCCGTCCTGCGGATGGAGGACGATTCTGAAACCGCCCTTTTGCCCCTGGTGGTGTTGATCACCAGGTTGATCTCCCTGTTCTTGACCATGTCGACGATGTTCGGTCTCCCCTCCCCCACCTTTCGGACTTCCTGGTTCTTGATGCCGTAGCGTTTGAGAAAGGAGGACGTGCCCCGGGTGGCCACCACCCTGAACCCCATGAGCGAAAACAGGGAGACCGTGTCCACGATCGCCGCCTTGTCCTCATCCTTCACGCTGATGAGCACCGTGCCTGAAAGGGGAAGCTTCTGCCCTGCCGCAAGCTGCGATTTCGCAAAGGCCAGTCCGAAGTTCTCATCTATCCCCATCACCTCGCCTGTGGATTTCATCTCAGGGCCCAGGAGCGTGTCCACTCCCGGAAACCGGGCAAAGGGGAAAACGGACTCTTTGACCGACATGTGGGAAGGAAATACCTTTTCGGTCAGGCCCAGCTCTTTCAAGGTCATTCCCAGGATGACCTTGGTGGCCAGCTTTGCAAAGGGAACCCCTGTCGCCTTGCTCACGAAAGGAATGGTTCGAGAGGCCCTTGGGTTGACTTCAAGCACATAGATCCGGTCGTCCTTCACCGCGAACTGGATGTTCATGAGGCCGACCACGTTCAGTTCCGCGGCAAGAGATCGGGTCTGATCCTTGATCCGCTCCACAACGCCGGGGTTGAGGGAAATGGGTGGGAGCACGCAGGCGCTGTCCCCGCTGTGAATTCCCGCTTCCTCGATGTGCTCCATGATCCCGGCCACGACTGTATCCTTGCCGTCGGAAATCGCATCCACATCGATTTCAATGGCATGGTCGAGAAAGCGGTCAATGAGCACGGGTTTACCCGGAGAGACCTCCACCGCGTGCTTCATGTAATACTCGAGGTCTCTCTGGTCATAGACGATCTCCATGGCCCTTCCGCCGAGCACGAAGGAGGGCCTCACCAGGACCGGATAACCGATCTTCTCGGCTGCCGCGATCGCCTCCGACTCGTCCGTGGCGATCCCGTTCTCAGGCTGGCGCAACCCCAGCCGGTTCAATAATTCCTGGAACCGCCTGCGGTCCTCGGCTCTGTCAATGCTGTCCGGGCTGGTACCGAGGATCTTGACCCCTGCCTCGGCAAGGGGAACAGAAAGGTTCAGCGGGGTTTGACCTCCGAACTGGACGATAATTCCCTCGGGTTTTTCCTGTTCCACGATGGTGAGCACGTCTTCCCGCGTCAGAGGCTCGAAGTAGAGTTTGTCCGACGTGTCATAGTCTGTGCTGACCGTTTCAGGGTTGCTGTTCACCATGATGCTCTCGATCCCCATTTCCTTGAGGGCAAAAGAGGCCTGCACGCAGCAGTAATCAAACTCGATCCCTTGCCCGATCCGGTTGGGGCCCCCTCCGAGGATCACCACCTTCTTACGCTCGCTGCGGCGGATCTCGTTTTCCTGTTCGTAGGTCGAGTAGTAGTAGGGCGTGTACGCCTCGAACTCCGCGGCACAGGTGTCCACCAGTTTATAGACCGGCTCGACGCCTTCCCTCTTCCGGATCCGGCGGACGGCTTCTTCGTCCGTTCCAAAGAGGCGGGCGAGTTGCACATCCGAAAAGCCGTATTCCTTGATGCGTTTCAGCAGGTCCGCGTCCCAGTCCCCGGGCGAAAGCCCCCTCCGGGCCATATCCATCAACCGTGTCCTCATGTCCACGATCTCACGGATGTGGTGCAGGAACCAGGGATCGATGCGAGTCAGTTCATGAACCCTGTCCAGCGGGATTCCCCTGTTAAAGGCTTCTGCAATGTGAAAGAGGCGCTTGGAGTTGGGATTGAGGAGCCCCTGCTCAAGGTCCCTTAGGTCTAAGAGGTGTTCCTGACTCCCGGGTGAATCTCCAACAAGGCCGAATCGCCCGATCTCCAGGGACCGCACCGCCTTGTGCAAGGCTTCCTTGAATGTCCGGCCGATGGCCATGGTTTCTCCCACGGACTTCATGGAGGTCGTGAGCCTGTCCTCGGCACCCGGAAACTTCTCAAAGGTCCACCGCGGGATCTTGACCACACAGTAGTCGATCGTCGGCTCAAAGGAAGCAAGCGTTTCCCGGGTGATGTCGTTGGCGATCTCATCCAGGGTGAACCCGACGGCCAGTTTGGCCGCGATTTTCGCAATCGGAAATCCCGTGGCCTTGGAGGCCAGGGCCGAACTCCTGGAAACCCTGGGGTTCATCTCGATCACCACCATTTCCCCCGTGTCCGGGTGAACGGCGAACTGGATGTTCGAGCCGCCTGTTTCAACCCCGATTTCCCGGATGATGGCCATGGCCGCATCGCGCATGGCCTGATATTCCCGATCGGTCAGGGTCTGAGCCGGGGCCACGGTGATACTGTCCCCGGTATGGACCCCCATGGGGTCGAAATTCTCGATGGAGCAGATGATCACCACATTGTCTTTGAAGTCCCGCATGACCTCCAGCTCGAACTCTTTCCACCCGATCAGGGACTCCTCCACAATAATCTCGGAGATCATGCTGGCATCCAGTCCGGCGCTTGCCAGAACCTCGAACTCCTCGCGATTGTAGGCGATCCCGCTTCCGATTCCGCCAAGGGTAAAACTCGCCCGGATGATGAGGGGGAACCCTAGCGTCTCCGCCGCCGCCCTGGCCTCCTCCATCGTCCTCGCAATGCCGCTTTTCGGCACCCGAAGGCCAATGTGGTTCATCGCATTGCGAAATTTCTCCCTGTCCTCGGCTTTCTTGATCACCGGTATCGACGCGCCG
>Ga0101944_10005785_pt1 | contig 13673 bp, 9 predicted proteins | sample DewCreD2012metaG_FD_75245 | JGI IMG/M metagenome (GOLD analysis project Ga0101944, IMG submission 75245) | Hot spring sediment bacterial and archeal communities from British Columbia, Canada, to study Microbial Dark Matter (Phase II) - Dewar... ... | reverse complement strand
GCGCGGTGCAAGCCCTTGGAACGGAAACTTTCGAGCTTCGCTCGGTCTTCGGGCGTCAAAACGAGTGTGGTTTGTCGCATACCCACTCATAGTAACGTTCCGTTATTTATGTGTCATTATACTAGGGGGCCCATGCTCACGGTTCCGATTGCCCGATTGGTGCCGGCGGTGTCCTGGTAGCCAATCTCGATGGTGGTGGCGGCTATTTTACCCGAGTTAAACAGCAGGGTGCCGGTGGTGGTGGCGGCGCTGGCGGCGCGAATGCCGCGTGCGACATAGAGCGTGCCCACCATCGCGTCCACCGTGCCCGCGGTAAAATCGGCGGTGCCCGCGTGGTTAACCGTGGTGTTGCCGGTTTGTGTCACTGCGTCGCCAATGCCCCAGTAGTTCATGGGACCGGTGCCGGCCTTGTTGCGGAACACCGCCACCGGATTGACCAAGCCCGTGTTGAAATCAATCACCGCGGTGGACTTGCGACCACCCACCACGATGCCGCCATTGCCAAAAAACACATTCGTCTGGCCCAACCGCACATAACAGGTCTGACCGGGATTGGTGGTAGCTTCGCCAACCCACAAGGAATTCGTGGCGTTGTTGCACTCGATATAGTTGGTTTTGGCGAGCAGCAAAGTCCCGCAGGGATAGTTGTTGGGAGCGCCAACCCCGTCGGCGGCGATTGCGATCCGCTGAATGTAGGCGGTGAAAGTATCGAGACCCGACAAATCCAGGGTTCCGCGATGGGTGCCGCTGCTGCCGCTTTTGACACTGGCATAAACGGTGGCATAAGCCGGATTGGTCACCACCAGTTCCCCTGCGCCGCTAATGGTGGCATAGACGCTGTTGTTGGCGCCCGCGTCCGGCGTGGTGCCCACCATCAGCGCGTTGCCCGCCGCGCTCAAGCTGGCGCCCAGGGTCAGCTTGACCCCCGGGTTGATGTACGTGTGATGGAAACCGGCCACATTGGTCCACCGCAGACTGAGGGCGGAAAAATCCTGATCAACCAGATGATTTGCGTAGCCCCCCGGCCCCTGGCTGCCGCTGTTATCGGCCAAGGAGAACAAGGCGTTATCGGCGGCTGTGGGCACGAGTCCCCCGTTCCAGTTGCCCGCCGACGACCAAAGCCGGTCACCGGCATTGCCGATCCATTGCACATCAGCGCCTTTTACGTTCACGACGAAGGCGGTCAGCACGACCGCCACTGCTCCCAACAGGTTTCGTGTGTTTTTCATAAATTCAATTTTTGTGGCGTTACTACGATGCCCCCGCGGGCGGTAAATTTGGCGCTTGCGGCGGGCAGCTTAAATAACCATGCCCCAGCGGCTTGGTCAACGGGAAATTTTTTCGCTCCCGCGGGCGAGGAACAGGTCCCAGTCCTCGATGCCGGCATGATTCCGCAGCGTAACCGTCACCGGCACGGCGGGCAGCGCGCGCGGACGGCGCAGAAGGACCAGACCCGCTTCCTCCGGCAGGCGGTCGGCCTTGCGTGCGTTCACGGCCTTGGCCGCCCACACCAGGTTCTCCCAGGTGTCCTGCCCGCCGCGCGAACGCGGCAGCACGTGGTCCACGCTGCCCTCCTCCGGGCGCAGCAGCACACCGGTGTATTGGCAGCGGTTGCCGTCGCGCTCGCGGATATTGCGGGCAGTCAGTTTGGAGCGCTTGAACGGCACGCGAGCGTAGTTGCAAGCCACCAGCACCGTCGGCACGCGCACCGGGCCGCGCACGGTGCGGACCTCCCGGTCCTGCGGCCGGATCGGCAGCCGCAGCCATTCCTCCCACGTCACAGGACGAATCTGCTCGCGGCCGCTAATTTCCAGGGCCGTGCCCGCGCCGGCGGCCATCTGGCAAAAAGCCTCCGCCGGCGTGCGAATGTTAATCGCCTGCCAGTTCCGGTTCAGCACCAGCACTGTCGCTTTGTGCAGTATGTCATTCATAAAAATACGCGCCGCCCGCTTTTGGATGGACATGCCATTCTCAAAACATGGTTGCCTTCCACCACCAAGCGGCCGGCGTGTTTTTTTATTTGGTGTTTGTTCTTGGTTGTTGAAATTGGCGGCCTCGCCCGGCTTCGCTCCGGGACCGACGGGGTCAGAAACCGTCATGCTGCTGGTTACACCACGAGGCGGCTTGGTCGCCCGGGGAGGAGTTGCGCCCCCGACTTCTGTGTGTAAGACAGACGTGATGCTGTTTCACCACCGGGCGAAAAAAAGGACCATGATTAAATTTGGCTGCCGAACCTGGTACCGCCCCAGGCCCCCCTGCGTCAAAGGCAGGTGTGCGGCTTTCACACTCTTCGGCAATAAATCGCGCGAAATTCGCGCGGCTTTGCTGGCGTTCGACGCAAAGCTGGTGCCCCGGGAAGGATTTGAACCTTCAACCTTGCACCGGTCCGGTGCTTCCCGCGTATAAGGCGGTCGCTCTGCCAGTTGAGCTACCGGGGCGCAACCATCCCTGGCCGGTCTCTTCCACCGACTAAATCGCCTTTTTGCAAAGGCCGCTGGAGCTACTTCGCGTTCAAGGGATGGTCAAAATGGTACCGCGTGAAGGATTCGCACCCTCAACCTTCCCGTTCTGAGCGGGACGCCTCTGCTAGTTGGGCTAACGCGGCAAAAATTGGCGCTCCCACGTGGACTTGCACCACGAACCCTCTCCTTCGCACGGAGACATGCAGCACTCTTACACCTTGGGAGCAATGTTTTATTCGCAGTCGGCGAACGAAATAAAATTGGCGCTCGCGGGAGGACTCTCACCTCCATCGCCGGCGTTAGAAGCGCCGTGCTCTGTGCTTTGAGCTACGCGAGCGTGGCGGCCCAGGCTGGATTCGCACCCGCCTGGAGGAGTTTATGAGGCTCCGCTCTGTGCATGGGTCGAGTTCCCCGCATACGTCAAAAAGCCGGTCGAGGGCTGGCGCTTTCGCGCCAGCCCTCGCCGCGGTTCCCCGTTCTCGAGCACGCTCCCTGGCCATTCAAAAATCAAGGCAGCAACACGTGGTTGTTGCCGTTTGGGTCGCCGGAATACTCGAGGTAAATCCGCAGCCGGTTGTTGGCCACCAGTTGGATGCTGCCATCCGCCAGACCCAGGTTGCCGTGGCCATTGTGAATGTCGCTTGACCAGCGGTAGCCGCCGGCGGACGCCGCCCGCAGCGCGGTGGCCTGGACACCGGCCGTGCCGCAGTTCTCCTTGCCGGGGGACTGGCCGCTGGACTCCACGATATTGCGGTCGCCGATCAGCAGCGACATCGGCCGGCTCTCCGCGCCGTCCAATCCCACAAAGAACGAAAGATGCGCATTATCCAACGCCGCAAAAGTGTTCACCGGTCCCCGGGCGGTGTCGCTCGGGCATTGGAACAGGCGCGGGTTCTGGCACTCGTTGGACAGGGCGCGGTAGTGCGCCGCGGCCTCCGTCAGGCCGCGGGTGCCGCCGCTGCCGGGATCAATCGTCCACGGCAGTTTGCCGTCGTAATCGTCCGCCCACAGGCGCAGGCCCAGGGTGACTTGCCGCATCTGGCTCGCGCATTGGATGCGCCGGGCGCGCTCGCGGGCGCGCGCAATCGCCGGCAGCAGCAACCCCGCCAGGATGGCGATGATCGCAATGACCACCAGCAGTTCAATGAGGGTGAAGCCCCGCCGGGGCATGGAATTTAGCCGCAGTTTTTTCATACGCCGTCTCCTTTCCGGTTTGTGTTTCCGGATCCTGCGGCGGAGACCTCGCGCGGCCCTGGTCCCCGGCCGCTCGCTGGACCCAATCCGAAAAGAAGCATTAACGATGCCAGGTAATTTACTGTATGGTTTCCCGGATTCTATACCCAATTGGTCAATTTGGGCGAAGTTCTCCCTCTCCCCCTTGGGGGGAGAGGGCGGGGTGAGGGGGCGCGTGTCGTTTATCCCCAGCACTCATCAGCAAGTGGCGCGTCCAGACGGCAGGAATCCCTCGGCCATCCGAAGAGCTCGGCAAAAGGAGCGCGGACGTCCACGTCCGCTCTCGCTGCGTCTTCGATAAGCCCGAGCCCCGCTTTTTCAGCACAGGTTTCCGGACCACGAGCAGAATGGAGCGGAACTGGAGTTCCGCGCTCCGATGGCGTGAGCCCTGCGAATGTTCGAGGGCCGCTGCCAAAGGAGCGCGGATGCGTTTAATCGCGCGCAGACCAGCGGATCATTCCCCCGGCGCCGGTTGTCCGCCATTCTGGGCCGGGCCGTTTTTCAGCGGCACAAAGCCGCCCGGCACGCCCATGACCAGCGTCTGGTTCGCTCCGGCCGCGCTCGCCAGCGACTGGAGCACGCGCAGGTTCAGCAACGCCGGGTTGCCTTCGAGCAGGCGGGCGGCGTTGGCGAGGTTGCGCAGCGCGGCGCTCTCGCCGCGGGCGCGCTCGAGGGCCGCCTGGCCTTCCTGGCGCGCCTTCAGCACCTCGGCAAACGCGCGCTTGAGTTCCGCCGGGAACATCACGTCCTTGATCTCGGCCGAATGCACGCGCACGCCGATTTTCTCGGCGGCCGGCAGCAATTGCTCCAGCAGCGCCGCGCCCAGCTCGAGGCGCTTGGACAGCAGCGCCTCCGCGGTCACTCCCGCCACGGCGTTGCGCAGCGCGAGCTGGCCGGCGGCATACACGTCGCCCATCCAGTTCCGCGTCTCGTGCGCGGCGCGCGCCGGGTCGGCGACCTGGACGGAGATCAGCAGGCTCAGTTTGAGGCCCACATTGTCCGCCGTGAGCGTCTCCTGGCCGGCGATCGTCACCTGCGTTTTGCGCAGGTCCGCCAGCGTCAGCGCCAGGTGGCGGCCCCAGCGAAGGTGGCGGCCCGCCGGCAGCGTGCCGACATATTTGCCGTGCTGATACAGCAGGCCCGCCTGGCCTTCCGGCACCTGGAATTCATGGCGATAGCGGCCGCGGACATACGCCACGGCGACCAGCGCCGCCGGAATAATGATAAGCAGAATTTTAATGGTGTCGTTCATGGTATGCGTCTCCTTTCTGAATGATTTTAACGAACGGGATTAGCGTGGAGGAAATCCGGTGTTTCTCATTAACACCTTGCTTCAGCAAGGTGGCGGACGGGACACTCGAAGCATCCCAGCGGTTTTAACCGTTTAGACAAACGCCGCAAACGGTTGAAACCGTTGATCGGCATCCCCCGCCCCTTCCCCACTCAACGGAAGTTACTGATGAGTGCTTGGGATAAACGACACGCGCCCCCTCACCCTGCCCTCTCCACCCCAGGGGGGGAGAGGGAGACCCGTTCGCCAGTCCTCGAAGTGGTCAAGAGCTGCGGTTTCATAATGCGCCGCCAGCGATGTTTCCCTCTCCCTGGGGGAGAGGGATCAAGGGTGAGGGGAAAAGGCGCCAACGAATACGAAGGGCTTCCGTTGTCAAACAGCGGGCTGACCGATGCTCCTTGCCCCGCCTTTACCCACTGGAATCGTCGAGGAACCAAACAAAACCGCAGGCCGGCCGGCCGCCCTTTCGCGGCGGGGGATTAGCTTGCGCCCATCCCGCAAAGCCGCTTCCGGGTTGCGCGCGAAGCGCGGGCCAGGCCGGCCCGGGTTGTTTGCGGGAGTCGAACCCGCTTGCCTTATCCAGGTCTGGTTCTGAGCCAGGTTAAGCGATTAACAGTCGCTTTTTGATCCAGCCCACGCGCAGAACCACGCCGTCAACCGACGGCGGGCTGCTGGCCGGTCAAAGTGTTTTCGTACGGGCGCCGGCGCACCTTGGATTTGATGCCTTTGGATGCAACGCGGACCGGCAAACATGGCGCCCTCTCCCACAAGGAGAGAGGTTTCGCATCGGAAACCTAATTTTTCTCCGGCTCCCCGCTGTCAGGAGCGTCATCTTCCCAATCGTCATCGTATTGCTCGCCCGGCAGGCTGTTCACTGGCCCCCCCAAGACGAAATCGAAATTCCCCTCTCCGCGGTGGAGGGTAAGTTGGCGCAGAATAAAATCCACGCGCTTGGGCGAATCATGCGGCCCTTGGAAATACAACGGTTTGCCGTCCTTGCCGAAGGTGAAAGACCGGGTGCAATCGCCGGCGTTGATGCCGCCAAAAACCCGGGCGCCTTTTTTGTAATCCGGGTGCGGGGCTATGCCGTGGCTCAGCGCGTATTTCACCGCGTCCTCCACCAGCTTGCGCGCGCAGGCCGGTTCGATCGGGCCCAATTTTTCCCCATGGCTCTTCTCCAATATGCGGCTTTGAAACTCCTCCGGGGTCATCTCCGCGAAAAAGGCGTCCTTCACCCCGAGGCACCAAACGTCCACCAGGAAAACACCGGCCTCCACCCGCGTGCCACCGCCTTTGAACCGGGCCACGATGACATGGCCTATGCCGGCTTCAAAAAGTTTTTCGTTGTAATAAGCGGCGTGTTTCCCACTGGCCAGCGGATTTGTAATATTCATGGCGGACACTATAGGCCGCTCATGCGGATTAACAAGATTATAAGCCAAAAATGGCGGGAAACTCGCCCGCCAGCTCCCCGGCAAAAAGGCCCGAACTAAAAACAATCTCCGGATGAACCCGTATTTTTGGCTTCATGGTCAGGAAGCCGGGATTCGCACCCGGACCGTCTCCGTCACAGGGAGAAATGCTGCTGATTACACCACAATCCTGATCAATGGCGTCCGCGGCCGGACTCGCACCGGCTAGGCTCGGGTTGAAAGCCCGACTGCTCGATCGGCTTTGCATTCACGGACTGAAATTGGTTGCGGGGGGTGGGAGTCGAAACCACCGTATTCCTGCGTTATGGGCGCAGTGGCTTACCGCTTGCCGACCCCGCAATGAAAGGCGATTGCGAAAAAATGGAGCGGGTGACCGGTAGCGCGCCGGCGTCTCAGCCCTGGCGAGGCCGCGTTCTGCTATTGAACCACACCCGCAGGCCCGGCCGCGGATGCCGCCGCGCCGGGGGATCAAATGGTGGAGCCGGAGGCAGTTGCAGCCTCACCTAGCCGGATTAAAAGTCCGGTGCCGGTCTGCTGTGGCTTCGGCTCCGATAAATTGGCGCTCCCGGCAGGACTCTCACCTGCAGCCCGGCGGTTTCAGAGCCGCGCTAATCTGCCTTAACTACTGGTGGGAAAAATGGTCGTCCCGCGCGGTAACGCTCCGCGGTCTCCCGCTTATCGGGCGGACGCTCTGCTATTGAGCTACGGGACGGAAAAATCGGGAAGCGCCCTCCAGGAGCGCTTCCCGATGATTATGGGTCAGTCCAGGAACGCCACGTTGGCCATGCTGCGGCTTTCGTTTTCCGTGTTCATCAGCACACGGTGCCAGCCAGGCAGCGTGATGACGGCATGGTCCGGGTGCCGGATTTTGCCGCGGGCGTAAACGGCGGCATTGCGCACCATCACCCGCCAGCCCAATCCGGAGGCCGCCGGATTCTGCTTCACCAGGTTCCGGTAGTCGGCCTCGGTCAACCCGTTGGGATGCTTGGGGCCGACATACACGCGCTCGCCGCCCGTGCGGTGCAGCTCCTCGACGATGTGCGCCTTGCCGCCGCCACGGCGGATCGGCTCGTTGCGCAGCACCAGCTTCGGGTCCACCCGCAGCGCCGGCTCCGGCACGAAGAACCACTCCCCTTGGCGGCGAAACGCGCGGTTGTTCCGGCGATTCGCCTGGGCGCGGTTCAACGACGCGCTGGCTTGCGCCTGGCGCACCGCCGCCGGCTTCAGCGCTTCCATGGCCTGCGCCACGCTCGAAGCGCCGCCGGGCACCGCCGCCACAAACCAGTGGCGCTCGTCGTGGCCGCAGAGGAACCGGTCGAGGACTTCCTCAGTCGGATTTCGCCGGGCCGCTTCGCCGATGCGCGAGCGGACCAGCAGGAGCAGATGGCGGCGGGCCGGGTCGGCCTGCATCACCGTTGCTTCCCACTCCTCGTCCCGCACGTTCGGCACCCGCAGCTCAAAGAACTCCCCTTCGCGGTCATGCTGGATGTCAATCGCGTATCCAGCCTGCCAGCGGCGCGGGGGAGCGACTTTCAGCCGTGCTCCCAGGCGTTCAAACTGACTTTCAATGTGTTTCGTCTTCATAATGATTCGAATTGCTTTTTTGCGGGCTGGCGCGGGCGGGCCGGAAGACCTCGCCTTTGACACGCTGCCCGCTTCTGTTCGGCCAGCAGGGCTTGTATGCTTTGCGATACAGCAACTGGCTTCTCCATCGCTGAATTACTTTCATGGGATACGCTCCTTTCTTGTTGTTTACTGTATGGTCTCCGGGATGCAAAACACAGTATGTCACCATGGGCGGCGTTCTCCCTCTCCACCCCCTTGGGGGGAGAGGGCAGGTTGAGGGGGCGCGTGTCGTTGATCCCAAGCACTCATCAGTATATGTTTATGGCGGAAGGCGTGGGTAATGCTCCCACCCCGGACGGGCCGGCCCTGTTTTCGGGACAGGCGCAGCCAGCTTGTATCTGCCTGCCTTCCGCAAATGGTCAGGGTGGGGAGACTCGCACTCCCGTCCTCCTCGCTCCGAACGAGGCCGTCTGCTGCTGACTTACACCCTGGTTAAATTGGTCACCGCGGCGGGATCTGCACCCGCGCTCGCCCGGTCCCAAGCCGGGAATGTTGCTGCTACACCACACGGTGATAAACCCCGGCCCCTTGGGCGAGGCCGGGGGTTTTGTTTTTGGCGTGATAGGGGACCTCAGCCACCTTGCTCGCTGACGACCCGGTGGGCACCAAAATGGCGGTCCCGGAGGGATTTGCACCCTCACTCTTCCCGCCGACAACGGGAGGCTTTGGCTGCTTCAGCTACGGGACCATGAAATTCAGCCGGCCGCGGTGGGAATGGATTGGCCGGCAGGGAAATTGGTGGAGGCGGCGGGTAACGCTCCCGCATCAACTTGCTTGCAGGGCAAGGGCATTGCTTGTCTGCCACGCCCCCACTTGGGAGATTCCAAATCTCCAATTTGAAATTTCAGATCGCCCCAACCACGATGCCGCCAGATACTGGGTAGTCTCCGGGATGCAATACACAGTATGTCACCGTAGGCGGTGTTGCCCTCTCCCTCTTGGGGGAGAGAGGGCAGGGTGAGGGGGCGCGTGTCGTTTATCCCAAGCACTCATCAGTAAATCGGGTCGTTCCGCGATCGGAATTTCAAATTGGCGATTGGGAAATTGGCAGGCCGTCCCGGTGCCGCCCCGGGGAGGCTGGGTTTTGGAGACCCGGCTGCGCGGCTGGCGCCCGGCCTGTGAAAGTAAAAGGGCCCGGGGCTTCTTGCGCCCCGGGCCCGCGTCAATTCAACAAAGAACAAACACCTTTACAGCTTCGCTCGCTGCAGCCACGGGTCTTTCACGGTGGACGTTTCGGTGTTTTGGGCACACCTCCCACTAAGCCCTTGAATTGTAAAATTCTCTTGTTCCGCTTCCGGCGCCCTCGGGCGTCCCGCGCGGGCACACCGCGCCGGGGGCGAATATATAGGTTCGCCTGTTCCGGACTTATAAGTCTCTGTTCCGCCTGGCATCACCTGGATGCCTCGCTAACTTCGGTCACGGCGCTGTTCCTTTCGTTCAAGCTCGATCCGCCAATTTCTCCGCCGGCCGGGCCGGCGCCATCAGGGCAAACAAAAACCCTGCTTCCTCTTCGGCAAGCAGGGTTTCGAAAGCGATGGCTAAATGCCCTATGGGTCTCTCTCGACCTGCCTGCCTGGGCCGGCGTTTTCAAGCCGGTCATGACGGGGCGAACCGTCAATGACCGCCCATGACCGCCGGGCCATGCCGAACGCCGGTTGCCGTCCGGATTCCAGTCTTAGGACTGGTCTCCTTTGGCTCGCCGCGCTCTTTATGTATCTGCAGGTCGTCATGTCTCTTCTTAACTTTCCGGCCGCCGGAGTTACAAGCCCCGCCGGCCAACTTGCGATCACCTTATATATATTGACGCAAGGCGTCAACAAAAAGTTATAACTTTTTTCAAAATAATTTTCGAACCTATATATCTATATATTGTTATATCATCATATCCGGATGAATCACTCGAAGGTGCTGTGGTGCGAATGGCCCGCGGCGGGGGGCGGCCGCCAGGCCAAGCAGGCCGGCCAGCAAGCCTCCGAAAAGGCGCCGCCAAGGCGGCGGGAGCGGGGCGGCCGGGCGGCGCCCCCCACGGACAGTAGAGCAGAGTATCAAATGCATTCGCCAATCTTATCACCAAAATGGCGACTTGGCGAATGCGGGCGATGATTTTTTCGCGGCTAGGCCGGCAGCGGCTCCTCCCGCGGCTCGAGGTAGGCGGCGATATTTTCCGTCTCGCCGATCTCCGCGTTGTCCACATAGACCGGCATCGAGGGATTCTCGAAATTGATGCCGGCCAACTGGGTGTAATGCCGGAACACATCGGTGTTTTGGATGTAACCGCCGAAGCGTTCGGCGCCGGGGCCGACGGCGGCGATGGTGACGTAATCGCCGGTGTGCGAGGTGCCAATCCAGTTGACGCCGGTGTAATTGGCCAGCAACTGCCCCATCTGCGCGCCTTCATTGTTGAGCGGCTCAAAGAGCGCCTCGCCGCGGCGCAGCAGGAACTTCTGATACATCTTCGCCCGCGCCTCCGGCATCCGGTAGCCGGTGGTTTTCTCCACGACTTCCATGATGTCCTGGTGCCGCACCCAGTAGCCGTAGGGCGGCTCTGGCTTTTTCTTTTTGCCGGCTTCAGCCAGCTTTTTGGCCTCGTCGGCGGCCTTCTGCAGCTTCTCCCAAGCCTCCTCGTCCGGGTATTTGAAAGCCGTTTTGGGCGTCGAATAAGGAAGCGGCTCGTCTTTGTCCCAAACGCCCGTCGGCTTGACTTCCACCTTGTGGCCGAGTTTTTTGATCTGCCCAATGATATTGCCGACGGAGGCTTTGATATTCTGGATATTCGCCAGGCGCAGCGTGCTGCGGCTGTAGCCGCCGCCCATGCCGTTGAGGCCCGGGTTGGAGTTGCCGTGGTCGGTGGTCACCACGATCAGCGTGTCTGGGTTCTCCTTTTGAAACTTCAGGCAATGTTCGATCGCCTCATCCAGAGCCAGTTGATCCAGAATCGCTCCCGCCGCGTCCGAACTGTGCGCCGCATGGTCCACGCGCCCGCCTTCGATCTGCAGGATGAAATTTTCCGCGGCCGCCAGCCGTTCCAAGGCCGCGGCGGTCATCATGCCTAGGGTTGGCACGGTGGCGCGCAACTTCTCATCCACCTGATGGTCCACGGTATAAGGCAGATGGCTGTCCGTGAAAATACCCAGCAGCCGGCCGGTCTTGGGCGCGGCCTTCAGCGCGTCGAGCTTTTCCACCACCGTGTAGCCGGCGGCGCGGTAATCGGCTTTCAAATCCCGCTTGTCCAGCCGTTTTTTGGCGTCAAAGAACTGCCTGCCGCCGCCCAGCAGGATGTCCACTTTCCGCTCCAGGTATTGCGCGGCGATGAGGTAGGGGTTCTCGCGGCTGCGCACGTTGGCCGCGAACCCGGCCGGCGTCGCGTGGGTGATCTCGGTGGTGGTCACCAGCGCGCGCGTCCAGCCGGCTTCCGCAAACAGGGTGTAAAGCGGCGTCAGCCGCTGGCCGTCGGGCAGGACGTTGAGCGCGCCGTTCATGATGCGCGAGCCGCTGCCCCAGCTCGACGAAGCCGCCGAGGAATCGGTCACCAGCGAGTTAAGCGAGCGCATGTTCATCAGCCCCTGGGTCGCGCCCGGCATCCGCCAGACATCCGTCCAGGCCAGCGGCCGGCCCCGCACCACCCGCGAGTATTGATCGGCGCAGGAGAGCGTGCCGATGCTCATGCCATCGCTGACAATGTGAATGATCTTGCGCGGCTTCTGCCCGCCGCTGGCATTGAGGGCCTCGGCGGAGCGGGCCAAGTGCGGCGCGCTCACGCTGGCGGCGGCCGCCAGCAGGCCCGAACGACTCAAGAAATTACGTCGGTTAAACATTCGCCAATTATAATCGCCTTTGTTGGCTAAGCAAGAATCCTCGCGGCGGCTTGCGCCCGGATGAATCCGGCGTTGCCGCCCGCCTTTCAAGGGGCGGGAGCGGGCCGCGTTATTGTCGCCAAGTTGCCGCTTAGCAGCGCCTTGCGCCACTCGGCGGAACGGGCGCGGTAGGGGGCTTGGGTGTTATTCCGTCCTTTGTGGTCGGAATCGGGCATCACCACCATTTCCTTGGGGCCTTGCAGCAGGTTGAACGCCGCATACACTCCCGCCGGCGGCGAGGTGACATCAACCAAGCCCACGCCGATCAGCGCCGGACATTTAATCCGGGCGGCAAAATTCACGCCGTCAAAGTACCGGGAGGTTTCCCGCGCCTTTTCTTCGGCTTTGCCCGCCGCGTTGCTTATCCAGTAAGGCCAGCCCGCTTTGCGTCCGGCCAGAGGGGCCGTGTTGTCGCAACCGGCGGGCACTAAAGCCATCATGGCCGTGACCTTGGAATGCAAACCGGCGGCCACCAACGCCTGCAGTCCGCCCTGGCTGGTGCCGGTGACCAGCAAGGTTTGGCCGTCCCAATCCGGCCGGTGGGCCAGGTATTCCACCGCCCGATAACAGGCCAGGAACATCCGCAGAAAATAGCTTTTCTCTCGATCGTCGTTGCCGATGGCGACGTAATTTTTCAGCGCCCCCGTGCTTTGCTGTTGGTAGAACGCCTCCGGTTCGTCAATCGGCAGGTCATGGGCCGAGATGTTCAAGGCCAGCCATCCTTCCGCCGCTGGACCAAGCACATTGGCCTTGGGCAGCCCATAAACGCCCGCGTATTGCACCAGCAGCATTGCCGGGTATTTGCCGTCCCGCGCCGCCCGCGCCAATTGGCCCCGGATTTTCGTTCCCCGGATGTTGTCCATGCTGATTTTCCAATAGGCCACCTCCGGCTTGCCGCTCTCCTCCGCGGTCAGCACGGGGTTGGGCGGCACCGCCGCCAACTCCGCCAGCTTGGCTGTCCAAAAACTGTCGAAGTCGTCGGGGCGGGGCGCGGAAGGCGCGATTTGGTCGGGCGCCACCAACGCTCCGGCCAAACCCTTCAGATCGGGGGCGCCGGCGGTTTTGGCGGTCACCTCCAGCAATAACGCGCAGGGCTCGTTCACGGCGAATTTGACGGGGGCCTGGCCGGCGGCCAGGGAAAGGTCGCCTTCTGTCAATGTCCTCCCGCCGCCGTTTTTGATGGTGTACCGGACCTCTTTGAAAGCCCCGGCCTCGACCCCGCGCGCGCTGACCTGCCAAACCAGGGTTTCGCCCGCCTGGTAAATCGCCGCCGGCCGGCCATTCTTGATCACCAACTCCGGCGCGGCCAGCGCGCCGGACGCGCCCGCCGCAACCAGGAAACCGAAACACCATTTTGCCCACTCGTGTTTTTGCATGGAGAGCGGTTTAGCCGAAACCGAAGCCCTTTACAAGCCGAGGCCGGTCGGCCATCCGTGACTTAGTTAGAGCCTGTCCCAAAAGCGCTCCGGGTGCGTCCGCATTGACGGCGGCGGCGACTGTCCGAAAAGGATGCGGGCGCGATTTGGGGCAAAACGGCCCAAAACGCAAAGACGCTGAGGCGCAAAGTCGCAGAGAAAAAATGGTTCTTCACTTTTTTCGGTGGAATTGCCGGAAGCGAATTATGGTGTATAACGTCAGGCCCGGGGTTTTCGATAGCGCGGTTTCCCCTCACCCCCTGCCTGCGCCCGCCTGCCGACCGGTGGGCAGGCCGCGGGCGCGGCAGGCAGGCGTCCCTCTCCCTTGGGGAGAGGGAGACCCGTTCGCCAGTCCTCGA
>Ga0101944_10005784_pt1 | contig 13684 bp, 13 predicted proteins | sample DewCreD2012metaG_FD_75245 | JGI IMG/M metagenome (GOLD analysis project Ga0101944, IMG submission 75245) | Hot spring sediment bacterial and archeal communities from British Columbia, Canada, to study Microbial Dark Matter (Phase II) - Dewar... ... | reverse complement strand
CGGTCCGCAAGCCTTGGAACACGCGAGGCGGCCGATCGCCCCCACATCCACGAATCCTCGGGGAACCTCGGGAAACTGGTAATATGGCAAACGACATGACGCGCGTGGTCTGGCATGCGCACAGTGTGACCCGCGCCCAGCGGGAACAGCTCAACGGCCACGAAGGCTGCGTGGTCTGGTTCACGGGGCTGTCCGGCAGCGGCAAAAGCACGGTGGCCAACCTCGTCGATCAGGCGCTGTGGCAGGCCGGCGTGCACAGTTTCTTGCTGGATGGCGACAACGTGCGGCACGGACTGAACGCCTCGCCCGCGATGCTGGCCGCCTATGGCGAGAGCTTCGCCCGCCGGTTCGGGCTGACGTTCGCTCCGGAAGATCGACGCGAGAACATCCGCCGCGTGGGGGCGGTGGCGGAGCTGTTCGCCTCGGCGGGGTTGGTGACGCTGGTCGCGTTCGTCAGCCCGTACCGGGCGGACCGGGCGCTGGTGCGGGAGAGGATCGAGGCCAGCCGCAGGGGCAGCTTCATCGAGGTGTTCGTGGATGCGCCACTGGAGGTGTGCGAGGCGCGCGATCCGAAGGGACTGTACCGTCAGGCACGGGCGGGTGCGCTCTCGCAGTTCACGGGGGTGGATGACCCCTATGAGCCGCCCTTAAACCCGGAATTGCGGCTGGATGCGGCAAAATACCCGCCGCAAGTGCTAGCAGAGCAGGTGCTAGCGTGCCTGCGGAACTTAAAAAAGATTTCATGAGTTCTTCGGCCCGGATCGCGTTGACAACCGGCGGGGGGTGCCTACATTGGAAAGCACCGGGACGGAACGTCGCGAGGATGCGGGTCGATGCCCATGGCGGGGCAAGGCGGAGTCTGCCGGCCTGCCTACGGCGCACGAGGTGGCCGGCCACGGATGGAGGGCAGCGACGGATGGCCCATTCTTCTCTTCTTGCGGATGTCGCCTCGCAGGCCAGGGCGGTGCTCGGACGCAGCAGGATCTTCGACTTGCGAACGCTGGTGGTGGATGAGAGGGGAGACTGCCTGGTGCTGCGCGGCAGTGTCGATTCCTTCTACCACAAGCAGCTTGCGCAGGAGCTGGTCAAGGCCGCGGTTGAGCCGGTGGAGGTGATCAACGAGATCCAAGTCGATTACCAGCGCGGGCAGCGGCGGAATCTGGCCGAGGGGTGGTGAGGCGGGTGACGCCGCCCGGCCGTGCCGGCCATTGCGGAAATGCGGCGTGCCCCTCCGCGCTTGCGTGCCGCTGGGCTGCCGACTACGATGAATCTGGGTGGCCGGCGTGTGCCTGCCGCGCGTGGCTCGCTTGCCCCGGAAATTGCGGTTATGAAACCGACCTTGCCTGCCTCTGACCAGCGCATCGCAGATGCCTTCCCCGAGCGGAAAGAAACGTCCGCTGCCCCGCCCGCTGTGGCCCAAGTCCTGGCGTTGATCCGCGCCGACAGCCAGCAGCAAGCCCGCGAATACCTGCGCGACACGGTAGTGCCTTGCGGTGGCGAATAAGCCCGACGTGTTCCAGCGCCTGATCGGCCTGGAAACCGAATACGCGCTGTGGATTCCGCGCAGCACGCCGCCGACGCGGACCAATCGCCATGCGCTGTTCCTCGAGCTCGTCTGTGCCTTATCCCGGAAGATTCCCTGCGCGGCGGCGCGGAGCATGAAGGAAGGGGTCTTCCACGCGGCAGGCGGAGCCGTCTGGTTCGAGACGGAACGGCCCGCGATGGGAGGCGGCCTGATCGAGGGTGCCACTCCGGAATGCCGCTCGCCCCGGCAGCTTCTGGCCTGGCAACGCGCGCAAGACGCCCTGCTGGCCGAGGCGGCCGAGGCGGCGTTCGGCACGCGTGTCCGGCTGCTGAAGAACGATCGGGACGCCGAGGGCAACCTCTACGGAGCCCAGGAAAGCTACGAGGCCACGCTGGCCACCGGCTGGCGGCTGGCCCTGTGGCGCGTCGCGCTCGTCGGCTTGTTGCCCCTGGCGCTGGTCACCTGGCTGTGCCTGAAGCTGGTCGATCTACTGGTGACGGTGTATGCCCTGCTGGCGACGGCCGTGTACCTGACGGCCGAACGCTGGCTGCCGCGTCCGGAATGGCTCGCCAGGCTATTGTTCGGGTGCAGTGTCAAGGAGCTGGCCAGCCAGACGCCGACAGGTCCTGCGTGGCTGGAGTCGATCCTTTCGGTCACGGCGCGGGTGGTGACTGCGCCCTTGGCCTTGCTGCTGTTCGGCGTGCTGTGGCTGACCGCCTTCGTGCCGATCCGCCGGCAGCTTACGCCGCTTCTGGTCAGTCGGGCCATCCTGGGGGGCAGCGGATGGCTGGATGAACACGGCCATTTCTGGCTGGCCGACAAAGCGCCGGGCATCAATTGCGTCAGCGGCTTCGGAGGCTTGCTGGGCGACCGGCCGCTGTATTGCCTGGGGCATTTTTTCAAGGCGATCTACGCCGAGGCATGGCACGCGCCCCGGCAGTACTGGCGGCTGTGGTCCCGCCGCCAGCGGTTGCAAATCGCCCTGGGCGACTCGAACCTGGCGGAAATGTCCGAATACCTGCGGGTGGGCACCACGCTGCTGGTCCTGGACATGATCGAGGCCGGCGAGCTGCCCCCCGTTCCGCCCCTGAAGCACCCGATCCGGGCCCTGCGCACCGTGTGCAGCGACCCCAGCCTCTCGGCCCGCGTCGAGCTGGCTGGCGGATTGAAGGTCACCGCCCTGGAAATCCAGCGGTTCTATCTGGAAGCCTGCCACCGGTTCCTTAGCCGGAGACCCGAAGCCCCGGCCGAAGCGCGGGAGCTTTTGCGATTCTGGGAGCAAACCCTCGACGCCCTGAGCACCGACCCGCAGCAGCTCGTCGGCACGCTCGATTGGGTCACCAAACGGATGCTCCTGGACCGGGCAGGACGCGGCGCCGGGTGGGAAGTGCGGAAGAAAATCGACCTGCGCTACCACGAGCTGTCCGCCGACGGCTACTTCCAGCAACTGCGGCGGGCCGGCGTGGTCCGTGGCCTGGTCTCCGAAGCGGAAATCGCCCACGCCCGGCGCAATCCCCCCTCCGGCACCCCCGCCCTGGTTCGCGGCCGCTACATCCGAGAGTTCGCCACCGACGATGCCCCCATCGCCGTCCATTGGGATGCGATCTACCTAGGCCAGGGCTCCGACCAGCGAGTCGTCCGCCTCGACCGGCTGGCCGATCCGAATTCCAGCAGTGCGGCCAGCCGCAATCGCAAGGCCGCCTCTCGCGACGAGGGTGCGTGGTGATCCGCCCATCGAAGGGGAACGTCGCCAAGGCAAGTCGCTTACCGTGTCAAAAGGACGCCCCTTGCAGGCGGCCCAGCCCTCGCCAGCTCGTTTCTGGCTGCTGGAGATCTGCTCCCCTGCAATGCTAGTGCTTCTCTGATGCATCCTGTGCGCTTGCGAACCGCTTCGTCGGGAGAGTATGATCGACAGGCGATGATGGGCGGGGCGTCTACGGGGCGGGGTGGACGGCCTGCCTAGCCTGGGGTCGTTCCGACAGCCCTACCTGTCCCGCCCGGGTTCCGGCTGACGATGCCATGCTTGCCGGGCCCCACTCCTGCCTGCGATTTGCCACCAGCCTTTCCTACCGAAGGCGAGATTACCTACCTGAGGCGTACATCGGGCCATGGGTGCATGCATGGGGGCGTTGTTGGCGCTTTGGGCGCTGGGGAGGGCGCTGCGCTTCCTAGAGGGACGGACCTGCGCAAGCAAGGCGCGGCAGCTTGCGTGGCGCGCGATGGGCAGCATGTGGCTTCTGAGCTTGCCGGCCGTGCTGGCGGCGGGCGAGTCCGGCTTCCGGGGCGGGCAATGGCCGCTGGTGGCGCTCAAGCAACCTCCTTCGCCGGCCGTCCGCCATGGCGAGTGGGCGCGTGAACCGATCGACCTGTTCATTCTGGCCGAGCTGGAGCAGAAGGATCTTCGGCCCAGTGCGCCGGCCGACCGGCGGACGCTCCTGCGGCGGCTCAGCTTCGACCTGACCGGCCTGCCGCCGACGCCCGAGGAGGTGGAGGCGTTCGTGGCCGATCCGGCCCCCGACGCCTACGAGCGGCTGGTGGACCGGCTGCTGGCCTCGCCGCGGCTGGGCGAGCGCTGGGCGCGGCACTGGCTGGATGTGGTGCGGTACGCCGACACGGCCGGGTTCAAGCGAGACCCGCTGCGGCCGGCCGCCTTCCGCTATCGCGATTATGTGATCCGGGCGCTGAACGCCGATCTGCCGTACGACCGCTTCGTGCAGCAGCAGCTTGCGGGAGACGAGCTGGAGCCGGAGAACCCCGAGGCGCTCGTCGCCACAGGCTTTTTGCGGCTGTATGCGGAGGAATCGACCGCAGCCGACTTCGTCAAGCAGCGGCAGGATGTGCTGGACGACGTGACGGAAGTGACCGGCCTGGCGTTTTTGGGCATGACGCTGGGCTGCGCCAAGTGTCACGATCACAAGTTCGACCCGATCGAGCAGGAGGATTTCTTCCGGCTGGAGGCCTGTTTTTCGGCGATGGTGCCGCGGGACGATCTGCCGCTGGCTCCTGCTTCGCAGCGGGCCACCTACGAGCGGCAGGAAGATCAGTGGGAAGCGGCCACCGCCGAGATTCGCCGGCAGATGGACGAGATCATCGGTCCGGTGCGCGAGGCGGCGATCCGCGAGGTCACACTGACCTACGACGCCGCGACCCGCCAGGCATGGCTCACGCCCGAGCCGCAGCGCACCACGCACCAGCGGCAGCTTGTGGCCCTCTCCTGGGGCTATGTCAACAACATCGTCACCCGGCGGATCGCCCGCCTGGAAGGAGAAGCCAAGGCCCGCTACGAGGCCCTGCAGCGGGAACTGGCCAAATTCGACGCCCTGCGGCCGCCTCCGCTGCCCACGGTGATGGCCGTCAGCAATGGGGACGGGCCGCCTCCGCCCACGCATGTCCTGGAAGCGGGTGACTACCGCAAACCCGAGGAAGAAGTGGCGCCTGGCTTCCCTTCGGCCCTCGGCCCACCCGCTCCCAGCCCCGGCGACCAATCGCCCTCCGGCGCCCGCAGTGCCCTGGCGCGCTGGCTCACCCGGCCCGACCATCCGCTCACGCTCCGCGTGATCGCCAACCGTCTGTGGCAGCATCATTTCGGGCGCGGGATCGTCGCGACCAGCAACGATTTCGGGTCGATGGGCGAGCCGCCCATACACCCCGCCCTGCTCGACGCGCTGGCCGTCGCGCTGGCCGAGCACGGCGGGAGCCTGAAATACCTCCACCGGCGCATCGTGACCTCCAGCACCTACCGGCAGTCGTCGCGGGTCGACCCGTCATGGCCAGCCCACCAGCGCGGGCTGGCGGTCGATCCCAGCAACAAGCTGTTATGGCACGCCCGCCGGCAGCGGCTGACTGCCGAGGCCGTCCGCGATGCCCTGCTCGCCGTGTCCGGCCAGCTCGATCTGACGATGTACGGCCCGGCCGTCTATCCGCCGCTGCCTCCGGCGGTTGAAGAGAACAGCCGCTATGCCTGGAGCCCCGACCCGGTGCCCGCCAACCGCGTCCGCCGGTCGATCTACACCATCCAGATGCGGAACCTGCGGCATCCGCTGCTGGCCGCCCTGGATCAGCCGGATCTGTACTTAAGCTGCGGCGTGCGCAGCCAGACGCTCACCCCGACGCAGTCGCTGGCCCTGCTCAATGGCCTGGAAACGACGCAGGCCGCGGCAGTCTGGGCCGGTCGGCTCCTGGCCAGCACCTTCAGCGATGAGGAGCTGGTGCACCAGGCCTGGTACGAGGCGCTGGGTCGGCCGCCCACGCGCGAGGAGGTCTCCCTGGCGTGCCAGTTCTTAAAGGAGCAAGCCCAGCGGATTTACGATCAAGAACGAGATGTGCCGACGGCCTCGCAGCCCCAGCCGCTGCCGCCCTGCCTGGAACCGCACCGGGCGGCCGCGTACGTCGATTTGTGCCATGCGCTGCTCAACGCCACCGAGTTTTTGTTCGTCGATTGACGGGGGATGCGGCAGCCGGGGCCGACCGGGCACTGGCCCCTCGTGCTGTGGTCGCGGCGGCAGGCAGCCCCCTGGGTGCGTCCTCAGGCAGCACACCCCCGCGATGTCAGGTGAGCCATGATGCCTCGACGAACGACCTTGCGGCAGCGAACCATCCCTTGCGGGCAGGTGCGTCCCTTGTCGCGCCGCGAGTTCCTTTGCCGGGCTGGAGGCGGGTTCGGCGCGATCGCCCTGGCCGCCCTGGCCGGGAACCTCCGCGGCGACGAAGGCTCCTCCGCGGCGGCCAATCCGCTGGCGCCCCGCCGGCCGCACTTTGCGCCCCGGGCCCGGCGCGTGGTGTGGCTGTTCATGGATGGCGGCCCCAGCCATCTCGACCTGTTCGACTATAAGCCGGCCCTGGAAAAATACGCCGGCCAGCCGCTGCCTCCCAGCTTCAAGCGGCCTGTCACGGCCATGGGCGTGACCAGCGGCAACCCCCTGCTCCCCTCGCCCCGCAAGTTCCAGCGCCACGGTCAGGCCGGGCTGTGGGTCAGCGACCTGTATCCGGAAATCGCCCGCCTGGCCGATGAGCTGTGCCTGCTGCAAAGCTGCACGGCCGACGGGCTGACGCATGTGGCGGCCTGCACCCAGATGAACACCGGGGCGCTGTTGCTGGGCCGTCCGTCGCTGGGCGCCTGGGCCTTATACGGTCTGGGCTGCGAGAGCCAGGAGCTGCCTGGCTTCGTCGTGCTGGCGGATGACCAGACCGACCCGCCGGGCGGCCCGACCAACTGGGGCACCGGGTTCATGCCTGCGTCGTACCAGGGCACCCGGCTGGGGCAGGGCCGGCAGCCGATCCTGAACATCAGCCCGCTGCACGGCGTGGGGATGGCCCGCCAGCGCGGCGAGCTGGATTTCTTGCAGCAGCTCAACCGGCAGCATGCCGCCCAGCGGCCCGACGACCCGTGGCTGGAAGCACGGATCGCCTCGTACGAGTTGGCTTTCCGCATGCAGGCCCAAGCGCCCCACGTGGTCGATCTGGACGAGGAAACGGAAGCCACGCACCGCCTGTATGGCCTGGACCGTCCCGAGACGGCGATGAACGGCCGCAACTGTTTGCTTGCCCGGCGGCTGTTGGAGCGCGGGGTGCGGTTCGTGCAGGTCTACATGGGGGTCGGCTCCCAGTGGGACGCCCATACCGATCTGAACGGCAATCACAGCCTCCGCTGCCTGGAAAGCGACCGGCCGATCGCCGCCCTGATCACCGATTTGAAGCAGCGGGGCCTGCTCGAGGACACGCTGGTGATCTGGGGCGGCGAGTTCGGACGCACTCCGATGAGCGAAAGCGGCACGGGGCGGGACCACAACCCGACCGGCTTTACCATGTTCTTCGCCGGCGGCGGGGTGAAGGCCGGCTATGTGTTCGGACAGACGGACGAGGTGGGGCTGTACGCCGTGGAAAACCGCGTGCACCTGCACGACATCCACGCCACGATCCTGCACCTTCTGGGACTGGACCACGAGCAGCTCACCTTCTTTCATAACGGCCGGGATGAACGCCTGACCGGCACGGAAGGCACGGTGATCCAGCAGATCCTGGCATAAGCGGCAACGCGGGTGCCCCAGGTCGCGGTGCCGACCTGGACGCCCACGAGGCCCCTGGTCCACCGGCCAGTCTTCGGCAAGGCCGGCTGGGTCCTTACGGAGAAGGCGCTGCGCTAGTCGCCTTCTTCCCCGCTCGTGCGCCGGCGATGGCGGGACGCGCCGCTTTAGGGCCACGTCTTGACGCCACGCGCCCGGCAGCGAGCGCCTCTGGCGTCCGCGTTGGAAGCCGCCCCGGACCCTCGGTCAGGTGAAATCGTCGTCCTGCGGCTTGACATACCTTGTCTGGCAAGGCTATGATACCTAGGCACGCCAGGCATCCGCGGCGCGCGGGGTCTGGCCGCTTCACAGTCCCGGACCGTGGAGGACTTGCCGATGAAACCCAGCCCCGACCTGCTCCGCGGCGCCCTGGAGCCGGTCATTCTGGAAGTGATCGCCGACGGCGCCACCTATGGCTACGAAATCGCCCGCGCGATCCAGCAGCGCAGCGGCGGCGCGCTTCTGGCCCAGGAGGGCACGCTCTACCCGGCCCTGCACCGGCTGGAAAAACGCGGCCTGCTTGCGGCCGAGTGGGGCCTTTCGCCCGAGGGACGGCCACGCAAGCACTACCGTCTCACGGCCCTGGGCCGCAAGCAGCGGCTGGCCCTGCGCAAGGAATGGAGCGAGTTCACGCGGGCCGTGAACCTGATCCTCGGCATCCAGCACGTCGCCCCCGCACGGTGAGCGGATCGCCGAGGCTGCCCAACATCCCACGGACCGTGATGCCATGGAACCCCGCCCTGCTGACGACGCGTTCCCCCGGCCGGCCACGCCTGCCGACGCGGTCGACGCCGAAATCGCCGATCACCTGGCCACTGCCGCCGCGCAGTTGCAGGCCCAAGGCGCGCCGCCCGAGGCTGCCCAGCGCGCCGCCCAGGAAAAATTCGGGGATGTGGCCTCGATCCGCCGCCACTGCTACTGGATTGATCAAGGAGAAACGCTCATGTTCCGCACGGCCGTCCTCGTCCTATTGGTTGGTCTGTCGCTGGGGCTTACCGTCGCCGCAGTCGGCACCTAGCGTTCCCAATCGCGTCTTGCGGAACAGGTGACGGCGCTGGCCGAGCAGATCAAGTTGCTGGCGGAGAACCAGCGCGCCGCCCCGCCGCCCGCACCACCCGCGCCATCCGAGCCCAAGCCGCAGGAGATCGCCGGCCGCCTCTATGACGGCTCGCCCGAGCGCCCCGTCGCCGGCAAGGAACTGATCGTCGTCAACGTCCAGGACGGCAGCATCGTTCGCCGGGTGCGCAGCGACGCCCAGGGGCAGTATCGCTCGGGCTCCTTGCCCGACGGCGACTATACGCTCGTCGCGGCGCTTGAATCGAAGACGGCGCCCAATTACCCCTACGCGCAGTTCCAGCCGATCTATGTCTATCCGGGCATGGGGCCGACGCACTTCGACTTCGACGTGGCCTATCACGCCGGCCGCGTGCGGCTGACGACGTCCCGGCCGCTGCCGCGGCGCCAGGTCGCGGGAAAATACACGATCGACTCGCGGCTGATGGTGAGCGTGACGGTGCCGCGGATTTGGTCGGACTTTTGGACGTCGGACCAGAAGACTCCGGAAGACTGGCCGCTGTATCTCCGCAATCTCCGATTTACTTCGGGCAGATCGGGCGACGCCGTTCGCCTGCCGGGCGGCATTTTTAGATTTTATGAATTGCTTAGCCCGAGCGACCTGGAGGCGGACTGGTCGCAGACGCGGTTTGCCGATGCCGTGGGCCTCGTGCCGGTGGGCGAAGTGACCGTGAAAGCCGCACTCCTGGTCGATGTGCTGCCGGCGGAAGAGCTGCCGGTGATCACGATCCGACGCGGTCAGGCTGGCAGAAGCGGTCTTTCGACGGTTTTGGGTGGGGGCTCCCGCACGACCGAGTCGCTGCGCGAGCAGCTCGCGAAACGATGGCAATTCAAGGAATGGGTTCCTCTTTATTCGCCGAGTAATATTGGTCCGCGCGCTGGATCAGCCATCATGGAACACTGAAGACGACGACTTTTTCTGGCTCACCAAAGGTTTGGGCACGCGCTGGCTGGAACATTTGCAGCGCAAACCCGACGAGGAGGTGCTGCCCGAGCCGTTTCTCGTCTCGTTTTACTGGCTCGATCTCGGCGCCGAGGCGACGCGGGTGCCGATCCGCGACGGCCGGACGACGCGCGTCCGCGTCGAGATTCCCGACGACGTCGAAGACGCGCTCCAGCAGTTCGTCGAATCGGTCACAGACCCCGCAGCCTTCGCCCAGCGCACGCTCGGGAAACGCCTTCGATACGTTATTCAATCGTCGCGTACCCTGCAAGACCCTGAAGAGAAGCATCAACGAACCCTCGCCGAGATCCGTTCCGGCACCAATCCGTTCTTCCGGCGGGTCACACTGATCGTCGAGGGCACCGACGGCGGCCCTTAGCGTAAGTCGGACCTGAGCTGACGATTTCGCAGTCGGTCCCGGGTGGGTTAGTCCAGGTTCTTGTGCCACCTGGGTTCACAAGAGGCGTGCCGGAGGGACGGGATGGATCGCGTCCGTCTCCCTCGACCGCCGCGGCTCAGCCGCCGGCCAAAGCCCCGACGATCAATAGCGGCTCCTCGCCCAAGGCCACAGCCTTTGGCAGCGGCTCGTGCAGCGGCTGATGGGAAAGGTCGCGCTGACAGGCGAAAAACCGGACGAGGGGGCGGCGGCGCAGCGTCTGCGGATCGCGGATCGTCCCGCGCAGCACGGGAAACCGCGCTTCAAGCGTCGCGAGCACCGCATGCAGCGTCACCGGCGCGGGCACCTCGAGCGTCAGCTCGCCGCCCACCCCGGCCAGCATCCGCAAATGATAGGGCAGCACCAGGCGTATCGTGGCCATGCGATGTTAGCGGGAAGGTGTGCGAAAGAGTAATCTATGATTCGTAGAACCCATCCGAGTGCCCCAGGTTGCCGTACAACCTGGGTTTCTAAGAGGCATTGTGGTGGCAGGCTACCACGCCGCAAGCCCGGCCTTGACCTGACGCGGGGTGCCCTACGCTGCTGAGCTACCTGGGGCCACAGGAGGCATTGAGGCGCCAGCAACCTGGTCCACCCTGTTGTGACAGCGCCACGCCCGAGCGGAGACCTCTTGCGAGCCCCGGTTGCCGAAGCAACCGGGGCTACCCCGGCTGATGGGAAAGGTCATTCTAACGGGCGAAAAACTGCGGGTACCCCAGGTTGCTGTGCAACCTGGGTTCACAGGAGGCATGCCGGAGGGACGCGATGGATCGCGTCCATCTCCCTCGCCCGCGGCGGCCACGACGGCGCGTCGGCGACCGTCCGTGATCTGGCTGCGGACGTGAGACTAATCGGCGTGCTTCCGGTGCCAGCCATTTTTCTTAAAAACGTCAGTCTCGACAACATAATGACCCAAGTGAGGCCTAATGCGCAATATGAGGTGACTGATGAGGAATTCGAGGGACGAAGAACGGCGAAACTTGCGGTGTACGACCTGAGCGACAACACTGTGAACATTACCTATTGGTTCAGTCACGACGATGGGGGCATGCCCTTGGAGATCAAGGAAGGGTGGTCCGGTTCTCGCGGAAGCGGGCAGAGCAAAGTTGCTGTTAGATCGCGCTCGACATGGCAGGCGATCGAGGATCTGGCTCGCCCCGGAGTTGCGGTGCGTGTCCCGACGGAGACGGTCATACAGCGGTATGAAGATGATCAGCTAGTCTTGCACGAGCGGGTCACGATTCATAAAGTGGAATGCGGTGTACCGCCTCAGGACATGCTCTTCCAATGGGAAGGAATGGATCTGCCCGATCGATATGCAGTGAGGTATTCTGACGGTAATGCAATGAAGACGAAACAGTGGAATGCAAATGCTCGGTCATTTGGTCCATGGACTCCAGAGGTAATTCGAGTAGATGCGTCCCGAGGAGCGATTTCTAAGCCAGCGTCACGGACGGCAAGCACCGTCGTGATGATTCACGTCGCGGCCATCGTGGGATTGGTGGTAGCGTTGTGTGTCCTGCGTCGCAGGCGACGACATTCTTGACGGGGGGGTTGGAGGTGCTCTGGAGTGGCTTCGTCATATGTTACTGTCGTGCTATAAGGAGTTTGCCACTCTAAAGCGGTTGGTAAAAGGGTTTTATGTCAAGGTCAGTGTGGTGGTAGGCGCGATCGCGCTATGTGCCGTGGTGGTGGTCGAGGGAGACTTGCCATTGTGTTCCGGTGTGGATGATTGCATCGTCGCATGCACCCAATACCAACATGTGTGTACTGTTCAACAGGGCTCTGGCAGCATTGTGGATGAAATCATGCAGGTGCAGGTGTGTTGTCCACGGGATCCGCGGTGCGAGGCGTGCAAATGCGTGCAGACGAATACCTACGAGCCGTGTGCGAGGGTAACACCCTGCAGGCATTGGTATGCGCCGAATGACTGGTGCTGGGAAGAAAAGTCGTATAGGGTGTACCACAAAGCTGTCAATCACGGAGGTCCGTGTAGTATCGATGGAGGCAAGAAACAGGGCGATGGCAGTTGATGGTCCGGGCAAGGTTAAACTCGGGCAGCGGCGCCGGTTGCGAGGCTGAATATTTGGGGGACTAGGTGGCTGGGTGGTTGCGGCCAAGGCGCCCTGGCCGTGCCTCTAGCCACGCGGTCGTGTCTATGAGTGGATGGACACTGGGATGCTGCAGTGAGAAGGGCAACCAGGGGCAGGCCGTTGGGACACCCTTGGGACGCCGATCCGGCACGTGCCGCACCGGGGCCGCGCTCAGGCGTCCAGCGTCTGCACGGCGACCGAGAGCACCGGCGGCAGGTCGCGCACGATCGGCTGCCAGTGCTCGCCGCCATCCGGTGAGACGTACACCTGCCCGCCCGTGGTGCCCAGATAGACGCCGCACGGCTCCAGCCGATCGACCGCCAGCGCCTCGCGGAGCACGTTCACATAGCAGTGCTCCTGGGGCAGCCCATGCGTCAGCGGCTGCCAGTCGTGCCCGCCGCACCGGCTGCGCCACACTTGCAGCCGGCCCTGGGGCGGGAAGTGCTCCGAGTCACTCTGGATCGGCACCACATAGACCGTGTCCGGCTCATGGGCGTGTACGGCGATGGGGAAACCGAAGTCGCTCGGCAAGTTGCCGCTGATTTCGTGCCACTGCTGGCCCGCATCGTCGGAGCGCATCACATCCCAGTGCTTCTGCATGAACAGCACCTGGGGGCGGGAGGGGTGCAGGGCGATCCGATGCACGCAGTGACCCACTTCCGCCTCGGGGTCGGGCAACTGATAGGCCGAGACCAGCCCGCGGTTGATCGGTTGCCAGGACTGGCCGCCATCGTCGCTGCGGAAGGCGCCAGCCGCCGAGATCGCCACGTACAGACGCCCTGGGTCGCTCGGGTCGAGGAGGATCGTGTGCAGCCCCAGTCCGCCCGCGCCCGGCTGCCAGAGCTGCCCCTTGGCTTGCCGCAACGCCGGCAACTCCTGCCACGATTGCCCGCCGTCGCGCGTCACGAACAGGGCCGCGTCTTCCGCTCCCGCATATACTGTGTCCGGGTCGGTCGGCGAAGGCTCTAAATGCCAGATGCGCTTGAACTCCCAAGGGTGCGGCGTGCCGTCGTACCACAGGTGACGGCCCACTTCTCCCTCGTAAAGGAACTGGTTGCCGACCGCTTCCCACGTCCTCCCACCATCCCGCGAACGCTGGATGATCTGGCCGAACCAGCTTGTGCTCTGCGAGGCGTACAGCCGGTCGGGGTCGGCCGGCGACGCCTGCATGTGGTACACCTCCCACCCGGCAAACAGCGGGCCTTGCACCTCCCATTGCCGCCGCTGCCCATCGGACGAGAGCAGAAAGGCCCCCTTGCGCGTGCCCACCAGAACCCGAACGCGTGCCATCTCCTGGCTCCTGGCGGACGTGGAAGAAAGCCACCGATCGTCCCCACGCCGCCCTCAGGAAGACCGGCACCCTCGTCGCCGCCCTGCTCACCGCCGCAGCGGCAATAGCGCCGCCAGCCGCGGCTCACGCAGGAGCAGCCCGGCCCACAGCATCACGCCCAACACGACCGGCACCAGGAACGAGTCCCCCACGCGGACATGCGTCGCGGTGGCTCCGCCCAGGTAGCCCGTCAGCAGGATCGCCCCCAGCACACTGGTCTG
>Ga0101944_10002466_pt2 | contig 13690 bp, 16 predicted proteins | sample DewCreD2012metaG_FD_75245 | JGI IMG/M metagenome (GOLD analysis project Ga0101944, IMG submission 75245) | Hot spring sediment bacterial and archeal communities from British Columbia, Canada, to study Microbial Dark Matter (Phase II) - Dewar... ... | reverse complement strand
ATATTCTATTTGACATACGTAAGGCTAAATTCTAAGCGCGTCCAGTTCCAGAGCCTGTGCGTTTGACAATACCGGCTCCATATGTAAAACGATGTACCGCTTTAAAATCTCTGCGTAAGCCGGAATCCAGTTTAGGAATTGCCATGAACTTCCTGGACCCCGGTTCTTGTCCGCCTCTGGCGGATTCACCGGAGTGACGACTTTTTGCGAACGCATCAACCTTGCAGCATTTGCCTTTCTAGGTTGTCTCGAGTTTCGGATTTCGATATTCGAATTTGGATGCGGCCAAAGGATCGGTAACGTGCTCTATTCAATCACTCTGAAGCGGAGATTCAAATCCATTCCGGCGTTGATGGTTGTGCTCTGTCTTGCCGCATCGTTGGGTTGCGCGGTGGGGCCGGATTTCAGGCCGCCTGAAATGCCGGTCCCTGCCGCGTGGGCCGGCCCTGTTCCTTTGCCCGCCGTCACCCCGGCGGAGAAAAACCTGGCTCGATGGTGGACGGTCTTCGAAGACCATCGACTGGCATCCCTCATAGAAGATGCTGTGGAGTCTAATCTGGATCTGAAGCTCGCTGAAGCCCGCGTGCGCCAGGCGCGAGCGGCAAGGGGAATCGCCCAGTCCTTTCTTGCTCCGACGGTCGATGCCCAAGCGTCTTTCCAGCGCAGCGAAGCGCCGGTTTCCTCAAGCGCAACTGCCGGCAGGCTGGGGGGCAGCACAGAAAGAGTGACCGCCGACCAGTACGTTGCCGGCTTTGATGCAGCGTGGGAACTGGACATTTTCGGGGGTCTCCGGCGGAGCGTCGAGGCGGCCGACGCCGATCTCCAGGCCAGCGTTGAAACACGCCGCGACGTCCTCGTCACGCTCACGGCCGAGGTGGCGAGAAACTACATCGACCTTCGAGCCTTTCAGGAGAGAATCTCCATCGCCAGGCAAAACCTCGATGCCCAGAAACACAGCGCCAAGCTGACTCGGCAGCGGTTCGAAGGGGGATTCGCAAGCGGCCTGGATGTGGCCAACGCCGAGGCCCAGGTGGCGACTACGGCGGCACAGATCCCTTCGCTGGAGGTCTCTGCACAACAAGCGATCTACAGCCTCGGGGTCTTGCTGGGCCGGGAGCCGGCCGCGCTGGTCCCGGACTTGGCCCCAACGCTCGCCATACCGACCGCTCCGCCTTCGGCTCCGATCGGAGTCCCCTCCGACCTGCTTCGAAGGCGGCCGGACATCCGCCAGGCTGAGGCAGCGGCTCATGCCGCCGCCGCACGGATAGGGGTTGCGAAGGCTGAGCTCTTTCCAAGGTTTTTGATCACAGGTTCAGTGGGCATCCGGTCAAACGAACTTGGCTCGTGGTTCGACTGGTCCAGCCGGCTGTGGAATTTCGGCCCCTCGGTGAGCTGGAGGGTGTTCGATATGGGCCGCGTCCGATCCGAGATTGCGCAGCGGGAAGCCCAGGAGGAGCAATCCCTCATCCTTTTCCAGAAGACGGTGCTCACGGCCCTTCAGGAAGTGGAAGACACCTTGATCGCTCTCGACAAAGAGCAGGAGCGCCGAAAGGCCCTGGTGGAGGCCGTTGTCTTTAACCGGAAAGCGGTGGACCTCTCGATCAAACTCTACACCGAGGGCCAGACCGATTTTCTCAACGTGCTGCAGGCCCAGCGCTCTCTATTCGTGACGGAAGAGGCGTTGGCCCTGAGCACTCGCAACCTGTCCACCAACCTGGTTGCGCTGTTCAAAGCTCTCGGAGGAGGCTGGGACCTGGAGGAAGCGGAGTGAAGCTCCCCGCGCTCCCGCGCGGGGCATTCTGGCGAAAGGGACCCCGGCCTTTTAGGAGGCCGTTAAATCGGACTTGACACGGATTCGTCAACGGTTTTATAATTTTTTTAACATTGAGGATTGATGACTTCGTAATAAGTCAAAAATCGCCTTTTTCTGTCATTCCCGCGCAGGCGGGAATCCAGTATTTTGAAGTGCTTCTGGACTCCCGCCTGCGTGGGAGTGACACCCTGAAAGACTTTTTACGAAGCCGTGAGGATCAGGTCGGTATGGAGACAAGAGTGCAGATTCTTCCTTTAAGCGGTTACTTTTATTGCTTTAGGACCGGGTCTGCCCTCCTCCGTCTAGACTAACCGCATTTAGACCGAGGCCATGGACAGACCCGGCAGCTGCCCATGGCCTCAGTGATTTCAGGAGCCATGGGCTTGGGAAGGCCCATGGCTTTTTTTGTTTGGATAAACCATGACGATGAAGTTTTCTTTTCAAAGAACCGCTGGTAGTTCAACGGAAATCGATCCGGGAACCATCCCCCTGAACGAACGCTTGGGATTGATCGCACTGATCGACGAGAAACTCCGTCTCGGGCCGCCGGAATCTTCCCTCGTTCCGGATCTCTTCCACAATCTCTGGGATCTCGTGGAGGCCACCGTGTCCGGCAGCAGGATCGACCGGCTTAAGCCGGAGGAAGGCCGCAACGGGTTCAGGACTTTTGAGATCAATGCGGAGACGGGTGAGAATCTCGGCCGTCTCCATATGCTGTATCTTAAGAAATCCATCCCCTGCTATTACCTCGTTTATGTCGAGGTGGGAGGACCTTTCAGAAAAAAGGGCCTGGGAAGCCGCATCCTGGAATATTTTAAGGAGTTCCTGATCGAGAAATCCGCCATAGGGGTCCTGGACAACATCATTCCTCAGGAAGACCCGAGCTACGGCATCTATTCCAAACAGGGATGGGAACCTCTGGAAGCCTTCATCGGCGACGGGGCCGAGGACGGCGAAGGCACCTTCATGGTGTACGTTCCTTCGAGATGGCGGAACAAGCCCCTCCGAGAACCTCTGCTGAAAATCGTACATCATCTGAAGAGGAAACGGGCCGCCATCGAAATGAGGGACAATGAAATCATGGTCCAACGAACCCTCGATGAGTTCAAGGGGATTTATTCCGCCCTTCTCGCCTATTTCAGGCGCGAAATAGACACCGGCAGGCCCACGCCGCTCGCCCAATTCATGTTTACCCGTTTTGTGACGAAGTTGGTTTCTTTCAGGCGTCGTATAGGGGCCTTGATCGGGTATACGGGAGGGGACTCGGTCGAACAGATCGCCCTGCCCCCGGCGATTAGATCCCTCCCTGTGCGAGCCTATCCTCCTTCGGAGTTCCACGGGAGGAACGTCCCTTTGGTATCGGGGGACATGGCGCTGTGGTCCAGGCTTCCCGCCACCCTCAAGAAATATCCCGCCCGTTTCATAGAGTCCCTGCCGAATTACAACAGGCCGAGTCTCGCCTCATGGCTGAAAGAACGGGGAATGTTCCCCTCCGACAGGTTAACCATCGGTGATCTCATGGACCTGGGATTTGATCCCACGCGTCTGAAAGAGATCGTCCTTGACGGCGGCAAGTTCATCTTCGACCGCATACCGGCCAGGCAATCGGCGTCCCTTCAAAAAAGAAAAGAGATGCTCATGCGAATCGAATTGGAAATGGCCCATGAGAGACCGAGCAGCGCCGCGCTTAAGATCAACCCTCCCCTTCTGACCATCCAGGACAGAGGAAACGTGTATATCCTGCGCCGCAAAGTGGACGGGATCCATTGGGAGGAGGCGATCGAACAGCTCCAAAGCGCCCCTCATCTGAAAGGCGTGAATCAGGCCATGAAAATCGACACGGTGATTCTGGGCACCGTGAGGAACACCCTCCGCGCGATTGCGGAAAAACTGGCCCTGCCGGAAGAAACGGTCGCCGATGCGCTGGTCTGCTTTGTGCCCTGGCATCTGGAAAGCAACCAGCCGCGGCTGATGATCGATTTTGCCCGCACCTATTTAGACTCCGTATGGATGGCTTAAGACCAAAGCCCTTCTTCATCCCTGAAAAATCTTCAGGAAAACAGGTGTGGCAAGGCGTCCGTGGTCACCCGAGCCGCAACGAAGAAATCCTTTGGCGGAAATTGCCGCCAGGGGGATCGGTGCTCTCTTGGATGACGAGGGGGCATGGCCTTTGCCCTCCCTCCTGTGCGGATTCCGAAAGAAAGCGAGGTGCGCCGTTGGATGAAGAGAAGAGCCTGACGAGGTCAAAACGGTTCAGACTGTTCCCGTATTCCGAGAGGATCCGGGACATCTCTTTGTCATCAAGGCTTACCATACTGAGGAGCTTCTGAAGCAGGTCTCGATGTCGCTGCCCATACTCGCGCTCGTCGAGCAGTCCTAAATATTTGATGACCCCCAAGGCCGGGAATCTTTTTCCGGAAACCATGGAGCATTGAAACAGGGAATCAACCACCTCCTTCGGGGGGAAATGGTCGAAGAGAAATCGGATGACCGTGTTGCGGAGGACCGGGTCTTTCTCAAAAAGCCCTGCTGCGACATCGGCGATCTCTGCGACGGCAGCCAACCCGACGTCTGGACGCAGAAGAATCGTCCAAAGGCGCTCTCTCACCTTCTCTGAACGTTCCGCATTCACCCATCTCAGGAGATCCTCGATCATCCCCCTCGGCAAGAGAGAAGAATGGCCTTGAGGCGGAAGATTCCCTTCGTAAACCATAAAGCAGATCCCGCAGGCGCACTCCTTATGGCGCTGCCTGACGAGAGTGATGAAATTCCCCAGGAGTCGGGTTTTCCGAAGCGGGGTCAGGCGTTGAGTCCCGCCGGACCGGAGGCTCTGCACCAGCCGCAACAACTCCGCCGCCTGGGCGGGGGCTTTGGTTTTCACCGCTTCGGCCGGCGCCGCCGACAGCAGGTCCGCAGCCTGCCGCTTCAAAGCGAGATCGGTTACGAGCTCGCGCAGTTCGTGGTGCAAAACGTCCATGACGGTCTTCTGCTCAGGATGATCGGAGGGGGTTGAACGTTTTGCCCATGAGAGCGATTTGCGCCTTTCGATAGAAGTCGTTTGTCCTCCGCCGATCCAGAACCTCCCCCATCTCTTTCTCGAAGGATTCTGTAACGGTTAGACATTGCGGCCCGCCTGCTCCATGGACTTCCAAGATCAGCTTGCCGTCTTTCTCTATAACCACTTTGATTTCCTCTCCCATTCTCACCCTTCCCTACCCCACTTTTCGCAGGACCATTTCTATCTGGCCCTTTTGGTTCATGCTGTTTTTCATGAGCGAGTACCCTTTGACCCTGGCCAGATCCATGATCTTCTCCTGCGAGTAGACCTGGTAAATGGCATGGATCACGTCTTCGCGTTTTTCCCTCACCGCCTCCCAATCCGCCAGCATCTCATAGACGGATGGGTTTTCTCCCGAGCCTTTGAATCCGATCGAGACCTTCCCTTTCCTTGCAACGAACTCCGGGGCCTTTGCAGACCTGGATTGTGTTAAATCGTACTCCTCGATGTGATAACCGAGTTTCTTCAGTGCTTTTCTCAGGATCGCTCCATCCTTGAGGTTCGTCTTCACCTTTGTGACATGGGACATACTCTTCTCCCTCCTTTTGGATCCGTATCATCCAGTGACGATGCAAACCGCGCCCTTGTTCGGTACCATTCCCTCATGAACTCGAAATTCTCTTTCATGGTCCGAGCCAGGGGGACCATGCTTCTCATGGTGCGTAGAAGCGAAAAGGGGTGGGCGCGGTCCGGCGCTTCATCCTGCTCATAGAACACATCGGCCACGGCCTGTTCCAGCTCAGCCCCGCTGAAGTTATCGCTTGCGCTGAGGAGTTCCTCCGTGACTTGAATATTTCCATTCAGCCCGTATTTCCTTAATAGGAGTCTGAGGATGTGCTGTCTTTCTTTCCGGTTCGGCAGATCGATAAAGAACACGGCATCAAAGCGGCCTGCCCGCATGACTTCCTGGGGCAATCCGGCGATCGCATTCGCGGTGGCGCATACAAAAACACCATCCCTTCTGCTTTGGAGGAAATCAAGGACAATGGCCAGCACCCGCGAACCGACGCCTCCATCCGCATTTTGGTCGCACGAGGCATGAAAAAACTTCTCGAATTCATCGATCCAAAGCACCGCCGGTGCAAGCGACTGTACCGTCTCGAAAGCGGCGATGAAGTTCCGCTCGGTTTCACCGACCAGGGGAGCGAACAGCCGCGAGGGATCGAGGCGAATGAGCTCCGCTCCCCATGAGCCTGCCAGCGCCCGGGCGACGTAGGATTTCCCGCAACCTGGAGGGCCGGTCAGCAGAACGCCTTTGGGCGCAGGCTGTCCCGGTGCATGGGGATTGTCGCTGCATCGGAACCGCTTGCCTCTTTTGCGCAACCATGCTTTCAAAACATCGAGTCCGCCCACGGAGTCCAGGTCTTCTTCTGCAGGGCAGAGCTGGATGAGATTCTGGGCTCTTTGGGAGAGGACAAGGGATCTTTCTCTTCTGATGAAGGGAGGATCCAGCTTCTTTTTCGCCGCGAGGCAAAAGGCTAGCAGGTTCTCGCATTCATGGGCTGTGAGCCCCTTCAGGGCTTCCAGCACCTGTTTCTTCTGTTCCTGCCCCAGGGTCTTATCACAGGTGTCCACAAGTTCCGCGAGCTCTTGAGAGGCGGCCACCGGAACGGATACCCGAGGGATGTCCCCGATGATCTCGGGCAGCCTGAAACCCGGCCCTCCGAGCAACAGGGTGGTGCATCTATTCCCGGACTCGTCCCGGATGAGCCGGAGTTTTGTGAGAAGAAAGGGGTCCCGGTTTTCAAGGAGTACGTCGAAATGCTCGAGCAGGAACAGCTTTCTTTTGCCGCAAAGCGGCTCACGTCCCGACTGGATGATGCGGTTGAGCATCTCGATCGGATCGATCCCGGCATTCTTGGCCCTTTCCTGGCCGGGCCGCCAGAGCCCTTCGCCGGCATTGTACCCGTAGACATCCATGGACAAGCTGGAGGCGATCTCCGTGCATTTTCTCACCGCGGTCCGGTGGCTGGATGCGCCCACATATAAGAGACTGCAAAGAGATTTCATCAAGAGCGCGATGCGTTCAGTCCATTCCATGGTCTTTCATCCGCAGGGTCGGGGTTCAGGGAATTCCGGTTCTCCCAATTCTTCGGCCAGGTTCTGAATCGCTTCGTCGTTCCAGGAAAAGAAGGCGATCCCACCGTCCACCGTGATTTCAATGTCAGGGTCTTCCATATGAGGCCAAATCAGGGAAATTTGTTCGACGTAATCGAACAGCAAGGACAAAAAAATATCCCGATTCCCGCCGGCTACACCGTCTTCCGCCATCCCATAGAGCCTTCCGTTTTGTTCACAACCAGCCCCAGTTCCTGGAGCCGGATGATCATCGCCTCCTTGGACACATTGGTGAAGCCGCCTCTTTCGCGCACCATGTCCGCTATGAAATGCCAGTTCTCGACGCAGGGATCTACGCAGACCCCGGTGCCTCCCAAGGAACTTCGAACATTGTCCACGACGAGCTTCCCCGATGGGCATATCTCGGAAAACGCCTGCTTCATCTCGCTTGCAGGCATAAGCAGGCAGGCGGCAAAATAATCGGCCTGCCACTCCATGGGCTGCCGCGCATTCCGGGCCCGGCAAACAATCGCCTCCGCAACCCTGTTCATCCTGGCTGATGCCCGGGCCAGGTGCCGGTGCAACACCCAGTGGCCCGCCTCGTGGGCGCAGGTGAAAACAAGGCGGCCTTCGTTGCTGTCTTCCAGCAGTTTCTCGTTGATGCAAATCCTCTTGCGCTCTATGTAGGTCGCGCCCAGAACATCGTCCATACCCGGCTTTGCGCTTAGATCCTCATAGATCAGGTTCAGCCCCAGATACCTTTCGATCATGTCTTCCACAGGGATCGGCGGGGCCACCGGCGCCCTGATCAAGGCTTCGTACCCGGTGACGAGCTCTTCCGCCTTACGAGCAATAGCCTCTTTCTCCATCCAAGGAACTCTCACGGCTCTTTTTCCTTTTCCTTACCCAGTCCCACCACCCGGGCCAGCTCGGTCAGTTTTTGCCAGTCTCCGTTTTTGTAGCCCTGTTCCTTGGCCATGCGCAGGAAATCGGCCGCCCGCGGTTCCTGGGCGACGTAAGCCGACAGTTCAGGGTCCACCTTGCTGGCCGCCGCCAGCAGTTCCTTTTTATCGACCCCGAGCGTGAAGGCCATGTCCAAGATGACTTTTTCGGAAGGAGGCGGGACCTTCTCGTTCTCCAGGTCGCTCAGATACCCAGGCGATATGCCCAATCGCCCCGCAAATTCCCGAAGTCCGATCCCGGCCTTCATTCTGCTTTCCTTGATCAATTTCCCGAACATGCGTTCTATTTAATCGAACAAAGAAGCACGGTCAAGAAAAAAATGGTAATCTTGTTGGCAAGAAAAGGGCGGATTGATATTATATGCTAAATTCAGAAAGAACCTGATTTTCCCAGGGAGTTAGAATACCATGACAACCAAAAAGATCATTGATGAGGCCCTTTCTTTGCCCGTTGAAGAACGGGCACTTTTGGCCGATTCGCTTCTGCGCAGTCTTAATATGCCCGATAGCGGGATAGACAAGAAGTGGGCTGAGATTGCGAAGAAACGCCTCCATCAGCTCCGTTCCGGACAAGTGACGCCGATCCCAGGCAATGAGGTATTTGAAAAAGCGCTTAAGCGGTCTGCCAAATGAAGTACGCCTTTCACCCCGAGGCTGAGGCGGAATTCTTGGATGCCATTGGCTACTATGAGGATCGCCAGCCTGGTCTCGGTCACGATTTCGCCATTGAAGTGCACTCTGCAATCGAAAGTATTCTCAGCTTTCCAAGAGCTTGGCCAATTCTCGAAGGTGACATCCGCCGTTGCCAGACTGCGCGATTTCCTTATGGGGTGATTTATTGTCAGGAGGGAGATGCAGTTTTCATTCTTGCTGTGATGCATCTCCATAGAGATCCTGATTACTGGAAGACGCGAGCCTAGCCGAAGGCAGAACTCGATTTCAAAGGGGCACAGGAAAACCTGCACCCCTTTGTTTTCGCCAGCCGGAGTAACAGCACCCTATTGCTGCTTCTTCTGCTCCTGAATGACCGCCAGAATGGCCTTGTCGTGCGCCGGCGCCTTTGTGTCCTGCGGCGCATAGACCGGGAAGAGATCCACGGCGATGGTTAAGTATTTCCGGGCGTTTTCAAGGTCCCCCTTTTTGTAGTGAGAGATAAACTCTATGGCTCCCCTGAAGGGGGCATGGAATACCCCGGAAGCGTACGAAGGCAGATAGTTATTCTAGAAAGTCTGCTCAGGGACGCGCAGGGGGAGTTTGAGAGCTATCCCAAATTCAAAGGGAAGATCACCGAGCAGGCAGGCAATGTCGGGGGCTATATTGTGGTGAAGGGTGCGAAAGAAGAAAGGACCTTCTTTTATGAGAAAGGATTGCTCATCACCTATGAAAAGAAAAGCCGGAAGGCCGGTTCACAGGCAGACCGCAACAAGAACAACGCCTTCGGCGCCCTGCAATACACCAAGGGACTGGAGGGGAGAAAGGTGACGGTCTATTACGAGAAGAGCCCTCTCTACTCCAGCCCCGTAGCGGTGAAGATCGTCGTCCATCAGTGAGCTTCTGACAAAAAAGACAGACAAAAGTCGCCCCGATTGGGTTCTTCCCAGTGCATTATACAAAGGCTCTCCCTCGACCCTCCCCTTCTCCTTTCTGAATATCCGACAGTCACTGCTCAAAACCTGCTCAACTTCAGAAGGCAGGACATTGTGCTTCCATGCGATCTTTTCTACGATTGTTTCCAGTTTCCAAATCAAGCGGTCATACCGAGACGCTTTTCATAAGATGATCTCGCGTGCTCTCTAGGCAAGCATCGGCTGGAACGCCAAAGAAGGGATCAAGAAGCGATGAAAGGTAAAGGCGCAAGCTCTCTTTTCTTGTATTCGCGAGTTATAGCCCGCGAAGTACATCAGTCCTTTCTTAATTCTTGAATCCGTTGCAATGCCAACTTGTAAACTTCCATCCCCTCGCGCTTGCCGATTGCTATAACCTTTACGACTGGCTCCTCGATAGTATAAACAATCCGAAGCCGCCTGCCGTCCGCATAGAGTTTGAAATATCCCGTGAGATCCATGCCCATCTTTTTCCCAAGAGGATTTCCGATCCGTGGATCACGCTCAAGATTTATCAACCTTTTGGCAACGAGAGCCTTCCCTCTCCCAGCCAGCCTCTTGAAATCGCTTTGTGCGTCATCGGTAAGCTTAATCGTCCAGGTCGTCACGGCTTATGCCTTCCTCGGCCAGAACATCATCCAGGGTATGAAGCGCCGGTCGGTCCTTCCTGGCCTGCACCAGTTCATAAATCTCTATGTGCTCGGCGAGATCCTCGATTGCTTTCCAGACCTCGGTTGGAATGATCACCCTTTTCCCATTTTCGATGTATTCTACATTTATCATGGCCTATCTCCCCTTTTTGGCTCCTCGCTTGCATTTCATTTCTATAATGCCAGAAAACAGGCCAAAATGAAAGCAGCTTAGGCTCGCCCGCTTATCAAAAGGTGATTTCGCCGCCTCCGATTTAGGCTTTTATTACCCTTCCCGCAAACGGCCTGTAGGTCTTCTACCTTTCCAGGCATTTTGCCGGGCCGCGGGGCTGGAGTCGGATGACTTCGTCCAATTGCATCTTTCGCTTGGGCAAGACGCTCGCTCCGAATCACCATGGTGATTACCGCTCTATCAACCGCCTGGCGGCAGAATTCCTCGATCATGTCGAAGACCAATGCGGGTTCATCCTTCCGGGGGTTGTGAAGAAACTTCACATAGGCCTTCAGTCCGGCGAGCATCACGGCCCGCCAGATCCGCTGGGGAATAAGTTGAGCGACGGTCTTTCCGTTCCGGCATATCGTAAAAACCGCACCCCAAGGTCCCCTTGTTATATGGGGAATCCGGAAACAACTTGACCGCCTGCTCGGCCAGTTTCACTCCTCTTTCCACGTCGGTGTTCAGATTGATCTCCGGAGCAACTCCCAGTAGGGTATTGCAATAATGTCCGTCTTGCCCACCCTTTTCTTTTTCTTCAGGGTGAGATTGACGATATAGGCTTCGTCCGGGCAGTATTGCTCGCTAAAATGAATAAGAGATCGCGGGATTTCAATGTCCTTCAGTGCTTTGAATTTGACTTCAACCGGAATGAGTCTTTTTCCTTTTTCGACTACGAAATCAACTTCAGCCTTGTCCTTGGTGCGCCAGAAGTGAACGCGATTGGATCCCGCGGGTAGGCTCGCCGTGAGCATCTGGTATACAAGGTTTTGAAACACAAAACCGACTTCCTGTGGGTTCGCTATGTTCCCGAACACGCCCAGCGGGTAGTTCCTCATTCCCAGGTCTCTGAAATAGACGATCGGTGATTGGCTGATCTCTTTTCTGATGTTGCGGGAGTAAGGCGTAACAAGGTCCAGGAGAAAGATCTTCTGGGCGTACCAGATGTATTTTTTGAGGGTGACAAAAGAAATCCCCAGGATCGACGACAGCTCTTTGTAGTTGATCAGATTACCGACCTGCCCTGCCATGACCTTGACCAGGTTGTTGAAAGCTTCCGTCTTGTCCACCTTGAGAAGATAGGCCACGTCCCTCTCCAGAACGCTTCGATAGATTTCGTCGATGGCCGCGATCTTTTCATCCCGTTTCTCTTCCAAAACAACCCGGGGATATCCGCCAAAGTTCATGTATTCTGCAAGAAGGTGCTGAGCTCTCTCCCCCTCGATGCTGAAAAAGTCCGGCAGACGGGCGCTGTACTTGTAGTCCGTCTTGAAATCCACAAACTCCGCGAAGCTCAGGGTCGCCAGCTCGAAGAGTTGCTTGCGGCCCATCAGAGACTCATGGATTTTTTCTTTCAGTTCCAGACTGCCCGATCCCGACGCGATCAGCTTGTAGGGCAGGTTCTGATCATAGAGGCCCTTGAGGAACACCCCCGCGTCTTCCCTGCGCTGGATCTCGTCGATAAAAACAAAGCCGCCCCTTTTCCCCAATTCCAGTTCCGCCTTGCGGATCAAGGCCGCCTGGGACTCCAGGTGAACCCTGTCCCATTCCACGTCGAAATTCAGGAAAAGCGTGGGCTCCTTTTTTTGGTCCAGCTCGGCTTTCAGCAGGAGCATCAACGTGGTTTTCCCCGACTGGCGGGGCCCGGTGATCAGGCTGATCTCTTTCTTGGAGAGATGTTTGACCAAAGAGGGATAAATGCTGCGTTTAATCATGCTTATATTTAGCCCGAGAGTTTTTAAAGTCAATATTATTTTTTATCGAACCTTTCCAAAGCATGATCGTGCAGCATCCGGACCTGCATGGAAAGGACAAAAGAGCCCGGAGTCTCCTGCGCCCTTAGTACCCCAGGTTCTCGCCCACCAGCTTCACGTGAATGCGGTCCTTGACCATGGAGCCTTCGATGATGCTCCATAGGTTGCAGATCCGCTGGGGGGATTTGCAATCCGCGCACAGCCCGGTCTCCACGCAAGGCGTCGGAAGCCCCAGGCGGATGGCGTTGACCGGGGCCGCGTAGTGTTTCACCCGTGCGATGGCCGAATCCAGATCAGGCGCGACCTTGTTCATCCCCACCACCAGGATCACTTTCCTGGGTCCGAAGGCCATGGCCGCCACCCTGTTGCCCATGCCGTCCAGGTTGACGAGCTTGCCGTCCAGGGTGATCGCGTTCACGCTGGCGATCATGATATCCGCGGTCATTCCTCTGCGCCTTTGCTCAAGTCCCTCTTCCCTGGAGAGTTCCGGACGATAGGGATCGATCAGTTCGACTTCAGGCAACTTGGCGATCGCCTCCCATAGGCCCATGCCGCCCGCGGTCATGGAGCCGCAGCGAAACACGGTGCTTGCCTTGGGAATCATGGCCAGAATCTCTTCTTTCGCCCGATCCGCCGTGGCGGCGAAGCTGGCCTCCATCCTTCGCTTGTGCAGGTACCCGATAATGTCTTTGGCAACCTTCTCGTTCCAAATAGTCTGATGCGTGTCCATATTTCCCCCCTTTTCATTGATGAACCCGTAAAAAGTCATAAACCCGCTTCCCGTTTATGGTTCGGTTCCTCACCATGAACGGGAATTTACGCTCTTGCATTCGCAAAAATGCGTTCGCCCTGATGTATAGAAGGGTGAACGGGACTTCTTAAGAATCATCTTCCTTCACACGATGAGAAATCGACTCATTAAAGCAACCCCCTCCAATATTCTCAAAAGGGCTTCTGGAAAGCTTTGACGGCAAGTCGGCGATTGCGCCCAGCCGACACACTCTGATCTTTTCATCCACAGAGTATTGTTAATGCGCGAAGAAAAGCCCAGGGAAGAGAACCGCCCCGCATCCTGACCTGCGCTTCAAAAACCTAGGGGGCCAGCTGCTCGCTGGAGTTCAAGCCTGAGCAAGAAATTTGCATTTCTACCAGTTGATTTGAGGGTTGGAGACAGGAGCAAGCGGAGGGTCAAGTAGAGAAACCCTCTTCAAAGAGCGTGCCTTCGGCAGAGGTTAAACCGCTCTCCGTACTCTCAAGCGTCTTGGTGTGGCCACTGCACTGCATCCGCCAAGACTTTCCAGTATTCCAAGATTCAGTACAGCTTGGATCAGATCCAACGTCTGGGGGATGCCGTCTTCGTCCGGGCGGAGCAACAACACCCCTGCGTGCGTTCCTGGGGGATACTGTTTAATATTGGCGAAAGCCTTGTCACCAGTGATGAGAAATCTTTTTTCTTTTTGGACGGTTTCCCAAAGTTCAGGGTCCAAGACCCCTGACAAACCTTCCTCGGCCACCGTCACTGTGTCCGGCACTACACCACGAACAGCCTCTGCTACCCGCTTGGGCAGGTCTTCGTC
>Ga0101944_10005782_pt1 | contig 13692 bp, 9 predicted proteins | sample DewCreD2012metaG_FD_75245 | JGI IMG/M metagenome (GOLD analysis project Ga0101944, IMG submission 75245) | Hot spring sediment bacterial and archeal communities from British Columbia, Canada, to study Microbial Dark Matter (Phase II) - Dewar... ... | reverse complement strand
CCCTTGGCTGCGCCGGCTGCGGATCTGGCTTTTCAGAAGAAAGCCACTTGGGAGGGGGTTACCTGCGACTACTGCCACGCGGTGCGCGAGGTGAGCTTCCAGGCTCCCAATCCCCGCGCGCGCCTCGAGTTCGGATTGGTGAAAAGCGGACCGCTGAAGGATGTGTCTTCATCCGCGCATGGGGCCGTCTTTTCCGAGGTTCACACCTCCTCCACCATCTGCGCCCCTTGCCATGACTATCGCAATCCGCACGGCTTCGATGTCCTGGCGACCTATACCGAATGGAAGAACAGCCGTTATGCGAAGGAAGGGCGCAACTGCCAGTCCTGCCACATGCCTCCGGCGTCCGGTCCGGTGGCTGACCCGAGGGCAGCCCGCAGCAGCGGCGCCCAAATCAATCTTCACGCCATGCCGGGTGCGCACTCCCTGGACCAGCTTACCCGAACCGTCAAAGCGCAGCTCACCACGGCGCGGGAAAGCGGGACATTGAAGGTCGTCCTGACCGTCACCAATGCTGGAGCGGGCCACTATGTCCCCACCGGGTCGCCGATGCGCAAAATCATCCTGGAGGTGGCGGCGCAGCCTTATGGCGGCGCTGCGCTTACCGAACGCCGGACCTATGAGCGGGTGGTGGCTGACGCCAGGGGCAAACCCATGGCGTTGGAATACGCAGCTTTCATCGACGCCGCCAAGACGTTGAGCGACACGCGCTTGGCGCCGGACGAACGCCGCGTCGAGACGTTCCGTTTCCCCATCCCGGACAAGACGAGGGTGCAGCTTAAGGTCAAGTTCTCGTATTTCTATTCTCCGCTGGGGGAACCGGATAGCCAGATGCAAGTAACCTTCCTGACGCTTCAGCGGTTGGCGCCTTAGCGGGCGGCTGAAAAGAGGCTTCGGAATTCAGATTAATCGATCTTGTGGGCCCGGGGTATTTCCAAGTGGTCCCCGGAAGAGGGCGCGGCCGCCAGCCGGATGCGCCTGCCGGGCCAGTCCAGACGGATGTCGGCGCAGATCTCATCCAGCATGGCGATGGTCGCTGTGCGTGTTTCTCGCGCGAAACAGGTGAGCAACAAGTTGTCGCACAAGGTATTGATGAGCCGTGGAATGCCTTGCGACCGCAGGTGGATTTCGGCGAGGAGATCCGGACTGAAAACCGTTTGGTTGGGCATGCCGGCCTTTTCGAGCCGGAACTCGATGTATTCGCGAGTCTCGCGCGGCTGGAACGGTTTCAGGCTGCAACGCAGAACGATGCGCTGTTTCAACTGGCGCATGTTCGGGGCGTCCAATTTGCGCTCCAGCTCGGGCTGCCCGGCAAGAATGGTTTGCAGCAATTTTCCGGTGCGGGCGCTTTCCATGTTTCCGAGCAGCCGGATTTCCTCCAGAACCTCCCAATCCAGGTTGTGCGCCTCGTCCACCATCAGCACGGTCGTGCGCCCTTGGTTCGCCTGTTGCACCAAACCCTGGTTTAAAGCGAAGAGGACCTCAGTCTTCGAGTTACGGTTGCAGCGCAAATCCAGCTCGTAGGCGATCATTTCGAAGAACTGCTCCGGGTCGATGCGCGAGTTGAAGATAAACGCGAACTGGATCATCTGGCTGTCCAGGTAATCGCGCAAGCACTCGAGCATCGTCGTCTTGCCGGTTCCCACCTCGCCGGTGAGAACGATGTAGCCTTTTCGGCTCTGCACGCCATAGATCAGGTTGGCTAGAGCCTCTTCGTGCTGCGGGCTGCGGTAGAGAAACTGCGGGTCAGGGCTGAGGTTGAAAGGGCTTTCCTTGAAGCCGAAATACGCGCTGTACATGACCGGGTGCGTGCGGCCGGGCCTCCCAGGCCGGTTCCTTATCTTAACATGCGGCTGCCAGGCTTCCTCAGGCGAACTCCACGAGCGCCCAGCCAGGCATTGCCGCCGGCTGATTGCCTAAGAACAAAATGCGCCGGGTTTTCGGGAAAGGAAGCCCGCTTTGGATGGCTTTCGAGTACAAAGCGATGTGCCGCATCATTTCCCGGTACGGTTCCGCCGAGGTATCGACGTAACCCGACTTGGACATAATGCCTCCGCCCCAGCCGAGCGAAATCACGCAAGCGTTGCTGGAAGCGGACAGCGACCGGACCTTGTCGAGCAGTTCCGCTACGGATTCCTTCACCCGGGCGAGACCCACCACCTCCATGTACCGCAAGTGCTGCGTCAGGAGGCTCTCTGAAAATGCATTTGCCGCTCTCACGAGCGTAGCGGCGCCCGCCGCCTCTTTCCAATGCAGCACGCGGCAAACATCCGGCAGCCGGTAGAATTCGCGCTCGCTCCAGCGTCCTTCGAAGACCGTGCCCGGGGACGCCATTTCGCTGAATGAAGGCGCCGATTCCTCAGGGCGCGAGCCGTCCACCGTCCCGCGCGGCGCCGTTTTCCAGCCCAACTCGAAGCGGTTTCCCCTTGGCGCCAGGGTAGCCGTGCGGCTAAGGTAGACTTTCATGACCGACTCAGCCACGGGGTGGGAATCCGCCGCGCCCACCACCTTCATCCGGCTGCTGGGAGGAGGACCGACGAGCCGCTCGTCAGCCGCTTCGCCCGGACGGCGCAAGGGCCTGTCCCCTTGCAGTCTCGCGGTCAGATCCTTGAAAAGTTCCGGGGTCCAGCGGGAGTAGAGCAGTCCGGTCCGGAGGGCGCCTTTGAGCGCGCTGCCTGGGAGGTAGGGTCCCCTCTGATTCGATGCGAACAGCGGGATGAAAAGATGTTCCGCCCGGGCTCGCTCCCAAATCGCGGTGCTCGATGGATGCTCGAACGGGATGCGGCGTCCGGCGAAATTCTGCGCGAACCCTCCCCACGAAGCGAAGTCCAGTTTGTCGGCGCGCTTCAGTTGGTTCAGGTAGTTTTCTAAACGGGGTCCGCGGGACAGGAGCTTGAAGATACGGTTCTGGTCCAGGACGTTGACCTGGTCCTTCCAGATCATATAGTCGATGGGAGCGAGTTCGCGCCCGTCGCCGACCAGAAGCGGAGTCAGGCAGGTTAGCCGGTAGTTCACGGCGTCACCTCCGGAGTCCTCCCGGGTTCTTCAGAATCCTCGTCCGGCGCCTCGATCCGGGACTCCCCGGGTTCGTCCGCGGACTGAACCTCAGGCGCTTGCGGCTCTGCGCTTTCCGCTTCCGGCGGCGGTAACTCGGCCTGCGGTTCAGCCACGCCGGGTGGCGCCGGAATTTCCTCTGGAGGGAATTCCGCCGGAGGCTCCTGCTCCATTTGGGACTCTTGCTGTGGAGGCGCGGAATCAACTGCCTCAAGGGTCTCCCCGGCCGTCGGGGCGGGTTCCGCAGGAATTGGGACAGGCGCCGGGGCGGGAGCGGTTTGGGCCTCCAGTGGCGGAAGCGAAGCCGGGATGGGCTTCTTCCAGTTCACCGGCAAACTCACGGCGAAGCCCGCCGCCCACACCGGGTGGGGAAAGCCGGGAGGCGCGACATCGCAGGCGGACCCGGCCAGTTCCATCTGGCTTACCAGAACCGACCCTTCGCTCACCATCCGGACCGAGCGCTTTAAGTCTCCGCTGCGGGCTGGGCTCCAGGTGCGGCCGGTTCGAGTAACCACCGAGTAGCTGCCTTGGGACCAGTCGACGGCATCGCCGTTCGCCGGCCGGTACAGCGACAACAGCCAGCGGGCGTTCGGAGGCTCCGAGTGCTCGATGGGATGGCGGAAGAGCAACTCCGACACTCTCCCTTCGCGGAAGTGCGGCTCGCCGGAACGCCCCCACCCGAGACAGCGCTCTCCGCCGATGCCGCTATCGGCGAGCAGCCGCAACGCCGCCCGGAGAGGGCCGATCCAGGACTCGCGAGCCGCGTCATCGGCGAAGACCGCCAGGCCCCACATGCCGGCGTCCTCGGCGAATTCCAAACACGCGGTGCGGTACGGCGCCACGCCGCCGTTCCAGCGGTCGACAGCGGCGCCCGTGCGCAACCCCTCGCGGAACGGTCCGGTTCCGCGGAAACGTCCTCCGGAGGGCACGAGGCAGCCACTCGGACCGTCCACTAGCCACCGGTCCTCTTCGATGGTTTTTCCCGCGAGCAGCAGTTCGAGCACCCGGCTGGGAATGAACCGCGTTCCGCCCCACCGGATTCGCGAAGATGCCGGCGGCGGCCACAAGCCTTTCGGCGCGGGCACAAAAAGGATGTCGCCTTGCCAGGGGAAAAGCGAACTCAACCGGACGGCGGCCTTCCGGACGGTGGCTTCAAGCCACGGCTCAAGCGAATCGAGCTGAGACATGGCGGCGGTCACAGCCGAAAAAAACGTGTCGCTGTGGCAGACCGGGTCCACGCGGTTTCGCGCTCCGCTATCCGGGCCGAACCGCCAAGGCCCGGTCGGGCGGAATCGGACGAGCAATGCGGGAAGCATGTTGGGCGTCAGGACAACTTTCCGGCGAAGCCGGGATTATTCACTTGCTGCTGGATCTGGGCCAATTCGGCGCCAGAGGCGAGTTCGGTCTCGGGCGCGCCGGCGGTGTAAAACTCGCGGCTGCGCCAAGCCAGGCGGAGACCGGTGAAGCGCACCCGCCCGCTGCCGCGCGAGCCGCCGCCGCCCAAAGCGTCGTCTTCGAGCAACCTCAAGCCTTCAATCAGCCGGGCGGGCAGGGCCTTGTCGTCCTCGCTCAAGATGTCGAGAACCGCGCGCATTTTGAAGCGGGCGCCCGCCGGGACGCGCTCGAGCGTCCGGGGATTGGCTTGGGAGGTGATGCGGTCGACGGCGTTCTCGCTTTTCACCTCGGTGAGTTCGTCGTCCAGGTGCTCCCGCATTTGCGGCGTGATGCTGTCGGGGATGAGCGGGGCGTAATACACGGTGAGCCGCGCCGGGCTCGCCACTGTGGATTCCAACACGTCGCCCTGGACGCGCTCCATGCGGCCGGGATTGCGGCCGAACAGAAGGCAGACGAAGTCGTCGCCGCGGTCGCTTTGGTGGATGCGCACTTCCTGGCCGCGGCGCTTGGAGAGGTAGACGAGCTCGGAAGGCACGGCCAGCCCGTTGGCTTGTTCCAGCAGAGCGCGGACCCTGCCGCGCAAGGAGCTTCCGGGGATGTAAGGGCGCCCAAAGGCGTCCTTCACCACGGGGTTGTCGGCGCCCCCGATTTCCAGGGATCCCTTTCCGGCGCCTATATGGAGACCCGTTTCACAAACGATTTCTCCCTCGATGATCAACTTGCCGATCAGTTTCAGTTCCATGATTTCCTCACTCGTTGTAGGCGACGATCGCTTCGAACAGGTCGCGGAACCGCTCATAGCCGCGCGGATCGTTCTTGCGGGTCACCTGCAATAGCAGCTTTTCGAGCGTGTCGAGGCTGCGCAGCGAATGCCGGGCGATGGTGTAGGCCAGACGCGCGCGCAACATCACGAACTCGTGCTGGCGTTCGCTTTCCGGCGCGCGGCAGGCGCGGCGCACGGCGTTGTACAGGCGGCGCAGTTGACTCTTGGTGCCGGAGTCCATGTCGCGCATGCGGCTCACCACCGCGTGCGCCTGATTGTCGAGATACAAGCTGTCGGCGATCAGCTTGTCGAGATCGATCTCCGGCGGCCCTTCCGGCCGTCCGGAACGCTCGCCTCCCCGGCCGCGGTCGCGGTCCCGGTCGCTCCCTTCACGGGATCCACGGGACTCCCGCGGGGGGCGTCCTTCGCGTGACTTGTTTTCAGTTTGCGGTTCAGGCATGCTTCAAACCTTGTTAGCTATTGGGTTCTGCGGAGTATCCACCGTGAGCCTCGCCCACTCCAGCGCCGCGCGCCCGGTGGGCCGCAGCTTCCGCTGGCCGCCGCTCTTGCCGGCCAGTTCCTGGAACACCTGTTGGCGAAGCTTTTGGAATTCGCGTTCCCGCGGCCCTTCCACCAGCCGGTTCAGGCGGCGGTGGATGCGCCACGGCCTTTCAAACGGGATGTCGCGCGAGCGCGGCGTGTCCTTATAGAACATCGCCACGTCGCTCAAAAACGAAGCCGGGCAGCCGAATTCCCGCACCATGCGGACCAAGTCGTCCCTGAGTTCCGAGATGTAGTTCATCTGCCGCCACGGCAGGGTGCGTCCGAGCAAATGGAAGCAGTCTTTTTCGCTGCTTTTCGCGATTTCGAGGCGCCGGCCGGCCTCCTGGTAAACCTCGGCCAGAGGCGCGTCCAGTTCCGGAGCGAGCGCCAATGCCATGGAGATGGTCTTGCCTTCCGGACCTGGATAGTCCCTCAGACTTTCCTCGCTCAAGCGGTGAAACATGCGCTGAATGCCCGTGGCCAGAACAATCAGCGCGTCCCACGCGCCATAAACGGCGAAATCGTCGCCGCCCGAATACAACAATGTGACCTTTCGCCAGAATTCCGGCATCGAGCAGGCTACTTCGAGCTCGCCGGCGAAGAATTGCTTGTAAATGACAGACAGTTGGATGTGATCTTCGATGGACTCGGCCCGCCGCAGACGGATGCCGAAGTTATCTACGTCGCCCCGCAGCACGCCCCATGCGGGCTTGCCCTCGGCGCGAAGGGCAAGGGTATGCCGGTCGGCTGGATGCGCAGGGTCGTCGCCGGGCGCGGCATGACCGGCAAACGGAATAGCGTCCACCGAGGACCCAAGCGGCCAGGTATGCTTTCCTTCTCCCACCAGAACGCGCCCCGGATGCTCAGGAGACCAGCCAACCAAGTTGTTCTCGTGCAGGCGCACGACCAGGTCTTCGGCGAAATAAATCTCCCCCTCGCTGCCGGGCGGCGCGGGGTCGAAAGCCGCCCAAAAACCGCCATCCACGCCCGCGGCAGGGGCATGGCGCAAGCGTTCCATCTCTTCGCTCAGCCGCCGCCGCACGATCGGCCATTCACCCAAGTTCTCAGTGGAAGCCCAGATGAGCCGCAGCGCGCCCTGGCTGAGACAATCGATTTCAGCAGCCGCGTTCCTCAGGAAGTCGTTAGCGGCGCCACGCGACTCCTCGGGCAAAAGCAGAAGGAACTGCCCGCCCCCGCTGGCGCCGAGCAGCACTTTCGCCAAACGCAACTCAGCCAGAAGAGCCCTCGGCAATACTTCGCTCAGCAAAGTCACCCAGTGGGAACGGCCGGCCAAAGGGCGCTCGTCGTCCGTCCTAGCCGCGGTGGCGGTGAACAGGAACTCTTCGATTCCGAGGATCTTCCCAAGCAAGAAAATCTGCACTGACATGGGGGCGAAGCCCTAACTTACCATATCTGCCGGTCTTCCATCGAGTTGCGGCGGCTTGCGGCCTATCGCACCACCACGTTGACCAATTTCTCCGGGACGACGATGACTTTAACGACCTGCTTGCCCTCCCAGTAGGCGCTGAGCTTGCCATTGGCCAAAGCCAGCCGCTCGAGTTCTTGGTTTGGCGTTCCGTGGGGAACGGTCATGCGCCCGCGCAGCTTGCCATTGACTTGGATGACCACCTCGCAGCCTTCCTCGCGGGCCAAATCCTCGTCATATTCAGGCCACGGCTGCTTGAACACCGGACCTGTGCGCCCCATGAACGTCCACAGTTCCTCGGCGCAGAAGGGCGCGAAAGGCGCGAGCAGCAGCGTGAGCTTCTCGCAAATCTCGCGGCGCGCATGCGCGGAAAGCTCCGCTTCCAGGTGGTAAAGGACGTTGATCAATTCCATCAGCGCGGCGATGGAGGTGTTGAAGTGCCAGCGGTTTTCAAAGTCTTTGGACACCTTGCGAATCGTTTGGTGCAGCTTGCGCAACGCCTTGGCGTCGGTCGAGCCGCCGGCGCCGGGCGCGTCCCAGTTGCGGGTCACGAAGCGGAACAAGCGGCTCAGGAAGCGGTATTGTCCTTCGACGCCCGCCTCATCCCAATCCATGTTCTTCTCGGGAGGCGCGGCGAACAGGGTGAACAGGCGGCAGGTGTCGGCGCCGAACTTTTCGACCATCTCGTCGGGGTCCACGATATTGCCTTTGGACTTGGACATGGTCTGTCCCTGAAGCTGCACCATGCCCTGGGTGAAAAGGTTGCGGAACGGCTCGTCCAACTCGACCAGTCCGATGTCGCGCAGGAATTTACACCAGAAGCGCGCATAGAGCAGGTGAAGGATGGCGTGCGTCACGCCGCCGATGTACTGATCCACCGGAAACCAGGGCTTGACCTTGGCGGGGTCGAATGGCGCGGCGCCATTGTCCGGGTCGATGTAGCGGAAAAAGTACCAGGAGGAATCCACAAAGGTGTCCATGGTATCCGTCTCGCGGCGCGCCAGGCGCCCGCAGGCGGGGCAGGGCACGCGCAGAAAGCTTTCCACGGTTTCGAGCGGCGAACGTCCCTTTCCGGTGATTTCGATATCGAGGGGCAGCACCACGGGGAGGTCTTTTTCAGGTACGGGGACGACGCCGCACTCCGGGCAGTGTATGGCTGGTATCGGAGTCCCCCAATAGCGCTGCCGTGAAACGCCCCAATCTTTCAGGCGGTACGTGACGGCGGCTTTGCCAAAACCTTCGCGTTCGGCTTTTTCCGACATCAGCCGGCGCCCTTCGGCGCTCGCCAGTCCGCTCCACTCGCCGGAATTCTCCATGACGCCGTCGTCGACGAAGGCTTCCGTCATCTGGTCCGCGGCTGCCAGTTCGCCATCCACGGGACGAATGACCGGCCGGATTTCGATTCCATACTTGCGGCAGAACTCGAAGTCGCGTTGGTCGTGCGCCGGAACCGCCATGATTGCGCCCGTGCCATAGCCCATCAGAACGAAGTTGCCCACCCAAATCGGGACGAGCTCGCCGCTATAAGGATTGCGGGCGTAGGCGCCGGTGAAGAAGCCCTCTTTTTCGAGGTTTTCCGGGTCCTTACGGCCCTGGTCGTCAATCATGTTCTTCAAGCGGACGGTCAGTTCGCCTTGACACAACTGCTTGGCCATGGGGTGTTCGGGGGCCAAAATGACGCAAGTGGCGCCATAAATCGTATCGACCCGGGTGGTGAAGACGCGGATCTTCTCACCGCCGGGCTCCAACGTGAAGTCGGCTTCCGTGCCCTCACTGCGTCCAATCCAGTTGCGCTGCATGGTGAGGACGCGCTCCGGCCAGCCGGCCTCAAGCTGCGCCATGTCGGCCAGCAACTGCTCGGCGTAAGCGGTGGTGCGCAGGAACCACTGCTCGAGCTCCCGCTGCTCGACCGGAGTGGTCTCGTGCCTCCAGCAGCAGCCGTCCACCACTTGCTCGTTGGCGAGCACGGTGGCGCACTCCGGGCACCAGTTGACAAGCGACTTTTTGCGATAGGCCAGCCCGCGCTCCATCATCTTCAGGAAGAACCACTGGTTCCACTTGTAGTACTCCGGCGCGCAGGTGCAGACTTCGCGGGCCCAATCGTAACTGAAGCCTAAACGTTGAAGCTGCTTCTTCATGTGGGCGATGTTGGACATCGTCCACTCGTTGGGGTGGCGCTTGTGTTTAATGGCGGCGTTTTCGGCGGGCAATCCGAAAGCGTCCCAGCCGATCGGGTGCATGACGTCGTAACCGCGCATCCACATGTAGCGCGCCAGGGTGTCGCCGATCGAGTAGTTGCGGACGTGTCCCATGTGCAACCGCCCGCTGGGGTAGGGAAACATCTCCAAAACGTAATAGCGGGGGCGCGATCCGTCGTCCGCGGCGCGGTACAAATCGGGCTGCGCCGCCCAGCTTTCGCTCCACTTCTGCTCGATCAAACGATGGTCGTAGTTCTGTTCCGGCATATCGGGGGTAACTCTTCAATATAGCGAGACTCGCGGAGGACAGGGCGGTTGAGACCCCCGGGGGCTCGCGCTTATGGGGATTTCTTACGCCTGAGCCAGCCGCCGGTGTTCCAGGACATGATGAAAGACTCCAAGCGCAGGTCGCGCTCGAAATCCTTGCCGGCGTCTTCGCGCAAGAACTGATCGACGGCGGCGAGCGGTCCAGGCTGATCCCCGCCCGCGCCGTCCATGTGCGTATCTTCGACAATGATGTAGCTGCCCGGACTGACCAGCGGCGCGTACATGCGCAGTTCGTTCAGCACGTGTTTCATCGAATGGTCGGAGTCGAGAGTTACGAGCGTTGAATGCCCGCGCGTCAGCTCCGCAATCTCCGCCACGATGCGGGGATCGGTGGAACTGCCGTGAAAAAACCGCACAAAACGCCACAGCGGATGCGCCTCGGCGGCTTGGCAATAGTTGCCGATATCCACCGTCAGGACGCGGGAGTCGGTCAGCGCCAGACCATACAGCGCCTGCGCGAAGAAAAGCGCCGACCCGCCCCGGAGGGTTCCCGTCTCGACGATGTAGCGCGGGCGGATTTCGTGAATCAGTTGCTCGACCACCCAGAGGTCGAGAGGATTCTTGACGATGCGCTCGCCGTGGAACCATGTGCTCTTCCACACCGGGGTGTCATGGAACAGGCGGATGAGGCCGTGCTGTTTTCCGGGCGGCATCTGCTCCTGGCGCGATTCCAGGATCTTGCGGTAGGCTTCGCGGGCGCGGCGCAAAGCATCGTCCTTGAACGCCTGCGTGTCCTCCAGAACTTTCAATTCCGCGCGCAGCACGATCAGCCCGCGAGCGTCGCCGTTCGGAGCGCGGAAGGAGCGGTCTGTTTCGAACTCGATTCTCGCCGGCGCTTTGGCGAGGGCGGCTGCGGGAACCTCCCACGTCTCCTGCCGCCGCTCCGATTTCGAGTATTGCTTCGACGCCAGCGGCACGCCGTTCACCGAAACGCGCAGCGTCACCGCGCCTTCTCCCATCAATTCCTGGGGAGGCAAAAAATCCAGCTCCAGAAACGCCGGGCGCGCGGCTTTTTCCGGAGGGTCGAGCAACACGGCGAACTTAGGCGCAGCCCACCGCCAGCCATCGCCACCGGTGGCGTCGTACACTCCCTCGAGAGTGCGGGGCGAACGGCTGGCTTTCGTCCAATCGACGGCGGACACAGGCTCCGGAACCGGTTCGGCCGCGCGAGGCGCGGGTTTCTTGCAGGCGCAGGCGCCCAGCGCCAGCGCAAAGGCGCAGAGCAGGGAAGCGGCGCGCGAGCGGGTCATTGGGATTCGCCTTTCGGGTTCGCGCCAGCGGCTGCGGCGTGGCGCCTCAACCAACCGCCGGGGTTCCACGTCGCCAGATACATTTCGCGGGACGGATCGGCGGCGAAGGCTTGGCCCGCCGGTTCCCTCAAGAACCGCTCAAGCGCCGCGCGAGCGGCGGGATCTGGAACGATTCCCGCCGACTTCCCGCCCACATGGGTTAACGCTGCAATGAGATAACTTCCCTCGCTGACCAAGGGTGCGTAGGTTCGCATGGCGCCGAGAAAGCGTTCCGCGTTTCCGTCGTAGTTCACCACCACCATCGAGGGTCTGCCGCGCGCCAGCTCCGACACCCGCTCGGCCGCCGTCCGCGACAGCGGATCGCCTTGAATGAAAAGCACCCGCCCCCACATCGGCCGCTTCGCAGCCTCTTCCGTCCGGTCCTCTCCATCCACAGTGATCACGGATGAATTCTCAAAACCCGCCGCTGACAATGCTCGCGAATAATACAGCGCCGCGCCGCCACGCCCGGTTCCGATTTCGATGACGCACTCCGGCCGGACCTCGAAAATGATCTGCTGCGTCATCCACAAATCGAAGGGATTATGGCGGGTCTCGATGCCCTGAAACCGCACCCCGTCCCAAGCCGGCAAGCGCCGGAACGCCTGGCCGAGATCTCTGAGCGCGCCGGGAGGCATCTTGCGCACGGCTTCGGCCGCTTTCGCATATTCCTCCCGCGCGCGCGCCGCCTGGGCGGACTGATGCTCGAGGGTGGCTTCGTAAGGCTTCAGGCTCGCGCTGACCATGACCAGCCCATGCGTCTTGCCGGTTTCCCAATTCCGGAAGGACTTGTCCAACTCGAATTCGAACGTCACCGGGCGGTTTCGCAACGCCGGCGCCGGAATATGAGCCGCGTACACCGAGCGTCCCGGCGCGCGATAGGTGCGGCGTTCCAGTTCCACCCCGTTCGCGCGCCCGGTGAGAGTGACCGCGTTGTGCGCTTCGAACAGTTCCGCAGGCGCCACAATGTCCAACTCCAGGTAAGTGGCCTCCTCCCCCTGCGGCGGCGCCTCCATGCTGAAGCGGAATACCCGTGAGGTCATGCACCAACTCGGGTTGCAGAAAACGAAGCCGCTGTCCAGGCGCATCCGGCTGCCCGGCTTGCCGAAGGACGCCTCCGCAATCGGCCCGGACTCGGCCAGCGTAGCCGCCTGCCGGGCGCAGGCGCACAAACCCGCAACCAAGAGGGCGAGGCCAAGCGCACCCGCCCATTTAGAATTGGCGCACACGGAATGAGCCGCTCCTTTCCCCGGCGTCGCGTTTCACCGCTGTCGCCACAGTCTAACACGCGGGTCCTTGTGACCAAAGTCATAGGCAGGCGCGCGCCAAGGCGGCATACTCAAATGTCATGAGAAAGCTCTGGATCAGCTTTGCGCTCATCAATGTGATTTCATTCTCCATCCTGGGTTGGATCGGGACTCGAATCTACCAGGAGAAGCCCCCTATCCCGGAACGCGTGCTGTCGAAAGACGGCCAAACCGTGATCGGCGCGGGCGAGGTATCCCGAGGGCAGAACGTTTGGCAGTCCATGGGCGGGATGCAGGTCGGCTCCATCTGGGGACATGGAAGCTACGTCGCACCGGATTGGACCGCGGACTGGCTGCACCGGGAGGTGTCTTTCGTTTTGGACTACTGGTCGCGGCAAGAGTTCGGGCGGCCTTACAACGCGTTGCCGGCTGAACAGCAAGCGCGCTTGCAAGGGCGCGCGGCAGAACTCTACCGCACGAACACTTATGACCCCGCCTCGCGCACGCTCACCATCGACCCGGTGCGGGCGCTGGCGTTTCAACATTGCCTGGAACACTACTCCGGAGTGTTCATGAACGGCAACACGGCGTACTCCATCCCTCCCGGTACGATCCGTGACGCCGAACGCATGCGGCAACTCGCGTCATTCATTTTCTGGACCGCGTGGGCTGCGGCCACAAACCGCCCCGGCGACACCATCACCTACACGCACAACTGGCCCCATGAACCGCTCATCGGCAACCGTCCCACGGGGGAAGCGGTGATGTGGACCGGCGTCAGCATTATCATGTTGCTCGCCGGCATCTGCGCCATGGTGTGGTGGTTCGCGGCGCAAAAGCGCGAAGCGGAGCACGGCGAACTTCCGGCTCAAGATCCGCTGGGGAACTGGCGTCCGACCGATTCCCAAAAAGCCACCCTGAAGTACTTCTGGGTGGTTACCGCGCTGATTCTCGTGCAGATGCTCACGGGCGTCGTAACGGCCCATTATGGAGTCGAGGGAGACGGCTTCTATGGCATACCGCTTTCCAAGTGGCTGCCGTATTCGGTGTCCCGGACGTGGCACATCCAGCTTGGCATTTTCTGGATCGCCACGGCTTGGCTGGCGGCAGGGCTGTTCATTGGACCGCTGGTGAGCGGCAGGGAACCGAAAGGCCAAAAGCTGGGCGTCAATGTTCTCTTTCTGGCCTTGTTGGTGGTGGTGGCGGGTTCTCTCACCGGCGAGTGGCTGAGCATCCACAATAAGCTCTCCGACACAGCGTCTTTTCTTTGGGGCCACCAGGGCTACGAGTACATAGACCTGGGCCGGGGCTGGCAACTGCTGTTGTTCGCCGGTTTGCTCATCTGGCTCGGGTTGGTGGTGCGCTCCGTCAAGCCGGCGCTGAAACAACCGGGCGAGCAGCGGCCGCTATTGTGGCTGTTCCTCATGTCGGCCGCCGCCATCGGCTTGTT
>Ga0101944_10005778_pt1 | contig 13699 bp, 10 predicted proteins | sample DewCreD2012metaG_FD_75245 | JGI IMG/M metagenome (GOLD analysis project Ga0101944, IMG submission 75245) | Hot spring sediment bacterial and archeal communities from British Columbia, Canada, to study Microbial Dark Matter (Phase II) - Dewar... ... | reverse complement strand
CTCGCGCTCTACCAGCACGTTATGCAACTCAACCGTCGTTTCTACCGGACAGGCGTGAATCTCGATGTTGCCTTAATCTTTCGCCTTAATCTTTGGCCCCAATCTCCCAGCGGAGCAAATCCAACTGCTCCTTTTAGGCTAACCCTATGGAGAGCAGTTCAGCCGCTTTGCGGCCGAACTGGTAGGCTATAGGTTCAACCGTCTGAAGGGCATTGCGGAGCAGTTGAGTCCGGAGGCGATTCGGAAGTCGGGAGTTCCGGGCGTCCGTGGGTCCTCAGGGGGATTCCCGCGGCGGCGGGCCACGCCCCGGGCCGGGGCGGTCAGGCTTCCGCCGCGCCGTAGCGGTTGAACCAGGCGCGTTCGTGGAACGGTTTCTTCTCCGGCGGCCGGACCGCGGCCGCCGGCACGCCCAGCGGCAGCAGCACCCGCACCTGCAAGCGCGGCGGCACGCCCAGCAATTCGCCGATGCGTTCGGCCCGGCCCTCGCTGCGCAGCGCGCCGTCGAGCCAGACCGTGGCGTAGCCCAACGCGGTGACGGCCAGCAGCATGTTTTCCACCGCCGCCGCGCAATCCTCGGCCGCAAACGACAGGTTCCGGTACACCGGCCGGTGATCCGCGACACAGACGATGGCCGCCCGCGCCGTGCGCATCACCGGCCGGTCCACGATGGCCGCCAGAGCGGCCAGCAGGGCCGGATCGTCCACGATCACCAACGAGGGCGTTTGCTCGTTGCAGGCGGAGGGCGCCTGCAGGCCGGCCTCGGCAATGCGCCGCAAATGTTCGCGCGGCACCGCCGCGGCGGTGAATTCTCCGCGGTAGCTGTGTCGTCGCGCCAAAGCTTCGAAAACGTCCATGTCGCTCTCCTCCTCTTCCTCGGTTCCGCGGCGGCGTTCGCCGCCGGTTAAATCCAGCCCCGGCACTTGTAAACGGCCAGCGCCAGCAGTTCCCGCGCCAGGTACAGCTCGAAGTGCAGGGCGCTCCAAAAGGTGTAACGCGGCCGGACATAGGGGCCGGGATCGGCTTCGTTATCCGCGTTTTCCGCCGGCGCCGCGCCCAGGCGCCGGAAGCCGGCCTTGCGGAAGCACAGCAGCGCGCGGCGGGCGTGGTAGGGCGAGGTCACGATCAGCGTCGGCTCCTCCCCCGCGGCCGGTCCGAGCAGACGCGCCACATTCACCGCCTGGGCGTGCGTGTTGCGGCCGGCGGTTTCCAGCCGGATGCGCTCGCGGGCGATGCCGCGCAGCGCCAGTTCGTCCCGCATGCGGCCGACGCTGCTCGTCTCCACGTCGCCGTCGGCCGGCAGCGCCACGATCAGCTCGGCGTGCGGCGTCGCGCGGCCGAATTCGGCGCCGTAATAGGCGCGGATCAGGCCCGGCTCGCTGGGAATGCCCGCTCCGCCCAAGACCACGATGTAGCGCGGCGGCTCGGACAACACGGCGTCCCGCGCCGTCAGCCACCGCGCCAGCGCCGGCGGCGGGCCGCAGAGCCCGCCCAGCAACAGGGCGTAGAACGCCGCCGCGGCGGCGTACACCGCGGAGCGAAACGCAAGGCGCAACGCTCTCTTCATGACCGGTCTAGATCGGCACGGGCGCCAGCGCGGCCAGCCGCGAGCGGCTGTGCACGTGGCAGATGGCGAGGGCCAGCGCGTCGCCGGCGTCCTCCTGCGGTTCGGCCGTCAGGCCCAGCAGCGTCATGACCATCCGGCGCACCTGCTCCTTATCGGCCCCGCCGAAGCCGACCAGCGCCTGCTTGACGCGGCGCGGCGCGTATTCGAACACCGGCAGGCCGCGCCGCGCGCAGGCGGCAATGGCCGCGCCGCGCGCCTGCCCCAGCACCATGGCCGTGCGGGCGTTTTTCTGAAAAAAACCGCCTTCGACCACCGCGCATTGCGGCGCGGCGCGCTCGATCAGCTCGTCGATCCCCGCGGCGATCCGCCGCAGGCATTCGGAAAGGGGCCGGCCGGGCGCCGTCCTCAGCGCCCCGTACTCCACGGCCCGCAGGCGGTTGCCCTGCGCCTCCACCACCGCCACGCCGGTGGAGCGCAACGCGGTGTCGATGCCCAGCACGCGTGTGCCTGCCGTCGCCACTTACTCCTTGTCCAGTTCCTTGAGCACCTCGTCGGCCGCGTCCATGTTCGTGTACACGTTCTGGACGTCGTCGTTGTCTTCCAAGTCCTGAACGAACCGCAGCACCGCGGCGGCCGTGGCTTTGTCGGTGACCGGCACGTAATTCAGCGGCACCATCGAGATTTCCCCGCCCAGGGTCTTGATCTGGGCCTTCTCGAGCGCCTCCATGACGTCGGCAAAGGAGGACGGGTCGGTCAGGATTTCGTACTGGCCGTCGTCCTTGCGCAGGTCTTCGGCGCCGGCTTCGAGCACGATGCTCATCAGCTTGTCCTCGTCCACCGTGGCGGCATCCACGAAGATCTGCCCCTTGCGCACGAAGCCGCGGCTGACGGATCCCGGCCCGGCAAAGTTGGAGCCGTGCTTGGTAAAGATGTGGCGGATTTCGGCCGCCGCCCGGTTCTTGTTGTCCGTCAACGCCTGCACGATGATGCCGACGCCGCCGACGGCATACCCCTCGTAGGTGATTTCCTCGTAGGTGGCGCCTTCCAGTTCGCCCGCGCCCTTTTTGATGGCCCGTTCGACATTCTCGGCCGGCATGTTGCAGCTCTTGGCCTTCTGGATCAGGTTGCGCAGCGCCGGGTTCAGATCGGGGTTGCTGCCGCCGCGCCGGGCCACGACGGACAATTCCTTGCTGAGTTTGCTGAAAATCTTGCCGCGCTTGGCGTCGGCCGCGCCCTTCTTGTGTTGAATGGTCTTCCATTTACTGTGTCCGCTCACCGACCCCTCCTTGCGCGGTTCGAGCGCCGCGCCATGGCTGACGGCCGGCGCATCCCGGTTTGCGGCCGGGTTTCGCCGCCGCCTGTCTGCGTTATGTTCCTTCCGTTCCGTCCGGGCGCATGCGAAAGCCCAGCAGCTCCGCCGGCGCGTCGCCCAGCTCCTGCAACCAGCCGTCGGCGAAGCCCAGGGTTTCCAGGGCCTCGCGCACGGCGTCATACTCCTCGGGCCGGAGGCGCCGATTCCACGGCGCGGGTCCGTCCGCCGCCGCGTGCGCCGGCACGTATTGCGCCATGACGCTGACGGCGATCTGCGGGCCGATGTGTTCGGCCAGCCAGCGCAGGTTGGCGACCGTCTCCTGCGCATGGCCGGGCAGAATCAGCAACCGGCAGATCGTTCCCCCCCGCGCCGTGCCGTCGGCTGCCCGGCGCAGCGGACCGGCCTGCCGCCACATTTCCCGCACCGCGGCCCGCGCCGTCTCCACATAATCCGCCGCGCCCGAGGCCGCGCGCGCCGTTTCCGGCCGCGCGTAGCGCAGGTCGGGCAGGTAAATGTCCGCCAAACCCGCGTAGCGCCGCAGCGTTTCCACCCGCTCGTAGCCGCTGGTGTTGTACACCACCGGCAGCGCCGCGCCGTCGCGCCGCGCCAATTCCAGCGCCGCCTGGATTTGCGGCAACCAGGGCGTCGGACTCACCAGATTCCAGTTGTGGCACCCCGCCCGCCGCAGCGCCCGCAACGCCTCCGCCAACTCCTCGACCCCGCACGGCCGGCCGGCGCCGAGTTGGCTCCACGGATAATTCTGGCAGTATAAGCAGCGCAGCGTGCAGCGTCCAAAAAAAACGGTTCCCGATCCGCCCCGGCCGACCAGCGGCGGCTCTTCGCCGAAGTGCGGCGCCCAGCGGTACACCTCCGCCTCCACGCCGGCCCGGCACCAGCCCCGCTGCCCGGCCCGGCGGTTCGCCCGGCAGCGCCGCGGACACAGTTCGCAGCATGCCAGGGGGTCTGTCGCGAGCGCGCCCACCCTCGCGGCGCCGCGCCGGTCGGCTCCCCGCCGGCGGCGCGCCTACTCCTCCTCCTCCGCCTGCTTTTGTTTGGCCGCGGCGGCGATCACCTTCTGCGCCACGTTCGACGGCACGATGTCGTAGCGCGCAAACTCCATTTCGAAGGTGCCCTGGCCGCCGGTCATGCTGCGCAGCTCGGCCGCGTAGCGGAACAGCTCCGCCTGCGGCACCTCGGCGCTGATCACCTGCATGCCCCCTTCGCTGCCCATGCCCAGAATCCGGCCGCGGCGGTGATTCAAATCGCCCGTGATGTCGCCCATCGCCTGCTCGGGAATCGTCACCTTGACGGTCATGATCGGCTCCAGCAACACCGGTTTGGCCTTGCTCATGGCGTCCTTGAAGGCGCGGGCGGAGGCGATTTTGAAGGCGATTTCCGAGGAGTCCACTTCGTGAAACGAGCCGTCGTACACCGTCACCTTGACGTTGGTCACCGGATAGCCCGCCAGCGCGCCGGCCTGCATGCCTTCGACCACGCCCTTCTGCACGGCGGGGATGAAGTTGCCGGGGATGACGCCGCCCACAATGGCGTCTTCGAACCACTCGGCGGCGTCGCCGCGCAGCGGCGCGACGCGCAGGTAAACCTCGGCATACTGCCCGCGGCCGCCGGACTGCTTCTTGTGCTTGTAGTGGCCTTCGCCCTGCGCCGTCACCGTCTCGCGGTACGGCACCTTGGGCGTGCTCAACGCGACCTCGACGTTGCTGCGGCTCTTCATCAGCGCCACGGCCACGTCCAGATGCACGTCGCCGAGCCCCTGGAGCACCATCTCCTTGGTTTCGCGGTTGCGGTCCACGTTCAATGTCGGATCCTCTTCGCAGACCCGCGCCAGGGCGGTGCCGATCTTGTCTTCGTCGGCCTGCGTCTTACCGGTCACCGCCTGGAAGGCCACCGGTTTGGGGAACACGATCGGCGGGCAGTGCAGCTTCTGGCCCGCGGCGCAGAGCGTGTCGTTCACGCCCGTGGCCTTGAGTTTGGGGATGGCGACGATGTCGCCCGCGGTGGCCCGGGCCACGGCCTCCTGCTTCTTGCCGTTGAGCAACAGCAGGCTGCTGATGCGCTCCTTCTGGCCTTTGCCGGGGTTGAAGATTTCGGCGTCGGAGGTCAACGTGCCGCCCAGCACGCGCACGAACGCCACTTGGCCCACAAAGTCGTTCATCACGCGCCACACGAAGCCCACGAAGGGATCTTCGGGTTTGACGCCGATCGGTTTGCCGTCGGTCGTCTGCGCCGGCCGATCGAGCGGCGAGGGGAACAGCCGGGCGACGCCCTCGAGCAGCTCCGGCACGCCCAGGCCCTGCAGCGGCATGCAGGCAAAGACTGGCGCGAGTTTGCCGCCGGCCATGGCCTGGCGCAATCCCCGCGCCGTCTCTTCCGCCGAGAGGGCCTCGCCGCCGAGGAATTTCTCGATCAAGGCGTCATCCGTCTCGGCGGCCAGTTCCACCAGCCGGGTTCGCGCCTCTTCGCACGCGGCGGCCACGGCCGCCGGCGGCTGGCCGGCCAGCACGTCGGCCACGCCGCGGCGGTCGGGCAGCGGAACGACGACCGGCGCGCAGCCCGCGCCGAAGGCCGCCTGCAGCGCCTGCACCGTCTTGGAAAAGTCGGCGTTCTCGCGGTCCAGCCCGGTCACCACGAACGCGCGCGGCAGGTTCTGGGACTCGGCGGCGCGCCAGGCCCGGCGCGTACCCACCTGGACTCCCGCCACGGCGTCCACGGCGATCAAGGCCGCATCCGTGGCGCGGATGGCGGCGGTCACCTGGCCGAAGAAATCCATGTAGCCGGGCGTATCGAGGAACGTCAGAGCCATGGTCTTGCCCGCGGCGGTCTTGTACACGGCGCCGAAGGGCTTGGCGAAGAGCGTAATTTTGCGGTTCTTCTCTTCCTCGGTATAGTCGGCCATACTGGTGCCCGCGGCGGAGCTGCCCAGCCGGTCGTTGAGTCCCAGCTTGAAGAGCAGGGCGTCGGTCAGAGCGGTCTTGCCGCTTGCGGTGTGGCCCATCAGGGCGAAGTTGCGCGCATCCGCGACGGGTATTTCTTTCATGCGGTCGGCCTCCGAAGCTTGCGGTTTTTTCGGGCAAAAAGCGGCGCATTATGACACACGGCCGCACGCCGCGCAACGGGTGTTTTTGGGCGCGTTTTTGGACCCCGGCATATTGCGTTTAGACGTTCAGACTTTCCGTTTTTTCGAGCGGCAGACTTTCCGCGAGTTGGACGTCGTTTCTTTCGGGGCGCGATCATAGCGAGCTACTGTCACCGGTTGCACGGGCGAGAAGAGTGTGTCTCCCCGGCCTAGCTTTGCCGACACCGACCGCTCCCTTCGGCGCCGTGTCTACAGCGAACGACACGGCGGCCGGCTCTCCGGCGTCGGGCAACGAACGCTGGGCGCGCCGGCCGGAGGGCCGGGCTCCGTCCCGACCGACCGCCGCAGCGGGCCGCCGCCGCCTGCAATTCAAGAAGTAACGCGCTGCTAATCGTTTGCAAATCCTGTTGGCGTTTGCTGTCCGTCGCTTGCGTCATGACGAACGCGCCGAGCGCGGGCCGGTGGCGGAAGAACGGGCGCGACAGACGGAGGGCCGGATCAAGGTGAACACTCGCGATCGCAGCTGGAAGCCGGGCGTTTTTGCCGCAACGGCGCGCATTGCATCGGCCGTGGGGCTGGTGCTGTGCTGTTCGTGCCGCACACCGCCGGCGCCGGACAACGGGCTGGTGGGCCTGCTCTACCACGCGGTGGCGCGGCCCGACGACGTCAGCATGGCGGATCGGCAGCGGGAGGGCGGCGGCCGGCGCGAACGGCCGGCTTCGGTCGCGCCCCCGGCGGTGGTCGCGCCCCCGGCGGTAGGCGCGCCGCGGCAGGCCGGGCTGGCTGTCCCCGGCGGGCCGGGCTTCGAGCCGCCGGCCTATCGCATCTCTCCGGGAGACATCCTGGCGGTGTCCTATTTCCTGAGGCCGCCGGCGGACACCGAGGAGTATTTGGTGGACAGTCAAGACGTGCTCACCATCTCCATCGCCGGGCAGGAAACCTACGCGGCCGATGTGGTCGTTCGTCCGGACGGCTGCATTTCCTTCTTTCTGGTCGGCGAGCTGCGGGTGCGGGGGAAGACCGTGGCGCAGGTGCGCTCCGACATCGCGGCGCGCGTCGCCCGTTCCATGGCCGGCGCGGAAGTGACGGTCCTGCTCAAAGAGGGCAACGCCAAGGCCCGGGACTTCCTGAACACCCTGCGCAGCGCGGACCAGGGTTCCACGCGCCTCCTCCAGGTCCGGCATGACGGCGCCGTCACGTTCCCCCTGGCGGGGGAAACGACCGCCATGGGCAAGACCCTGACCGAGCTGTCGCAGGAGGTCGAGCGCCGCTACGACACGATTTTCCGGGGCGGGATTTCCGTGACCCTCAACCTGAATTCCAGCGCCGACGGCAACATCGCGGTGCTGGGGGAGGTGCGCAATCCCGGCCGCTACACGATCAACAGCCCGATCAGTCCCTTCTTCGCGCTGGCCATGGCCGGGGGCGCCCTGGACACGGCCAAGAAGTCCCAGGTGGTGGTGGTCAAGCGCCTGCCCGACGGGCGCGTGGGCTGGCATGTCGTGAATCTGGACCTCGACTCCGGCCTGCCGCTCGGCCCCGAGATCGCTCTGGCGCCGCAGGACATGCTGTTGGTGCCGAAAACCGGCGTGGCGAGCCTCAATCTGTTCGTGGAGCAGTACATCCGCCGGATGCTGCCGCTGGGGGCGGGCTACAGCTCGGACAACTGGACCTTCTGGGGTCCCCGCTGAGACAGGAGAAACCCATGACCGCTCACGACGATTTGTTCAAGCGTTCGTTGCGTCTGTTCTGTTACCATCGCCGCACCGTCTGGTGGATTACGTCCCGGGTTTTCCTGTTGACGGTGGCTCTGACGGCGCTGGGGCTGGCGCTCAATCCGAAGTACGTGGCCCGAGCCACCTTCACGCTCCTGCCCACGCGCAGCGAACTCGGTTTCGCCGCCGTCCGCCCCGAAATGCTGGGGCTGAGTCCCGCCACCCTGCTGGGCCAAACCCATCAGGAAGCCATGCTGAGCCGCACCCTGGCCGAAGAAGTGGCCCGCGCGCTCCAGGCCGAAAAAACCGCGGACTTGAACAATCGCGGCGTGGCGGGGTTTGTGCGGCGCTGGCTGGTGGCGCCCGCGCTGGGGAGTTTCCACCGCACCGTGACCCTGCTGAACACCGGCCGCTGGAAAACGCCGGATCCCCTGCTGGCGCTGGTTGACGGCATCCGGAGCCGCACCAAGGTTCAGAACCTGCCGGGGTCGTTCGTATTTCAGGTCAGCGTCACCTGGGAAAACCCGGCGTTGGCCGCCAAGATCGCTAATCTGATGACCGAGCGCTACGTGCAGATGACCTTGCGCTCGAATCAGGCGGAGATGCGGACGACGCGCGAGTACCTCGAGGCTCGGATCCGGGAAGTGGAGGAGTCTCTGGCCCAGTTGCAGCAGAAGATCAAAGACTACCGCGCCGCCGAAAAGGTTTACTCCATGGCCTACAACACCTCGGCCGACGTGGATCTGGGGCTGCAGGAATTGTCCCAATCCCTGCGCGCCCTGGCCGCGGTGCGAGCCGATCGCCAGCAATTGGAGGCGCGCCTGGACGCGCTCAAGGCCTATCAAACGCCCGTGGCGCTGGCGGCGCTCGAGGCCGAACGCAACGGCTTGAAGGCCCGCCAGACGGCCGTCGAGCAGGCCATAGACGAACAGATGGCCAAGCTCAACGCCCTGCCGGCGAAGGAAGCCGGCCTGCTCGACCTCTATCGGGAGCGCACGATCAAGGAACGGGCGCTGACGGGGCTGCAAGATCGGCTGCTGGAAACGAAAGTGGCCGAAGCGGCGCAGCTCAGCGCGGTGCGCGTGATCGATCCGGCCATTGCCCCCCTCTACCCCGAGCGGCCGCTGCTGCTGCGGAACGCGGCCGCTTCCATTCCGGTCGGACTCCTGCTGGCGCTGGGCTTCGTGCTGCTGACCGAGGCCCGGCGGGCCGGCCTCCGCTGCCGGGAAGACCTGGGCGGCGCCGGCGAGGCCCTGCTGGGCCTCGTGCCGTGCGTTGCCGCCCCGGGCCACGACGATCCCGATGCCGAAAAGAGCGGAAAGAAGGAGGAGTTCTTCCGCAACATTGCGCACGGCCGCTACGGCACGGTCGCGCATCGGCGCGTCGTCAAGCGGCATCTCGAGCACCTGTTGCTGCGCCTGACGGAAGGCGGCGAGCGGCGGATCTGCATGTTCGTCAGCCTCCACGGCGGCGAGGGCAAGACCTTCCTCATCGAGCAACTGGCGCGGCTGGCGCGGGAAGCCGGAGGCAACGTCCTGCTGGTGGACGCCAACCTGAATCAGCCGGCGTTGCACCGCCTCTTCGGCAAGCCGTTGAGCGCGGGACTGGCCGAAACGCTCTTGGGCGCCGCCAGGGCCGGCGAGGCGCTCGTCAGCATCGAGGACGGGCTGGATTTGCTCTGCGCCGGCGCGACGCGCCTCAGCGGGCAGACGCGCTGGGATTTGCTGGCCTGCAAGGAGGAGTTGCGCCGTCTGGCGGAGGCGTACGATTTGGTGCTGATGGATTCCGCGGCGCTGCGGCAGGACCCGGCCGTCGCCCGCCTGTCGCGGCTGAGCGACCGCGCGGTCTGCGTGTTCGACGCGACGGCCTCGGCGCAGGGCGATCTGGACGCCGTGCGGGAACACCTGCGCGGCAGTCCGATCCCGGTTGACGTTGTTTTGAACAAGGTGCTGTACAAGGCCGATTACCTGTTCGGCACGGGCCTTCCGGCGGATAGCGCGCGGCAACCCCGGCCCGCGCCGGCCCGGCGGAAGGGGGACGCGGGGGCGGAGGGGACGCCCAGCGCGGCCGCCGCCGGCGAGACGCGGCGCAAGTACGTCCGACGCGCGAGCCAACTGCCGGTCGTTTGCAGGACGAACGGCACGGTGAACGGCTGCGAGCAGGAGCTGCGCAACCTCAGCTATGGGGGATTCTCGTTTGCCGCCGACCGGCAACATGCGCCCGGCGAAATGCTCAAGATCGAATTCCCGTTTCTCGAACACGTCGGAACGCTCAGGGGCGCGGTGGTCTGGACCCGCCAGGTTGCCGACGCGCCGACGGCCCAGTACCTGCACGGGGTGCGGTTCGTGGATGCGCCAGAAACGGTTCTGATCCCGTTGCTCGACAGCGTCCGCCGGATCGAGGAATACCGGGAGCGGCAGCGGCGGCGGACGGGACGGGAACTTTCGGCTCGCGAAGCGGCGGCGGAATGGAAGCAGGCCGGCGGCGATGCCGCGTCGCGCTGAGCGTTTCGACCACCGCCCAAGCCCCGAAGGCGGAATGGGACGGATCTTTGATAACGGAGCGACGCGCGCGCGCGCGCGGGCGTGGGGCTGGTGGCTGGCGTTCGGCGCGGCTTGGATGGCGGCGGCCTGGGCCAACCTCGCCGCCGGACCCTGGCTTTGGATCGGCCTGTGGGGGGCGCTGGCCCTGGGCAGCCGGCTGATCCTGGTGCGCCGGCAACCGCCGAAAATTCCCGTGCTGAACTATCACAGCGTCTCCGCGCATCCGGAGTGGCTGCGGATCGCCGACCGGCTCTCGCTCGCGCCGGCGGTCTTCGAACGCCAACTGGCCTATCTGCAACGGCACGGGTATCGAACGCTGTTCATCAGCGAAGCGCGCCGGGTGTTGAGCGGCGAAGCGCCTCTGCCGCCAGGGGAAAAGTGCGTGGCCTTAACCTTCGACGACGGCTATGCGGACAACTGGATCGCGGCCTTGCCGCTGTTGAAAAAGTACGGCTTGAAGGCCACGGTCTTCGTCAGCACCGCCTTCGTGGCGGACGCGGCGGCTTGCCGGCCGACGATCGAGGGGCTGGCGGCCGAGCAGTGGAGCTCTCTGGACTGGAGCGGCTACCTGACCTGGCCGGAATTGAAGGCCATGCAGGCAAGCGGACGGATCGAGATTCAGTCGCACGGCCACGAACACACGCGCGTGTTCGCGGGGCCGAGAGTCAGGGGGTTTGCGGGGCCGGGCCGGGCGAATCTCTGGCTCTTTTGGAACCGCCGCCCGGAGGCGCGCCGGAGCTGGTGGCGGGAGATCGACGCGGAGCGCTCCTGGTGGGGGCATCCGCTGTACGAACAGGCGCCCGCCCTGGCGCAGCGCGCCTATCGGCCCGATCTGGCGGCCGTGAGCCATATGTTGTCCTGGGCCCAGGCGTCCCAGGCGTTCGCGGCGCCGGACTGGGAGCGGCGGCTGCGGGAAGAGTGGGTTCGATACCGCCGAGAACACGGCCCGCGGGACGCCTGGGAGTCCGTGGCGGACTACGAGCGGCGAGTCGAACGGGACCTGACGGAGGCCCGGCGGACGCTGGCGGAAAAACTGGGGGTGCAAAGCGACGTCCTGTGCTGGCCTGAGAATGCGTTCTCGGAAGCCGGCGAGCGCATCGCCCGCCGGGCGGGATATGTCGCCACGGTGTCGAACCGGCATGCGACGACCAATGCCGTCGGCGAAGCGCCGGACCGGATCGTGCGCGTGTTTATTGGAAGTCCGGCGGCCGGGGTGCGTTCGGAGCTGCTGGATTTCGCGGCGTTCGTTCTGGAACTGAAGGTGTTCGAGGGCTGGTACCTCCTGTATCCGCCGCTGGCGTTGCTGCACGGCGCGAGGAAATTCGCGCTGGGAATGAAGAGGCATGGCGTATGTCGCAGGGATGGATGGTCCATCTGGCGTTGATGGTCGGGGTTGCGGCGTTGGCCCTCCTGACCACCGTCTCCCAGACGGCGGCGCTGGCCGCCGCCGGCGGCCTGGTTTTGTGCGCGGGTGCGGCGCGGCATTTGGAGAAACTGCCGAAGCTGGGCCTGCTGATCGTCATCGCGCTCGTGCCCCTGAGCTACCTCGGGACGCGCGTGGCGCTGGGCTTCCTGAACTCGCTCACCAAACTGTTCTTTCTGCCCTCCTTGGCGTTCCTGATTGGGGAGCGAGTTTTGTCGCGGCGTCCCTGGGTGTTGGGGCGCATGGGCCTGTATGCGGCGCTGTTCGGAGGAACGCTCGCCGCTTCGTACCTCGTGAACGACTCGACGCCTTACTCCTTGTGGCTTCTCTCGCGGTTCGCCGGCGTTCTGCTGTTGTATTTTCTGAGCGCCAACGCCTTGCGCACCGAGGAGGATTTGCGGCATTTGCTCGGCGTCGTCGCCGCGTCGTGTCTGCTGTCGGCCGCCGGCGCCCTGTGGGTGCGGCCGCCGGCGCCGACCAACGGCCTCCTGGGCGCCACGGTGCGTATGACCGGCTGGTCGGTGGAGGATGCTCCCACGTTCGGTACCAACTTGCTGGTGGCGCTCCTGATCTGTGTCTATGGCATGGCCGCCGCGCGCCGGACTTGGCTGCGGCTCGCTCTGATCCCGGCGGCCGGCGTGCTCCTGCTGGGCATCGTGCTGACCTATGCGCGCGGCGTGTCCGTCGCCACGGCCATCACGCTAGCGATCCTGCTGTTCCGACTCCGCCGCCGCGTTCCGGCGGGCGCGCTGCTGGCCGCCGGCGCGCTCATCCTCGCTGGCGGGGCGTTTCTGGTTCCCGACGCCTATTGGGAACGGATGACCACCATGTTCACGCAAGCGGCCACGGATCCTACCATCAGCCGGCGCTGGACTTCCTACCGGATCGGATGGCAGTTGTTTCAGCGGCGTCCGCTCCTGGGCTTCGGGCCGGGCAATTTTCTGGCGCAGTACATGGCCCCCGAGTTCCGGTTCGACCGCACCTCCGTGCCGAGCGTGCTGTTCAACCTCTATCTGTCCGTGACCGCGCAAGCCGGTCTGCTGGGCTTGGCCGCCTTCGGCCTGTTGACGTGGCAGGCCTTTCGCGAGCTGCGGTTTGTCCGGCGCTCCCTCTCCCAGGCGGATGCCGCGTTGCGACAGAGCGCGGAGGTCCTGGAACTGATTCTGGTCGCGCTGCTGCTGATTTCGCTGTTCGAGCCGACGGACCTGCAAAAGTATCTGTGGATGGCTTTCGGCGCCGCCGCCGCGGTCGGCCACCTGCGGCGACAACAAGTGGCCGGCGTCCCGGCAGCGTCTCAGGAGAGCGGATGCCGCTTTCCGTGCTGAGCAGCCTGGAACTGCATCTGCGGTTTCCGGCAGGCGCGGTGGTGGAAACCCTGCGCCTGGAGGACACCGCCTGCGGCCTCTACCCCTGCTACTACCGGCGCGCGGGCGACTGCCTCAGGGTATCCTCTTCCGCCCTGTCCCTGATCGTGGACGCCGAAACGCTGGAACTCAATCCGGCCTTCCAGCCGCGCGAATACCTGCTTGGGGACGACGCGCGCCAGCGGTTCATCCACGGCACGGCCAGGCTGCCCAAGGGCCTGAAGGACTGGGCCAAGCGCGTGCTGCCCGCGGCTTCGCTGCAACGCCTTGCCAGGGAACGTTTCTGGTACGAATCGTGGGACACGCTCGACCTGCGGGTGCGTAAGCTCCGGCCGTTCGAGCGCGTAACCCCAAGCGGCGCCGAGCATGGCTTTCACCCGGACTTTGCCCTCCGGGATCCCGACGCCATGGTCGAGACTGTCGCCGCCCATCTGGTCCGTTTCGTCCACGATATCGAAGGCGCCCACCCCGACTGCGAACACGTCATGATGCTCGGCGGCAAGGATAGCCAGCTGCTCGCCCTGATTCCCAAGCGACGCCCGGAGCGCTGGCATGTCTTCAGCGCGGCCCCGAATTTCGCTCTCGTGCTGCAATGGGCCGGCTGCAACAACATGAGCTTGGGCCGGACCGTTGGGCGCGATGTGTTCGGCCACGACAACCGCAACGACGAGACGCCGGAGG